>CEUD01124788.1_pt1 | contig 190992 bp, 198 predicted proteins | sample 356481 | NCBI WGS metagenome assembly CEUD01 (sample SAMEA2623314, study PRJEB7988) | marine metagenome | isolation source: saline water (ENVO:00002010), including | reverse complement strand
GGGTGAAGAGGATGTAACGTTCCTTTACGAACTACTAATGGATGAGAAGCAGTGTGTCTTTGCTCAACTACCTGGGGTGGTTAAACGCAGTCAATGGTCTCGTAGTTTAAGTGAGTTTCTTAGCCAAAACATACCGTTACTTAAAGCATCGGTATGAGACCAACTACCGTATCATTAAGAGAAAGACATTATGGCTAATCGTAAAAAAGCAGAAGCATTTATCCTTGAATATATGGATAAGATCTTACCAGGGGGTGAGAATAAAGCCTTATACGAGGAAATGTTTAAGGGAATGAGTGATCGTGCTTTTGCAGCGTTAATGCAGAAGATTAAAGATGGATTTGTACTTCCTATCATCGCACCTAACCTCAACGAAGCTAAGCTAGATACCACACGTAATGTTAAGATTGCTAAAGCGCTTGGGCATAGCTTCTTTGAACGTATTGTACTGACTGATACTGATACGGGCGAAACCTATACGACACCTCATGAGTACATGGTGGTTGACATGCCTGTACGACGTCAGTCTCAGTTGTTAGATAAGAAAATGTCTACACCTGCTAACAATAACGTAGTTGACGAGCTGACAGGTCAAGCAACCGGTATCTCTAAAGGGTCTGCATTATCGTTCCCTGAACTTGGTGTACTTCTATCTATCGGGGTGGATAGCGCTATTGAAGAGTTAATTAAACTTCGTGGTGGGGATGAGGTAGCTTTTAATGAGATGAATCGTCAGATCCTAGAAACAGGTGAAGCAGACATTGAAAGTATCAAAGCCCTAGGTTCTAAAGTAAAATCAACTGAAACATTAAGTGCTATATTGACAGGCATGCATTTAAGGAATAACCTAAATGAATGATAAAGAATTGATGCTAGATGTTATTAGCAGTTTGAACAATATAACGTCTAGTACACTGGCTAACTTAACAAAAAAGAAAAGTCAATCAGCTATTGCTAAGCTTTACGAGATAAACAGTCGTTTTAATTTCACACGTGTCTTTGAGAAAGAAGACGTAAAAAAGATTTGGGACATTATTCGTAATGACAATGAGTCATTGGTCACACTGGAACGAATTATTACGCAGTGGCGTTTAAGTAGCTTTGAGAACGATGATGCGCTTAAGCGTGTTAATGCGTTAATAGCAACCAGCGTTGTCCATGCTAATGCTGCTGGAAGTCTCACTGACGACGCGTATAGAGAACCGGTACCAGACCATGTGGTTATAGAAACGTTATATACCGGTAACTTATGGTTGACGGTATTGTTTCTAATGCAGATGTGTCCTGATATTCTAGCGTTGTTTTCTGAATTAAGTAAGGGATAGGTAATGAGTAACCAGACTGTTTATGTAGAACTTAATACGCTGATGGATACTCGCCTTGCTTGTGTAGAAAGTATCTACGATGCAAATACAGCACAGGAGTTATTAAAAGGCGCGTATGATAAGCGTGTAAGCGATGATTGGTCGGCCATTCTACCTAAGCTGTCTACAAAGGCTATTGAGGATCTTTATACTCACCATGACATTACTATACTAGCCCGTGCAATGATGACTAACATGGTTAGCGTGTTAAAGGACTTCATTGCTGAGGTTAACAAAGGTACGTCAGGCAATCCCTTAGCCGACCCGGTATCCATCCATATCAACACGGCCCCCTATAACCTACCAGAGTCTCACTGTCAGGTTATTGTCAATAGCATTGCTCACCACGTTGGTATTACGGATATAAAGACTATTAACGTCCCTCGCCATATTACCACGCCAGCATTCTTCCAAGGCACTTACAAGACAGTGTTTATGTATGACTTTATACCGTGGTTCACCATGCATCATAACGCCCTACGTAAACAGCATCTATCTGAGATGGTGTGGTATGTCCCTAAGTTAAAGGCATTTGGCGAGGCGGCACAAAACATGGAAGCGTCCCTTGACGAGACAGCCACCATGTTCTTTAAGAAAATGAATGTATGGGACGCAGCCACCATTGCATTAACAGGGTATATGAATCTGCAGTTTCTAGATATAAAAGCATTTAACATGTATACCTAGTCAAACTTCTTCATAAACTCCTCGTAGTTAAGATCGCTAACACCTACGTCTAGCTCACCTTCAACCAATGTTGGTTCAGGTAATGCATTATCAGGCAGGGTGTTAATGACTTTCTCATGTCTCCCTGCTTCAGCTTGAAACGGATTGTTGCCGCCTGTCTTCGCCATAATCTTCGCTGCCATAATTGCAGCGGCATTGTCTTGCTCGCTTTGTTTGGAATCTTGTTCCATACGCTTCATAGCAAGGGCGGTGGTATCGGCACCGTTAACCAATTCAAGCAACACACGACGATCTCGGTTATTATTAGGCATGCCGTCTTTAGTCATGTCTTCTAGAATCGCCATTCGCGTGCGCTGTGTTAGGGACAGGACCTCATCTTCTGTGCGGTCCTTCATTGTATCAAGTAAAGACATAGAAGCCTCCCTAGGATTCGTATAAATTATTCACCTACATTACATAGGTGAGTTGTAATAACTATAGCAATGAGGTAAATATGAAAGCACCCTCTCGCTGGTATAGGCTTAAACTGTGGCTACGAATAGTCCTATTCAGGACGCAGTTTAAAACCATGCGTAATAGTATGAACGCTAAAGTTCTTGGTGGTTTGGTCTCACTGTACACATCTCGTGACTTCGCTTTCTACCGTCCTAAAGACGGCAAAGCTATTACGATGATAGTATGGCACCGCAACGCTGAGCAAATGTTAGAGTTCATAAACATTGTTAAAGACGCCGTTGAAAAGAATGCAGAGATACCTGCTGAAGCAATGGCATTAACGAGTAGACGCACCACCTTAACCTTGGACGCCTGGCTGGTAGATGACGAGCAATACGACATCGATATCCAACGGTTTTGGGAAGCATTGAGTGAAGCAGTTACTCCTATCCACGACATTCTAATGGTCATGGAAAAAGAAAATACCGCTCGCTACAGTTATTATTCTCGACGGATGATGCGTTTATTTCAAGACATAGGACAAATGCTGGAGGCACTTGAAAAAGTGATTTTAAACGATTATGTTTGACGACAGATATAGCGTGAATGAAATACTACAAGATTCTAATAAAAAGACACTATCGGCTAGAGGCGCGTTGAGTCGATTGTTTCGAGTAATCTTGGATGATTTTAATATCACCCCAATGGGATGGAACCGCCGTATGGATACGTATCTCAACGATCCAGTCAATGGTCTACCTCGATCTGGTAAGCCTAGACACACGGCACGTGGCAATATTAATAAACAAATGGCATCTGACCCGATGACCATTAAAACGTTTCTTAAGATGATGCGATTCTTAGGTGCGACTCGTATACGCTTTAGCGTAGAACTTACTATTCGCAAGAAGGTAACGCAACACAGTGTTGAACTGCAGTTCTCGGAACATCAAGAACCAGATGAACATGAAAAATAAACAATAAGCTACGCCCTTAAAAAACTATAACGATGCGTCGACCTATCTGCTTGCAGGTAGGCTCGACCATTGTATTCACTTTCTTTTTTTGCATTGAAGGAGACCTTGTATGAGTCTTTTTACTACCGCAACAAAATCGTTACCTAAGGTTGTTGATCTATTCTCCCCCTCTGATAGTTCATCATCTACCCCTAGCTCTAAATCTCTAGTAGATGCTGTGAGCTCTCCTGATAATGTTTCATCTAAATCTATAGACAGTGCAGTTAAGCGTGTTGCTAGCAAAGCACCTGCTGCGCCTACTAGTTCAGGTCTGTCTTCTGCTACGGGTAAGAACATTTCTATTTCTAACTTAAGTGCTACTGCAGTTAAGAACTTACAAGGATTCTTGCAAGAAGATAGCACTGTAGGTCAAAAGACGGTTAAATTACTAGATGGAACTATTGTAAAGGGGATAGCAACGGAGCTTAGCGAGGCAAAAGCGTTTCAAGATATGGTAACTCAGATACACGGTATGTGTAGCGGTACCAGCATTGAAGATAGAACAACGGCGCGAGCTGTCAACGATACGCTGCTTTTAGAGGCCCTATTACTAGGACTAGCAGGTTTAATCGACTGTCTAGCAGAAGTAGTAGGGTTAGACTTCAGTGCAACACGTATTGCCAAGCAGGGCATTGTAGCTGCTAAACGTGGGGATGCGGCTAGTCTTGCTTCTTTATCTAAGTTAGTAGGTTCAGCTAAGCTTAAAGCCAATAACCCTAATCTTGTTAATACTCTGCTAAAGAATTACAGTCTTGCAGGTGATAACAACCCGAATAACCATCAACGCGCCGGAGCGACGTTAGTTGAACAAATTAAGACCATCGACACTAGCTGGATGCGTAGCGACGCCAGCGGAGATAACGTTAAAGATATTAGTTCTTTGCGTGGTATATCTGACGATGCTAAAACGGTATTGTCGACACAAAGTGAAACATCTACGGCTATCATGATTGCCAACGACACGCCTCAGGAAGATCAATCTATACTGATGCGTCGTTTCAATCCCACTAGCCTAGCTAATAGCCTTAACGCATAAAGACCCTACCTCTACCTATCATGGGTAGAGGTAGGTTATGCCGTTATCCACGACCTGTATTACGAGCAACCGCCGCCAGTATTCTACCGGGAACAGTTGCTGAAACATGCTGCGCATAGAACGCAGGAGATGTCCATTTCTCAAACTCTTGTGTAGCTTGAACAAATCGACGCTTCAGCTTCTGAACAGGATAGAACTGCTCGGTTAACCCTAGACCACCTAAGATACCCATATAGTCACTAAAGGATGAATCATCATCAAAGAGACCTGGACTATCATTAAGTGGCATGTGCATGACTGTTGATAGGTCTTTAACAGATATTGTAACATCTATACCCGTAGGTAGATGATCAACTGACCAACCTATATTACCCACACCACGTGTAATAGATACACTGTCGATGATTGATAATCTAGATTGCTGTCGACCTTTAACAAACAGATCACAAAGGAACGGACTGGTATACGACTGCGCACCTGTTGATAACGGTAACGCGCCTGCAAGGATCATAGCCAACGGTACGTAGATGTTAGTAAAGATACTCATCTTGTTACCGTAGGGTGCTCTTAGCTCTAGCGTGTAAGACTCACTGGGTAATTCAGCAACGGAATCCTGCCAGTGTTCCGGGATATCTACAAAGGCACGACCACCTAGAGCAGCTAAACCTGATAAACCTACACCATCAGCAACACCAGTAATAACGTCTTTAGCACCGCCTATAATGCCTTCTATGGCTCCAGAGATAACACCATCGCCGATATTACCATCTAAGGTAGAAAACCTCGCAGAACGCGCTGAGGACGACATACCGTTGATCTTATTGGCAATGTCAGACTCACCAGTTGTGTTAGAGAAAGATTCATTGATAGAGCGATCAGGATTAACCTTAAAACTCACCCAATGTGAACCATCCGATAACTCACTAGAAAGATGTTCAAAAAACCCAGATTCCCAAGAACCAATAGGATCTTGTTTCTCTTTATCCGCATCCGCACCCTGAGCCATGGACGTAGAGTGATAACGCGCCATGTAGTCTTTTAATGAAGAACCTGCTGGAATAGGGCCAATGTCTTGCTCGGTCATACGTCTTGCTGCAGTAGCTAACCCTTCGCTGGTTGTTGCATTTTGAAGCGCAGCCTGCTGTAGGACAATCTGTCGATTACGAATACGTTGAGCACGGTTAGCAATCGCATATATGTCAACACCTCCATCTCCACGAAAAACATCCGGCAATAGCTTATTAAACGCTTCTATCTCTTTAGATGTTAACCCCGCCTCGTAGTTAGGTTCTGCCTTTCCATCCGCGTTAACGGTATAAGAGTCAATATCAGCAGCGCCTATCAAACCCATGTTTACCGCTAAGTTATTAACGATAGTATTAACCGCGCCCCAGTATAGAGGCATCGTAGGTTTGAGGTAGTAGTATTTACTATATGGCTTATCATCTAAAAAACGATAAATACGTCCAGCAACCACAAAAGGAAGTAAGGGGATAGCAAATAGAAATCCAGCTACCTTACCAATGTTGTACAAAACCCCAGTCGATTCGCCTGTACGAGCCAACGTCCCCATTGAACTATCAAAGAAGTTAGTAAAGAACGTTGTTAACGAATTGTACTCCGCTACCCCAAAACGCATATGTAGCGTAATTGAGTTATCGTCTATCGCCTCGCTATAATAGCGCCCCATACCCTTAGAGGGGCTAAATGGTGCTTTTGCTTTTATATCCGCATGGCGAGTAAACTGAGGGGGGTTATTAATTGTGTAGTTACCACCTAATGTGGTATCTGTGTATTTTGTTGACGCCATTGAAAACACGCGACGTTTTTTATCAACATCGTCAATGTCTGACTTGCGTAAAAGGAACGCTTGCCTCAACCATGCTGTATCTTCCAAGACATCTGAAAGTATAGTCATAACGGTTTCCTATGATTAAATTTGTAATTAAGTAATGATAGAACGGACATCCTTGTCCTATCCTACATTATCCGGTCTTACCCATACCAACAGGCGGTGTAGAGCGTTGACGCTGATTAAGCAGTTGTCTACGACGTGCCTCAGCTTGTCGCTGTTTAGCACGTTCAGCTGCAGCCTCACCACCGCTAACTGGTGCTTCAGACTTAGGAATGACTTCATCACCTTGCAAGTGTTTCCAAATGCGTTTAAGTGTATCATCCATAGACTGTTGAACATACAGTGACTCATTGAGAATGTTACCAATATAGCCAAGTTGCTCGTTTGCTAGCTCTGCGTGCATTTGCTGATGTGCATCTACAGCGTTTACGCGTTTATCAGAATACTGATTAACCGCGCTGATGTGATCATCTAGAACAACACGCTCTCTTTGCTCTTCTAAAAGAACAGCATTTTGATTACGTAAACGTTGTTGGTTGATAACTTCATCAAGATTGATAGTATAACCATTATAAGTGTTAACATCGTTCTTATAACGATTTGAATCTACTACGTCCTCTATACTTGAACGCTGCGTCGCACTATAGTCATCACCCTCACTCACCATCGTACGGTTATCAATGTTAGAATAGTAATTGTCACGGCGTCGTGCTACTTCTTCCTCACTGATAATACGCGCACCATCTTCGGTGTGATGTTGAATAGCCGAAGTGTTGATTTGTGTAGATCGATCAACCACGGTATCTACACCTGGGTAATATGTATCCGCATTAGCAGCCATCACACCACCCATAGTCACGCCTAACCCACCTAACGCTACCGCATTGTTAGGTATTGAAGGTCTACGTGTTGAGGTCTGGCTATTTGAACCGCTACCTAAAGCAAGTACTGAACCGCCTGACACAATAGCCGCTGCTTTAAGCTTACGCGTTAATGCATCTTGAGGTTCCTCAATGACTGTCTCAGGCATTGCCATTTCCTTATCTCTAGGTGGAGTATAAGAGGCAGGCGGTACTAAACCTGATGTAACCGGTTCAGGGCTATCCTTAGATGCTTCGACAGTTTCTTTCAACTCACCACCATACTCCTGCATGACACGATTATACTGCGTGACAACGTCATCGCTAGTAGCTTCTTGATCAAAGTAAGGTGACGTATTACCAATAGCCGGTGAACTCTCTAGAAGTTCAAACGCTTTCTTAGTAAACGGTACGAGTTGATCTTCAGGTAAGTCATCATCTAGATCATCCACATCTAGATCTTCATCGATGCGATTAGCCAAAGTTGCATATGTTAGCAGCGTGGGTTTAAACGTACCTTCATACCAACGAACAAAGGCTTCTAAATTCTGAGGATTATTCTTATCCACATTGAATCTTTCACCGTGCTCATCAATAAGGTCATTATAATCAACTTTAGGTAAAGTAGCCTCTCCCCTATCATTAAAGGTGATATCATCGAGCGACGCTTCTTCTAAAAGACGAATCGCACGAAGTTGACTTCCTTCCTCAGTGTTGATACCCATCTGCTTAAAACGCATATCCTCGATAGGGTCTGCATCGCTCCTACTGTTAAGATACTGAGCGCCTTTATAAGCACCCCATAACGCAGTTGCAGCCCAACCCACTGGACCTAGCGCTACACGACCGACCGACAACCCAACACGCGCTAGTGTCCCTAATGCTTTACCAGCACCACCTAGCATCGACGCGCCTTTACCGGCTACTGAAGCAACTTTAGAACCCATACCCGCTAAGGTGGATGCACCAGTTCCTACCATACCTGCAAGACCGGAGCCCGCTGCTAGTAACGCCTTACCTGGTGATTTAATAAAATTACCCACGGCACTTAGTCCTTTACCACCTAGGGATTTAATCTTACTAAATATACCACGCTTGCCTGAGCTTGCTCTTGCTGCTTTACGCTGCGCTCTACGCTCTCTGCGATCAGCACGACTATCTCTGTCAAACTGATCACCTAGCGCATCGCCTGCGATCTCACTTGCAGCTTCTCCAGCAACATCACCAAAGAAACCACCCTCGTCATCCTCTCCACCAAATAAGTTAAGTCCTTTAATCTTATCGGTAAGTCCGCCTAAGAAACCGGCTACCCCACCTAACACCGCAGCACCAGGTGTTGATTTAGCAACCGCAGCTTTAGCTTTATCAGCAAGGCTTTCTTTATTACGCTGGTCTAAATAACTCCCATCACGTATACCGTCACCATCAGCATCACCTAAAACTTTCTCTTTCTTAAATGTACTGATGATTGTTTCTTTGAGACTTTCTATAGAGTCTTTCACTTGCATTGATGCGTCAGTTGCTTTATCAGAAACAACTGTATAAGCATCTTTACTAGACTCTACTAACGATGATAGATTTTGGTTAAGTGTTGAATCGCTTTCTCTGATCTGCGTCTCTAATCCACCCGTCACGTCTCTGACACTCGACAAGACTTGCTTTGTTAACACGTCTGTCTTTTGTTGAGTACGCTCCATCAACGTATAAAGATGTTTATACTTGACATCCTTAGACGCTTTAGTTACCACACTGGTAGATCTATCATTTTCTCTAACAATATCCCCACCATCCGACAATGTAGTATCGGGTGTCTGATGCTCATCACGAATACTTATTAAGTTATTTCTATCATTCCTTAACCGATTAACGGTGTTGATATTTGACGTGTTTAAAACGTCTACAATTGACGCCTTTATTAGCTCAACTAACCCGCCTGTTGTCTCCCCAATGCTATTAGACAGTAAACTATTTGAATACTGACTTAGATACATTTCAGTAGGAGCAAGGCCACCTATGTTTACTTCGTCTCCATTTTGGGTGTAAGAACCATCCCTGTTTGCTATATTTTCTAATACCGACATATAACTAGGTGCTATATTATCAGTAGATGACATATAGTAACCAGTATTACTTATAGTTCCAGGTCGTGAGGGGTCAGCGCTATACATTAACTCGGTGTTTAAAGTTGATGTATTTTGCGTCTGTGGCGTTATGCTCTGATTATACAAGGTAGAAATCTTTGAAGAATCTACCCTACGTGAAATATCACCGCCAGTGGTAGTTAACGCATTGGTTGTTTGAGAAGCATCAGTATTAACGTTAGAGTTGTAATAACTATACTGACTACTATAACTATCACCACCACTAGGACTAGGTGGATTATCCCCGCCAACATAACCTGCATCAGATGGTGGTGGTTGATCACCACCATACGTCCACGGACCGTATACGCTTGTTAAATCAGAATGGATAATAACTTCATTAACTCGCATGCCTTCTCTATTAGTAAGGAACGCTTTTAAGTTATCCGTTATGCTGGTAAACATCCCACCAATGCGAGAAAATAACCCGCCTTGAGGCGTACCATCATCGTTGCTGCCAAATAAGAATCGTCCCGTGCGTTTGATCCCACCTTTGACAACATCTATACCCTTACCTAACACACCCATGCTCATTTCTAACGCGCGGTTAAGTAATGATTTAACTTCGATCTTGCGACCTTGCTCGTCTACCAGCCCTTTCTTGATATCTTCGACAGATAAGACAATATTACCTTCGCTATCTACAACATCGCCGTCAATATCTTTAAATGAACGTATTGCCTCACCCGTACGGGCTGAGAAATACAATCCTTTCTCAAGCAGTATCTTCAACAGTCTAGGCGATTGTTCACCTTTAACATAAATATCACCATGTCGGTTTAATATGTTTTCAACTGTATCTTTTACATTACCTACGCCCTTAAGCGCATACTCACCTATGCCGAACAATCCTTTATAATAACTTTGGATAAATTCAACTGGGGCCTTTAAGACAGACATCGCACCATCAGCCAGTTTACTTACACCATCTCTGTTAAACAGACCTTTAGCGTAATCCTCTACTGATAATACAATCTCACCGGTATCGATATCTCTAACAGCACCTGTGATGTCTTTAGCACTTTGAATAACCTTACCGGTCGCCTCATCGATGTATCTGCCTTTACGCAGTCGTTCACCTAACAGCGTTGGTATCTGCTGACCGGCTACGTATAAATCTCCAGGCAAGTCACTTAGTTTACCTTTGATAAACTTAGCACCACCCAGTACGGTATCCTTAGCCATACCTAACGCACTACCACCTAGGTTAAACATCCCGGAGTAGTATGACTTGAGTCCAGACGCGGCACCGCTAACGGCTGATTTACCAAAATCTAAACCTTTGCCTAAAATACCACCTAGATCCATCTTACCACGTGGAGCCTGACTACCATCTCCCGAACCTAGCGTGCCAATTTTCTCATACATCTGACTCATTATCAGTTTAATGTCTGTTAACGTGTCATCTGAGGTAACGGTACGTTCTTGAATAGCAGTAAGGTATGGGATATACGGATCAACGTCTTGTGAGGTTGATTCTTCTTCCAGCGTTGTATCACGATTCATCCATGTATCAATACGTGCAATGAGTGAGGTTGTCAAGCCATTACCTTGTATTAAGGTGTCGTGAATAGCAGTCCATACATCCATGGTAGGTGTAGACTGATCATTTATATCTACCTCACGGGTAAATTCAGCTACGGCCTCGCGTACTTCCTTCTGACTTTCCGTATCCAACCCACGAATAGAATTATTCATGGTCTCTTGGATGCGGTCGGTGCTATCACTAAACTGGCTATACTGCTGGCCGTTCAATACAGTCCGACTGCTATCAGACATACCTACAAACATTTGACTATCTGTCTGACCACCTTGTCTAGTTAAGTTTTGTTCTCTGACAGATGAAGAATCCCTACTAGAACTATCTCTACCAGTTAAAACTCGCTCGCTAGAACTATCAGAAAATGAAGTTGTGTTAGCATTACTTGAAACAATCTCCTTACCTTCCAAGGTAGAGGTGATATCGGTACGGATCATCGACCATAACGCATCGCTGTCGACTTGGTCAGTAATGCCATCTTCAGCTTTATTGATAAGTCCTGATTCACGCAGAGCATCCTTATCTCCCACTGAAACAGCTTGGTTAATACTCTCCTGTAAATTAGGAAGGTAGTTTTGAAGGTTCTTAACCGCTTGGTTATCACGCAGAGCATTCTGACTAGCAGTAACAACATTACCCACCTTACCTTCTGCAGTAATGGCGTAACGGTCTTTAACAAACGATTGAATTTCTTCCACTGCATCATCGTTATCTACCATAGTAAAGGTAGATGGTTGATAGTAGCGTTCTGGGAAGAAACCTTTACCATTTCTAAGGTCAGTGAGAATCTGAATAGCAAAGACTTCTCGTGCTTCGGCACTAAGCTTATTATCCGGATCAATGCTGTTGATAACGTCGACGGTATTGCTACTTAGCCGCTCCCTATCAGTTGATGAGAACACTGCTTCTCTGATTCTATCGGCATTTTCAGATGCGCGAACAAAATCTTCACCTTCAACACTATACTCCATACGTTCAACGTTAGGATCTTGACTGTTAAAGATTTCTAACTGCTGAAGCATGCGAGAAAGGTAACCAGGAATAATCTCAACGATTGAGCGGCGTGTCATGATGTCAAAGCTGGTTGCTGTTAGTGCTTCCTGTTTAAGGTTATGCAACACATCACCATCGCTACCACGGACGCCGCCTATAACATCCTTTAAGAAGTTCTCTATACCTCCGCGAACACCTGTAGCTTCAGTCTGAGAAGACGCATAGCGGTTAAGTATCTCGGGTAGGTTATCTGCATTAAATTGAAGCTTATTAGATATCGTAGTTGCTTTGTCGCTACGACCAATGGCACGTCCTGCAAGATCGCTAACTTTAGCACCGATGCGATTTGCTATACCGTCTCCTATTAGCCCGCCAGCAAGATCTGCTGCTTTCTGCCCGCCTGTTTGTTTAGGGCCAAATCCATCAAGTCCTTCCATAGACGATGCAGTTGCTAATAAGGTAGAGCCTTGGTTAAACCCTTCCTTAAAGTTATCAACGTGTTGTTTAACTTTCTGACCCAGCGTACTTTTAACACGCTGACTAATTCCGGCAATGCGGGATCCAACATGATCCAACGCCTGACCGGCAAGGCGCGAGCGTGCTTCGTCGGCATATGTCTCAGACAGATTAACTTTAGCTTCATCAGGCAGTGCTGTGTTTTTAACAATAGCACCTAAAGCGTTAACTATGTCAGTAAATCCAGCCCGGGATATATCTACTAGGTCACGTTGTGCAAAGAACTGTCGATAGTTAAGTTCTAACAAACGACGTTGGAATTGCGAGGTAATATTATCTTGATAACTAACTAAGCGATTAAATGCATTGATCATTCGCTCATTAGCGGTCATGTTAGCATTATGGCGGGCATCTTGGCGTTCTTCAGAAATTGTATTTTGAAGAATATCCTGCGTCTGCTGTTCACGTTGAACTTCTACGCTAGCTGCCTGGGCCTGAAACATACGGTCAAGATCGCTATTGATTTGAGCAGTCTCAACCTCTTGTTTCGTAGGTGCTTCGCTAGTTGCCTCGCGTTTAACTTCAAGCATCTTTTCGACACGACTACCTATGCTATCGGGTAGTATTTTCTTAATTTTAGGAAGATGCTGTTGTGCATTTCGTTTGAATTCGTCGATAGATGGTTTGAGGGCTTGTGCAGATTCACTATAAACTGTGCGAATTTCACCTGTTAAATTATCGGCTACATCTAGGGCAGAACGATAACCTTTAGGTAAAGCATCTTTAATGACATCGCCAATAAAGCCTGGATCACTCATTGTGGTTTTAACACCACTAAGTGCGCTTTTAGCAAATATAGTGGCGGGGCTGCGATCATCATTTTGGGCTTCAAAATCGAAGTCCATCATATCGCCACCTAGATCATTATCTAGGTCGTCATTGAATTTAATATCATCGGCCATAGCCTACCCCTAGTGTAATAAAATAAAAGTCTACGTTATATAGTGACGTATCATAGATTTAACGACTTACCACCCCTTAAGGAGGTCATCCGTGTCAGTCGACAAACTTCCCTTTAATATTGATTTATTATCCAGCGTAAGCTTTACACGCTCACTGCCGGAAATACGTTCGCTTGACATATACGAACGTCAAGACCACCTTAACTTCCACCCTGAGGGACTTTACTCTACAGAGATTTTCGGACGGATGGGGGAACCAGCAAGAGATAATCAATTTGCTTTTATTGACATGAAAGTACCGGTGCTTCATCCGGTTATCTTTAAGACATTAACCACCATGCGTGCGCTATATAAGAACATCTTAAGCGGTAAGACGTATGCTGTCTTTAATGAAAAGACCAGTGACTTTGAAGCCTCTAATGCGCAGGATGGTAAAACTGGTTATGCATTCTTTATGTCACATTTTAAGTCACTAGCATTAAAGCGTAACCGTTCTAAAAAGCGTGATTTAAAAATAGACTTGATTGAGAAATATCAAGATAAAGCTACCGTCAAGCATCTGATTGTTATCCCTGCGGGTCTACGTGATTTAGAAAACAGTGACGGTGGGCGAGTTAAAGAAGATGAGATTAACGATCTCTATCGACGCGTGTTAAGTATCGCTAAAACCATCAGCGTTACCCAAGGTAATTTAGAAGGGGAACTGTTTAACTCTGTACGCTGGAGTATGCAGGTTGCCTTTAACCAGATTTACGAAACGCTACGTACCATGATTGAAGGTAAGCGTGGCTTCATCCAAAGTAAATGGGGTCGCCGCAAGATCTTCAACGGAACACGTAATGTTATCTCGGCTATGACAACATCTGCTGTATCTAGCGATGATCCTAAAATGCCAGATGTTCACGACACTATGGTAGGTTTGTTTCAAACATTGAAAGGGTGTTTACCTCTTTCTATGTATTGTATTCGTCAAGGGCTGATTGGTCAGGTATTCAGTCAAAGTGATAGTGGTGTCAGGTTGATTGATCCTAAGACGTTGAAACTTGTCACGGTAGATGTTAAGCCTGCTACTATTGATAAGATGGTAAGTAGTGAAGGTCTTGAGCAGTTAATTAACCAGTTCCAAGATCGATTCTTTAGAAACCGTTATGCAAGTATAGACGATCATTACATCGGATTAATCTACGACAACGGGACTGAAGTTAAAATCTTTAACGATATTACTCAGCTGCCTGATGATAGAAAGATAGAAGATGTCAGACCGATTACCTGGGCTGAATTACTCTATCTTAATTGCTATGAACGTTTTGATAAAGTCAAATGTGTTGTTACACGCTACCCTGTAACGGGCATTGGCTCTACGTATTATAGTAGAGTATATCTAAGAACGACCACCACCGGTCTTGTGCGTTATGTGTTAAATGATGTATGGGAACGTGATGAAGATAAGCTGTTAGCTAAAGAAATGCCTAACACCGACCATAGTGATAGTTACATGGACAGCGCCATGGTTCATGGTTCTCGACTAGCTGGGCTTGGTGGGGACTATGATGGTGATATGATCTCTGTTAACTATTTATACAGTAAAGCAGTAGATGATGTAGAACGCTATCTCAATAGTAAAGACGCTTATCTAGATCCACGTGGTGGTTTACAGCAAGCAAGTACGGATCTCATTGATTGGGCACTGTTTAACCTTACACGCGCTTAAGGTTTTACAGCTGTATACCTATTACATGAGTCTCTAAACCCTATTAACCGAGGAATGTAACCGATGAAATGCATAGCATGTCATAGTAACATGTCGCTCGCTTCAGGTCCTCATATGCCAAAGATCGCTATCTACACCTGCGAGTGTGGAGCCTTGGTGAAAAAAGGACTGACGCAAGACACTGCTACTACGTGGATTCACCCCAGCGGTATGATTGAAACTGATCGCGCATGTAACGTTTCTATCAACGATCCAAACTGCGACCACCGTGATGATCAAATGGCTGGTTGGAAGTTTAGCGTTGTTAGCGCTTAAGAAGAGTAGGGTGGGGTAAGCTCCATCCTACTTATGCCGTGCTACTAATCTTTAAACCTATATTATCCCTACGATAGCCCTTTATGAACTTATAAATAGGATTAATTCTAATGGATGTAAAAACAGATTATAACACCATGCTTAATGACCTTTTAAGTCAAATTAAATCGTTAGGTGAAGATGATCGTTTTGAGAAAGTGAAATATCTTAACAATGATCTTGTGCACCGTCACTATCCGCTGATACATTCTCTCATTGAAAATGTATTTATTACAGAACGTGGTAGTCCTAACTACTCTGCCATTATTCATTTTGAAAATAATGGGATCAAAGTAGGACCTGGTGAGACTGATGGGTTTGGCTGGGTAACCGGCTGCGTGCATACGGCAAAAGGCATCATTGTCTTTTAACTAAAAGGATATCAATAATGTGTAGTGGTCAGGAACATCATTATACTGAACTTAAAAAACAACTTGAAGCGTTAGAAGCTGATCCTAGCATTCGCCCTAGCGCTTATCTGGATGAAGATGTGGTGGGTAGTAAATACCCTGCGCTTATCTCGTCTGCTAGAAAACACATTACAGGGTTTACTGGAAAACCTCGTAAAGAGATAATTGCACTATTTAAACAATGGGGTTACGAGATAACCCCATGTGGTTTCGATCAATTTGGCTGGTACAGTGGAATGATTAAGACCGCAAAAGGTCGTGTAATATTTACAGCAACATAGATAATTAGAAAGGAAACACGCGCTATGCTAACATCAAGCCGTTATATGATGCCAGCAACGTTAAACGATGAAGAGAAACGTTTTAAAGAGGTATTCGCAGACTTAGTTAAAAAGGTAACCATCTGGGGACCTAATCAGCCAAGCATTGCTGAGTATATAATTGAAACTTTATATACCGAAACCACCACTACCATGACTAGTTATGATACGCAGCAAGGCGTGCCGCACTACATTAATGGTAAGTGTGTAATGCTATTCTGGTTACTTAAGTATTGTCGAAATAAAGGTATTGGTAATCACAATACCAAACTAATCATCAAGCGTACTGTTTCAATTAAAGAACTAAAACGCAACACCATTGCAGTCAATCTGTACGATACGGTCAATCACGATAATAGTATATTTAATTCTAATATCCATGCCTCTACATTAAGTATAGACAATGACCATGTTGAACTTACTGTTGATATTCTTACCTATGTGATAAAACGCATGGCTTATGAATATCATTTTGAAAATAATCAAATGACGCTATATAAGTTGGAAGGGGTATAAGCCTCTTCCAACTATGCCGTCGTTCTGCCCTTGAAGGAATACCTCATGACACTAGATAATCCTAAATTAGAAAGACCTTTACCAACACAGTTGTTATCTGTTGTGTTACATGGTTACGATCAAATAGTAGAGTTTCTACTCGATGATAATCCGCCTGCTGATGACTTTGTTAAATACGCATTTCAACTTCAGCACGATATTGAGAAACACTCTAGATTAAAGGATCGGTTTGAAGACCAGAACATGGTAGACCTTGCGTTTAGTTTGTTAGAGCGCTTGGCTTATAAAAACACGGCGTACCATCAATTACTTCCTACCTATACGAATATTAAGAATAAAGAAATCTTTATACTTGTTAAAAGTTGGTTTAATGGGTCGATTGAAGATTATGGGGTCGAGTTGTTACGAAAAGTCGTGGCTGATAAACCCGATACGTTTAACAGTATTTTGATGATGCTTAACTTAGCCGGGATACCTATTATCAAACGTGTTGATAAGCTCTACTTCTACGGGGACTCTACGCTAATAGTAGATCTTGTAGATAGTGGTGAGGTTGCTGAAGAGTCGGTTGCTGCTGTTGAGGAAATGTTTGGCACCGAGATAGTGCTAAGTGGTGTTCGCCTATCGCCTGAGCTTATAAATGCAAGCAATGTGATTACTGGTGAAAGAACATTAGATGTGCTTAACTTTACGTATTTAATAAAAAATGCATTAGTTAACAAAGAGTACATGGACTCTGTTAGTAGTCCTAAGACACGCGTAGTTAATTTAACGGCAATGCAGATCTTGTTGACGTTAACACGCGATGCGTTGAGGTACGACACCTATATGGATGTTAGTCGATTAATCACCCCGCTTATACCACGGTCTATAAATGACACGTTTTCAACACAAATCGATCTGATAAAAGAACAAACCGGCGTGCTAACCGTACGTGGGTCTACCCTACGCCATGATGATACCGTCAGCGTCATTGCTACCGCATTTAGCCTATTAGGGTTTGATGTGGAGCTTGAAACAAAAGATAACGGTAAGAAACTTATATCGTTTAACAACCCTAATCTAAAATAGCCCTTAAGGAAATTAAACCATGAGAACTTATAACGCTTTAAACATGCAACCCAGTGAATGGTCTAGTAAGCAAGCAACCACAACATCTGTTTGGGGACGCAAAAATACACCACCTATTACCAGCGGTATACAAACCGAACAAATTATTGGTGATTACCACTACATTGTAGCTAACATCTTGGACGGCAGTATTAATGAGAAAGAAACGTTGCTTCGTTCTTTGATTCGTTTACGCGATGATGTTTTATATTGTAACGATAATCGAGATATAATGGAGCTACTTTCGGCGTATGAGATTGGCATGGTCCTTATGCGTTGGATCAAACAAGTAGCTAAAGACACCACTACGGTTCAGTGCTTTGAAATGAATATTGCAAGTCTTGATAAACCTACAGGTTCTATCATCTCTATACTTGCAGATGCATGGATACATGGTACGGATAACTTTACTCATGACACCGTTGAGAGCGTATTAACTGCTGCGCCTAATGTACAGTTAAATGCATTACGTGTATTAAATACTGTTGGTATGGTTACAACACGTCTTGGTGATGTATATTACTTCTATAAGCCCGACAACACGTCGGGATTTAACCTTAAAGAAGAATATGCTAAGTATAGTGTGGAGAGGACGCATGGGGTATCTGTTGACGACCATATAGAAACAGAAGCACCTGGTGTCATTAGTGATGAACCACTTAAAGACTTGTATCACTGTACGTTGAATCTACTTGATCATGATGTGGTAGATAGCGATGCGGTTAATGCATTAGTTATGAAATATTACACTAACAATTCTCAACGTAAAGCTAAACGTGAAGTCCTGGTGGCGGAGGGAATTATTCTTTCTACTATCGTTGAAGTAACTAACAAACAATGGGCAACAAACATGTTACAGTCAACATGCAAACAACTGCCTAAATACTTTAACTGTGAAGACGGTATATTTGGTCAGTTTAACTATTACCGTAGCATAAGCACAACGCAGATAGAAATCCCTAAGAGCGCTAAAACACGTGCAAAAGCCCGTGAGACCATCCTTGCTGCCTTTGAATTATTAGGCATTGAAATGGATGATAAGAAAAGTGTTTCAGATACAATAGCTTATGTTGTACCTGGTCGTCAAGTTCTGTAGGTTGTAGCACGAACCACGTAACCTACATTACGTAAAAGAGGAGGGGGTGTCGTAGAAGGGGGAGTCACGTCCCTTCTACCCTCTCTTCTTTTTTTGCCTTTAAAAAGCACTGTACGCTGTTTTAAGCCGGTTAACCCATATAACCTATCCCATAGCCCTATCCCTCAACCGCGTGCGCTCACGCCCCGCTGCGCGCCCTGCCCGAAATTCGCCTACTGGCTGTGTGTTTTTAGTTTTCTGTTTTAATAAATTTGATTTTTAATTTATAAAACTATTGTGTAGTTGTGTTGATTGTATTTCTTTAATTAGTTATATTTTCTTATCTAAAATTATTAGTTACTTGTATTTATTACTAAAAATAGGTTACTTGTAATTTAGTCTATTTCTAAAATAATTATTACTTGTACTTTTATAAAAATATAACTATAATTTGCTTGGGAATTATTTTGTAACATTCTAGTTTATTAGGTATGAGCGGAGCGTAGCGACAACCCCATTCCCCCAAAGGGGGGATTATAAGAATCCCCCCGGGAGAGGATGGTAGAGATGGGGGGCCGTGGGGGGAAGAGAAGGAAACCCAAACGTCAAAAAGTGTCTGTGAAAAAATTGAGTAAACACACGGTAAATTTCATGCATCGTTATGAACCTGTCACATACACGTAAGGATAGCCATATGCGACGTACCGTCGAATGCGATGAATCTACACCGCTAGGTATCGGTGTGGCCATCGAACATCTCAACTATATCATCGATGCACTTAATAACCACATCGGTAAAAAAACCGTGAAAGTGTATAACTTTATCGGCATCAGCTCACTTAAAGATTACCATCTATGCTACAACCATGCGGTTCGCTTATGTAATATTTTAAAAGCTAGGCAAAAGAAGTATGACCTTAGTGATGACACGCCTATTGAGACGGTCTATCTAGGGTTAATGTTAAGTGTGTTAAATAAGGCACGCGACCTTAAAATAATTCACTTAATCCCAGCCAGAAGGACCCCATGATCTCATGAACCACTACACGTATCAGCATGTCGATGCAGTGAATTTCCATCGACACATAATCAAAGGTATCGACCGTATTATCGATCATGCCAACGCGCTTCACAAAGCTGTCCTGCCTTCTCTTAATGCCTATTATCCTGATCTAGATGGTTATGTTAAAAAACTCATGCAGTTTGAAACCGATCTACCCCTCGAGGATGCTTTAGATACGATGCTAAATGTAGTAGATGATACCGCATATACGTTACAGGCAAGTCCGTTCCCTATCACAGACGCGCATGATAACTACCCACTGCTAGTTAATACCGTCACCGCGCACGATAAGCGTCAATGGGTATATCTGATGATTCCCTATCCCTCTACCTTCATTGGTGGGGCATTAGCGAAAGAGAAGATGATGACCTTAGCGTTAGCGTATCGCCGTAGCAATACGTTCATACACACGTTTGCACCTATCGTCACCCCTCAAGATGGATTACCAGGCCCATCTAGCATCACGATCACCGAGAGCGATTTTAAGGCATATAAAGCATGCATGGATATCGTAGGTGATTTAGGATACTTGAAACATTTTCAACATGTTCGAGTACAACCTGCATGATAGGCGCGCTTATCCACCGCGACGTTATCCGCCATCATCGGGAGATGAGCCACTATGCACTTAAACATGCAGGTGGTAACAAAGCGTTTAAACGTCGATTAATAAGTCATCTTGGTCAAATGCAATTACTTGCACCCTTACTCACCTCTATCACCCTGAAGCAGCTACGCGGGTTGATAGAGGGAGATAGGGACCTTTATGCCTTTACTGAGAGACTCCCTAAACCAAATGCGGGGTTATGGGTCGAGCTCACCACCGTTAAGATAGCTTCTGGTAATGCCGAGATTTATTATAAGTTAGATTTAACAACCAGTCGTTTGGATCCCTTTACGTTTATTGTTCTTAAACGTAAATACGAGACCTTGTATCAGTATCAGGAAACGTTATTAGATCCAAAAACCCATTACATAACCCGTGCGATGATTAGACGTCAGCTTCATGCGTTTAATCCCACATCCAGTGAATAAGAGGTTAGTCGCATGTCTTTATACGACGCGTTCTATAGAGAAGTGGGTGTACGCACCCCTCAACAGCTTGTTAACCCCAAGACGGCCCCCATTAACACATTGACACTGCCACGTGACAGCATCATCCATTACCTACCTACCACGTCTACCGACATGGGGATAGATGCGCGTGATCCATTGTTATTAAACCATGACAGTGAAGTCTTCATTCACCACATCGAAGCGCTTAAAAGTGAATTAGGCACACCACGATTAAACCGAGGTGCCTATAAGCAACACGTGCAAAACTACCATAAGCGTTTTAGAAAGCACCGTTTACTGCGTCGCTTAGCTAGCGGTTTACGCGATCCACGTAGTTTAATAGTAAGCAACTACGCATCGTTAACTAGCGTATATCAATATCGTCAACACGCACTCGCAACATACTACCGCTATTATAACCTACACACTACGCTTTATGCTGAGATCATCGCATTAGCTAAAGAGACCGACCGTCAGCACTTCATCCCGGTTACGTTACCAAAAGTATTACCTGAGCGTGATGATTTAGATCGTGCAATCGGTAAAGTTAAACCAGGTGATATGCCGCGTTCTTTATTAACCCAGTTTAAAGAGAATGCTGCATTGACGTATCTAGACCTTTACCTGTGGTTAAGCGGTGAGGCGGGCGTTACTTCATTAAGCCATACACCGGTTGAAGTCTTAAAACGCATTAACCTGGTATTTATTGAGTCAGGCCAATTCAGTGTTTTATCGTTAAGTCATCTTGTCGAATGGATGGAGACGGATAACGATTTAAATGACAAACTCCGTCGTTTCTATATGGCGATGTTTGAAAAGCGTACAGTAATGGCTGAAAGCGAAGCAGACGATGAAGTCGATAATGCAATTTCTGGCGTACCAGTCGTACCCCCTATTGCTGAACGTAGAACCCAGGCTATTGTTAGCCAGGCTGATGAACTAGCAGATGCAGGTATCCTATCAGGGGCTGAATATCGCCGCATGGTGAAGCTAGCAGATCAGTTTACACGTATACCTAATCCATACGGCGAGGGTACGCTTGAACAGTTAGCTGCACCTGATACTGCGGTGACCATGAGTCAACCTAAAGATACCCTACCTGAGATCAAAGGGGTGGTTGACAAGAGTATGTTAAATACCACCGTCAATGCATTTCATCGAGAATACATTAAAAACGTCATGCCTAAAGACATTGCGGCTATGACACTAGGTATTCAGCAAGCAGGCGTAGCAGTAACAGACTACCAAGTTCAGCGTGTTGTTGATGCGGTAGATAAATACGACATGTATACGGTTAAGCTAACGCCTGTTAAAGGTCAACCCTCAACGATTCGTTTTAAACTTCCTGTAGTCGAAGAAGATGGTACATTCCTAGCGGGCGGCGTGAAGATTCGTTATCGTACGCAGCGGGCAGACGTACCCTTGAGGAAGACATCTGCTTCAACGGTTGCGTTAACCAGCTACTACGGTAAGACGTTCGTTGAGCGTTCAGGCAAAGTAGTTAACGACTATGGCAAATGGTTAGTTAAACATTTAACCCAAATGACACTGGCTGACAATAGTCCACTATCTAAAGTGGCGTTTGCTGACGTCATGGTAACCGATGTTGTATTACCACGTGGCTACACTGCCATTGCTAAGGAGATACGCACCTTTACCTTTAAGGAAGTATTGTTTACTTGGGATTATCCTAATCGTGGTGAAGTATTAGGTATTAACGACCTTAGCGCCTACGAGCAAGATAATCAAGTCGTTATCGGTAAACAAGGCAAATACGTTTACACAATGGATCGTAGTGAGATGGTGTATCGTCATCACAACGACTCAATGCAACCTATCGGTGAGCTTTACGAAGTTATCAACATTACTGATAGTCAGCCACCTATTGAAATGGCTAGCGTTAAAGTGTTTAGTAAACACATCCCAGTGGGTGTAGTGCTTGCCTTTAAACTCGGTATTGATAAGTTGATCAAACGCTTAGGGGTAGAGGTTAAACGTGTACCGGTAGGCACACGTGTTCAACTGGCTCCTCAGGAATACAAGATTGTATTTGCTGATGAAACCTTAGTCGTATCACGCGCTGATCGCGAAGCCAGTTTGATCTTAGGTGGGTTTGTTAGTTACAAGAACGCAATTAAGCAATATAACCTTGAGGATTTCAATCATCCAGATGTCTACTTCAATGTGATTAATGAACAAGGTTTATCTGCCCGTTTCATCCAAGAGATGGAATTGATGGATACCATGTTCGTCGACCCTATCACTGAGGAGATTCTAACTGAGATGGGTGAGCCAACTACATTTGAAGGGTTGTTGTTTAGAAGTGTAGAATTAGTAGCAACTGATCAACATCCTAAAGAGATGGATAGTGCGTTCATGCGGCTTCGTGGCTATGAGCGTTTCTCAGGTACGGTCTACAAGCAGATGGTTGAAGCGTTGCGAGAGTATCGTGCTAAGCCTATGTTGTCTAAAGCCTCAATAAACTTAAACCCTAAAGCGGTATGGTTGAATGTTTTGCAAGATGAATCGACGGAGTTGGTAGAAACCTCTAACCCTGTCCATAATCTAAAAGAACACGAGACCCTTACCTTTGCAGGACAAGGTGGTCGTTCTACTAAAACCATGGTGCGTCGTTCACGGATGTTCCATAAGAACGATCTTGGTGTTATTTCAGAGTCGACCCCTGATAGTGCCAAGGTAGCTATCACCACGTATCTAACACCTGATGCTAAGATACGTAACTTGCGAGGTATGACAGACAGCTATACTGAGGGGGATGGGCCTGCTAAATACGTAAGTAGTGTCTCGTTGTTATCGCCAGGTGCGGATAGAGATAGTTCTAAACGTACTAACATGACATCGGTTCAGCACTCATCAGGTATCCAAGCAGTTGGATATACTAGTACACCTGTCCGTACGGGTTATGAGAAAGTAATGGCACATCGTGTTGATGATCTATTTGCCTATACTGCAAAGCAGGATGGTAAGATTACAGACAAAGATGACCGCACAGTTACTATTACTTATAAGGATGGAACTGAAGTCACTAAACCTATTGGCACGCAATATGCGAAAGTGGCAGACGGTTCAGCCAAACACGTACTTAAATGTGATCTAGAAGTAGGACGCAGTGTTAAAGCAGGGGACGTCATTACGTACAATGATGCATTCTTTGAACCCGACTTCTTTGATCCTAAACAGGTGAGCTATAAAGCAGGTGCAATGGCTAAAGTGGTACTGATGGAAACATCGGATACGTTAGAGGATGGGTCAGCGATTTCACCTCGTTTGTCTAAAGCGCTAGCAACACCTACGGTCAAAACTCGTGCTATTTTAGTACGCTTTGATCAACAAGTTATTAACCTTGTTAAAGTAGGCGATACGCTTGAGGCTGACGGTATTTTATGTACCATTGAGGATGGCCTTACGGATGACGGTGCGTTATTCGATGAAGAGACGTTAGCAAGTTTACAAGCGCTAGCGGCTAATAACCCAAAGGCCAAACTTAAAGGTGAAGTTGAAAACATCGAGGTCTTGTATAATGGCGATAAGTCAGATATGAGTCCTACGTTGCAAACCATCGCCAATCGTTCAGATAGACAACGCAGTCAACTGGCTAAGCAGTATAAAGATGGTCGTGCTACTAATGGTCGTGTTACCGAGCCTGTAATCATTGAGAAACAACGCATTGAGTTAGATCATGCATTAATCATTGTTACACTATCAACGCTAGCCTCTCACGAAGCTGGTGATAAATTGGTATTAGGTAATAACCTGAAATCGGTCACCTCTCGTGTATTGCAAGGTACACATGAGACCAAAAGCGGCACGCCTATCGACATGATTTTTGCATACCAGAGTATCTCTAACCGTATCGCTTTGGCTACAGAAATCATCGGAACAACCAACACAGTACTTGGTGTGATATCCAAGCAAGCACTGGCACTGTATGAGGGGGAGTAATTCTCCCCCATTGGGTTTCACGTATAAATAACATGAATTAGGTGTAACATGAAAACAAACGATAAATTTCACGATAACGTTGTAGTGTTAGGTAGCGCTGCACAGTTAGCGGTGAATGTCATTAAAGAGGTAGCGGGTAATGAGATTGCCGATACTGTTGAAAAACAACCTCTCTCTACCATGCTAGCGGATACGTGTGTTGCTAGCATTAACAGTCAATTAACTAAGAAGGGAGCAGTGTAATGTTACACCGTCATGTTTTAGATGCAAGTCTTTTAACGGCATCTGTTAATACCGATGCGGCTATATGCTTCACGCCTAAAGTAGGCACGCCGTTATCAGATCTAATTCAATCTGGTAGCACGTTAGTTGAGGCATCTGATGATGCAGTTGACTTAACAGAGTCTATTAGCTTTAACTCCATGTTAAAAGATTCAGGTGGCAGTATTCCTCATGATCTTGCCATGGAAGAAATCGTTAAACTCGCAAGCGATGCTGTGTCTACTATGCTTAACATTACTCGCAATGTAGTACGTCCTATCATCGTAGATCAAACAGAAATGCTAGATGTCTTCTTAGATGAAGAGTTGAAGCATGGTCATCGCCATGAGATTCTACCTGTCTTCTTAGAAAACGCGTTTGCCAACCCCTCTATTACGTCATTGACTGACCGCTATGCGGAAACGCCAGTACGTGATGTTTTACGTGGTACTGCATTGTTTCCAGAACGCGATGGTGCAGAGTTACTTGAGTTAATCAAGACAGGCATTAGCCGTATCGATGCAGACATTGCAACGATTCTTGATGATCTCCCACCTGAGTTTTTGGTGAACCACTACAACCATACGTTCCGTGGCTTCCCTAAACCGCCAGAGTCAGGTCTAGATGAACAGGCGCAACAACGTATTGATCGTGCCGGTGCGATGATCAGCTTCTTTATTGCTAAGCGTTTCCACGAAGAAACACCAGAAGGTGTTGAAGTAAGTGCTGCGGAGTTTGCTGAAGCGGTGGCTATTCAGATGTCTCAAGCGGGTCGTCGTATTTACCGTATCGTTTCACAACGTGAAGCATTCATTCGTCAACAACGTCTGATTCTGTCTATGCCAACGGCAAGTCAAACTAACCGCCCAATCATTGTAGTAGGTGAGGTGTACAATCAGTACCTTAAAGAAGGCGGTAAGCCCGAGTGGTTGATGGGTGCGTGCCTGGCAGGCGAGCGAGCGCCAACGCCTAATACGCTTAATGCTGAATCAGAAATGTTCCAGCGTACGTACGAGCGTGCTGAGCGTCTACATAAGTCTCAGAATAACGCCAAGCGTGTATCTGCGATGGTATCTGGCATGCGTAAGCAATTGTTAGCATACATCAGTGCAGTTGATGAATCGGATAAATCAATCATCATCGACACAAAAGAAGTATTGCGCAAGCGTGCTAATGACGTGCTAGAAAGTGTTGCAGTCCATGCGAACCTGTCTACTTACGAATATGTACGTAAAGTAGTTTGTTCAGTATTCTTCCCGCACACGCAGTCTTTCCGTATCCTAAGCGATATTGATGCGCACGCTGCGAAGAATCCATCGTTGACACCACGTGAAGCAGCAACATTGACAACTATCGATTTAGTATGCGAATGGGTTGCATCTCAAATCGAAGTCAAACGCAACGTAAAGTAAGGAGCTTGTATGGAAGCGTCTATGTATCGTCGGGATGCTAAACGCGTCCAACAGGCGCTGCAGAGGGTAAAGGATAGCCTTAAGGTTGTCCAACCCCTTGCAGTACATGTGCCTAAACGTTACGCGGCTAAAGAACTTGCTATTGTAGGTTCAACCGTGTCGGTAGTGGGGATATATGGGATAGTGGTAGATGATAAATACTACGGCGTATCTCTAGTTAACGCAATGATGACGTTAACCCCCTCTAACATCAACACTATTGTGATTGATGAGGTAGAATACTATTCGTTAGAATTCCAACCAGGTGATACATTCATGCCTAATGTGAATCTAGTTAAAGAAGGTACACTTGTGTATCAGATCTTTGATGAGATTGTCGCAAAGGGTAACACGCCATGGTATTTAGGCTATCGTGATCTAGGACAGTTGTTTGATACCGCACTACATCACGGTGGGGCTAACTTGAATACTAACCACGCAATCTTGGAAATGATCACGGCGGCCAGAGCACGTTCTCCTCGCGATCGTACCGTATTCTACCGACACCAATTCAAAAACACACAACAGTTGTCAGATAAGCCACCTGAAATCATTGCATTGAGAAGTGTACAGGATGGTGCGTCTAACACCACAGCTAAACTAATGGGTGCTTACCTAGACGAAGGGATTAATTCTGCGCTTGTAGACCCCTCACAGCGTCTAGAGCGAGTTGAAGACCTGTTAAGGAGATAAGATGTCGAACATTGCCAAATATAGCTGTACCGCCTTAGCAGGAACAAATAAGGTAGGTCGCTTAAAAACCGATGAACACGGTTATCGTCAAATGGTACTAGGTGCCTATGACTTTGATAACTCAGCGGGTGCCACGTATCCGTTTGAATCAGCCAAATCGCTGTTTGAAAGCTCTAGTAGTTTGATGCGTCGTATTGCTAACGGTCAGTGCCGTGGTGAATATGGTCATCCTAAACCATTACCTGGTATGACCAACCAACAATTCCTTGAGCGTATCTTACGCATTGAAGAGTCGGCTATCTGTGTACATTTTAAAGAAGTGTGGATTGATAAAGACAATGTCAAGGACGAGAACGGTAAACCTGTTATTGCGGTAATGGGTAAAGTGAAACCGTGCGGACCACATGGCCCAGCGTTAGAACAGCAGCTGAGTAACACTGAAGAGAATGTAGCATTCTCAGTGCGTTCGTTGACTAACGACCGTATGGTGGGTGGAAAGCTTAATAAGCACATGAAAGTGCTAGTGTGTTGGGACTATGTTAACGAACCAGGTATATCGGTTGCTAACAAGTATCAGGCACCTGCGCTAGAAGGCATTGCTGAAGATATTGAAATTGTACCTTCTATGTTAGATGCTGTGGAAAGACAGCAGCAACGTAGCGGCGTCTCAATGGAGAATTCAGTAAGCTCTACTATGGTGCGTTCAGAGTTAGGCTGGTCTAAAGTCCAAAACCTAAACTTTGCATCACAATCCTGGTAACATCATGTATAACCCTGCCATTGCGGTAGGGTTATATGCCGTCAGGAAATAATAGACCTATATTACCAGTATGCACTTACAATACCATTAAGGATAAATATAAATGCAACCACAGCCCTTTAAAGCTACGTTTAATGAGTTCTTTAGAAGCGTCTATCCTGTTAACCTAGGTATAGACCCACAACAACGTGGGTTGATTAAAACCTTCTTCTACGTTGGCGGTCTACTATTTAAAAACAGCGCCATTAAAGGCGGTAGTGACGATATCTCCATGGAACAGAACGTTAAGACCTTAGCAGATATTCAACAGCACCTGAGACGTTACGGACGTCAATTGAACCGTACATCACATCCGCCTATGACGGGTAAGTTGGGTGAAACATTTAAAACGTTCCTTTCAAAAGACGTAACACCCGAATTGCCTAAAGGCAAGCCTATGTTAGATTGCTACAATGCCTACGTGGCTGGGATGCTATCCATGTTAGAAATTCTAACAGAAAGTTCAAGCATCGATAATGAAGACATCGCCATTACCCGCTTTGATATTATCAACGATGACCTCATGGCTAACACAGGGATTGAAGCCTGGCACGTACCAGAATGGCCCATGGACTAATTGAAATCCATCTGTCTAGTTTATTATCCGACTGTAATTAAAAACACACCTATATTACTTTTGTGAGCGTAGAGTGAATAAGACACCTATGTGATAAAAGTACTTAAATCAGAAAACATTGATCCGATCAATCAATAAACAAATAGGAAGACTATAAAATGGCTGAAGCCCAAAAGAAAAGCCCAATGCAACAATTCGTTCTATCTCAAGCTACAACTGAAGCACTTGAGAAAGTTGCCACTGTTGGTATCGACGCAAAGAAAATCGAAGCGTCTAACGTTATCACTAGCCATGTTGAATCAGTGTCTAATGGCGTCATTTCATACGACGTACCTAAAGACGTCGTGACAGGTCTACTGCCTGAAGGCTTAACAATGGAAACCGTTGACCAGGTTGGCGAGTTCCACAAGAAGTGTGCAACAGCACTAGCGCAAAGTGTATCTGAAGTAGGTATCGATGCGATGGCGCAGGACAAAGAAGTAGCAACGGTAACCGGTTCATTACCAGTAGGTAAGTACACCAAGCTAGAAGCTACAGTACACCGCTCTAAAGATATCAGTTATCCTAAAGATGGCCAACGTGTTACTGAAGCGCGTCCAGGTCACGTAGACCTTAAAGTAACATCAAGCTATGGTAAGAGCTCGTCTAGCCACGTATCAGCGGTACGTACCCACGCGGCGGCACTAGCTAAGCAGCTATTGTCTAAGTAGGGATAGCCTATACGTAAGCCAAGGATGGTAGAGACTGTAACGTCTCTACCATCTATGCCGGATTCTTTTTTTACATGTTTTACTAGATCTTATGAACCCTGCTAAGGAGGGCTATATTCATATTCAGGTGTTATGAATCTACTAACGAGGAGACGTATCATGCATACTGAAAAGTTACGTCTGGTGATCAGCTCGCCATTCATTCACGCCGCATTAAACAGCGACACCCATGCGTTGGCGTCTATGTTCAATCCACAGTGTCTGGCAATTGGTGAAACGATCACTAGTCAAGATCACATGCGCGCGAAAGCGCTTTATAATGCAGTAAGTACACAGGCAGCAAGTTGCACATTTGATAAGTATGCTTATGTCCATTACTGGATACACCGTCACCAATATACGGGATGGGATGAAGTAACCATGGTAAACCAGCTTATAGATAACATAATCAATAACCATGCTGCTTACTTATTCTTAAACGAAGCTTTTTACTTCGATACAGACCAAGTGGTGAAACTTTACCAACAAACACTACAGGCATTAGATAACCTAACAGCTAGTGCGTAATTACTATGACAAGCTTGTATCACGTGCTTAATTAAGGAGCCTTACTAATGTCAAGAAAAGATAACTTCCTCACAGTTGCTAATAGCTTCTTAGGTAAAATACCTCTACCTAAGGAACAGTTAGACAAGGAAAAGAAATTCATTAACACCGCTGCCGATAACGCTGGCTTCCAAACGGAAACTGACGCTCAGCTAGCAAGCCGCTTTAAACATTACGTTACTACTGTAATGGCTACAGCAAATCGTTTAATGGATGACTCTGATAAATGGGACGCAGTCACTCTTCGTGAACTGACTACTCAGTATCAGAATGAAGCACTGCAGCAATTTGCAACGCTTCAATCAAAAGAAGCGTAACGTAACACCATGGCGCAGAGGGGTAAAACCTTCTGCGTTATGTCCGTATTAACCATATAAGGATACGACGTATGACTACCCCACTTATAACACTGGCGGAACATTTACCTGCGTTTAAACACTATATACCGCCTACACATCAACAGTGGGTAGATGTAGATCGTGTTAGAACACTAGGTATACCCTGCACCAATTTAAGCGACGAACCTGTACTGTCCAACACTATTACAGAAGAAACCGTCATTGCCCTAAGAAGTACGCTAGCGACCGCTGCTGCAGAAGATTTCATTAACATCCCTACTTACCTTAAAATGGCCTGGTTAGAGACCTCTAGGCGGATGACGTTATTCGATACCATGAAGTCTAGAGAAGACCTGATAGACTCTACACTTATCTATATTAGTGAATTAGAGTCTGTAGATGTCTCTGAGCTCATTTATGAGCAAACTGATCTACTTAATAGACTTATGCCTAAAGTCAACATACAGGGGCTTACAGAGCGTATAATGAGTATATACATGGAGATGAGTAAGTTAATTTACGATAGTGACTTAATATTAACCTCTCCAGCTATTGCTGAGGCTGTTTTATATCAGGTAGGATTGCTTGATGTAGATCCTGTAGATTTTGTCAATAGACTAATAGCTCACCTTGTATTTAAACAAAACCTATAACGACGGCATAAAAGAGCACGATTAAATCGTGCTCTTGTTATTATGCTTTTTTTTTTTATGCCGCTGGGCTAGAAGCTCGCTCTACTAATTCAGCAAAGCCGTTATCTACAGCGTCAAGATCAGCAGTGATCTTATCAACAAACGCAGCGCGGTTGTTCGGGTTAACACCTGAAAGTGACATGGTGTCTAGGATAGACTGTGCCACAGCATCAACCGTTGTACCTACTTGAGTAAGACCAGTAAACTCGATCGAGTGAAGCACTGACTCACCAGGAGCAGTAAGATCACGACGACCAATGTTTTCACCGCCAGTCTTAGGCATCATGTTGGTAACTAACCAAGCGTTGTTTACACGTGTGTGTGTTGGATCAGGTTCGATGAAGATCATGGTCATGCTGACGTAGTCAGGCAATAGATCCGCAGGAACATTCTCTGCCAAGTTAACAACACGTGGTACTTTAGTTTCAGGATCCATCAACAGGTTCAGCATCCAACCCTCGAAGAATTTGTTGATCACACGACCATACTTCTCAGGGAAACCAAATACAGGAACAGAACGTTCACGTGTAACGTTAGCGATGTCTTCTTGGAACTCACCGCCACCACCTACTGCGTTTTCAACAAACTCAGCAGTTAGCGTTGAAGTCAACCCTTCAATGGTTTGTGCGTGAAGCTCAACCAGGTTCTTCAGCGTTGAAATCCAAACATCACTGTCCGGTAAGTCGCTAAAACCACGAGGGGCTTCAAGAAGTACCGGGATGATGTTACGCTTAACGTAGGCAGCGTTAGAGTGAACACTGTTGTAGTCCACTAAAAAGCCGTTCTGACCATTTTTGGTAAGATCTACGCCTGTGTCTTTTGAGGTCGCTAAGTGGCCAACCCCTGCCTTTAGTACTGCTTCAGTTACACGAGCCATTATACTAGGTCCTCACTTCTGAATGCATTTACCGTGAAGGTACCTACAGTCTTCATGTTGTTACCGTAGGCGTTGATGTTACAGCTCCAGCTATAACCGCGATTGCTGTCATCTTCAGTTAAGAAGGTTTCAGGAATCACTGTCAAACGCCCGTCGAAACGACCTACAGTACGTTCGCTAATTAACGCATTAGAACGTTCAATGAACTGTGCGTTAGTTAACTTAGAATTACCTGAAAGATCACGCCATACACGCTGACATACTTTCTCAAGCTCAGTGAAGAACATCATGTTGATCGCTGAGTTAAGTACAGAAGTATCGTCGTCGTATACAGTCTGAATTGCCGGGTAGAAGAATGAACGGCGATCGTAGGCTTGTGACCAAACCATACCGTTATTCCAGTCGGCGTTACGAACACGTGCTGGTTTGTACGTGTTGTTCAATGCGCGTAGTGAAGTAATTTGATTAGTCGGAGACTGATCGAAACCACGACCCGCTGCTGCGATACCAGAGCTTGCACCCATAAACGCTGCTACTTTCTGAGCTAAGTCAACTGTCTGAGGTACTAGACCTTTGAAGTTACCGCCATTAAGCGTACCAGCCTGTTCTACAACGATACAACGACAAGTTGCAGTACCGTAGAATGCAGATTCAGGATATAGACGCGCAGCTGTACGAAGTGCTACACCGATAGATGAATCTTCATCTGCTGTGTTTTGCGGCTCGGTGATATCTTGCGTAGAAAGTACTACGTAGATGTCTTTACGAAGACCGATAGGCGTTAGCAACTTACGCTTGGTGTCTAGGCTGTAGCCTGGATCCCAGTATGCGCTGATTGGATAAGTTGCATCATCCATCAGATTGTGCTGGCTGTTCTCAAAGTTAGCAACGTCGTCACCAACTAATTGATCAAAGTTCGCCCAACTTAGGTCACCGTCATCACCACCTTTAAGATAGTGAGTAGCAGTTTCAGATAGCAGGATACCGCCGTCAGCAGGACCTACTACTTCAATAGCGTGGTAAGGAGTACCATCGTAATCCACACCGCCCATGAAGTTAAGCGAGTGCATGTCTGTACCCAGTCCACCTACCGCTGCATCTTCAGCACCATGAAGGGCTGTAAGTACCGTTTCGATGTTCTGCTGGTATACTTCGATTTGACCAAACGGACCATAAACAGCCGGGAAGCCATCGCTGGTGTTTAGATCGGTGTATGCTGCATCAACGACACGGTCAAAAGAAAGCTGAGTGTCCAACTTAGGATTGATAACACCGTCTTTGAATGCGAACTCAACGTACTGACCACTTGTTAATGTTTGTTGTACTAGTGGAGAAGCATTCTCGCTTGGACGTTCAACGATTTGAAGACGATACAAGTATGCGCCTTGGTCATCAATGATGTCGCCATCAACTTCAACAGAGGATCTAGTAGTAGGTGCGTAAAGGCGGAAACCTAAGTTATTACCATACTTACCTACATGGTGCGCTGGAATCTCCATGATAGGAAATACCGTCGACGTCGCCTCAGATGCACCCGTTAGATCACCAGTGCGTTGAGATGCTTGTCCAAGTAACTCACCTTCAGCCATAGGCTCGGTAAACCAGCGGACTTTGTAACCGTTAACGACGTCACCAGTTGGCTGTTTCTGACCAAACTGATCAAGAATAAAATCGCCATCATCGCGACGTTGATACTCAGGGACTTCCGCTGCAACGATTTCTACGTTAAGACGTAGACGTGCTTGTTTTGCGTCTGCAGGCACAACACGTTGAACCATGACGCTGTTACCTTGCCCCATAATGGTATTAGCCATTACAGTTGCCTGGTTAGCATACGCTTCAGTGTAATCGAAAGTCTTCTCACCAAATGTGCCGGTAAGGGCTGTGCCGATACCAAGTACAGGGGTAGTAGGACCACGTTCACAAAGAAGATGGATCATCGGTAAGTGCATCGGCAATGCTTCTGCAACTGGCTCTAATTGACCACGAGACTGGTCATTAATGCCGCGCAAATTAGCAAATGGAGCTGCGCTCGTAATTGTCATTTCCGACTCCTTAAATCGCCTTACTGTAAGGCATGAAATTTCAAAACTAATTTAGCTAAATTAATTCGTGTGCGTTTCAATACGCTATAATCGATGTCTAGCATTAGACCTAGCCAATTCTATGTATCGGTCAACGTCTATCACGCATCATAGACATATGTAATTAATTACTACAATAGAACCCGGCTAACCTCTCGGTGTTCATAAGGAAAACCCATGTACAGATCTAGTTATAATACCATGGTTACAAGTAACTATCGTCGCGATAAACTTCAACAGCAGATAGAAGCGGCTATAGTTAAAAATGAGTTAACTCAGGTGCACGCATCAAAGAATACGCCACTTTACATTATAACTCCAGAGGTAAAAGATGTAGATGCTTTTGCTCATCCTCTGTCGGTTACAATGTCAACGCGTGATGATCAGACCGTGTTTGTAATCGACACACGTCCCTTTGTAAAGGGAACAGCTGATGGTTTCTCTGTAAAAGACACGTTGGATTACGAAGCATTAAATGCGCGTGCCATGTTAGAAATTGTAATGTTTGAAGACGGTCACGCCAAAGAACTATACTTGGCAGGCGATGCGCCTATGTGGGCAATGGTTAACTGGTTAGCTAACCGTATCTCTGCTAATATTGGATTGGATCCAGTATCGCAAGTAAATCTACAAATCATCATCGCATTACATTACGTGGGAATGCATGGTTTCATGTCAGATGATCTTAGCGATTCTGACAGAGGTCGTATTGCAACACGTATTGGTCGTGTATTACGCATGCCGGTTGATAAGGTGTTAGAGATTTGGGGTGAGCGAACGCTAACAGGTCAGCTTGCTCAGACAGTAAACTTCGCCCATGAACGTATTGAGTCATCGCGTATTAAACTGCTAACTCCGGCCATGATTCTTCAACTTGCTACCGGTACCTCAGGATGGCGTGGTGCGCATGCGCGTGAAGTAGTTGGTGTGGCGTTGGAACATGCACCTACGTGGCATTTCATGGTATACGCAGCTATTAACAGTAACGCCTACAAGCGTTCTGCGGTCAGCGAGCTACTCTATAAACAGTATAGAGATAAAGACGCCCTTAGTACCTACAGTAAAACACTGGGTCTATTGGCTAACGGTGAGCGATAAGATCGCTCCCTGTTTCTTTAAACTAACAGGAGCATCCTCACGTGTTAGACTTTTTAAGCAATTACGGATATAAACACATGTGGTGTAATCCTTTCATGGATACGCCTTCTGTGTTTCAGCCCCACCGTTTAAGTGACAAACGCGGTGTAAAAGAAACAATACGTCTACCGTGGGATACTCAAAAACTACCCACGGATAAAGATGCTTATCACGTTTACAAAATAGGTCAACTCCCGCCTAGTACTTTTGGTATACAGACTTCAATTAGTCAGTGGACTGATCTTGCTACGGTGGCTAACGAGAACAACTTGTTAATTGACCTGTATGTTCAAAACGGTAGAGTGTTGGCTAAGTCACTTACTTACATCATGGTGAGTAAAAACCGAACAGTCATCATTGCAGTAAGGGCGCACAAAAGCTTACCCCTACTTAATGAACAGCGTCTTTACATTAGATTCTATCACAACAGTTATATTAGTTCAGATAGAAGCGCCCCTCACCCAAATGCGTTTATCCATATAGAAGGTGGTATTGTCGATACACCTCAAAAGAGATTGACGCTGCTTAATGCTTTTTATAACTACCAGAACGAACCAGGTCATGTTCGTCTGATGAAAAACGGTTACGAGCATGGGTATTTAGCGCCCGCTGACGTAGAGCTTGATGATGTTATTGAGTTTACCTATCAGAGTACAGTGACACGTGTAGTAGATTTCCTAATAAAGGATCTCCCTACGTTTCATTCAACGCTAGATAGTAAGCTTAAGTATTTGCTACATCCGCCTAAGGGTGTGACTAATCGCATCGACTATCATGACGATATCGACATTCTTTTGTTAGTACCGTCAGAGACCCGTGCAGATAAATTCAAAGGTGTGTATTATCATTTTAACACCAAAGAAGCTATCCGCATGGTGACGCATCACGATTACAGTATACCTAGTATTCATGTTGATACATTCTTAAATGACCACGATGAGTGGTTAAACACAAACAATGCTATTTTGCGTTTGTATATTAAAGAATCAGGCTACGACCGTCCTTTAGTCTTAGAAGACAATCGTATCCATGAGATGTACAAGCTAGATGATGATGCAATTGTTAATGTGTTAACGGGTGTTAATTCAAGCGTTAATGTGTGGAACGCCGCTCACCTAGAAGCATCGTCTTACCCCGCTATCATGCGTTATGAGGAAGTGGCTGGTGAAGTACCACGTGTTGTTGACTCTACACCGTTTACGGATTTAGTGGTTGATACACTAGGTTACAATGCCCTAGTTAAAGTATTAGGTGATTCACCTGTGGAAACAGTAGAAGACGGTGGTGTGGACGAGGTTAAACTACCTGTCTTATATCAGTCTGATGCCACGGTATATGAGTATACTGAGGACGGTCGCTTGCTTGGGTTCTATTACCATGCGCAGGGAGCGGAGTATTACCCCCGTCATCCTGAAACTAAGCGCGTAGAAATGGTTCGAGGAAAGATGTCAAAGGACATCGATCAGGATCTAAATTACACGTATGTCGACCATGACGTAAATAAAGAATATCGCTTTTATGTCTTAACGGCGGTAGACGAGTCAGAGGTTGAGGGTGAATGGATTGACGTGACCGGTAATGATGCCTACTACGCGGTAGAAGATGATCGAATTATCTGGAAAGTTGATACACGTTTATCAACACCGCTAGTGCGTAGTAACGCTGCGGGGATAGGCTTTAGCGTCCCTCTCAATGTGACTGCTGGTGTAATTACGGTACCTTTGGTAGCCAACTTTAATAAAGATGGTGAGGAGGTAACTAACGAACCTATCGTATTACCGTTTGGTAAAGTCGATGTGTGGTTAAATGGCTATCCGTTGATACGTAAGATCGATTACCATTTAACGGATAGTAATATCGTAGTCATTACAAACAAATCATGGGTAGTGGAAGGTCAGCAACAGCTAGTTACGGTAAGAGCAACAGGCCATCTAACGCCAGAAATGGGTGAGGATGTCGACTACGAGATTGGGCATATCCGTCACGGTAAGCTTTCACGTAATAATCGCTTTGATGTACGTGATGATCGCTCTTTTCGTGTAGTTGCTAACGGGGCGTTAAAGGTCCCTAGTGAATTAAGTTTTGCTGAGGATGATAGCTCTGTCAATATTGCTGATGTAAGGGAAGGTGCACCGTACATTATCGAGTATAACCATCCCCCTATGTGGGAGTTGAAAGATCATCGTAACTACGTTAATCGTGAGTCGGCGGCGGTTATAGACAATCAACTGTCTAACTTGCTTAGCGATCTATTACCAGAAGCGCAGTTATCAGCCCCTATAGCGGTCACAGAGCGTTATGTTCTGTATAGTCCGTTAATGAGTGCCATGATAATAGATATGGTCAATAAACGACTTACAGCGCTTGATGGAAGAATGACCGATAAAGATATTGAAGGTATTGTTCATCCTTATCTGGTTTACCTCCCGTATGATCCAACGCAGTTAGATCTAGCTAAAGATCTAGTATCCATCCACCCACATTGTTATCGTGAAGTTGTATCGGTGACAATCCATGAATACTCCGTATTGGATCGTATTTCTCGTTTATATTTAAACGGGCGAGTTGACTTAACACAATTTGTCTGTGTAGGAGCTTAACTGTTATGTTAAATGAATCAGCCCCGGTCTTTAATGTAGACCTTAATCGCGGGTTTCGTATCTGGCATATTAGTGAAATATATCAGATCGGCCAGGAAGACACAGACGGTGTCAATAACCACGTCCCTAATGTAGACGACATGGTAGTGGATTGGACACGTGGTATTTTGCGCGTTACCTACATCAATCTTCAAACCGGTGAAAGTCGTTTAGAGATTTGGCGTGTACCTACAGAAACAGGTATTGCAGACAGAGATATTATCTTAGGTCTTGCACCTGGATCTATCACCGAACACTATCGTGTTTATGTGGATAGCTCGGTTGTACCACACGTCATGTCGTTTGATAGCCGCCTGCATATTTACGGTAGTAATGTATCGCATGTTAAGGTGTTTAAAGGACATGATATCGACGATAAGACAGGTGTTGTCATTTCAGCTCGCTATGATCAAAATGGTGTATTGATCTCTGATAACATTGAAGTAGTAGATGTGGTGCCAACTGAGGATAACAACCCGGCAATTAAACAACCACGTACTGCCCACTCATCGATTGAAGTTACTGATGGTGAAGTATTGACGCTAGTAGCGTATAATCAAAACTCATCTGTTGCTGCAGTATCACGCTTGCTCGCTAAGAACACATCGTTCATTAAAGCGTCAGCAGCGGCTACTGAATACATTGTTGATGTGTATATTGAATCGCCGTTTCTATCCAAGACGCTTCAAAACACACTCCATTACCCACACAACCTACCATTAAATTCAATGAACCTGGTAGGGGTGGTGAAGTACAACAATGGGCGTAAGGTGCGTTATCCGATTAACAATCAATCACGCATGCGCTTATTTGGTATTGAAAACTACATTCCGTCAGTGGTTGGTCAGTCAGTGCCGTTGGTGTTGTCGTACCGTTTAGACAGTGATGAGACAACGTTCTCTCATTTCTTTAAAAATGGTGCTATCTCAATTCCATATAAAGCAATCACTACCGATGAAGATTTACGCTACAACGTGAAACTCTACGTGGTGCCTAAGTGGATAAGCGACTCGGTGGGGTATACGTTAGAGTATTACCTCTATTCGATGGAGCGTGATATTGCAATTAATGTCACGCAGTATGTTGAGACTGATGCTACACAGACCACATCGTTTAATCCGACGCTTTATGGTGCACTTCAGAAGCTTGTTGTGGTAATTCAACTTAAAGATGTTGATAGCACTTATCAGAGCTACAGGCACGTGCAGCGCTTTAACATTACGTTGTTGGGTCGACCTCACACCACGGATGCGCCTTATCTCATTGATTACAATGCAGATGGTGATTTGGTCTACGGTGTAGGTCTGTTTGCCCATACGTGTCGTGATGGTGATGATCCCTCTAAGTGGAATATTGATATCTCGCAAGGTGAGATTGACACCCATAAGTGGCTGCAGAAGATGTACGCCAACATCGACCCGCTGGTTATTCGTGAAGAGGAAGCAGAAGCTCCTATTCCAAACCATATGTTAGTCACGATTGATAATGATGAATTCCTCATCCCTATCGAAGATTACCGTGAGCTAATTCAGGTTGATTTTGAGCCAAATGTTAACTGTACGCTTACTATCCAATGGATACGTCAAACACCTACTAATGATCTCCATCTAGGTATTAGCAGTTTAAATATTGTTAATGATGAAGACAACGACGTGGGTTAACCGCATAAAAGCCTAACCACCTAGCCGTGAGGCCGGGTGGTTAGCTTATGCCGTAATTTATTTATTATACGCTTCGGTGGCTTTAATTGCACCTTTGGTTACGCGATCTAACTGATCAGCAAGACCTGTTATGTAGCGAGATATCTTAACCGCTGGAACAGTTACTGCCGTGTTAACGCGCGCGCCTAAGCGCATGAAGCTTTGTGCATATGCTGAATCGTTAGACTTACTATCAAATTTACTAATTCGATTTTCTAACGTCTTGCTAACGCCGTTGTCTTTAGCACTATTAAGGTGGTTGTTAAGATTTGCATACGTAGCTTTGCCAGCCACTGCTTCTAACGCTGCCATAGCCTCAGCCGCTGTTGTCATTAGAGAAAGATCTTTATATTCTTTCTCTTCTTTCTTAAAGAAGAAAACAGGTTGAGATTGTCTGAAGTCAACTACTAAACGAGCATTGCCAGGTAGAATGTCTTTAGACTCGTAACCATCGCCAAACTTACGCATGGGGATATACTTCATGATTACGTTTTCTACAAGGTCATCAATAGCTTCTTCAACAGCAATGATTGATTTAGCGTCTTCTGCTTTAGTAAAGGCGGCAGCGATCTTTTCACCTTCTGCAGTCAGCGCCTTAGATAGATCGATTAAAGCACGACTCACCTCGACTACATTATCCAGGTTAATTTCATCTTCAATGGCGAGTGCTTCAAGGTTAGCGTCGACGCTGACTTGGATGTCGGCCTTTTCAAGATCTTTGAATTGCTTCAATCGATTCTTTAAACGCTCCTGCATGTCTTCACCGCGCGAGGCGAGTTTCAAGACCCAGATGACTACAGTTGCAACAGCCATTTCAATGGCTTTCTTAATCGCTTTGTAGATACGTTCAATAGTTTCAGTAACCTTGTTTTCAGTCGATACATCTAATGCCTCTAAGCCAACTTGATTAGCGAGGCCGGTTAACGCAGTCTTAGTTAGAGGCTCATCGTATTGGGCAGGGTCGGTACATGCCGCGTGGATGGCTTCTAAACCTTTAGCTACACCTAGTAGTGTGTCGGCGTCTTCAAGATGTTGTTCAAATTCCATATCGGTAATTTGCTCATTGATTTCTTCAACATCATGAGAGACAGTGGATTCCTGACTTATTACAGGTGCCGGGGTGTTAATGGATAAAAGCGATGAGGTGCGCGTAGACATGTATTTCTCCTACTTCTTGTCTGGACTTTGGCGAGTTAGAATACCCAACAGTGACTCCAACTCTAAAATAGTTGTAGTAAAGTAGCCAATGATGGTTCTAGGTGGCTTCTGAAGCATAGCGGCAATGGGTGCAGCTATCTTCAATAATTCGGTAGTGACGTCACGATTACCGGACATAATGTCAAAGTCAGTCTTCATTAACTTATCAACTTGACCAGCAAACTCTTGAACGTTCTCTGTCATCTTCAACACATTTTCTAAATCTAATAGATCAATGGCATCAGCGACCTCTTTTGCTTTAAACGTCATTTCTTTTACTTCAACACCTTCTGTCTGTAGAAAGGCAAAGTTAGGTACGGGGTGGGTGAGGTCCATGACGATGTGACGGTTACCAGGATAAACATCCTTAGAGGTATAGACATGTTTCTTACCTTCAAGCTTGTAATGCTTGAGTATGTAATCCATCAAGTCATCTGATAATTTAGTCAGTGCATTAACGTCACCCATCCGTTTCGCATTATTGAACTTGTAAATTATCTTTTCGCTTGATGCTTTGATAGAAGGTAGCGGTGCTACTACGGCCTGTAGACGCTTAACAACTTTATCAAGATCAACGGTATCCCCAATTGCCAATGATGTCAACTGAGTACCGTAAGGAATAGTGATGTCTATTTCTTCTTTATCCTTAAGCTCTTTGTTGGTTTTCTGAAGTCTGTCTTTTAGTCCACGCAAACGGTCTAAGACTACTTCAGTCCAACGTACAATGACTTCATAAGCACGTTTAAAGGTAGCTTTGATGGCTTTAATGATACGCTCAATGGTATCTGCCACTTTATCTTCTAAAGACACACCGTATGCGGCTATACCTAAAGATTCTATCTGGTGCTCAATAGCTATTTTAGCTACAGGTGAATTCCAGTCATCATGCTCTTTACACAGTGACGATATTTGTTCAAGTTGAATACCTATGTTAAACAACGACTGTAGATCGTTATCTAGTGATTCTAACGTGAGTGTTAAGAAAACCATTTCACGCGATACCTTAGTCTCTAACATGACTATTTCTTCCTTAGGTCTATGGTGCTTGAGATCATAGATTATTGAGTCTGGCGTGTCGTATTAGACACTTACCATCAACCATTATGACTAACCTTTTTTTAACCAGTAAGTAACGAATATGATCAACTTCTTATCAGATTATAAAAAATATAAGAATTCTATAGTAGATTTAAATACTACTAATGAGTCGTTTCTTAGACTTGCCACTGTATATAAAAAGATGGGAATCGAAAACAACGTCTTTCATCTAACGTTACTACAGCCTGAGCTACAGGGTGTCGATCCATTTTCAGAAGAGCTAAGCCAAGAGCAGAAAGTAATGATCACCATGGAGTGTAAGTATAACCCATGGTACTTTTTAAGAGAAGTGGTACGCATACCGCCCCAATCAGGTAACACGCCCGTATCTTATATTGCCAATAGAGGTAACATTGCTTTAACGTGGTCATTTTTCAACCATATTGATTTCGGTCTCATACAGCCACGTCAGACGGGTAAGTCGGTCTCTACTGACTGTTTGATGACAAACCTAATATATCTATCCATGTTATCATCGCGTATCAACATGATAACTAAAGATGCTAACCTGCGCTCTGCTAACGTCGAACGTCTTAAACGTATCCGAGACCTATTGCCTCCTTATCTTATTGTTAAAGATAAGAGTGATGCTAATAACCAACATCTACTTACGTATAACACACTAGATAACACGTACAGTACGGCGGTTGCTCAGTCATCAGAAGCGGCTGCGATTAACGTAGGTCGTGGAACTACTGCACCTATCACCCAGGTGGATGAGGGTCCGTTTATTCGTTTCATTGGTTCACTTATACCTGCAGCGCTAGCGGCCGGTACAGCAGCCCGTGAAGAAGCTAAACGTAACAACCAGCCATATGGAAACATTTTTACAACTACCTCTGGTAAGAAAGATGACCGTGATGGTAAATACATGTACGACATGCTAACTGGCGGTGCGGTGTGGAATGAGGTCTTCTTAGATGCTGCAAACATAGAAGACTTCCACCGCTTAGTCAGAATGAACTGCACTAACCATAAAGTTATCATTAATGGCACTTTCTCACATCGTCAATTAGGTAAGAGCGACGACTGGCTATACCGCGCTATCGCGAACGCTAACGCCAAAGGTGAGGAAGCTGACCGTGATTTCTTTAACCGTTGGACTAGTGGTACGCAACGTTCACCGCTTACTACTAAACAGAATAACACCATCTTTGAGTCAGAACGTGAACCAGATCATACTGAAGTTACAGATGAAGGTTACATGATACGTTGGTACATACCTGAGTATCAAATAAACCAACGCATGGCGACAGGTAAATACGTAGCGGGTATGGATACTTCAGAGGGTGTGGGTCGAGATTCGATTACCATGGTAGTATTAGACGTTAGAGATTTATCTGTTGTTGCCGCAATGGATATTAACGAAGCTAATATTATCCGCTTCAGTAAATGGGTAAGTTCATTCCTTATCGCTTATGAAAATGTAACGTTGGTTATTGAGCGTAAATCAACCGGGGTTGTTATTATAGATGCATTGATGATTGAACTCCCATCAGTAGGTATTGATCCCTTCAAGCGTTTATATAACACCATCGTCCAACATCATCTGGAACGTAAGACAGATTACGATCGTATACTTAAAGATACACGCTATCGCGATGAATCGTTCTACATCAGTCATAAGACAGACTTTGGTTTCTCTACTAACGCAAAGAGCCGTGAGTTGCTATTTGGTAACGTATTGCAAAACGCAGCGACCAATGCGGGTCACCTTGTAAAAGACACTACATTGTCAAGTCAATTACGTGGGCTAGTAGAGAAGAATGGTCGAATAGACCACGAAGCATCGGGCAATGACGACTTGGTTATTGCTTGGCTATTATCGGTATGGTTTGTTACATTCGGTAATCACCTTGACTTCTACACTATCGATCCAGGTCAGTGTATGATATTAGTAGGTGAGCGTTCTGGCAATGGCGATTATGATCGTGCTATTGCTGAAAAGAACAACCGCACCCGTAGCCGTATTGACCAGGTGCTAGAAGAGATAACCCTTTGTCAATCAGGCTTTAAACTTGCCCGTCTGGAGGCGGAACTTAAACAACTTACCTATCAGACCAAATCTGATGGGGGTGAGATACTAAGCTTTGATGCGTTAATGAAACAAGCTAATGACCGCAAGAAAGCTAAGCGCTCGCAAACTAAGAACACCAGCAAATCTAGGGAACTACTATTCTGGTAGTCCCTACCATCATTTAAACCTTTACCAAGTTAAATAAAAAAAGGATAACCATGAACTTACTTAACGAAGTACGTATTACCATTGACCGCAATCGAGAAGAGACTGTTGATATCTGTAAGAAAGAAGCTATCTACAAACCGCATTTACGCCTACTGGTATTAATGCGTCAAGAGCAGGGTATCATTGAAGATCCATCGATGAGTGATATTGACCAGTGTCTAGTGATGGATAAGATGTTCTTTGAACGTCATCTTAAAGATATCAAGATCAATTCAGATCGAATTCTAACGCATCTAGCAGAAGTCCACAAGTCCAAGTGGTACCTTCGTCTGCCTAGTTGGTTAGATATCCCTAGAATGCTTGTCGTGGCCGATAAGGAGTATAACGACCAGGTTCGTATGGACGTTCAAACTCCTTACTTTGAGTTAGAACAAATCCCAAGTCTATCTACCGTTATCTCACACGTTCAACCGTCTAACTACCATGTCGAAGATGTATTGACGCCGTTTGGTGAGGTAAAGACTACAGTTAAGATCACACCACCTCTTGATCTTAGCCAGATCTTGTCTATCTTCCATACAGTGTCGACGCTTAAATGTGAATATACAAAAGAGCCAATTGGAAACCAGGGTTTATCTCTATCTCAGGAAGAGCTTAACTTTATTCAAGATGGTACAATACCAGAAAACATTAGCGTATTACGTGAACTAGCTACAATAGCTACATCGGCAACACCATATACAGCAAGTTTGTATTTCTTCTTACGTCGCTTTAAAGCACTAGACGATATAGACGCATATCAGCTTATTAGCTATAAGAGTCAGTGTATGGATAAAGACGCTAAAGCGGCGATCATGGTGCGCGAGAAGAATAAGACATTCCTTACATCGCGTCAAATTAAGAATGCGCTTAAGAAGCTGTGTGCTCATTACACCTTTGCGGCAGACATTGATCAGAAAGCGCTATTTGCCCAGGATTACGAGATGTTCAATACACTTCGCTTCCACAACAAACCATACGAGGCATTGTTAGAGTATCATCGTGAAACTGATTACCTAACTGAAGCCTTAAAGCGTCAAGCAGCATAACAACGGCATACCCTACCTCTACCCGCGATAGGTAGAGGTAGGGTCTTTATGCCTTATTGGTCAAATATCTTTTTAAAGTACTCCACATAGACTGAGTCGTAGCGGGTACCGGTTATTTGATTTTCTAATCGTTCGTACGCGTTGTGTTGTTGGGGGGTTAACGTACGATAAGTTAATGCCTGGATAATATCTTTATCGCTTATAAGACGACGAAGGTATACAGACACGAACTGTCTTCTTAACGGATCATGTAAAGGTAGTGTGTAGAGAACACCGATAAACTCCATCAACGTCTCATCGTCAAGTAGCTGTATTGTCTCATAGGGGATTTCAATTCCCCGGTGCAGCCACTCAACGAGTTTAACAAACGGGACCTGCTCCCCGTAATAATGATGGATCTTATCCTGCAATGCATCTAAGCCTTCAAGGTAGGTCCTAGGTGGTTGTTTAAATGTTTTGTTTTTATACAACCTATATACATCACTAGCATAAACCGTTATAAGTACATGCAGACTATACATGGTGACGACCCCTGGTGGGCTGTTAAACATATACTAGTCGTAATGCTTCATGGTCAGAGATCTAAGAACAAGATAAAGCAGGATACCTGTTCTAACACTTGCCTTTACAGACGCGTTACGTGAATCAACCGCATCTTCAGCAATCTCACCAGCCAATTCACGGATCTCCATGAGGTCATCTTGCACACTACGTGAAGACATGTAAATGGCTCGCATCTTAACTAACACTAGTGGTAGATTGGTAATATCCACCTTATTCTGTTGTAGATAGTGGAACGCGTGAATGATGGTTTTATCCAACAACGGCGTAATGACCTTATCTTTACTATCTGAAACATTGTCACTCATATAACGCAAGCTATTAACCAATTGCTCAGGCGGCATCGTATGAATAGCTTTAGCAATGATGTCTACTAGCTCTTGTTTAATGAACGTCTCATCGTCACTTATTATGCGGTGTAGGTATTGTCTAAAACGCGTATAGTCATTGCGCTTGTCTTTTACAATGCTCTCGCCATCAATATCTACAGAAGAAGAGACCGTAGTGATCTTAGCATCTTGTTCTCTAACTTTATGGAATACCTCAACAACCGCCTTAAATACCTCACGTATACGTGACTGTATATCGTTAACCATGTACACCACAGCATCGTCAGGTGCAAACGTACGGTAAGTATTATAGTGGATGCCTGTCTTAGCCAAGATGCTCTCAGAACGGTCTTTAACCAACGCACCCCACGAACCATGAACCTTTAATGAGAATTTCTTAGACAAACTTGCATATGTCATCATCGCTACACTCTTATCGGCGGGGTAGCGGAAATAGTGACTCATTAAAGAACTCAGGAACTTATAATGAAGCATGCTTAGTAACGCAATTTGAACTTGCTCTTTCTCTTTACTACTTACATCACTTTCTTCAAAACGATGCAGGCACCAGATAATAGACAGGTTAACTAAGTCGCTACTTACCTTAAAGCTAGTATCAATAGAGTCCAACGAGTAGACATCTGCTTTAAGTGCTACTTCATCAATCTGTAATACTTCATCAAACCACGTAATTTTGTCATCGTTGGTATAACGAATAGGGTAGACGCCAATCAGCGCATCCCCAAAGAAATTAATCGAATCGTCTGTCTTAGTTACAAACCCATTGACATAGCCGATGATACGTCTAACTAGACCGCGATTAAAGACGACGTCTTGACCGATGTCATTAAAGACGGTTTTAAGTGTACCTGCCATACGGGTATCCTTTAATTATTTAATAGAAATATACGGAGTAATCATAAAAATACACCTTCAACGTATATCTATAGGGTAGTTAACGCTATCTAGTGTTGAGGAAATTTGATACAGGAAGAAATATGTCAGACCCAGTAGAACGTATACATAAAGCGCTAAAAATAGTTGAAAAGCAAACGGCAATCGTACCGCAAGAAGATATTACGTTTGCAATACTTCGTAACGTGGATAGTAAGTTTCACGACCACGTGTTGGAATCACAATTAGGACTCGGTTCGGGTGTGGGTTATAGAAACCAAGAAAGACTCGAACAGGCCGGTTGGATTTTTGAAGATTTTAAGATCATCACTACAAAAGGTAAAGTCAATATACCTTACTTAATGGGTAAAAAACGTAAACAAATCAAGAAGTTATTAGCTTCTGTTGATGACGATCCAAAAATAGTTTAGCGGTCAATTTAGACAAATACTATACCCCGGGGTTTTAAAAACCCCCTGTAGTTTTTGGTGTGGAGAGGACGCATGACAACGATAGTCTGGGATGGACAGCAGTTGGCTAGTGATAGCCAGTTGACTGTGAATTGGAATGTAATATCACAAGAACCTTTTATCAAGCTACAACTATTAAAAGGGATCTTTATTAATCCGGAGACTAAGGAAGAAGATAACTTAGTAGGTATGGGCTTTTCAGGTGACGCTGCCCAAATCTATCCATTTAGAGACTGGCTATTAGCTGGTTGTAAGCGAGAAGAATACGCAGAAGAATTTAAAGAATGCTGCGTCATTCTAGTATGCCGTAATTCAGTATGGCAATTTCACTACAGTCCCGACCCGCTACCGGTCAGGAACACTGTAGCAGTTGGATCAGGTTGCGATTTTGCAACATCTGCATTATCATTAGGTAAGACAGCGCCAGAGGCTGTAAGACACGCTATTAAGCATGATGTTTATAGTAGTGGACCAGTGGTATGCTTAAGTATTGACGAAGCGGGAAAACCTTTCCTCCATCATTACAACGATGATGTTTCGTTAGAAGCCACCGCCTCTTTGGCGTGGTAGATCCAATCTTTTTTTAAATTAAAATTATAAAACGGTAGCCGATTATGCAACTTAATACGTTAATCAGTCAGGAAGTCAGAGTATGTCATACCCCAGAATCAGTAGATGTGTTTCAGGGGGAGGGGTTGAGTGTAAAACACCTTATGCATTTAAACAAAACGGATAGTTACGTAGACCAAGCAATTATGGTCTTAGTTTACATGCAGGGTAGTATTGTACCAATGTACGTCACAATGTTTAACCATCCAACACACAACGTTTTTGAAGAGAAATACCAATTCAATAACTTAGTTGAACATATTAATCAAGGTTATAAACAAAGTCATGACCTGCTTGTTATGTTAACGACCACGGAGCCTTTAAAGGTTATTACGCAGGGAAGCCAGCTTAAAGTTAAGTCTGGTGATGTGGATGTTGCTATCTTCACTAACAACCCGGTGGATGATCAGGATCCAGTAAATATACCTAATGTCAAGGGTGCATTTTATCTTGCTAACTTGTTCTTTGACAAATGTGGTTTAGATGATCATATCAGACAACAGTTTCTAACTACATTGTTAGAGATGTTATCGTTTGATAGAACTGGACGTCTAGATCGCCATGCTAATAGCGTTAGACCTCTGTCGGGTACTATTAGATTACACTGATGTAATTTAGACCACGTGGCATCTAGCACGTGGTCTTATGCCGTCACGGCATAGAGTAGGCCCGAAGACCTACCCTAGAAATTAAACACCTGAAGATGTTAGTTTGATATGGCGATGATAGGTTTCGTGGTCATCCATCATCAGTATCTTTTTCATCTTCGTATCGCGATATTCGGTATACAGTTCTTCCGCATCAGCATAACCTTCTACAATATCACGGTAAATGCCCAATGACATTCCACCATGTAGCCTGGCAGTATCAATACTAATAATAGACTGATTGTAGATGTAGCTCTTTACTGCAAACTCTACTAGTTTAGTAAACGCGGGAATGGTACGTGGGTTGAGGTTTTGCATGTCAGGGTCGTTACTTACCACACAGCGTAAGACCGCGTTATTACTTAGAACACTCTCGGCTTCAACATGAATAGTGTTCTCATCAATCAATGTTACAGATGATGTGCTATTTGTTTCATAGCCGTTGGCGGCGTCAATGATGTTAAGCGATTCTCTAATCATAGACGAACTAGTAGTATACGTGCTAGTTGCTTCGTTCTCATTAAACCCAAGACTCATCACAGAGATAATGCTACGGCCTTGTGTGGCCGTTTTAGGAATAACGTAGACCTGGTGGCTTCCGTCATCGTAAGTCTTCTTAGCAGAGCGTAGAGAGAGCTCTATCTGTATACCACCTACTAAATTACAATCTACAAGAACACGAGGTTTAACTACCTTAGCGATGATCTGAGATTCAACGGATACCGGATAGTTGATAGTATTAAAACGTTTGTCTATAAAGACCTGACGTAGTATTTCCGCTGGGATTTTAAATGTGCAGTCCTGTACGGCTTTTTGAATGGGGCTCATGGTTATATCCCGTTAGCTGTAGATGACATATGAGTTAATTAATACATTTTCCGTTTATTTATGAAGACCTAGTACTGTGGTAAGCATTAAACTAACAAATGTATATCTCATAGTCGAGGGGGTTATTAAATTTGTATTCACTTCATACTTTATCGAACAATCTAGGAATAAGAGGCGATTTTAATGAGTAAACACACCTTAAGAATCTACGCGGCAGGCGGCTGCGCGACTAACTTAGCGAAGCCCTTTGTTGGTTTAGAATCGTCTGACATCTACGCCGATATCGATCCTGTTTTTGTAGACACTAGCATGTCTAACATCGAAGGACCTATCACTGAAGAAATGTGCTACATCCTACCTGACGTAGATGGCTCAGGTAAGGTACGTCGTGAAAACCACCAACGTATCTCTGATTCAATCAAAGACATCGTGTCAATTCACCCTCCAGGTGACTTTAACATTGTTATGTTCTCAGCCGCAGGTGGTTCAGGTTCAGTAGCTGGACCATTGATTGCTCGTCATCTTCTTGAAATTGAAGCACCATTGATCTGTATTGTAGTGGGTTCTACAGACTCTGCTATCACGTGTACTAACACACTTAATACACTGAAATCATTAGATAGCATCTCACAAGCTGCAGAGCTACCTATCACATTGTTCTACGAGGAGAACGGTGCTGGTGTTAAACGTTCAGAAATTGACAAGCGCGTCAAAGGTGCTATCGGTTCTATCAGTGCTTTGGTATCTGGCAACAACCGTGAACTTGATACTAAAGACATTTCAACATGGGTGTACTACAACCGTGCGTCTAAAGTTGAACCACAATTAAGTCAGCTATCTATTCTTCGTGATAACACAGCGGTAGAAGGTCTTAATGAGCCTATCTCTATTGCTTCATTGTTAGCAGACCCTGACACGGAGATGCCTGAAGCTGCGCCTGATTATCAATGTATCGGTTATCACCGTGATCAGTCTGGTGAGGTCCCTGACATGCACCTTGTAATTTCTGTGAACGGCATTGAGCGTATCTACGAAGGTATTGCTAAAGCGCATGGTACTTACGAGAAGTCTACGTCTAAGCGTTCTCTAGACAGAAAGACTTTCGTTGGTGGTGGCGATCAAGTAACTAAAGATGGCATGGTACTGTAAGTACCCATCCAGAACGCATACCGCCTCCCTGATGGGGAGGCGTCTATGCCGCTTGTCAGTATTTTTCAGACCTACATTACTAGAGCAGTATAAGTAATATTACAGTGTGGAGATCGTACAATGACAGTGCCTAACTACTTCCTGTTCGATATAACAACAGCCCGTGAAATCGCAAAGCCCTTCATTATAGATTTACAAAAACATCTAAGCGGTAGACCAGAAGTCGATATTGACAAAGTATTAAATCAGTGGTTTGCCGAACGCCTAGTAACAATGGGCGTATTACATCATGACAACCCAATTGAAACTGACATGCCCCTAGGTGTGATCCTTTTCCTTAATAGCCTACCTGACGTTATTAAAGGTTCAGTTGATCAACAGCTATTTCGTGCCGTAAGTAATCACTGGCATCCGGACACATCAGTTAAAACGTATATTAAAGACCAGACGTTGGTCATTAATGCCTAAAAGGACCTACCCCCTATGGCGATAAGTATAATACTCCCTTTACATGAATTTATAGATAACGTAGTACTACGTTCATCGCTGTTCTTCTATAACGTCGATCGTCCTAACCCGGTCAAACGTAACCACGCTAAAGCTATTGTTCATCAACTGGTTGACGATGCGTTAAGTCATTCATTTGCATGGGCACCAAGTGTCGATAAGACATCGGGTCTGTTAGAGGAATTCTACCCGTGGATGACAACGCATCCTGTATTTGGATCACGCTTCTATCAGCAATGTATAGACCCGGTTGACGCTAGGCTAACTGAGATCTTAGGTACTTATGTAACGTACAACACACCTGATGTATGGAGCGTGAGAAAAGATGGCGATAGTATCGTCCTAGAAAACCTAGGTTCTCACATGAACAACGCTGCTCAAGGTTTTGCTGATAAGTTACAAAGCCTACTTCAAGAAGAATACGCAACGCGTTTAGGTTCATTACCAATACATCGCAATAATGCAACTACGGGTGATGATCTTAAACATCAAGTAGACTCTACGTACGATGACCTGACAAACACCGTATTGCGTTTAATGGTTGACAAAGATCTTAATTTGACAGGACAGCCCCAGTGAGCCAGATCTCTATCATAGTTAGTTTTGATGATGTACATTCGCTGTGTTTTAAATACTTAGAACCTATTATAGGTGGTGCGTATTTACAGTGTATGGACTATACATTGGTATTGGATTATGAAGTAGAAGTGTTTTTGCTTGGTGAAAACAACCGCTATATGGTTGGTGAGGATGTGACCGAGTCGTGGTTAGAAGAACTATGTCCAATGCCTGATATCCGAAGCGCATTGAAGAAAGATATACGACGCTCTGTACAAGGCATCATTACCCGTATCTTAGGCGGTGATAAAATTAGCAACCACCATTACGAGTATCAGCGTCTAGGTGACCAGTTTGAATATCTCATTGTAGATAAGGGTGATGTCAGAGATGCCGAGCTCGAAATGCTACGACGTTCAAATGACGAGCTTAAACAGAGAATACAGAATATGGAGGAAGGTTGGTGGGTCCAAGATACCTAATATTAGATATCTCGCATGCGCGTGCTACTGAGAATCATTTAAACGGTTCCCTTGCAACTTACAATCTTAAGTTCACAGATTTATTAACAATGACAGTTGAGGCATTGACTAACCTTGAAGATTATTACACCAACGATGAAAAGGTCACCGATTACGGATTGATGTATCGGTGCCTTAATCAATACAACGACAGACATCGTAAGGAGTACACCTTTGAGGATATTCATGACATCTGCACGATAGCGCTTAGAATATACAAGACCATTTACCCGGCCATTGGTACATTCTTTCAGCAATATACGTTCAGTAGACTTATTGTCTCTCAGTGTCTTGGAGATGACCTATATGTTGAGTGCTGTTGAACCAGAAGATAAATTCTTCATCATTGACGTTAGGCAATATATGTTAAAGCTTGATCAGCAAGATGTCCAAGCACTTAACAACATCAAGATGAATTATCATGATGTATTGCTTTTAGCAGCGACTAGTGCATTAACTAGTCAGTTTGATAAAGTCAAGGTCAAGGATCACGTAGAAGGTGAGCTCTACACATTACTTGATGAATATGATGAGCTGGGTGTGTCGGCCGATAACTACCATACGTTTATGCATGTTATCAATATCACGCTACAAGTAGCATGGCCAATAACCCAGTCTGTAGATAATCTACAACGTAACATTCCCAACATCGAGTTTGTAGATGTTAATATAGTGGGTGATACTACTGTTGTTTACACATACCACATGGTGGGATAAGAGAATATACAATGATAGTGATTATCGATTTACCTATGGATAGGCCGCCCTATCCTCCTGATCCCTCGCTGACAGCCGCAGATATAATTGAAGCGGCTACTGCGTTATGGGTTAATCAATTCATCGATGATGATAACTTTGATACACACACGGTTGATCAGGTTGTTGATCATATCTGTAGCCGTATGGGTTTGAGTAGCGGTAAAAGTGAAGTACAGGAAATGATGTGTCATTATGTTAATGACATTATACTGGAAACCTACGAAGCGGTGGACAAGTCTCTACGCCGCATCATGACAACCTTTGGCAATCGGCCATTGATTGACTACGTAGGTACTAGCTTCCCTACACTGCTTGTCCAAGTTCATCTAGATGACCGCTAATATACTTCTTTTGGACTGTAGTAATTTACAGTCCATTTATGACGTTATGATACCGATATGGCGTTATGAGACTAGACGTCCTATCCCCGCGTCGTTAGATAGCTTAACTTCTGAAATAATTAACTACTATAAAACCTATAGGGTTAAACCCGCTACGAGTTACACATCAGTTGCTAGTTATCTACAGGAGCAATATGAGTTCCCGGTAATAACGCCTATTGTGGAACCTCACTTTGCGGCCTTTTGTAAAGAACTTTATAAATACCATAAACTAGCATTTGTATTGAGCTGTGACTATTACTATATATGTATCAAGCACAATACCATGTATTTAGAATTGGAATAAGTTATGGATAATAATCATCAGCCCTACCCACCTACCAGTCCTGTGGTGTATATTGTCTCAGCAGAGCGTGGTGTCAAACGACTGTATGAGGCTATATCAGCTGAGGAAACCGTCGTTGAAGATTTTAAGAGACTAATAGCTATGGCTGTTAACGCAGCTTCGCTATCAGTAAACGATGTGGAAAACAATCGCCATAATGCTATAAACGATTACCTCTATCCATTGCAACTAACCGTCCGTGAGAGAGAGAATTACATCGCTCACCTGGACGTGTTTATTCAGGATCTAATAACAGGCTTTCACCAACTTGGTATACGTGATCTAGGAGGTGTTGAGTTTGTCGGATTTGATGGGATGGATATTGTCGTTAATGTCTATGCGCAGCAATAATAACAAAAAGGAGCACGTGCAGTGCTTAAATTTATGATCCTAACCCTAGATAGCTTATCGGGGTTAATTGCTAGATACAGTGAAGAGATGAACCCAGATTCACCTGTCGTTAATAATGAAACGCTGCATTGGTTAAATTCAGATATTGATGATTTGATTCAAGGTGGGTTTGAACAACAAACAGACGTCGTACACGCCACGTTAACGTCGATCATTGATGATGTAAGCCGATACCTTAATAGATACAACATTGAGGTAGCTGATTTTAGAACAATAGAAATTGTCAATCGCGACGGTACAATACTAATTTATTTTGGAGAGTTTAGTTATGGTGATATTCCCAAGTCACAATGTAAGCATACGTGACGTTGTTAGCTTCTCGCTATATGACAATACCACAATAGGTACTGTCTTTAGCAGAGTGCGTATTATTGGGGTGGTTGATTACGATACCGCCTCTAACGCCATCGATCCGGTAGCGCTACACGAGGATATCATCACTAACCTACCTGAAGGTAGCATTGATGACCCTACGGCGTATAGCTACTTAAAGGTGCAGATGGAAAATGGCAATAAGACGTTTATCGGCATGCCGTGGGTTAACATGTCAACCCTTGAACGCGTTGGTAGTAGTAAGCTGCAGCTCACTATCGATGATGTTAATAGCGATGACGTCCCGCGCATCCTAGCTGCGTTAACCTCAAATGGCTTTACTGTATCGGATACTAAGATCTTATAATACAAAGGTAAACTTTTACAGACCTCTGTTTATATAGTATGAACGTTGTTGAGTTTGAGACCCTCCTCAGTGTTCTTGATCTTGAGCCAGAAGATCGATCCCTAAAGGTAGTCACGCACCTTTATATTTGTCAAACGTAGTGTTTACCCTTCCTACACCTTTCCTCTAGGGTGTAGGAAGGTTTTATGCCGTCTTTTTTTGTTTTCGTTTTTTACACCCTCAACCAATACCATGAGCAGAAGAATTAACTAAGACGAGTGTCAATATGGAAAACCCATTTGTTCTCCCTACCCAAGAGTATGGTCGAGATTTGAATATCCTGGAACGTTACTATCAGGATACCGCAAGATACCTAGCCTTAGAGACAGGTCGTTCACATGACGAGTGCTACCAGTGGGTTAAAGAAACCACCCACCCTTCAAGCGGTAAGTTGCCTTTAAAAGATCCAAAGGTGCTAAGCCTTAAACGAGACAAGCCAGGTGAGCGTGATAAGTGGGAAACTACATTCCTTGGCTACCTTCAAAAGGTGAACAACGAGAACTTAATCATCAGTCCTACACTAGCAGCATATAGACACCCTGATCAGCACGAGTCTATACTTGCTAAGTATATCCGTAAGAACGTAGATAAGCGTAATGCTGTTAAGAAAAAGAAATTCCAGTCTACGATGGCAGGTAATGATGCTGAGGCTGGCTTTTACGACATCCTGCAATCTACATTTAAAATCAAGAACAACTCAGTAAGTGGTGGTCATGCATCAGCTTTCACACCGCTGTATAACAAATCAACCCACTCTACACTAACATCTACCTGCCGTTCGGCTACCGGGTATGCCAACGCCAACAACGAACGCTTCCTATACGGTAACCGTCACTATTACGATGTGGATGTGGCAATCCAGAACATCATCTCAATAATCAACAATAGTGATTATAAGACAATAGCAGAAGCGGTAGAGAAATATAATCTACACGTCCCTAGTGTAGAGGAAGTCTGTGAAACGATTAAATATTCAACAGACCTATACTGGCGTAATCTGCAGTGGTCTAACCGTATCCACAGTCTGATATCTAAACTGTCTGATATGGAACGTGTGGCTTATACTTACACGGGTAATTTCTACCATCTACGTGAATTAAACCCAGAGTTCACTAGAACGTTCCTAGATCGTTTTACTACGTGCTCAGACACCACGATAGACAACCCAGAAGCAGTCATCAGTGAGATGGATGGGGATCTTGAAGCGTATGTAGGCATTCTGCATGCTCACGATTTAAAGAATAAACCCATCTTTAAAATCAAAGAATCTGAACCTGAGACTTATGCACGCATTGCTAGTTCAGTTAACAATATCTTTGACTTACTGAAAGAATATACAGTATTGTTTAAAGCGTTCTGGGTGACCCTCAACCCGCCCGCATCGGTAGCGGTATTACCCGATGCTATACGTCGTGGTGTATTGGTGTCGGATACAGACTCTACCATCTTCACTGTTCAAGACTGGACTATGTGGTATAAGAATGGCGTGGTTGATTTCGATGCTAAAACAACGAGTGTATGGGCGTTTGTTGTATACATTGCCCAGATGACTACCATGCATCTGCTTGCTTTGTTGTCATCTAACATGGGTGTGGCTAAACCTGATTTGTACAAGTTATCAATGAAGAACGAATACATGATGCCCGCGCTGTCATTGACAAGTCGTGCTAAACACTACGCCTATTACATTAGTGCGCAGGAAGGTAACGTCTATAAGAAGATGAAAACGGATATCAAGGGGGTTGAGCTTAAATCTACTAAAGCCCCTAAAGAGATCATTGAAAAGCTACACAAGTACATCATGAAGCCGATGGACTGGACGTTGGAAGGTAAGAAAATCCCTATTAAAGAAATGATGCAAGAAGTTGCTGACCAAGAGCACGCTATCATTGACAGCCTTAATCAGGGTAAGATCGATTATCTAACCACCGCCGGTATTAAAGCTGCTGAGTCGTACGCTAACCCACAAGGATCTAATTACATCTATTACGATTTCTGGAATACTGTCTTTGGTCCTAAGTATGGTGAGGTACCACCACCACCGTATAGCACGGTAAAGGTATCGCTAAATGCTACGTCTAAGACAAAGGTATCAGAATGGATACGTAGTATCAAGGATGTTGAATTAGCAGAACGTCTTGAAGACTGGATGGGTAAGAATAACAAACTAGCAGGGATAACGCAGTTCTTAATCCCCATGGATGTTATTAGTACCAAAGGGATGCCTGAAGAAATAATCCAATGTATGGATATACGGAAGATTGTGTTCACCACCATGGCACCATTCTATCTGGTATTGGAGACGTATGGGGTGTATATGAAAGATAAGAATATCACTAAGCTTGTTAGCGATATCATGTAGGAGGATGTGTGGCAGATAATTTTCTAACATACCCTAGCCATAGAAAAGGAAGCAGTATCAATAAAGTACTGTCTTCTTTTAAAGCAGGTCAACGAGTCATTGCTGTAGTTGATATTACAGAGGGTGAGTTCGATATGCCCTATGCAAAGGCAAATGATGTATTGCGTATTAAAACAATTCATCTAGACGGTAGAGTAAATCCTATCGAGGTCTATCATGAGCTTGGGGCGGAAGAATATAGAACAGCACTGGAGATACCTGAGGGTTTAGATTATAGCCTTGAGGATAAAGCGTTCTTTGTTAGCGAGCGAGAGATAGCCGCTACAGTTACCAATCCGTTTATGGATAGGCTTCCACCTACAGGCGGTCGATACGTTAACCCAGACTATCGTAAGTAAGACAGCATAACTAGGAAGATCTAGCATCGTGCTAGATCTTCCTGTATGCCGTTATATGAGGAGTTTAAGTCCCTCAAGCTCTATCTCTAAAAGATCCTTAATAACGCCGTGAGGAGCGACCAGTGTGGTCTTATCGCTACGAGCTCGTCTTAGTTCACGTTTGATTGCATTTTCAAAGTCTCTATCCTGACCTTGTTGTGTAGTTAGATACCATGATGTAGCATGTTTAATCCAAGGTAACCATATCAGCCAAAGTATCCAGCTTACTTGTCTGGTACTAACTAAACGGTTAAATGGTAACGCATCTCGCATGCATTGATCTAATCGTAATGGTACATTGTCTAACACATCATCTATAGACGCATTCATTCTGATTAGCTCATCAATAACATCAGGGTATTCTTTATCAACGCTCCCATCAAAACTAGGAATAGCTAGAATAGGCTTAAGTGCACTTTTGGTTTGTGCTTCCCCAAGGTAGTGGCGTAAGTAACGGTTCATTAAGCTAATAGATAACTGATGATCTAACATATTTGCTAATACGTACTGATAGACAAATTGATTAGTAGAACCGCGTTGGTCTATAGGCTTAAGGTTTTCATAATGCGCCCATGTTCTGTACTGGACAGCAAGTAATGGGATGTCTACCGCAATGACACTATAACCTACTTCTTCGTGTTGTTTTTGTCCGTCGGGGAGGTTCAAGTTTAAGTCACTGCTAGGATGATATAAGACACGCACTGCGTTGGCATTAGACCAATCAGCAAGTAAACCATTGCTGGCCCACTGTGGTCGCGTTAACGTTGTAGCTACCAGGATGTCTACGATGTTACCACCATAAAACTCACCTTCCAAAGGTGGGTATGTAGATATCTCGGTACTAATCTGCTGACCATGTGCAATATCAGTTTCAATGTCTTCTAGGTAATCGTAATAGCGCATCATGTTCATGGCGTTCATGGGCGGTAGGCTATCTAGAAGCTTAACAAGGGGCTGGGTGTCTTTTAAACGTCGAGGTGCGCTTATTGCCTTGGCTTTAACACGCTCTAAGGCTTTGTCTAATCCGCGTTGGGCTTGGAAAAGACCCGCAAAAACCTTTTGGTTGCGGTTAGGGGAATCTGGAGTAAAAAGCCGTTGCATGGGTCACCTGTGGATGAGTGAAGTGATGTAAAGTTTTAATGTTTTCGAGTCATACTATAGAGACAGGTAGCTGTCAGTGTACTTATACTTGGTATAGGTGCCTAACCTGTGTCCCTCTGTGAGGCGATTCAACCTAATTAAACACCTATATCATTCTAGTGGTCTATCCAGGAATGGAAGATCTATTAGCTAATTTTAAGTTTGACAACATAATAAAAGGTATACCATTATGGCTGTAAATAAAGATAACAAGTCTACTCCGTCTAACCCTGCTATGGCAGAAGCAATGAAAGAGTCAGGCGCGCAGCAAAGCCGTTCAACAAACCAAAACCAACCCAATCGAGGAAGAAACGTGGAAGGTCCAAAATCCCTAGCCGGTCTTAATTCTTTATTCAGCAACCCAATGACGCGTAGCACTGCAGGCGAAGTCACTGGTGAGCTAACTCAAACGCTTCGTAAGATCCTATCTTCAGAGCGTAACAGCGTACTTGAGAAAGTAACGATTGAACCTGTGGACGGCGATAGCCATTCACTAGCCCTTTCTGTAATTGTATTACAGTTCCCATTCAACGAGCACGTTGCCTGCTATACCTACATTGTAGAAGGTTCTGGTGACGGTCTTGCAGATCGCGTTCCAACTATTGCTGGACAGCAAGTAAACATCAAGACTGTTCCTGGTGACGTATACGACGATAACATGTGGGAACAAGTTAGCATGTATCTTCGCAGCAAGTACGGTAACGAGCGCAGCTTCATCGATGTTGGCGCTAACGTAATTCCACGTACAGTTACAGCTGACCATGAGAAAGAAATCCGCAGCCTATTATACTTCGGTATCACTGCGTGTTACACTACTCTACTTAAAATCAATGGCGATACCAGCAACAGCATTAGCGTAGCTGATATCAACACCGGTGACGTGCTAGCAGCGCAGCTTCGCTACAATCCAGGCGACACGCAAACTGCTGCTGGTCAGACTGTACGTTCAGATCTATCTATCGCACTTCGCGGTATCATGCAAACAGGTGAAGCGGTATCTGCTAAGCAGACTATCCCACTAACAACTGTTGATGGTTACATGGATCTAACTTACGTTCCACGTCAGCAACAACAAATGGCGTATGGTCAGCCTGTTGATCACCGTCAATACGTACCGCGTCTAGTAATGACTAACGTATCTTCTGGTCTAAGCGTTAACACGCTAGAGCTTGAACTACTAGGTCTTTCTACTACGGTACTAGCAGCCCAGCACCACGCATGGGTTAAGTGCTTCAAGCCTGTATACGGTGCCAGTAAGAATGACATTCATGACATCGGCGCACTAGGCTTTGAAGTTGACTTCGCAAACAATGGTGAGTACGGTCGTATCTCTACTAAGAGCGATTCATTCTCAGACCAAAGTCTGTTCGAGCTAGTACAACGCAGCATGTACAACGAAGTACTGTTCTCTTGGGATATCCCTGAAACCGGTGACCTAAGCTGGTTACAAGAAACGTTCCTAGCCGCAGCGGCTGGTAACAGCAAAGCAATTAACACTCTGTTCAATGCAGCAGATACGTTAACTGGCGGTGCGTTTACTCGTAACTACGACGGTGCTCCTCCTCTAATGAGTGAGATTACTCGTGTACATCTTGGTACTTACCTAGATGAAAATAATACTCCACGTGATCTACGTGATCTTGATTACCTAGCGATGCTAAACATCTACGGTGATAAAGACCTAGGTCTAGTTGAAGCATTTGGTAACACTTACGACCAGACTGATCGTCCTCAAGAACTACGTCTGGCAGAGCGTGCTAAAATCATCGAAGCTACACTAGGTGATACAGTAACCATCACTGGTTACGCACGTCGTGTTACATTCAATCCTAAGTTCATCGAAGCGCTTGCTATGGCTTGTGCAGAAGCTGGACTTAAGATCCGCCCTGAGGGTATCTACGGTAACGACATGGGTGCCATTCGTGGTAACACGTCAGCTGTTGGTATGGGTATTGGTCAAAACGCCGGTGGTGCTGTCTTCCAACAAGGTGGTGCTAACTGGGGCGGTTCTGGTATGGGTTACGGTGCTCGTAACTCTGGTGGACTTTGGAACCGCTAAGTTAAAATTAGCTAAGTAGTTAGAAAGAGGGTCTTCGTATCCTCTTTCTTTTTTATGCCCGTTTATAATAAAATAAGGACTTTTCGTGACAAAGCCTATGGTAGAATCAATTTTAACAATAACAACACCTCGCCCATCAGATATCAAATTACTTGAAGAGCAGCAGGGTATTATTCTCAAACCCATTGTCGGCTTTAAAGACGCCTGGGTTAGTCGATGTGGTAAGGTCGTTAAGCTACACTACCCGCTAACAGGTGATGCGTGTTATTACTACGCCACCCTCACGGTGCGCCGACAAGATCAACGTTTGATGGTAACGCTCAAAAGTAGCGAAGGCTCTACCATGCGAACGCTATCTGGTTTAGTGGCTCGCGCCTATCTTGAAGCACCTAAAGACCCCTCGCGTTTTGATCTAATCAACATTGATGAGGACAGAAGTAATTGTCATGCTGATAACCTAGCGTGGCAGCTTAAATCACACACCACCAACTATTATTACGAAGTGAAAGACACTCGTGATGGTTCAGTTATGGAGTTTGATACTAAGAAAGATTTTCATGATTGGGTAAATAAAACGTTTACGTTTAACAGAAAGAAAAGGTAGGATTTTACAGGGGTGAGTAACATTATGTTTATTATCTAAATGTAATATGCTTAGACCTATATTACTAAAAAAGAATAAGCCCTTAACAAATTAAAATAAGGAGAGATCATGCAGGCTGATATCAGTGCGGCGGCTGAGCCAATTACTGCATCCATCGATCAACTTAAAGGTCCTCTTAGTTGGAACTACGAAGATCGACAAGGCGGCGTTTATCTGGCGCTAGAAGATCATGATAAGATCTTTAATAACCTGTCCAATCCCCCTATCATTGTCAATGACGTCAACACGCTGTCTCAGGAAGACAAACAGAAATTCAATGACCTAATATCTACGCGTTACGAGGGTGATTCATTGTCTATCGTACCGTCGTGTGATTGTGGTGAATTATCAGGCGGTTATAACTTAGGTAAGGTTTGTGGTGTCTGTCAGACTGAAGTCCAGCAGTCTACAGAGAAACGCATCGAGTCTACGTTATGGATGAAAGCACCAGATGGTGTTCATGGGTTTATTAATCCTAACGTCTGGTTGATGTTTGAGAAGTATTTCTCAAGTAAGCAGTTGTGTCTTGTCGAGTGGTTGTGTAATCCTAATCTACGTTATGATAATGAGAAGAATGAGTCATTAAACCGCTTGAAGCGTTATAACTTTAAACGTGGTTATAATAACTTCATTGAAAACTTTGACACAATAATGAATGCGCTGTATGACATATTTGCTATACACAAGCGATTAGAGATACAAGACTTTAAAACCACGATGCGTAAGTATAGACATTGTCTATTTAGTCAATACGTACCGGTGCCTTCTAAAGTTGCATTCGTAACAGAGAAAAACGATTCAACCGTTACCTCTGATACACAGACGTCGTTAGCGATGGATGCTATACGTACTATGTCGTCTATCAAACAGGCACTACGTCCTCTTATGCCTAAGCAGTTAGAGAACCGTACCCTTAAGTGTGTTAAACAGCTTGCTGTCTATTATGAAGAAACCTACAAGACACGTCTTGCCTCTAAAGATGGTTTCATTCGTAAACACATGATCTCAGGTAGGTTACATTATACGGCACGTGCTGTTATTGTATCGTTAAGTGAACCCCACGAGTATGATGAGCTACATCTTCCATGGGGGTTATCGGTAGGACTACTACGTACGCACCTGACTAATAAGTTGTTAAAGTTAGGGTATACACCTCGCGCTGCCGCCTGTCTATTACAAGAGTCTATTAGCCGCTATCATCCACTTGTAGATACGCTGTTAAATGAACTTATAGACGAGTCTCCGTGTCTATCGGAAATTGCAGAACACGAACTTACCGTGCCTAAGAAGAAAGGTCTGTATGTTATCATCCAACGTAACCCATCTTTACATAGACTGTCAGCACAGTTCATGCGGGTTACTAAGATCATTAAAGACCCTAGTATCCAGACTATATCAATGTCGGTATTATCATTGACTGGTCCGAATGCTGACTTCGACGGCGACGCTTTGAATATTCTCTTAATCACCGATAAAGAGATGATGCGTAAGATGTATAGACTGTCACCCCATTATGGCATTTTGTCGCTTCAAGAACCATCCAAGGTCTCTGGTTGCGTAGGTATGCCTAAACCGGTGGTAAGTACTATTGATAACTGGTTGAAGAAAGGCCCTAAGGTTAAAGAAGAGGCGGTCTAAACGCCTCTTCTTCTATGAGGTTATTATGGAAGTTAAAAATGAAGTAACGTCGTTAGAAGTAGAAGAGTTACCCGAAGGGTACGCGGACGATATGTTATTAGAAAAATACCATACCTACCCTATAATACGGGACGAGTTTAATATTATTCGTTGGGTACCGCTTAAAAGTCTTTTACCACCACCATTGGATATGTTAGATATTCCGTTTTCAAAACTAATACGGGATTCTAATTTAAAAGATAATGAAATATGTAGAAGATTAGCCGAGAGGTTAGATGGTCGGTCTTTGAGTAGTTATGGTGATGCTTTTAACATGGAATGTAACAGAGTATCCGATGACTCATTTACCCCGCCAACTAGGGTTGAATTTCTCAATGCGGTATTTGATTTTATTGACGCTATTGCTTCTACTAAAAGTATAAAAGATATCAAATCGCAGAATGACATCTTCTTACCCATTGCCGATGCAATATTAAGAAACCACCTAGGGGATGTTAATATACTAGAAGATCATCCAGATGACCTGGGAAGGCTCGCAGAGGTGGTTTATGAAGGCTGTTGTGTTGACTTCTATGCGTTATTGGGGCGTTTTATGGACGTCCTACAACAAGGTAAGATAATGATACTTTATCATGTCGGTGAATACAGCTTCACAATCACACTCGCTGCTGAATTGATATCCGGTCTAATGCACAAGTACGTGCGGAATGGTCGGGTGGTTTCGGTTCCAACAACAGGTGAGATTGTTGGTATATGTGTGGATAACGAACAGGTAAAATATTATCTAAAGACCGCTATTTCCTATATAGATGAAAATATAGGTAGAGAAGGTGAGATAAGTTTCATTAACTCGCTTGATGTTAGAATGGCGCTATCAATTTAATTACAGGTTCGACTTGTATCTTAGGTAGCTCAGAAATTAAACGTTACGCGTTTAACAAACAATAAAAGGATTGGCGTGTAGAATGGGTCTACATGCTTTATTAAAACCTAATGCGGTAATTGCTCTCATTGAGAGCTTCGCATTTAAAATGGAGTCATTATAATGACACGTAAGAAAAGTATCTACACTGTAGATCAAAAGAGACAACTCACCACTACACGTATGCTAATACGTCTAGCCATGCAACGTAAAACTATTTACTATAGTGAGTTAGCCGAACGCTTAGGGTACAATGTGCCAAACATGGCGTTAGGTAAGGTATTGAGCCCGACGCTTGAGCGGGTTAACCAGTGGTGCTGGGAGCGACAGCAACCATGGCTTACCGCGTTAGTCGTTAGAAGCTCAGGGAACCATACAGGGCTTCCTGGTGAAGGTTTCTTTAATGAGATGCAAGAGCTAGGTGCGTATACCCCTGAAGTTGATACCCATAAGGCACGTCGTACTTGGGCTGAACCGTATATTAAGAGTATATGGGATTTCTGGGGTCCTGATGATGCTGATATCTTGTGTAAAGCACGTGTACTGTCACCTAAATAAGGAGTTGATTATGGATTTTGATAAAGGTATTGAAGCAGTTGAATTTATTGCGTCACAAAGAGAAACAGAGGGTAATGGTCTATACCTTGCTCATCTGTTAGCAAGGCGTGGATACATCTTTCCTCTAGATTCCTCGTTACTGTATCTGGCTACTAACAGTGATTGGACAGTAGCGCATGAAATGGCGCGTGCTGGTTTTAACTTCCCCGAAGACCATCCAGCAATGGGTCGTACTAACGATTTAGGGGAAAGCGTGGCAATGACGATGGCGGAGAGAGGCTATGTCTTTCCATTGGACAGTGCGTTTCTTACTTCTGCAAATAAAACAGGCTGGACCATTGCACACACTCAGGCTACTAATGGTTGGGTTGTTGATGATATTGACATCCTATCCTTAAAGGATGATGTAGGAGTTACCGTCGCTCACCAGATGGCGCGATGCGGGCATAACTTTCCAGATGGTCCAATCTTGGACTTTGTCGATAATGCTGGGGTGACCGTAGCAGACTTAATGTAAGACAATGTAACAATGGCTGTCCCTAGGGACAGCCATCTATGCCGGATTCTTTTTTTATCAATATAACCTGATTACAGACCTATATTACCAACGTGTTAATAAACTATATATAGTGAGAACACCCATGTCTGTTATTGATAATTTACTTACGTCGTTTAAACGCCGCACCTTTAAACGTAGTGCTCGCACCCACTTACCCGCTATGAGTTACATTGTAAATAGCGTCAACTATGACGTTAGTAACGTGGTAGGTCATTTTACTGTTGATACCGTGGTGTATTTAGGAGACAGCAGTATAAAAGAGACAGTTGATGTCTTTAGCCCAGAGACCCTTACATTAGAAAACGACCCCCTAGATACCTATGGGTGGTTAGTAAGTTATCTCCAAGCATACGTTAGACGCGACCCTGCTATCCTGATTGTTATAGACAGACTTATGGATCAAGAAAACCATTCTCGATTTGTTAATCTGTGTAACGCCTATTCGGTTAAATTACTTATCCGAAAACCCATCATTTAAAGTATAAATAGAGGAACCCTTTTATGATAGATTTATCTCAACCGTGTGTATTGAACATCAGCTTTGCAAGTCTGCTAAAGCGTCTTGAGTTTAACACACCTATGGGTTGGATAACCCAACCTACCTTTAACATCAACCTACCTTATCCTGTAGACTTTAAAACTATCGGTGTGTATATCGAGCAAACTATACAAAAGGTAGAAGCAGTACCGCTGGCTAACGATGCGGCATATCAAGAAATAGCAAATCTGGCTAATGAGCGTCTTGAGAAAATGGCGCTTGAGTTTGACCGTGAGGAGCTAGTAAAGAATCTTGAAGCGCAGATGGAGTTAGAGTTAAAATCTCTTCGGTTAATATATGAAGTAGATGTTAACCGAACGGGTATGATTATATCAATCGAAATAGCGCCCCGTGACGATCTAGATGAATAACCTTAATTTAAGCTAGGTGGATTATCCACCTAGCTCTTTACTATTTATTTTTTTAATGGAAGGAGTACTCCATGGACAAGTTTAATATACATGGTATCTTTGAGGCCCTTTGCTTTAACCCGTCGTATGAAGAGGCAGCTGGTATCACGTATCATGTAGGCTTAATCATGGCGGCTAAAGAAACAACCTTTAGAGGTGCGGAGACATTACGTAGCGTAGTGCATGACGGACCGTTAGATAGCGAATCAGTACCTAGCAAGGTAGAGCAGGGTTGGTTGCTTGAAAAGGATATGGTAGAGCAAATTTCAGTTGACGGCAAGCAAGGTTTTCAAAGTGCAACACCTAAGGGTCAGGCTGTTTGTAAAGTCTTAGATGTTGCTAAACACTTAAGTGAAATACGACCTATCGATGTTGTACGTGCAGTTAATACCTATTTAAAAGAACCATCGTATGTATATACCCCTAATTTAAGTAAGGAATGTTAACGATGGTTATCCCAGGTAAACTCTCTTTAAAGACACTAGCAGTTATTGCCTCGGTGGAAGCTAAAGCTGAAAGTAAGTCTTTCTTTAATCGAATCCCTCAGTTCTTAGAACAGTTACGTGAAAAGGTTGCAAGCGACATCACTATGACTAAAGGGGAAAGTCCTAGTGAACAGCTAAACCCGAAAGCATTTACTAAGATGCTTAAGGATGTCAACTATGCGACAATCTCAGAGCTTGCTGTTTTTAGACCAACAGGCATGCGTGGTGGTTACCAAGACTACGTAGAGATGCTAGCTGAGTTTCAAGAGCAAATTGGTGGAATTGAAGAGCGCTTACTTACACCATTAAAACGTACCGTTGCGCAAATGCTAGTAGAGCCTAAACGTCTATCTCAGGCGTTCCCGGTTAATTATAAAGTGGTTGACATAGAAAAGCTTCAGAAGTTATTTAACAAAGAAGTAGATCTTCAAGACTCAGGTGACAAGATTGCCTATAGTGATGCAGTTAACCGTAATAAAGACTGGGAAGGTATTGTATCTACAGTAAACCTGTTAGATGACCAATATCAAAGAGAACCTAATAGTGATATCTTAAAATCAGTAGGTGAGTTAACAGAACACATCAATCTGTTGATCCAGCGTATCAGCGACCAGCCTGACGTTTATGTAGTTAAAGGTACGACTTTATCTGCACTGGTAGATGCTACCTATCAAGCAGCTAAGGAAGTTGAACTCTACGCTGCACATGGTTTTAACCTAGCCACTGCTAAGAAAGCATTAGTTGACAGCTATCGTCAAGTTAAAGAAGCTATCGAGTAAAGTACTGCACCTAGAGTCATCCGACTCTAGGTGTTATGCCGTCGTGTAAATTTATACACCGGAATGAGTATAATATGACCTACCCTATGACATCACTAAACGCATTGCCTGCTTAGACAAGCATCTATGCCCATATGCCATAGCGTGGAAAAAAGCTATTCAACGTAATTTCAACTATACATTATCTAATGGACTAAACTAACATGCCATCGTCTTAAACGAGAACATTACCAAAGAGGTTAACATGAAAAATACATTTAAACCGATCCTTCAAGATCACAAACAAGTTAGTACTTTACTTTCGTCATTACCTAAAGGTGACGACAGTGATGCAATACATATCCAGGCCCTCAACCCTGAAACAATGAACAGAGGTCCGCAAGATGTTGTTATTATTTGCGATGCAGTAGGTTACACAGATGCGTTGATAAACGCGTTTAAAGGTTTACATGGATTATTTACTCGCCATGTTCCTCTCACTGCACGTGAAGTAATGAGTGAAATCAACAACACCGTTAATCCGGGCAAGTTGAACTTCACATTCCTACCTATTGATGCTAAAACCATCACTCAGCAGGAATTCATCGAAGCATTGCATGCTAAGGCCATTGATAGTCAGACTAAAGATCTGCAGTTAGTAACTATCGATTACTTAAAACAATTAGACGAAAAAGATATGGCATTCATTTTCAAGAGTGCCTAATAGATGGGGTGGGGTGACCTGCCCTATCTATGCCGTAAAGGACACGCTATCAAAACTTACATGCTAGCGTTACTTTATGAAACCCTTTAACCTAAATTTCAAGGAGCTAATCTATGCCTGTGATTATAGAAGGCGGCGACGAAACATTCAGAGCCGTGGCCTATACTCCACCAAGCCCGTCCCTAACCGGGTTCTTATCTCAGCAACTAGATCAGTTCTCAGCTCAGATTCACCAAGGTGCACAACACTACGTTGATCTAGCACGCCAGACTTTTGACTCATTTAACAGTTCAGAAGCGATGCGGTTAGCTAAAGCAGTACGGCGTAAGGTAGACAGCCTGTGGACGCGGGAAGGTATTTTTGCAATGACTGATATCGGTCAAATACAAAATGCCAACTTGACCATGCAGCGGTGGATTATGGCAGAGCCAACTATTCGTAACATGTATCATCAGCAGCGTTGTGAGGGCTTTGCTGACAGCTATGTGGATATGCATCCAGGGGATGTGGGTGAGAGCCATTACGATTACCGCAGGGTAATGGACGGCTTAGTCGTAGAGCAAGAAGACGAGCTAGTAAGTGTCCAATACTTTGATGAGGTTCATGACGGAGACGAGCTTGATATTGACGAGCAGGTAGCCATCTTACGTACTTGGGATAGTGTCAAAAATGCTATTCACGAGAACAAAGAAGATCCTACCAGTCCCTTCAATGCGAGCCTGTAATGATAAATCTAAAGATGGACTTCGGTCCATCTTTTTTTGTTAAGGATACTAGCAATGTCACAGAAAGTCCTACCCACCCTTACGGTTGATGGCTTTGTAAAAACAGTCCCTCAAACGTGCGACTACCTTTTGGCTTATTTCTTCTTAAGCCAATACTCTCAAAGCAATATGTATTATGGTAAAATATCGTCACTGGCCTACATTATACAAGAACACGGTCATGACGAGCAAACCATGCTATTGCGTATTCAAAGTACATTGACAACACTGTTTAATCGTTACTTTGATTCAGTAGAAGCCTCTGCAAGTATAGACAGAGATAAGGATAACGCTGCGCAGTATGAGATTATAACGAATCTAAACGTACGGTGCGGTAATGTTAGTTATAGCGTAGGGCGACAGGTTAGTCTAATTAACTCTGTAGTACAGAAAATCGTGGAATTAAATAATGGATAATTCAAAATCAAAACAGCAAGAGATTAATGACAATATTTTGCTAAACAGTCACGTGCGTGACGCCATGAAGGTGTTGAACGAAGCAGCGGAAGAACACCCTACCATTGAGTTGGATTTGTTTGTTCGTACTTTCTTACCTGCCATAGGTCAAGAACATGACGAGGCGTTAAATATGGGACCGTGGCTAACAGTAGCAAAGAGCCCGTACAATCCAGTTGATGTTGTTAGCAATGGACAAGTGGTCTTTACTGTACCACCGTTATTAAATCGACGACACACCCGCATCAACGAGCGTAGTCAAGATTCATTAACTACCCTTGCTGTTGTAGCCCAACAGAAATCAGATGCGCATCCACTTATGGGTCAGACTTATCTACGAAACGGTCTGATGAACTACGTAGGTAAAACACGTGTTAATCCTAACGCATTGGCAGAGTGGAATCGTGTATTGACTAAATATGGATACGAGCCAATAGAGACAGAAGCCGTACCCGAATCTGTTAAGCCTGCCTCTGTATCAACTGCATCTCTGTACGACCCTGATGATGTGGATGAATTATAAGGATGTATAGCCTATGCGTAGCAAAGGTAAACACTTAGAGATAGCCTGTCTATCCGATATACACCTAGGTCATGGTCTAGTCCCTACCAGCGATATTATCAATCGACTGTATAAAGCACTACCTAGCAATGCTGAGTCTGATAAACTAGACATTATATTCCTTGCAGGTGATGTTTTTGATAAGCTGTTATTCCTACCTGACGCACCAGTATTAGATATTCAGATTTGGATAGCTGATTTGTTTGAGTTGTGTCACCGCCACAATATCGCACTTCGGGTATTAGAAGGCACGCCTAGTCACGACCGTGGGCAGGGTAAGCAGTTTGAAATGATTTACTTGACGGTAGGGTATGATAGGGATGATAAGTTTGTTGACTTTAAATACGTTCCTACATTGTCGATTGAATACATTGAGTTATTAGATATCAACGTACTCTACGTGCCAGATGAGTGGGACCATGACCCTGATATAACCTGGGAGTCGGTAAAGAACTTGCTGAAAGATCAAGGGTTAGAGCAGGTAGACTTTGCAGTCATGCATGGTAACTTTGAGTATCATCTACCTGACCATTTGAAAATACCCTGCCATCAGTCGGAGCGTTATCTAGAAGTTGTTAAACATTATATCTTCATAGGTCACTTTCATACACACAGCGTGTATGATCGCATCATTACACAAGGGTCGTTTGATCGACTAGGTCATGGTGAAGAAGAACCTAAAGGTCACGTGAGGGTCAGGGTTAGCGAAGACGGCAATCACGATCGTGTTGAGTTTAGAATCAATCATGATGCCACCATGTTTGTTACTATAGATACAACCGGCATGGATGCAGCTGCGGTAATTAACAAAATCAAAGCACAAGACAACCTACCTAAGGGTAGTCACGTGCGTATTCAATGTACTAACGATGGCGATGTTAAAAATGCCATTAGTACACTCAGGGAACATTTTCCACACTACACAATAAAACTAAAAGTTGTCAGTGAGGAGAAAGTCGTTAACAGTGACGTTACAGGGTTAACCGCTAAATATGAAGCGGTGGAAATATCATCTTCTAACGTCACTAAACTATTAGAAGAAAAATGCATAACCATGGGGTTAGATACTAACCGTATTGAACAGGTTAAAGCATTGTTAGATAGAGTACAAGCCCAATGAAACCAGAAACAAGATTAAAAATAGCCCTTCACCACACTATCATTACGTGTTCTAATTTTAAAGACAAAGATATTGATAAAATCCTTATCATGTTATCGAATTGGGACCTTGAAGTAGGTAAGCCGGTAGGTGGCGTTTACAGCAAAGTAGATGCCCTATTCCAAAAGACATTCCCAACCCCTGACTCACTTGTTGAGTTTGTGGTGTCGGTAGAATACGGGTACATTAACCAGCACAATCTAAATCACTACAGAAACATCATTGAGTTCTTAATGAGGACGTATGGTGAGTCTTTAGAGAGCATGACTGAAATCAAAACGTTTCTTAAAGTCATTGAGCGTAAAGCAGAAGGACCAAGAGAAAACTACTGCTGGGATAGTGAGACAATCCTACTGGATAAGCCTGCTTATAAAAGCGAGATAGGGTGGTTGTTGTTAGGACCTGGATTTAAATTGCGTCAGGGCCAACTATCTAAAGAAGCAATGCATGCGCGTATAGATGCGTTGCTAGGAGAAAACAATGGATCTAACACGTGAGTTAGGTGAGTATGGTATTAACATAGGTACGTCAGTTGCTTTAGAGGAAGGTTTTAGTCAACTAGAGACATTCCCTAAAACCTTTTGGGTAAACATACGTACCTTGCTCAGAAACACCTACGGTGCTATCAGCGATAACGTGGGTATTAGCGACATTGCTTTAATTGAAGCGATGGATGAAGAAATGGAAGGATTGGAAGCCGCCATTGTTGCATTGAGTAAAGAACAAACCTCAGTGGTATTCTACCATACGTCACATGCGACAATAGATAAACAGTTTCCTAAAGCTCAGCTTAAGAAGTTAAAGACACCTGGACAGTTGCAATATCGCGTCATAGAACGTTCAGTGTGTAAGAAGCTTCTTTCGCAAAACACTAACATCCGCCAGTTTGACGTTGCTGTAAGAGGTGACAGATCAACAGCCATGATGTTAAGTCATTACCCTATCGACTTGTTATCCCACACTTACTTTGATCGCCTAAGTCTTATAGAGAGCCATACAGGTGCGATAAAGAAAAAGGACAAATGGAATACCAAGTTGACCGGAGGTAAGCAGTTAACTCACATGCCTTTCAACAGCATGACGTTACAGGTGTATGGGGATGGTGCAACTAATTTTAACACCATGCCACATCGTATTAAGGTCACGCTTAATGAGTTAGCTAAGGAGAAACGTTGGCACGCGTTAACTACCAAAGATAAAATGCTGTATGATATCAACACCTTAACGGATAAGATAGCAGCCAGTTTTTACAAGCAACTGCTGGCTGTGAGTGTCAGATAATACATAGACCAGCAATAACATGAAGACAAATTAGCCCATAAAGGAACCCTCTAATGGCCGATAATAACTTTCGCCGTCCACCTCGCAAGAAGAATGTGTTGGACGAGACAAAACTACGCCTTAGCGCCGATCCCGTATCTGGTTCTAAGCGTCGCCCTTCTCTTGCGTTTAGTGTGGTAAAGAACAACCCACGTATTGACATCTATACCAATGTAGAGGGTGATAAGAACAACGGTAACATCCGTGCAGCAATGGACGCGCCAGTATTCTTTGCTCTAATTGGATTGGTTGAAAAGGCCATTGAATCAGAACCAGGTCAGCGTTTTGTAATTCAAAACAAGAACTATAAATGGTTCGGCCAAGGTAAGAAATCTGATGCACCGGTAAACCTAAGCGATACCTTAGTAGGTAAGGATGCTGAAGGTCGTATCTTTATCAGCGTTATTGATAAAGAAGATAATAGCCGTCCTAAGATCAAGTTTATCTTTAGCTCAGGTTACTGGCATGACTTATTCCATGGTGATGGTTCACCATTTAGCGAAGCGGAAGATAGCGTACTGTGTGCCAAGGCATTTACTGAAATGCTTAAAGGTCTAGTACCGTTAGTTATGGCTAACGAATATACCCCACCACCACCTCGCGATCAACAAGGTGGATCTGGTTATGGCGGCGGCAATAAAGGCGGCGGCAATAACTACAATGGCGGCGGTCAGTCTTCGTCACCAACCATTGACTTTGATGATGATATCTTTTAATCATCACGGTTAATTATTTAAAAGGTAGGCGTTGGCCTACCTTTTATGCCCATTAGTGTATGCCAAACAACTTAACACCTACATTATTTAATCGAACCTTTCCCCTAACGATCAAAAGAGGTATATATGAAAATCACTATTGCACAGCGCAAGCCAAACGGAATAGCGTCTGTACTGACTAGCCATGGTGATCGTAGTCATGAGTGGATGTTAAGCCCGTATGAGCGTACGTCCTTTCAAAACCCTGATAACATTTTCAACAATGCCAATGCGTACTTAGAAAAACTAGATAAAGAAACGCAGCATCGCATTTGGTCCATCTATGACGATATCTATTTAGCATTTGAAGAAATAGAAAACATAGATGTACTTCAAGAAACAGTAACGGAACTTGTAAACCGGTTATACTCATTTATTGACGTAGATGCGCTGCGTCTATGGTGTAACCTCTACGGTGTGTATAACATGCCGCCTGATCTACAAGATACGTATAGTGAGGGCTTTACACGAGAACTTACTTATCTAAGAAGTGACTATAAAGGTCTATTGTTCTTAACTACCGCATTGCGTTACATGGTACCTATTTGGGGTGAATACATTAAACGTAATAAGGCAGAGATAGGTACAGCATATAAGGAATACATGGCAACAGCGTTAATAGGTCAGTCTGATTTATACGAGACACCTGAGATCGCCCGACTAATCGAATACATCGAAGCACGTATCGGTAACCAAGATACATTGAAGCCTACTACCATACATGGTGGTCTAGGTAGCGTGCAGCAGACAGATTGGTTATTGTCACGTACTCTACTAGGTCGTATTGCTGTAGCGGAAACTGATAAACCCGATGGGTCTATCATCTCTACTATCTATAACGTTATTACCAATCTCATTGAGAACATGGATAAAACGTTTGGTTCAGGTGGGATGATATTAGACATAGATCGTTATCGACCTAAGCGTGGTGAGGAGCGTGAGGATAATGATTCAGTTGCAGAGAACCTGCAAGTGTCGCAGCGTGTATCAGATGTACATCCTATCATAGCCGAGACCTATGTATCTAAGTACGTGGACATGGCTAAGGAGCTTTCTCCAACAGTACCGATACGGTTGGTAAAGGAATGTGTAGTAAGGTTAACCAAAGCGGACGATTTAGACATTGAACCGTTCAGAGTTAACCTGGTGGCGATAATTGCATCAGAGGCAGTCTCTATACGTTCTCTGCATTCACTACACCACCCGGAGTTATTGCGACTAATAGGTGTTGCACAGGCTATATTGATCCATCATGGGTTTGATGATCTAGCCCATGTGTTAACAGCTCGTTGTCAGCCGCAAGACCCAACCATTATTAAAGGTGATACGTATAGTAATAATACGCGTTCACGACTTACTAAAGACAATGTAGATGCGTTGATGAGACTTTATCCACATTACAAGTTAAAGACTCGTCCAGGTGAACGTAAGAAAACAGATTGCGAGGGTGTTGAATTTATAGAGGGATTCAATAAACATACCCAGGCGTATGATTGGTTCTACAATTCACCTGACACATTGTTACAAAAGTCTACCCCGCCAGCAGTAAATGGCAAGCCGTTATTGATCTCTACAGATATTAGAAACCAACTGGCTAGTATGCTTCTAACATTCTTAGATCGACCGGTACAGTCTGAGCAGACTGTTTAAACCCCCTTTTAAAAAATAACTACGTAAATAGGAAGTGTGAAAATGCTACAATCTAACATGACAGTACAACGTTTGATGTTCTTCGAGATGGGCAGCTACCATGCGTTAGCTCTCCGCCCATACCAAACACACACGGATGCTCAGTCTATAGGTATTTTCAATGACGTGACTAACGGTGGTACTAACCTAAGTACCAATGCAGTAGCGCAAGGTTGTGATGGCTTGGTAAGACCATCAGCACAGGCTGCTGGAATGGCAAACATAGCAGGAGGATGGGATGAACGTCGCTTTGTATTCCTCATGCATGTCTCTTTTGAGAAAATGGGTGTCACTATTTATCAAGTATTATCTGGTTACACTGACCGTTTTGACCTTAGTCTAAATGGGACATTGAGCCCTGACATGATGCTGCACTTCAATAACTCTGTTGAAATTAGACAGAGTGCTATATTAGGTGCAAACGGCCGACAAATGCAAATGTCAGTACGCGATGCGTCACACATCCTTACAGATAGCGTTGGTGGTGTTAACCAAAATGGATATCCAGGAGGCTGGGGTGCAGGTACGCAGAGTCTGAACTATTCGTGTAGTATGCGTCCAATGGATATCTTCCATAGAAGTGGAGTTCCTAGTGTGCTTCACGAAAGCTCTTATACCAACAATGCTGTTGATGGTCGTGTGAGCTTCCTACAAGGACCTAAGAAGAGCCGACGCTCTAACTCATCAGCCCCTGTGTATCTAAGTCGTCTGCTAACTGCACAGCAAACAGCAGAAAGAAACAGCTTAGACGCAATGGACGATGACCAAACGATCCACAACGCAGCAGCAGGTCAGGTAATTGAGCAAAGCATGATGGATGATGGTTTCATCTCAACACTAGATAATCACAGCCAGATCATGTCAACCGCAGCAATTAGTTATGGCGAGTTATGCTCATTTAACCCCCACGTAGATGGTATTACTCAAGTTATTAAACGTAAAGCTGGTGCTCCAATGCGTCACGGTCGTGATTCAAACCACTGGAACGGTGCTAACAATGAAACACTTATTGCTACAATCCTAAGTCACTCAGTACCTGCGCTGATGCTAGATTTGATGCTATTAGGTGTAGAGTTTACAGCAACTAACAGTACAATAGATAGCGATTACGCAGTTGCCGTAACTGGTGCTAACAGTTTTGCTGAAGGTATTGACTTACAGCCATATGTAACACGTTTCATTGACCGTTTGAAGTTTGAGATACTATCGGATATTTCGCGCCGTAACCGCATCTCATTTGGCATCCACATGCGCTGTGATGTGGTAGCAGACACAACCATAGATATCACGTTAGACGGCAATACAGAGCGTTTCACGATGCCTAGCTTCTGCGACGCATTAGCAACACCTGTATTTACCACACAACGTACCGATCTAGATAACGTTGCTAATGACATTATGTCAATTAGTAACAACCTAGAGGCCACGGCAGCAATGCACTACGACCATGGTCAATCGCCTATAGTAACCCCCTTTGACAATCAAGGAGTATAACCATGAGCCGCCTAATAAATCTTTATAAAACCATACTGACCTCGGCGGGTCTTGAGTCTGATGCGCAAGGACGTATCTATCAAAAGTTAGCAGGGGAGTCAATCCCCTGTACAGTAGGTGAGAAATCGCTATTGCTGCCAACCAAAGAAGTATTGAAAGATACGGACTGGACAAGCGCTATTGCATTTCATCCACTTAGTGAGAACGTGGCTCGTGGTGAGTCACCTATTATCAAGAAGCTTAAAGAGCTACTACTTACGCGTGCTACTCGTGTATTAGATGGTTTAGCGTTTCAACTGCTATCAATGGCGGCGAATACGCAAACGCACGAGAAGTTCTCACCGGCACAACTTGAATACCTGACGTACCTTAAAGATGCAGATGGTAAGATGGTAGATGCTTATCGCAAGATGATAGGTTCGGTGACCATTGATGGTAAGCACCGTTTGATTAACATGTACCTAAAACGCTCAGGTACACTCAACGGTACTAAGTACGCCCGTCTTTGTATTACCAGCTTACCAATACTGGATAAGTCTGATGAGAGTGAGCGAACGTTGTTTGGCCATAAGGTGAGAAAACGTGACTTTACCTCTATTCCTCAGTTATTTGAATACATCCTACCTGGTGTTAACGAAAACGCATACAGCTACGGTACGCATAACAAAACGGCACCGTTCTTCCATGCGCTAATGCTAAGTTACCTTAACATCGCTAAACAACTTAACCAGCGTGTTGAGATGTTTAAAGAGCATCTAGTAGATGTGGATGACTTGCTAATTGATGTAAGCTTTGAAGCTGAAATGGGTTGTCTATCGGACATGCGTGATGAGATCCCACCACTAGAAGGTAATCAGGGTGATGTTGAAAACAAAGCCCCAGATACTACAGCTAGCGTGGCTAAGCCTGGTAATGCACCAGCATCAACGCCTAAGCCAGTGGAATCTAAGCCATCGGCTCCTGCTAAGTCAGGCGGTGCTCGTGAATGGAATACCATATCAGGAAACCGTGGTCATGGTAACGGCTACCAACCAGCAAACACTGGATGGAGTAATGCAGCGTATGCACCACCACCAAGTGGTCGTGCTGCGGCAATGCAGAAACAACGCCAGGTTGCTTATAACAATTCACCTTGGAATCAGGGTCAGAATGCTGGATGGGGTAACCCGCAACCACAGAACACAGGTTGGAACCAAGGTGGTTCCAACGGTGGTGGTGTTTAAATAATAAAGACGGCATAAGTAGAGGGGTCAAACCCTCTACTTGTCTTTTTTTGCCGTCAGGCTGTCGATTTTTACATAGTAAACAGATAATATGTTAAACTCTATTAGCTAAATGCATAGACTTTAAACGTTCTATTTCTTCTATAGCAGGCATGATAACCGTGTTCTTGTCTTTATAGTCACTAGGGTGCTCATAGCCGTTTACACGCAGCATGATCCAATGGTACTTAGTGGCTACATCTAACTCTAACATAAGACCATAGAAGTCGGACTCCTGTCTATATACACGGTGTTCGTCAATCACAGCAGTTTGGGTCTTTTCATGATTACGTAGATACTTTAAATGCGTTTCAATCATGATGCGAAAATCAGGGTCATAGTAAACATCAGCGCCATTAGTTCGCTGTAGTTCATGAATTTTTAACGTCATCGAGCTTCTCCTAAACAACTTAACACCTACATTATCTTAGAGCAACAAATAACATAAGCCCTTTACATAGGATAATTAACCATGTCCAATAATAATACATCCGAATTACATCCGGAGTTAATGGGTCTAGGTAATAACTTAGATTCATTTGGTAAACATAACTCAGCCTCTCGTAGAAAGATGTTCTCATCTCACTTGAGTCAGGCATTGGTTATTGAGGGTTCGACCCCTAAGCGCATTCAGACAGGTGCTGAGCGCGAGCTTGGTAAATACACTAAAGCTATAAAGATGCCGGTTGATGCATCTATAATTAAAGTCATTCAGCGTTATCCTCGCCGACCAGGTGCTGATTCTATCAAAGAGAACCCAGCCACGGCTATTATTTACGAAGATGTCAATACACAGGAAGTTGATATCTTGATGGTTGAGAACTATTGTTCCGATCATAACACGTTTGGGTTTCAGTATTACTCCACACCGGCAATGGAGAAAATCTATCCAGGAATGCAGGTTCCTAAGGGTACAGTACTTGCTAAATCCAAGTCGCTTAAGGATGACGGTAACTATGCTTATGGCTTAGAAGCAAACGTTGCCTATATGTCTTTACCGGCTACCATTGAGGATGGTTTTATTATCAGTGAGTCTATGGCGGAAAGACTTACTACTACCATGACCGGTTCTCGCGTAGCTAGCTGGGGTAAGGAGTATTACCCGCTTAACTTATACGGTGATGAAAACAACTACAAGCCATTCCCAGACATTGGTGATAAAATACGTGAAGATGGGCTACTGTTCGCTCTGCGTAAATACGATCCAGCACTTGGGATGGTAGAGATGACACCTAGGGCGTTGATGACACCAGACTACACGTATGATAAACTAACGTATGTTTCACCTGCAGCCGGTGCGACGGTTTATGACGTCGTGGTCGATATGGATCACAACCTACCTTACAGCATTACGCCTGTGGGGATGAATGCGCAGCCTGATAAATACATGCGTCTGCGTGATCAGTTCTACGAATCTATTTACAATGAATATCGTCGTCTTGCCAAACATCGTGGTAAGGGTCTTCAATTGTCAGGTAGATTTACTAACTGGGTAACACAGGCCATTGCTAATAAGCCTAATGCTTCACCCCATAAGGTCACACGTAAGTATCGCTATACCCCACTTGACGATCGTCGCGTAGAAATTAAATATGCGAAGAAAGTAAAAGCCACTAAAGGGTTTAAGCTTACTGATAGTTCAGGAAGTAAAGGGGTTAACTAAACATTATAGGAAAATAAATGAAGAAACAGGCTTATATCGATTTAGGTCGTGGTAAGTATGGGGATCAGTTCGATTACTCATTACTACCTACCACGGTTCCTAAGAGAGGGCCTGTGGATATAATTTGTAAAACACACGGTAAATTCACGGTAATATCTAGAGACCATTTGCGCACTAAATACGGTTGCCCCCGTTGCGCTTGTGAATCTAGAGGCAACGTTAAGACAAAGGATACAATAAAAGCTTGCAAGCTTAAGTTTAATGACAAGTTTGATTACTCTCAGGTGAGTGAAAAGGCTAGTCAATCTGACGCTGTAATAATAGTCTGTCCAAGACACGGCAGCTTAACTACTACATTAAGGAAACATTTACATTCATTAACGGGATGTGAGCGGTGTGGTAGGGAGCAGCGTAGTGAAACGGTACGCAAGTACGACTCTATAGAAACACTATCAAAGTTAATTGATAGTAAATACACTTTGAGTAATTTTAATATTGCGAAAGCAACAGTTGATTTTACATGTCCTGAACATGGTACTGTGACCCGTAGCGTTACAAGTATTAGTGAAGGTAGAGGCTGCATGCCTTGTTTCTACGATAGATTGAGAATAACAAGATCACAGTTTTTAAGAAGAGCCGCTAAGGTACATGGTAAAGAATACATCTATTGCATTGGTGAATTGAAAACCACTAACCACTGGATGACCATGAAACACTTGAAATGTGGTATTGTTAGTAAAGTTAGAGTCAGTAATCATCTATCTGGTCAGTCTTGCATGAAATGCAAAGTTTCATCGCTGGCTGAGGTGCGTATTGCTGACTTCTTAAAAAGAAACAAGATACGCTACAAAGAGCAGTTTAAAATAAAAGGTCACCTTTACAGGTACGACTTTTTCATACCTGGCATAAATCTACTTATTGAATACGATGGCGAGCAACACTTTAGACCCGTTGACTTCTTTGGTGGATTAATCGCTTGGGAGAAAACTGTAGAGCGGGATAAAGAAAAAGACCATCTCGCAAAAAGTCACGGCTACAACCTTATACGTATCTCGTATAAGAGTTTTGATACTGTGGAAAAGACGCTGTCTAGGGCAATAGACAGTAAATTTAAATACCGTGTTAATAATAAGTTTTACAGAAACTTCATTGAACTTTGCAATGCTTTAAAACTTTCACCGGATACTTCAGTGAAAGACGTAGAGCATTATCGAAGCTATAATGTTTTATCAGCCTGCTTAGATAGTAATGTCTAAGTAATCCTCCTTTAACTGCGGGGACGTCCTTAGAGACTATACTACCAACCTGTCCTAGTAATAGAGGCGGGGGCGTTGCTAACTACAACGATACGGTAAAAAGGTATAGTATTGGATAATCCGCATCCAAGCACCCTACCTACGTACGTAGAGGGTGAAGGTTCAACGACTAAGGCCTACCAAGCCTGTACTGTGCAAGCGCATGGGAAATGGGGAGCTACCTTTAGTAAAACCTATATTACTAAAGGTAGAAGATATAGTCTAGTCTGCATGGAAACATGCAGGAGTTCATAAGAGAACCGGTCTACCGTAGCGAGGTAGATTGAATATAACGAGTCGTAGAAGTGTGGTCAGATAGTCAAATGCCTGTGGGTCAAAATGGTTTACGTGCAGATGTTATCATGGATCCTATCTCGCCGGTTAAGCGTATTAACTTGTCTCAGCTTTACGAGCAATATGTTAATGCAACTAGCCATATGGTGACATGTGTAGTTAGAGATCTGATGGGTAATGGCGAGCACCAGCAAGCGTGGGAGTATTTGAAAGAGTACTACAGTGTGGTATCACCGCCAATGATTCAAACTATCAACGAGGTGTTAAACAACGATCGCCGGATAGCTACGCATTTAGACATCATTGCTGCTGAGGGTATTTATCTCTACCTTCCTGTAGATAGCATACACATTGGACCTAAATTAATCCAAGACCTCCGCACTAAGTTTCCAGTGGATATACAGCCGGTTACTTATTCGCCCGATGGTGTTAACCAGGTAACTACAATTGATCCTGTATTAATAGGGTCTAAGTACATGATGTTATTAGAAGCAGCACCAGATAACTGGTCATCTGTATCTACCGCTAAACTACAGCATCATGGTTTACCTGCTAAAGCATCTAAGAGCGATCGTTATGGTTCACCTAACCGTGAACTACCTGTGCGTATCATGGGTGAGGATGAAGTTAGACTACTTAATGCTGCTCTAGGATCTGACGTAACGGCTGATCTATTAGATCGCTCTGCATCCCCAACCACACAGAAAGCTATTATTCGTTCAATATTAAACTCCGATAAACCAAGCAATGTTGAAAGTAACGTTAATCGTCGCAAATTCCCAATGGATAACGCGCGACCATTGGTATACGTTAAACACTTATTAAGTTGCGCAGGTGTTAAATTTGTAAGAGGGACGTACGATCATGAGAAAGTTTAATGTAAGAGAATTACAAAAGCTTAGCTCTGAAGAAATGTGGGCGATGGGCGACGAAGTATTTACTATTATCTTTGACGATGGTGAATTAGTTACCTCTACCCGTCCTACCATTCTAAGTCATTACTACTGGGAGATGCAACGTCATTTCCCAAATGCAACTATACTCAAGCGCCATCATGTCGGCAATGGTCATTACACCCCTAAGCTTCATGAGGAAATCTTAAGTAATGTGTTGTTCGATACGTATTATGCGTTGAATGAAGTAGTTGACATCATGCTACTCAGTCGTATTGCTTATGAGATTACTAATAAGCTCTACAACGATGCGACTAATCAATTAGCTGGGTTTGTATCAACGGTAAGTATTTTAGATTACATTGAGATACACAACCACCCAATAACCGCAAAGGTTAGGGATGAATTTAGACCCAACGAACGGGCTATTGAGCGTGGCTATGAACAGATTAAAGATCTACTGTATAAGAAAGAAGAAGAACTACCTAACAACAACGTTGCTGGGTTCTGTCATTCTAACGTCTTAAGTGTAGGTCAGATTGTTCAGTCGGTCGCTGCACGTGGGTTTGTAACAGATATTGATAGTCATATCCCACCTAACCCAATCCCAACTAGCTACACAGAAGGGATGAATACGCTACATGATTCGATGATTGAATCACGTTCAGGCTCCAAAGCATCGTTAGCACAGAAAGATCCACTACAGACCACGCAGTATTATAACCGCCGTATGCAGTTGGGTTGTGCGATAATACAAAATCTTCATAAAGGGGATTGTGGAACAACGCGTACCGTGAAGTTCCGTGTATTGCCGCAAAGTGTCAAGGTGTTGGTAGGTAAGTATTACTACGACAGTGACAACGAGCTAAAAGTATTCATGGGTAATGAAGATCATCTGATCGGCGAGACGATTAAACTGCGTTCACCGCTGGCGTGTGAGCATCCAGACCCTTACGGTATATGTAGTAAGTGTATGGGTACGGTGGCGGCATCTGTTCCACCAGGTGCTAATCTAGGTCACGTAGCGGCGGTAGAACTATGTGCGGTTATCTCGCAAAGCGTACTCTCTATTAAACACTTAGAGGTAAGCTCCGTTGCCATTGAGATTAGTCTAGATGATCACCATCGTCGTTATCTGCGCCTCAATGCTAAAGGTGATAAGGTATTCATTAGAGATCAAGACCGTTACGACCGTATGGAGCTGGTGCTTAACCACAACGATGTTAAACATATTGGCGATATCAACACAATCGAAGATATTACTGATTTATCATCGAGCCGTATTTCATCGTGTCGTGATATTGTACTTAATGGGTATCGTGGAGATGAGTTTGAAGATGTGTTATTGTCTGTGTCATCAGGTAAGAACTATTCTTCATTATCAGGTGCAATGTTAAACTACCTAAAAGAACATGGTTGGTCTCTAAACGAGAAAGGGTTCTACGTATGTGACCTCAGCCATTGGGACTTCAATGAGCCTGCATTTATTCTTCCAATGAAACACATGAACATGTTGGAGTACATGGACGTTATTAAGACGTTCATTGAGTCATCAAGTTCTCAGGAAGATAAGAGTGCAAGCATGTCTAGCCGTACAACGAAGAAGCCTAAAGACGATAAGCGTAGCCGTATCGTTAATTGTGATTCAGTGTCACAGGCTTTGATGGACTTGCATGTGTTGGTGTCTGAGAAGTTGGGTGTTAACGTGGTGCATCTGGAAATTATCATCCTGTCAATTTTAGCACGCGACCCTGATCGTATGGATCACCGTCTGCCGCGTCCTCAAGATCAAAAGGTCTTTGGAACGTATAAGCAGAATATGGAACTTAGATCGTTAACAGGCCAGGCTGCATGGATGAACCAGGCGCAGATGATGATATCACCAACGTCGTTTGCTCTGACTAATCGACCTAAGCATCCAATGGATACGGTGTTCATGGGTAAATAAAACAATAAAGGAGGGCATCGTGCCAACTCAGTATTACGCACATGTGGATGTAAAAAGTCACCATGTACGGTTCCACACCATGATGCCAGAGTGTAAACGCGCCCTCTATGATTATTGCGAGCGGTTAATCGATTATGACCAAGGGTACGATCCTCGTACCCACAGTTACTATAAGATACCTAAGCGTGTCTTTGCCGCATCACCGCATGATCGTAGAGAGTTGCGTTTCCATATTAACCAGTATAAAGATATACTTACACACCTTAACGTAAAGGGAATCAAAACCGAACAATTATTAATTGAGCATTTTACTCCGGTAGAAGGTGATGATGTTACTAGTTTTGTAATAGATGACGACATTCAACCTTACGAGTACCAATTGCCAGTTATTGACCATTTCCTTACACCGGGTGTAAGTAAGATAACCAATGCGCCAACGGGTAGTGGTAAGATGCAACCATTAGACAGTCTAATTAAGATACCTGGTGGTTGGAAACGAATGGGAGATATACAGGTAGGAGATAAGATCACAGCACCTGACGGACACGACACTTTTGTAAATGGCGTATTCCCTCAAGGGAAAATGCAGATTTATAAGGTTACGTTTGCAGATGGTCGGTCAACTGAAGTTGGAGGTGAGCATCTTTGGAAGATGTTTATTGCTAACTACCATGATGTCGATAAGCGGTGGCGTATAGGTGATACCTTTGAAATGATGCGTGAACTTAAACGCTCACAACCTAGAGTGTATATACCGCTAATTCAACCTGAACAAGGTAAGTACAAAGAACTACCCATTCACCCATGGACCCTCGGCGCTATGTTGGGTGACGGTTGCTTTACTACCACGACTCCCACATTCACCACTACCTACGTGGATGTCTTCCATAAGCTGTCAACTCTGTTACCAGAACACGTTACATTAAGTTGTGGTGCTAACGGGCGAACTATTGGTTTTGGAAATAGTCATGTGTTTAGAGATTACTTCAAGCACTTAGGACTATGGGGTTGTCGTTCCGCTGATAAATTCATCCCTAAGATTTATTTAGAAGCTTCCGTAGAGCAGCGTTACGCGTTACTTCAGGGTCTGATGGATACCGATGGAGGTATTGATGTCAATTCATCCATGGACTACTCAAGCGTATCTGAACAACTAGCCAAAGACGTTCAATACTTAGTCAGAAGTCTAGGAGGTATTGCAAAAATATCTAAACGTCAAACCTACTACACCTACAAGGGAGAAAAGAAACCTGGACAGCCTAGCTTCAGGGTTAACATTCGCCATCCTAAACCATCTTCACTCTTTACTGTACCACATAAGCTCGAAAGGGCTAATGATGATAATCAGTATTCTAAAGGATTGAAGTTAAAGGTTGTAAGTGTAGAACCATCCCGAATGGCTGAAGCACAGTGTATATCGGTTACACACAAAGATCATCTTTATGTGACTGATGATTTTGTGGTTACACACAACACCATGATGTCTTTATATTCCACATGGATGATAAAGAAAAGAACCATCTTGGTTGTTCCTGCTAAGTACATCACCGAAGGTAAATGGATTGGTGATATCACTAAGACATTAAATGTACCTAGGGAAAAACTGTGTGTGGTGAAAGGATCTAAAGCCATGCGGACGCTTATCGATTTAGGATTAGCAGATGCCTTGGAATATGATTTTATCATTATATCAGCGACTACCATGTACAACTTCTACAAGGCGTATGAGGAAGGAAAGCTGGAGGAAGAAGGGTATAACTGCGACCCCGATGAATTGTACACGGTTACTAAAACAGGACTACGCGTAATAGATGAAGTACATGAGAACTTCCATCTCAACTTTACGCAGGATCTGTACGGTCATGTGGCTAAGACGATTTACATGTCGGCGACGTTAGTTTCTGATAATGCTTTCATTAATTCAATGTTAGAAGTTGCCTATCCTGTTGGCGAACGTATAACACCGGATTATGATGGCAAATATATCGCCTGTACAGCCCTCACATACCGTTGTAACAAGGTAGAGCTACTATCGCATAAGCGACGTAAGATGTACTCTCAGATGCTCTTTGAGGCGTCTATATTGAAGAAGAAGTTTCGTAGTGAAGCTTACGCTGAAATGATCTATGATATCGTGCTTAATGAATACATCAGTATCCGTGAGCCGGGGCAAAAGATGATGATCTTTGCTGATACCATAGAGATGTGTACCTATCTAACATCGTTTATAAAGCCACGTTTGACTGACTTAACTGTCAATAGGTTTGTGGGTGAGGATCCAGATGAGTATCTTTATGAATCTGATGTAATCATTACTACACCTAAGTCTGCAGGCACTGCGGTAGATATCAAAGGGCTTAAAGTTACCTTACTGACATCTGCAATTGGCTCACGTCAATTAAACGCGCAGATACTGGGTCGTTTGAGAAAGCTAAGAGGCTTTAAAGATAACGTACCACGTTTCTTTTACTTAGTTTGCGAAGATATAGATTCTCATGTTAAGTACCATGAAAGAAAACTTGCTACTTTCTCAGATAAAGTTAAAACTCACCGTACGCTGCAAACTGCGTATGTGCTATAAGGAGAGATCATGCCAACAACAGGTAGTAGTAATCGTCCCTATAAGACAACCTCAAAACAATTAAGTCCCAAGGTGCTAGCCATGCTTAACCGTAGACTTAGAAAGTTAAAGTAGACGTATCTAGGCTCGCCTCCTTTTGGGGGTGAGCCTATGACCTATAAGGAGTTTTTTATGTTGTATCATCTTGTTAATGGTGAGCAGGTTTCAGATCCTGAACCGTTCCCAGGTGAAGACATCTGTGTAATGATGATAGACAGTGACGTTTGCAAAATAGAAACCGTACCCTTTAATTCATTATTTACCATTGATAACTATAACGGCCTCTATACGGTTATAAAAGTAAATGAGGTAGCCGCTATCTCCCAGGTAGAAGGTATTGCTATACCTGATAAAATTTACGATGTCATGCAGTTAGATGATCTAGTTACTGTACTTTACATGTCGGGTAATGAAGTAAGGTATAGAAAACTAATTATAAGTGACTCTTATTCCGAATGTATGTTGCTTAAAGACGGGTTGGTGGCGCTAAACAACCAACCGTTTCCTACTTTAGAAACAGTAGATAGCGTTAGAGTATATAAGCGATTAAATCATGATGGCTTTACGTCACAAAGCTTTAAGTTATCTACTAAAGAACGAATCAGCGATAACCACCCATTGCGTCCACGTGGGATAAATTCAATCACGACCTATCAGGATGGTTATATAGTAGATGTTGAGTTTACTAATGGAATCAAGGTTTATAGAAGAGAATTGATTGTTTACCCTAACCATAAAACTAATAAAGTACATGCAAGTATGGAGGAGATGGTGTCGTGGCAGTCTGACTACATATATAAATCTAATTTAGCTTCTGTTAAGGCGCACGGTATGGCGGTGTTATTCACCTATGCAGATATAGATGCGAAAGGAAATATCAATACTAATTCATTTAGACTAGAATATGTCATAGAAGGTCAGGTATTTGTAAAAGAGTTTAATACAACAACGTCTTGACGGCATAGAGGAAGAGCTAGCGTAGCGCTAGCTCTTCCTCGTTATGCGCTTTCTTTTTTTATTTAAATATCTTACCTAACAGCATCTTAATGGCAACCATCAGGATGTTGTTAATTAGATAGCCACTGAAGTGATGAGACATCTCGTCTTTCTTCAGCCATTTCAAATAAATATTGTCAATGGCCTCGCCATCGTATTCTAACACTAAATGACCAATGTAATCTTTCTCGGTCAAACAACGCCAGAACTTAGCTTTAAACAACAATATACCTGTCCAGAACTTCCAGTAGCTCTCCCCACAGATGTACCACCATACAGTAACTGCAAAATCATCACAGTCACCACGATAGTGTCCGGTTTCATCCATCTCTAATATACGCCAACTGTCAACCTTAGAGTCGTATTTATATTTAAAACGATTAATAAGGTTTTTAATTTTACGTTGCGCTTCTTCACTAATACGCGGCATGTGTGTTTCCTCGTTATAATAATTCTAATGTTAATTCAACATAGATACCCGGCCTATGGCTAGGTATCTGACGTATCCACTTTAATTCAGGTGTTCTTAACATCGTTCCTAAGGTAATAGGGTCTTCTGTTAACAACTCTTTAATTAAGGCACTTATATAGAACTGATCACGTATAACAATCCAGCGTTTTACGTGTAGCTCTATCATGGAACTTAGTTTACCTATAGGGTCGGTTACTAGTTCATCTTTTTCAAAAAACTGACGGTGGGTGCGTACTTCTTTAGCACCCTTTAACTCATAATCGAGTTTAATTTTCATTTATCTATTCCAATTACCAACTTAACGATGCAGTACCACTATCCTTGCTACTCGATGCTACGAGTGGGACGACATCACCCTCAGTTAATGATTCCATATTAACTTCTAAAGTTTCACCCATGAGACGGTCTACTTCCGCTTTTGACCATTTCATTATGTCAAGATTACGTGTACTTAAATTTTGCTTATCACCCGTATCTAAAAGAATATTGATAACGTAAGTTTGCGTATCCTGCCCAAGACGATCAACCCGACTCACTGCTTGATTTTTCTCATAATCTCTAAATGGATTGTTAAGAAACACCACCGTATTAGCACTGATGACTGGGATGGCGGTGGATAGGGATTTAAGTGTAGCTACCAGGGGATTGACTTTAGAGTCATTGTCAAACCTTTCCATGATGTTAACAATGTTCTTGTTGGTATCACCGTATACGATAGCGGGTTTATAAGTCGGCTTTAAATGTTCGACAGCAATATCTACGACTTCGACAAAACTAGAAAAGATAAGTACTTTCTTCTTACTTGCTTTAATTATACCATCGTAGTCAACAACCTTGGCAATCTCTTTAAAACACTCTATACGTCTTCTACCTAAAACCCGACCTAGCGCCTCACCACGAATTACCAACTCCACATACTTCACCACCCCTTTCACCCGTTTAAATTCTTTACGATTTTCAGCAGATAATCTAGGATATATAACACTATCTTCGTAAGCGTTGACGTCCCTTATCAATTCAGCTAAAGGGCGATAGTCACTGGTGGATTTTAATACGTCTATCTTTTGAAGATAATTATTAAAGTCGCTACGTTCACCATCCCGAAGTGTTTGTTCAAACACAGTCAAAACCTTCTCAAAATCCTGAAGGTACGAGTTGTAATGTTCCTTATAGAAGGCAAGTCGTTCGGTAATGAATTCTAACATTTCCTGTTTGACGTGCTCCAACGTAAAACGATCAGAATCCTTTACTTGAACTTTGATATCTTCTTCAATCGGATCATCAGTTCTGACTACAGTCTTATCAACATTGAATACACTCTTACCTATTCTTCTGGCAAGTATGTCATTAGCTCTTGATGAACTTACACCAAAGATACCTTTGAATCGCTTCTCGACCTCTGGTGTAAACAAGGGATCACAGGCTCGTAAGAAACTAACCATCTCCGTCGCTAGTGCCTTAAATGGCGTGCCTGACGACCAGAGTATATGCCGACATGCAGTCTGCCTGCATAACTCAATAAAGGACAACGTCCGCGCCGAAGTAACTTCATTGAAATGATGGCTCTCGTCAAGGTCAATGAATACGTCTTTTCGCTTGAAAATGTCGACATTATTTAACAGGACGGGTAGTGCCTCGTAGTGACAGATATAGTAATCCATACCTTTGGGTGGTGGTGTGCCTGAATCGGACAACCAGCATTCCTTATCACCCTTAACGTATTTTTCAATGTTATCTAACCATACCTCACGTATCGCGTTTTTAGGACAGACTATTATCATCGTGTCTAACTCCAACAACCCATGGAGTAAAAGACCTGAGAATGTCTTACCCGACCCAGGTGGAGATGCCAAGTAGTAGCCGTTAAGACCCATCTTAACGGTATTGATGGCATAGCTCTCAATGAAGCTACTTTGATGGTCAAGCGGTTTAAGATTGAAGTTTCTAAGACGTCTGTAATTAACAACATCACCCACCTCCACCTCTCTACCAAGCCAGGTGTTTTCTTTAAGTAATTCCATTATCTTTAGAATAACACCCCTTGACAGATAAGTCTTACTTTGCTCAGATAGTATATCAAGAGCATTGTAAAACTCATAGGCAAAGAACGAATCTAGACTTACTTCCGCTGCGCCTTGACTAATAAAAAGATTATTAGGAATTCTAACACTATTCCACATATTCTTCATATCTGAAACAACGGCTCTAGTTTTAATCCCGGAGACCGTTATCACCCCATCCTTTTCTTCCACACTAATGTGGCCTATAAGTCTCTGTAAAATACTTATCATGCCCGTATAACCTATTGTATAAAATCTAAACCCTGAAGCTCTTCTGTTTGAATATTGCTCTGGTGAAACTTACTTAAGAATAACGAAAGAAAGGCACTACCTGTAGCAGATGCAAGTAACGACAACGCTTTATCGTTATCAGCAATAGCATCACCCATACACACTTTACAATAGTCGGTGAAAGGTACTTTACACGCCATGGGACTTCTAAGTGTAAGTGTCTTACCGATGCTTGCTTTTAATGCAGCTTCACTTAAGGGTTTATCAGGTGCTGATACCAGACGACGACCCTCAAACGCTTTGTAGTTCATGTTGGTAATAGCCATTGGCATGCCTACTTTATCCTTACAGTCGTCTTGAGAGATAAAGCTATTTTGGAATACACGAGTGATAGTTTTAACAGCCTCACCACCTAGCGCCGTCTGTGTAGAACGCGCGTAAGAGCCATCACGCAATGAGTTGATTAATGCAGGGAGATCTTCAACGTTCCACCCATCTTGCAGCGAGCGAGGGATAACGTCGATCTTAGATGGGTCTTCAAACGAGGACTCACCACCATGCATTATATACGCCTGCTTACGAGTAACGTTAAATGCTTTAGCTGACTTATAGAAGCCTGACGATGGATCATCTTTGATATACTCGCGGTCCATGTCAATGAGTTCTTTCTCAATCTTAGCAATAACTGCGGGGTTATCTAACTCATCTTTGTGTTGCTTAAGCAATTCGTCACGACGTTTAACAATTGCCGGGCTTGTGGTGATAGATTTCTCAGAAGCAGACGGCACCCACAGTGATGTTAACGATGAAAGAAAGTACAGCTGTTTGAAATAGACAGAGACTTGTTCAGGTGTGATGATATCATCTTTAAGCGCTACTGCTACCTGGTCTCCTACCTTACCTGCTTTAACTTCTTCGTTGATATAAGGAATTACATCCCCAAAGGGATACGACAATAGCATAGCGTTGGCTAGCAGTCGACCTACGGTTGTTTCTGTCTTACCCTTAATGTTTTTAAGGGTATCCTTTTCAACAGTTATTACATCACTTGCTGTGAATAATGGTTGATCTTCTTTATAGCCAACTACAGGTCCAGCGATGCTACCTTGTTCGTCGATGTAGTGTAATTCACCTTCCACATCTAATAACATACCGACGTATTGAGATTCACGTGGTTTAGGTGAGAAGATGCCAAATACACTTAAATGCCAGTGTTTTTGTATAAAGGCATTATGCTTGATAGCAAACGCTAAATAAGTGTTTTTATCTATACTCATTGTATACGTCCCGGATAGATAGTTTGATTAAGTTCACGCATGATTGCGGCGGCTAACACCTCGTCACCAATTTCGGTATTGACAAGTAATTGTGTCGTCTCTTGAAGTAGATGATCTTCAACATCGCTAATCAAGACGCAGCCATAGATAAGTGCGGCGAGAGGAACAATAGCTTTAGATTCTATTAGAGTATCTACGGTGCTATTGGCATGTAGCCAGAGTGTGTCTAAAGGCAGACCGTAATCGATGCCGCGTTCTAACATGCCGCGTAATGGGTTAGCTGGATAAGTCGCTACAGGGTGGATCTCATAGCGCTGTTTAGCGCGTTCTTTAGTAGCAGTAGTATTTACGATTAAGTTATCAATCTTACCATTGGCTATCTCTACCAAACGATCCATTAACGCTTCATCAACATGCGTTACTGCTTGCGTTACCGTCGACCAGGTAACTACATCACCCTGAGTACTTACAGACTCTACCAGCATGGCTAGAGCTTCTATGTTATCTTCACTTCCCGTCAATGTGTCGATAATCATTTGCGCATCTTCAATTTGAGGAAGTAACCACAACGTTTCCAAAATAGCAAGGTAAGTAAAAGAATCTGGTGACTGTTCATCATCTACCACCACACCATGGCTGGCTAGTAGGTTGATCAGATACTCGTTATACATCAACGTCACTTCATCAATGATGTACGTATTCGTCTGTGTGTTGCTTGCCAGTACAAACGCATCGATGGTTTCAACAAAACCGACCACTTGCATGTCGAAGAATAACTGATTGCATCCTATATAGAATGCCTGACGCGGTTCAGGTAGGGTGGATGTCAGGGCATCGGCGTCGGTTATATACATGGTATCTACCTTATGTAATGGTTGCTACGTTAATTAATACAGCGTCTTGTAATTATACAAGACGTGTTATTCATATTTTATCAGACAGGAATATAAATAAAATGGCCAAGTCCCCAAAGAACCAACGTAAAAATAAAGCACCAGCGAAGTCTACTGCAAAGAAAACGGACGCATGGGCTGAGTTAAGATCACTAAGTGGTGCAGCGTCAACTATGCTGGCAGCGGCTACTCAAGTATCTCAATTATTTAAAAATCCAGATGCGCTTCGTAAGGTACAGGATAAACAAAAGCTTAACGCGCTAGGTCGCGTTCTGCTCAACGACCTTACTAACTTCAATACACGTCTTACTGCCATTCGCGATAGACATATTAACCGCGAAGCTCCAAAAGATGAGATGGAAGCAAACTTCATTGCAATTGATATTGGTCAAGACTACCAACAGTGGATGGAGGATTATAACACCGTTGTACCTATTACCACGGCACAGATTTTAGAACTCACCGAAGGGCGTTCGGTAGAGGAAGTCGAAGAAAACGCTAATCAGGCTCGTGTTGAGATTGAGAAGCAGAAAAAACAACCACCGGTCAAACAACGTCGCTTAGGTGCTACAGCCACACCTAAGAAAACGTTAGACCTGATGGCAATGGCTAAAGGAGGTAGAAAGTAATGAGTCATGACGAACAAGATCCTCGTAACGTAGATCACAATGAGCAACCAAGAACACGAGTAACTGACCACTACGACCAACATGAGTTAGGTCAGGCTGAAGAACCAGAAGAAACGATAAAGCCTACCTTTACACAAACAGGTGATTATAGTACGCCGTTAGATGAGTCTAAGAATACCGATGTTCCACTGGCTCTTCCCAGCGCCAACATGTCTAATATGTTTGATGTCTTATCTGACATGGCAAAGGTGTCTGTATCATCTGACTCAGCGCAGTTATGGAAAGATACGCTAGAGCTTAGTCTAGGTGAAGACATCATGCCTTACTCTAAAATGTTTGCTAAGCCTTTCTTTGAAGAGAGATTAGCATCTGAGGGCAGTGATTTTAGACAATACGTTGATAGCGACTCTGGGCGTTTGTCTGCTGTTAAGCCTAGGATTGGCAAAACAAACCCAGGCGGTACCATTAGTGGTGAAGCGGCTTTATTGAAAGTTAACGCTATGTTAACTATGGGTACGTCGGTTCAGATACCTTTGTGGCATTCTGGTATGTGGGTCAGTATCAAAGCTCCCTCAGAAGGCGCTCTAATTGAGTTAGACGAACGTATTGCTCTTGAGAAAGGAAAACTAGGTAGGAGTACACGCGGTACCGCTTTTAGCCACTCAGGCGTTTATATACGCGGTCACCTATTTAACTTTATTATCGATCACATCTACGATTGTAATGTTAAAGACTGGAATGAGCAAATGTTACGCGAGAATATCTTAGTAACAGACTACTCATTGTTAATATGGGGGCTAAGTTGTGCAGTCTTCCCTAAAGGTTATCCGTTTACTCGTGCCTGTATGTCGGACATTAGCGAGTGTCAACACGTCATTAAAGAAACGTTAAACATTCCTAAGCTATTATGGACTGATAACAGTGTACTTAGTGAGAAACAACGTACTCATATGGCGCAGCGTAGTAGTAAGGTAACGCTAGAGCGTGTTAAGTGGTATCAGGAAGAGTTTACACATCCTAATGCAAAAGCACTTCGTATAAATGCAGCGGTAAGTATGGATCTTCGTGTGCCTACTATGCTTGAGACTATCTCATCAGGTGTGCGTTGGGCAGAAGACATCGAACGCATGACTGAAGAAGGGTTAGGTAAAGACATCAAATATGAGAAACGTGCTCGCTATATGCAAGAACAGAGTAAGTTGATCATGTTACGTCGTTACTCACATTGGGTAGGTCGTTTTGTGATAGGCGAGGGTGATGATGCTGCTGTTGTAGCAGGAAACGATCGTGAAACTATCGATAAGCTTTGTGAACAACTGTCTGCAGATACGGATACTATCAAGACATTCAGAAACCACATGCAAACTTTCATTGACAACGCAGCCTTTAGCATTGTAGGTATTCCTACTTACACATGCCCATCGTGCGGTGGTGAACAGAAAGATGCGCACGGTCGTTCGCCTTATCTAATTCCACTTGAGATTGAACAGCTTTTTATTATCCTCGTAGCGTTCAAACGGAGCAAGAGGATAAACGAGCGCAGCGAGGTAGATTAATCTCTCCTCGTTTTGGGCTTGAGCGTGAACAAAACGCTGACTCCCCGTTAAACCAAGCAATGATGACGTTACCTGCCTTAGATAGTATTGGGGCCCAGATAGCGTTGACAGAGGCTTACGATCACACTTACGGTATCTTCAACTATGATGGCATCGATTATAATCCTTTAAGTATTGTAGCCATGCATCCGGTAGAGGATACCCTTAAAGTGGGGTTGAAACCTTTCATGATTAAACGTTTTAGGATGTATGACATTCACAAACGTTATGGCTTGTCGTTAACGGAGCTTCTTGCCTTACCTCGTGATACGGTTACTGATATATTTGATGATGCTGCTAAAGCCATTGCTGAAGAAGAAGAGCAGATGCAGGAGATTCAAAATGAAATGCGTGAAGCTATTAACGAGCAGAAGGCAGCTAAGCGTAAAACCATGCGAGCTCAGAAACAAAAGAAAGTAAAGAAGGCTGGGAAGTAATTCCTGGCCTTATGCCGTTTCGTCTATAATTACGTCGTGGTGTAACTATATAGAGGTAAAAGGTGAGATAATAAAACAATGATATTAGAATTTGTACATGCAGATTTATTTCAATTAGAAGCAGACACCATAGTCTGTCCTGTGAACTGTGACGGGACCATGGGGAATGGATTAGCGTTAGCGTTTAAATTCAAATACCCAGATGATCTGTTTAATCAATACCACTATTTGTGTGGCGAGCGTAAACTCAACCCAGGTCATAGTTGGCTTTATCGTCATCCATATAAAAACGTATTGTGCTTTGCAACTAAAGACAGATGGCGTAATGACTCTAAGTTAGAATGGATATCTAGGGGACTTTATGCCTGCCTAGATAATCTCCCACGTTTAGGTGTGAGACATATCGGCTTTCCTTTATTAGGATGTGGTAAGGGTAATTTAAATAAACATGATGTGATTGAGTTATTTAGAGAGGTCTTTGATCCTGATATAGTAGAAGGGGTCGATTTAAAAGTCACGGTATGTTTATGATCAATTAACAGAATATAAGGAGCACGCTGTGTCTATTTTAAACCCAGCTGTAGCGGCAAGGATGGTAGAGATCATCGAATTAGATACTATTATGGTCTCTGTGGAACGCCTGACGTTAGACGTTGAGGGTTTCTTTAAAACCATTACCGATCACTTCGATCGATTAGTTCTATTAGATAGAACGGTTACTGCTTTAGAAGAAAACAATGAAACAACTGTATCGGCAGAACACTTAGAGTATTTTCGCTCACTAGGTATAACCGAAGAGACAGTGAGTGTTGAAAGTATACGTAATCAAGTTAAATCCCTTTGGAAAGGTATCGTTAAATACATTGTGGAGGGGATGAAGAAAGTAAAACTTTGGGCTAAGAAAATAGCACTGGCTATACCTAACTTGCGTAAGTTAATCGAATCTGTCAGTAAACTAGACCGTGATCGCCGCTACAACGAAGTCGTGTCTTTACGTGATGAATTAAACTACCTAGGTGGTGATACTATCACTCGTGATCAATTGTTAAAAGACTTTAACAATACCGTTGTCATTATGCGTGATTGTTTTGAAGTGGATTTCCCATCTGTACTTAGCAGCGTTGAGAATACCTCTAATATCCTTAAGAACATTCCCATTGTTTTCAATAAAGGCATTGGTGAGTACGGTGACGCGGGGTATAGTGAATTAAGAGACATGATTAAATCGCTATGGACTACGTGTCATATTGCACCTGACGTAGGTGAATCTAATCCACCTAATGGGATCTGGCACGAGTCGCTTAAAATACGCGGGATTACCAGCGATAGCCATTTAACTTTTTCCCCTAGAGCTGTTCCAGTAGTAGGAGGTCGTTATCCCTTAATGCGTTACCCACGTTTTAATAAGGAGCCAGCTCACGCCGCAATGTTGAAAAACCTCCCTACAGTGATCAACTACTCGCGTCTAGGTACAGCGCATCTGTCAAGTACGCATGTAGATGTCTATAGTAAGACAGCTAATACTTCAGGTGACGCTGCGGAGATAGATGCGCTCACCGACGATCAAGTAATTGAGGTGTGTAGAAACTGCCTAGCGATATTGGACTCATTTGAAATCTACTACGAGCAGTTTGATGAGATTGAGAAATGTAAAGAAGATCTCATTAGAACAGGTAATAAAGCGGTAGGTATCATTACTGATGAAGAAGATGAAACGCGTCAGTCTGTTTCTGAGTTCATTAGAAACGTAGTAAGATTTCAAGCCGTGAGATTAGACAAACCGTATGTATCACTTATAGGTCATGGTGTAAGATCCATGTATGCTCTAATGTCATACTGTCAAAAATCATTAGCCTAGTTTTAATCTACCGGAGTACTATTATGGAAGCATTTCTATATCCTATTTTGTTTGCTATCAGTAAGAAACTTATCGCAGCAGCGTTAGTGTTGATCTTTTGGTTTACGTCTTTACGTATTGCAGATAAATTATTGGACATTAGGTTCAAAGAAGAGTGGGATTTGATCGAAGATGATAAAGCAAAAGTGAGTTATTGGAATACGCGGATGATTGCGTTTGCCATTATGTTACTGGGATGCTTTGCCCTAGTATAGGAGGTCACCATGCGTTATTTGACCATTATACTTGTTATCCTTCTATGGGGGTGTGGGGAATCTATCCCACCCCCTGATACAGATAAGACCGAGCCTTTACCTGTGGAGATAGTTGAAGAGGTGGAGGTTGTTGAGGTCGAAGAGCCTGTTGAAGAACCCGATCCTATTGCGGAAGAAAAGGATGAGATTAAAGAGAACACGTACCAAGTAGTAGATGCCAGCAAGTTAAAGGGTTTGCAATCTATTAAATACGATCTTTTCTTTAAATCAGCCATGAGCTGGCATATGCCTCAGATAGACTGGCGTTGGCTCAAAGCTCAATGTTGGCAGGAGAGTCGTTTTAATCCTAAAGCGGTTAGTCCGGTCGGGGCTGGCGGTGTGTGTCAGTTTATGCCAGGGACGTTTGATGGGGTTCCCGAATCTGTTAAACAAGGTAGGGATGTGTGGGATGCACGTACTAACATCGAAGCTGGTGCGTGGTATATGAATACCCGCTATAACTTCTGGACGTCACCCCGCCCTCAGTTAGACAGGATATGGTTAGCCCAGGCGTGTTATAATGCTGGTTGTGGTCATGTACTTAATGCACAAAAGGCATGTGGTAATCCAAGTGGTTACAATGACATTATCAAGTGCTTACCGCAAATAACCGGTAAGCACTCTAAAGAGACTATTAGTTATGTAATATTAATTGATGGTTTTAGAAAGGAATTAGGGGTGCCTGACCCTATCAGTTATTAGGAGGCTTCGGCCTCCTTTTATGCCGTCAGAGAAAACATTATCTCTTAATTACATAGACAGTGATAAGTGATTACAAAGTAGAATAACATGATTAAAGATACTATCAACGCATTCATACAAGACTATAAACAGCTGATGGATGTGCAAGATAAGACGCTTAGGCATTCTAAGCGTCTAGTAGAAGCTATTAGCAGACACCCGGTGGAAATACAAAGTACATTGGAACTTATCAATTCAGGGGATTGTGGATTAGCGGCGCTAGCTATAGGCATACGTCTAAAGCGTGCAGGTTACAATATATCGTTCTTTGAAAACTCACAACACGCCTATTTTGGCGTAGATGGTTATTACTACGACACGCTTATACCAGAAGGAACTGATGACCATAAAAAGATGTATGGCTACACCGTAGATAAGCCCGTTAAAGAACAAACCGTTAAGCAAATGCATATGTCCTTTATGCCATACGACAGCTTAGGTGAGGGTATTGCTAATTACTTTTTAGTTAAACATACACAGATGCGCTATCCGTATAAGAGTCTAGATGCTAGCGTGCAAACACGTGTTATAGATGGGCGCATTAAAGAGTACCCTGTAGTCTGATAGTATGATTGAGTTTAAACCAACCAAGTCGTGTACGAATAAATGACTTATTGTCTATTCTATGCACAACTTCATCCATCCCATCTAACAAGGTGAAAGAAATATGACTGACCAAAAAACTAAGCGCCAATCATCACGCCGTGGCGCTGCTAAGAAGACAACGGCAGCTCCTGCTCCATCTAAAGCAGAACAAGAAAAGGTAGAGGCTGCTAAAGAAGCAGAAGCAAAACAACAGCAAGCTGACGACAAGCCAGTCGATCCGGCGGTAGTTGAAGGTTCTACGGAAGTTCAAGGTGCGCAGACACCAGAGGCCGGTGAGGGTGAAGAATCTGACGGCGCTGATAAAGGCGAGACTCAACCTGAAGCATCTCAGGATGACCAAGCTAAAGATCAACAGTCTGAAGACAAAGCTGAAGACAAAGCTAGATTTACCATGCCTGAAGGTCTGTCAGCGCAAGCAGAAGGCGCTGTGGCGACTGTTGCTACCTATGCTGAGAAAATGGCTAAGGGTCGACCAATGTCGGCACTAGAAGGCTCTCAGCAGCAATTGCTTCTATACCGTGCTATCCAGCGCATCTTAACCTTGGACGGTAAAGAACTATACGCCAGCCTTAACAGCGTACTTGCTATCATCAACGAAAACCGTGATAGCGCGTTCCACGAAAAACGTTTATATCGCTTCATTGACCAAGTTAAACTTTCTGGTCAAGATCGTAAGTGTTTTGAGCGTCTACTTAACCTTTTCATCACGGTATGCGACCCAGCCACCCGTGAACAAGCGCTTAAGCAGACTGACCTTGAACTGGTTGCCTCTACACTTCGTAACGGCGAAAAAGAGCAGAAGTTGATTGCTTTCTTTGGGAAGTAATTAACCTTTGCGCACATGCGCCCCACTCCACGACCAGTCCCTCCAGGCTGGTCGTGGTTTTATGCCGTCTAGATGATAGTAAAAGTTTATAGACCTATATTACTATTGTGACTCAATGCCCTTATTGAGTAGCGCTAAATAACTAATATAAGAGAATTAACTAATGAAAAACAAACTAGACGTTTTAAATCAATACCACAATAACTACTGGGTTAAATATAAAATTGGCCAGGCGTTAATTGATGCTGGTGAAGTCCATTCCATGGTACATACACGTCTTGAAGGTTTACGCTCTATTTTCCAAAGTATAGGTCACCCATACGCTACCCTAGCCGTTGCTTTCTTTGACCGCTATACTTGTATCCTTAAACGTGGGTTAATCGAGTTAGGTAATCAGCCTGGCGCTGTCACTGAACGCGCGGGTTATATGTCTGATATCGAACAGCAGTTAATTGATCGCATTGTCCAAGCGGTGGATGAGGGGATTGGCGAGCAACAAGCATGTGAATCTATTATCCATGCATTATCTTTTAATCAATAAATCGAAGGACTGTTAATGGATAACCACATAGTTGACATTACGGGAAAAAACCATAACCCCGATGAGGTAAGTAACGTCGGTAGAAAGAAAGAGCTGGCAATGGACCTAGGATCACTTCACGATAACCTAGCCAGTCCGGTTCCGTTCTTTATCCATTGCGTCTATGAAAGATCCATCGATAAGAAAACTACCAAGCCCTTTAAGCTTTCAGCTTTAGACTGTCTGGATATAGCAGCTTTAATGAAAGACAAAACCGATCTCACTGATAAAGAGTTGTTATCATTTGTAAAAGGTGTAATAGGGCTTTATAATTCTGACTTTACGTCCCTGATGCTAACAATAGGCTATGGGTGGGTTGAAGGTAGAGAACTCGTTATTGATACCTTCAATAGCTATTATGAGATAACAGGTGCTGATCTTATACCTAATACCGGAGAAACCCTGGTTTTTGGTAGTTGGGATATACCTGATGATGCTATTACGGTAATCATCCCACTAGACTAATAACCTTTTTGTAACCATGTGTATATATTTGAGGAATCTATAATATGCCATCAGCAAAAGAAGTAGTAGAACGCGCTAAGCGTTGGAGAAATGCCACTGTCGTCTTTGATGACGATAATTTTAGCGTGGTAGAAGGTGAGTATCGTCACGATGACGGTAACTGGTCTAAGACAATGGGCGTGCGGTGGAACGGCGAGGCCGATGGTCCTGGATATCCAAAGTTATTTGGAAACGGTGTATTCATGGTTGTCCCCGATTGGATGGCACCTGCCATTAAAGAAGCTTGTGTTGAATACATCTTCACTAGTGTAAAAGATACAAATTAAAGTAACGCATAAAAACCCTACCTCTACCCGCGATAGGTAGAGGTAGGCTATGCCCTTTCTTTTTTTATCTGTTTACAGGATGTTCAATCCCTTTCTCTTTGGTAAATTCAGCAAGTAGCGTATTCATACTCGGCATGGATAACACTTCCCTACACACCTCTACTGCATTAGTCTGAGCAGCCGTCATGTTAATAGCAGCACGTCTATATACATCTTCACTCTTACCTTGTATACGACAAAACTCTAAGATAGTAGTCTCACGTGAGGCGTTAGTAATGATGCCGATGTTTGGATAACCTGCTGCAACGTCTAAGTCAGATACTGCAACAGATAACCCTGTTTCAATGGACGGGTCTTCTTCTATAAGGTTAAGACCACGCTTGTGAATCAAATGACTAGGTAGGGTACAGATCCATCCTTGTAGTGAGGGTAGTAGATGATCTACCTCAGCTACCATCTCATTACTCGTTGAACCCATTACCTTGTTCTCTTCTTCTTCACAGACGAAATGTAAATCATCAGCCAAACGTCTAGGAGTAGAAGGAAACTTAATAATATCAGAGTGACCTAGCAAGATGCGCATCTTCTTAATATCAGTCTGGTCCTCATCTAGCAACTCAACGGCAATGCAGTCAAAGGCGTTATAGATAAGGTATTCAGCAGGGTAGTTAGTCTGCATGAATTGATGCCATTCTAAACCTTTGTATGCATCAGCTTCTTCAAACTTCAATTTAGATAAGTTCAGATGCCTACCTAAGATAGCATCTAAGCTATAAGATGGTTGTTGGGCTTCGGTTACACGTAGTTTCTTATAAAGACACATAGAGTCAATAAAGTAAAAGCTAGCAGGTGCTATGACGCTATGCCATAAATCTGCAACGTGCTGCGAGTAGGTCTTACCATCCGCCTTGGTCTTCTGTAATTGCCCTTCTTTATACTTAAAGTATTTGTACTCAGGTGGGATCTTAGGATCACTGAAGACGTATGCAGGATCTTGATTGTGACGCTTGCACGACTCTATCATCTTTGGAATATCAAAGTTCATGTTCCATATTAAGATAAAATCAGGACGCCACGCATGTGCCCTATCTAATAGCGCTTTTGTTACACCAAAGTCATTATCAACAACTTCAATTTCTAACTTGATGTTGCGTTCTTTCTTATATTTTTCCAAATAAAGATCAAACAACCCGTCCACGATAGAAACCGCATCTCCTTGTATTCTGTCAGCGAAGCGTTTAGTCACTGCAATGAACACTTTATCTTTCATGGTTAATGAACCAGATATAATAGGCTGTTCGTAAGGTTTGCGCTCTGCCTGTAAGCTAACAATTTCATCACGTGCTAGTTTTAACTGCTCGCTGATACGTTTGGCCTGCTTAGCCCCTTTCTTATCTTTATTAGCTTCTTCAAGCTGCATACGCATGAAATCCATACGACGCTGTACTTCACCTATCTTATCGTCATACTTAAGACACATGGCTTTGTCATCTGGATGTAGATGATCAAAAACAGTATTGGTTTCTAAATCCAGTACCGCGTTGTCAGCGTCATAACGCGCATCGTTATACTCTGGGTAGTCTTTCATGTATTTGTGTTTTACTAACACAGTAGGCATGATATCCGTACCGTAAACATACGGGCTTTGGTTCAACATACCCAGATGTCCCATACCTGGCGTTCTACCCAACGCCATCGCGACTTTATCAGCTAGCAGTACTTGAGTAGACTCGTAACGCTGGACACGGTTACGCTCTTCCCATTCTTTTTTCTCGTGATGTGTCTGATAGCCCTCTCGTGTAATATAGAAGGCTTTCTTTACATTAATCTTCGGTACCATGCGCGATATGCGTCTGCCATCTTTTAAATGTACACGTTCTTTTACTAACACCAAGTCATCGCGACGTGTGTGTTGATTAACAAAATAATTAGCGTGAATACACTCAATTCCAGCAATATCGTCTTTTGTTATACCCATGGGTGAAGGCTCCTTAATTAACACGGCTATACTATTTCTATGACGTGTTATTAATAAAATATAGGATTGACCGTGAGAAAAGTATTATTAGATAATTTATTAAACGAGCAATCTAACGTTGCCGTTGAGTCCCCATCTAAGGGCGAGGTATTGTCGCTACTATCAGAGGCAGCATTCACCAATGCAGAAGTTGCATATATGGGTGTGGAAGATAGCCAGTTTGATATTGAGAGGCTAGTAGATATCGCTGCAGGTCTTGAATCCATTAACGAGTCTCTCCCTGTAAATGAGATTGACGATGTAGTGTTGGCAGGTGTAAACGCCGTAGTAGGCGAGGTTGGTCTGGAGGCCAAGGGTGTAGTAGAGGATATAAAAGAAACCATACGTCGAGTATGGCGGGCTATAATCGGAGCTATACGCAAGGGTGTCAGACAGGTCAAGATCTGGCTAAAGGTACTTTTTGATGGAACAGAAAAGTTTAAACAACACGTCGATATGCTTAGCGGTAAGATCACTACCCTTGCCAAGATACCAAAAGACAAAAAAGATATCACCGCACCTTTAGTTTCGGGCGCGTTAGATATTGATGGAGAGATTAGCCCAGTATTGATTAAAGACCGATTATCGCTAGTTACCCCACTGTTCAGTAAGCAAATGGTAGCAAATGTAGAGGCTATTACTGCAATGGTAGAGGGGATGGCTGGTGTAGACGTCACTAATATCAAAGAAGACTCTGTCTCTACTGACTCCTATAGGGTCAAGAAAAAGGTCAGTCAGGTTTTAGGTGGGATTGTTTTATCGAAGAAAGACTTACCTATCAAAGATAGAATTATGAATAACTTGTTTCCAACCACCCCCATTGTTTCAGATTTATTTGAGTTCGCTGATAGCGCACGTCAGATTCATTCGACTGAGACATTGCCGGGTAATAAGGCGTTTTATGTCCTGTCAAGTCGCTTTATGGGCAAGCATGAGAAAATAAAAGTTGATAGCGGTGCGTTAAATTTCTTAGGGCGTTTAGGTAGTTTATCTTTGATAAATCCCGGGATTAAGTTTAAAGAAAACAAGCTCCCTGTATTGACTATTGCTGAGATGACCGACCTTTGTAACTTTGTGTCTTCAAAATTAGACGATGTCATTTATTTCAACGACTATTACACTAAACGTTCTTTGAAATCGTCAGAGAAAATGTTTGACGCTGTCGATAAATTGTCAAAAGACATTTACGATAAAATTGACGATGAAGATAATGCCATTACCGCGCAAGATGTATTTAGACATATATCTGGTATAAGTCGAGAAGTATATGGCCTTAGCGGCGCTGTTACTCTAGACGTTGTCCGTTATACCGTTAAAACTTGTCGAAGCATAATTAAATATGTTGAGCTATCTTCAACTCGCTATGAAGATGATCTTGACGAAAGCACGCTATTAGAGAGTAAATAACATGAATCGCTTATCCCAGTTTTTTAATGTCTCAAACGAGGCAATCGACCATCAGTTTAACGGCGTCTTTAAGGCTGCTGTTATTAAACACATTAACACCCTACGTGCAGGTACTTTACCTAAGGTAGGTGACGTTGATACCCAGTTAACTAAGATCATCAAAACCCACACCGGTAAGGGTAACGAAGGCTTAAACATAGGTGTTAAGTTTGTTGAAGGTTTAAATGCATTTATTAACCTGCCTGACTTAAGCGCTAACAACCCGATTGTAAATGAATGGCGTCGTGGACCATGGATGAATAAGAAAGGCTTAGAACTTATTAAAGCATCTAATAAAGCCCCTATGGGTGAAGTTGATCTTAATCGAGGTCATGTTTCAGGTGTATTCTCAGAAACCACCCAAACCCTTCACTTAGGGTTAGAGTTATTTAAACACCCTTTGGTCGCGCTTAACGATGAAGAACTTGCCGCTTATGTATTTCACGAGATAGGTCATGTCTTCACTTACTACGAGATGATAGCAAAGACAACGTCAACTAACTACATCATTCGTGGTACACTTGAACAATTGGATACCAGCAGCGATAGAAAACAACGCATTCAGCTATATAAAGACGTTGAATCAATTGCCGGGTTAGATTTAGGCAACCTGGACGAGTTAGCTGATTTGAATGATCGAAAAGCAGTAGCCATTACGCTGGTTGATCGCATAGATAAAAGCACACGTCAAGAAATCAGTTATAGTGAATACGATACCACTGGTGCTGAATCACTTGCTGATCAATACGCCGCTCGACATGGTCTTGCATTAGCGTTGGTTACAGGTCTTGACAAAGTTTCACGTGTTAGCGGTAACCCTAGCTTTCTAGCAACCCGCACCCAGGTGTTTGTCAAAATAGGCGTGTATTCTACCATGCTAGTCACTGCTATGGTCTTACCTATTGTTGGCCTGCCCATCCTAACATTATTCCTAGCCGTTAGAACGTTAGTTGCTTTAACTGGCGTACAGGAATATGATGAATTGCCACAGCGCTATAAGCGCATACGCCATCAGCTAGTAGATGGTCTTAAGAAAGTTAAAGATGATACTATCGCTAAGTCTATCACGGCAGACATCGCCCAGATCGACCAAGCCATCGAGCAGGTAAACGAGCATCCATCTTTTGCAATGTTCATCATGAACCACCTTATCCCTAGTAAGAAAGCGGCTAGCCGTTCTAAACTGTTCCAGCAGGATCTAGAAGCGATGCTGGCTAACGATCTATTCATTAAAGCCGTCGAGCTTAAACAAGTAAACGTCTAAGGACCCCAACATGAAACAATTAAAGAAGTCCGCCATGCTAATTGGTGAATTTACGCAACTATTCAACGGTTGTTCAATTGCACCACAAGAGCGTAAGGCGGTAATGACGCTAGGTATTGCTCGATATGTAGGCTACGAGTGTGAACTGCCTACTAGTGAAGTACATAACACACGTACGTACTTCCTTGAAACCTACAAACATGAAGTGGATGAATTCCTATCATCGCTTAATGAACAGTTTGTTATCGATGTGGCGGCGGCAAGTGATCTGGCATTTAAAATCTGGACAACGCGCTATAACCTAGTGTTCCATCCTCGTTCTTTATCACTTGAAACGTTGATGTCAATGCATAGTAGCAAAACGTTCAGCGACGTTGAATACAAAGAGAAGTGGAATACCTTCGCCGTACGTCTTGGTTCAACGCTGGCAAACTTCACCCAAGCGGAGTAAACTATGTTAGTACCTTTAGACGATCATGCGCTAATAGATGACGAACGTGTTGTTACGAGTCTTACACAACAAGCGGTGGAAGGTATTTGTTTGTTAAAAGAAATAACAAACAGACTAAACAAGGAAGGAGCGTCTCAAGAGATAGCCATCATGATTGAGTCTATCGATCCAGAGGCCCTCCCTGAACGTTACCCACGTGAAAGCTTTACACAGGACCCATCACCTACCAACTTAGCAGTTGCGCTTGAGAGCGCCGTACAGGCTGCTTTAAAGGCGGTGAACAAAGCAGCGAAGGCTGTCATTGAATTTATTGTTAAACTTTATAACGCCGTTCTTGAGGCTATCTCTAAACTATTTGATAAAGTAGCCAGGGTAGTCAAAGGTCAAAAGCGTGCTGATGAGTTACAAGCCAAAAGCAATGAGATGGGTGCGGAGTTAGACGGTGAAGCCATTGAAGGCTATAAGCCGGAAGACGGTAGCTACCAGTTAAACGACCGTGTTGAATTTGACGATGGTGAATACAAGCTCACTTTACATTACGACATTATTAAAGAAGCATTGTCTCCTCTAGTAGTTCGTGTGTTTGAGCAAAACTTGACACCAGGTATCATTCAACAAAACATCATTGCCGCCTTACAAGATGCTAAGAGCACTAATGCGCGTTACGAGCAGTTTGTAGAAGTTGTTAATAACTTTAATGACGATCCAACTGATGCGACTTTGCAAGAGTTAGTAAGCTGGCTACGTAATGAAGAAGAGCGTGAACATTTCCATGATATTAAACCATTAGCAGCTTTGGTAGATCAAGATAAAGATCTACATAAAGACTTACCTAATCTAATGGGTCATGGTTTGGGTCCGGTTATCACCTTGTTAAATCAAGAAGATAAAATGCGTTACGAGGGTGAAGCGGCAACTGACCCTATTTTTAAACGCATGGTGCGTAGTCGCTACGACCTTGAGCAACTTTCTGCGTTTGGTGATTTTGAAAAACAAATCAAGAAGCTAGACAAAGGTATCAATGGTATCCATAAATCCACCTTTACATTAGTTGAGCGTGGATGGTCACCTGAGGTCAGAGAGAAAGTACAACAGTCAGTGAATATCTATCTAGAGTATTTCAGAAACCGCAGTCGTTTCAATACCCAGATCGTTACTACATGCGCTGTTGTGGTTAATGCGTTAACACGCTTTACACATGCTCAGCAACAGTTTGAAAGTAAACTCTACGGTGAACTACTCACTGTAAAAGAACTTTACAAAATGGCCACTTAGACAGCATAAAAGCCTAACCACCCGGCCTCACGGCTAGGTGGTTAGCTTATGCCGTATTATTGATGTAAGATAAAGTTGATAGTGATGTCATCCACCACCGTCAGCGTACCATCCGTTGATAATGACAAACGATTTGCAATAGTGCTGATACCGTTAGCATCTAACACTGTATACGCATCGATGTTATTATCAGGACCTAAACCATCGATGGCGACTGATACAACCTCAGAACCGCCTGCAGTTAGAAGTGCACGTTCAATACCTAAGGTAGTTACCGTGTCATTGTCTAAAGCTTCAGCTATCAGCGTACGTGTCTGGCGCTCGATGGCATTTCTTAGATCACTGTTCCCACTGCCATCTGCTGTCATGTAGTACGTCACCACAAAGCTCTGAGCGGCTGGAATAGTCTGTTTTATCCCATCACTCACTGTGATAGTTAAATCACCTAGCGTCTGACGTGGTGCAAAGCTAATATCTGTACGTTCAAGCAGCAAATCATCTAAACTAGCGATGTCTTCTTCCAAATACTTAATAATAGTATCAGGAATGCTGTCGCGATAAGTTACTACATCGCTAGCTGTTGCAAAGCGATACTTAGCGTCAAAGCATACTAGCGTAATGACGTTATTAATAGCACGTTCATTATCAATGATGGGGTTGCCGTTATTATCTAACTTAGTCTCACCTGCCCGATGGCGGATGATCGGACTACCATCTTTTAATACCAACTCACCTTTGTTGTGCAGTAGATTAAACTTCACATTGCCTTCATCATCCACGGTATAGGTTCTAGCCCCATACTCATCTACCTCGTAGACATCTTGGTCGTATTTTGCATAGACTGGCTCTTCATACGTCTCATAGCGTAATGATGAGACAATAGAACGTGAGTCTGAGCGCAGCAATGACATGGCTGTACCAAACTTAAAAGTAATACCTTCTTGCAATAAGCCAACGTAATTACCATCAAGCATATTTACGTTAATTTGACCTGAGAATGCATTCACTTCTTGAGCGGTAGGTGTCGTACCTGTCAGAATGTAGGTTAGTCGTAACTCACTTACCAGATCAATGTAGTAAACCTGTAGATCTTCTTCGTACTGTTTAAATCCAGTCATGGCTATTCTATCTTCAACGGTTACATCAAAGTTAGTGGTTAGCATAAAAGAATACACAGGACGATCGTCTACCAGCCCCTCATAGCGACCATGTTGTACACTTAAGTTGACATCGCCCGGTGGGTTAAAGCCTAACTGTAAGACAAGTTGACTAATGTCAATATCATCACCTAGATCACGTACATCTACGGTTACCAATAAACGATACCCTTCCTTAACACGTTCAAAAGACAACGCGTAGGTTGACGCTTGTTGTGTAATAAGGTTGTTATCTTCGTAGAAACGACGAGTAACAATAGATGGGTTATCTAAGTAATACGGCCTGCAATCAAACGCATTCTCAGTGGTGTCTAACACATAGTGAAACGGCGTGTACAAGAACGTATTGTTGTTCATGGCTGATATCAATGAGTCTGATGCTAATGACTCGTAGATTGCCTGCTCGTCTGAGGGCAGATAGCGTAACAACCCATCGTCTAAGCGATATAGCGTATCAGGTCCAATGGTTAGTCTGTTGATATTATCATAACAGGTATCCAACTCAGCCAACGCCTGCATGTTAACCTGCATGGTCCGCGTCAATGCACCAATAGGTGAAGTAAGCGATGACAGATTCGGTGACGGAAGTAGACGAGTGGCCTGGTAGATTCTATCTGTAACATTATCTAGACGCTTAACGACTTTATACCCCAAATCACTTAACGTTGTGGTTAGCGCAGTATCAGTAATAGGAACGTCTTGACGATTGTCATTATAAATGACACGCTGTTTAAGTTCATCAATGGTTAGCGAGCCTCTACCATTTCGTGTTGTGTCTTCTGAGAAGATAGAGATATTAGCCAGCGAGCTAAGCGGTGCCACCCAAGGTGCGTTAGCAATATTGTCAATGTCACGCCACTCTACCGCATATTCGCTTGTTGGGAAGTTGTCCAGAATAAGGCTAAGTTCACCTTCCGTAGTATAGATATCAACCCGGATATTAGATTGCAGCAAAGCGCTGGTGTAATAGATCTCAGGGATTGTCACCGTTAATGACTGATCCGCTACTGTTAATAATGCAGTGACCGTATCACTGGCAAATACTTGATCTGAATGCGTTGTGTGGATCTCAGTATAATTACCTTGACCGTCACCCATCCAAACACGCGCATGATAAAACTGACCATTAAACGTATAACGCTGACTTAATCCAGTAGAGACGGTAGTAGCAAAGTATTTCGGTGTCAGGCGGAATTGGAACACTTGAGCATCAATACGTAAGTAATCTACTCCGCTAATATTAACAATCTCGCTGTCAACTACGTTAGTGGTCAATGTCTGCAGTGGGTTTTCTTCCGACGTATCGTAGAGTACCTGTACTGCGTTGTTTTCCAATACACGAATATCAATCGGATAGTGTAATCCAAAATACGTTTCAGATACAACAAACACGGTATTACGCGGAATAGTAATCTTCCTTAAACCAGTATTACCATCTACTACTGCTTGAGAGACAATCTCTTCCTTACTAAATAACAAGCTAAAGGTAGCGGTCGAGGGAAGAGCAAAACGTCCAATGTAATCTTCATCAGCCATATGGCGATAAAGGTCTTCTTCAGTCTCAGCTAAAGTAGGATACAGCTTACGTAAAGCAATATCATTTTGAATACCTGCAGAGGCGGCTTGTACGGCGGAGGCTTCTAACAGAAAGATAAACGGATTGGTAGGGTCAGTTAGATCGTAAGTGCCATCATACGCCTCTTCAAGCGCATCTAGCGTGGTGCGCTGAATGTTACCTGGATCAAAACGAAAACGACCCAGTTTAGACATTACGTTATTAAGCGTCGACATGTATTATACTCCTGCTATAGCGACTTGTTCGTCGATAGTAAGTTGGTAGGTGTCTTTAGCTACCCACCATTCTAATTCGTTGTCTTCTGCTATCCTTGGATAACCTTGATAGTTAAATAAAGACAATTCTGATTTGGTCAATTTAGTAAACAGCTGCTCTCTGGTTGCATCAGCCATTTCTGGATTAAAGTAAACAACGGTTGCGTTAAACTCTTGAATACTTATAGGGTCATTGTACTCAACCCCTATGCATTGAAACGGGATAGAGATTTGTTCGTTATCGTTAGCCAAAGGACTATCGGCTGTATAGTTAAAGGCAGCACCCATGGGAACCGCTGTTGGAAATGCAGCCCCGCAGTTCGCTATTTTTTGAACATAGGTTCTCGTTGGATCCAAGACTAAACGATAGATACGCGTCATGTAGTCTATCTCATTTTCAACGATCATCTCTGGATAAGGTACAAGCTCACCTCGACCTACCGCCATAGCGTAATGTGTCCAGGCGTAAAACAATGCAGAGATCGGGTCACCTATGATGTTACGAAAGTTTGCAGTCAATGAATACGTACCATAATTACGCGGTATGTCATCAATCATCGACCAGCTTTCTTTTGCTATACCTTCTTGTGAAGTATAGGTATCGACATCCACATCAGGCCAACCACTGATGGATAATAAATTATTAGTTAGCATGGGGATGAATGCGCTACGTTCATCAACTAAACCAGGTGCTTTCACTGAACGCGGTGATTTAGTACCATCGGGATCTAATAAAACTCGTATCAAACGCTGTTGCGTTAACTCTGATTGAGTGAGGAGAGGGGCAAGTATACGGCTGGCGCTTAAGTTATCGTATGACAAATTTAATCTAGGCCGTGTGAAAAACGTCAGGCCGTGATTATCCGTATTCTGGGTAACCGGGTTCCCAACGCCTCGGTGGTTAATGCCTTTATGGACATTAGTTGCTGTTGCTGACAAATTCCCAAGCCCACTCCCTTTCGAGATAAGGTTAATCGTTTCACGATTTGACATTCTAATTACTCTCCCATTATAGGACTTGTTATCATGATTAAAGACACGGCCGATACCACTATTTCAGTGGTGAGCAAACTAGCCGGTATAATTGAATCTGCTAAAGGCTCAACGCTAACGGATGTAACGCGATCAACACGTGTTGAACCCATTGTGATGATGGAATCGCGTTTACGCAATGAACCGTTTATGACAGATGTACTTCAAACGCTTACTTCAATATTCACTGGCTACTATTTACAAGCCGTTGCGGTATTGACTAAAGTAAATGGCGTTGAAGTTGTCCGCACGCTAGATCGCCTAGCAACAGAACGCTCACCGGTTGACGCAATTGGGACTGAAGCGTATAAATACGCATTGCCAAACTACGAAACTAAAACGGTAGGTAATGTTGCAGTTTCTTTACTGCCAAGCGTTGAAGATCGTGGGCTTAATGAGTTAACCACTGTCAATAACCTAGCAGTAGGTAAATTGTTCGAGGTGAGTGTAGGTGTAGGTGAGCAGAAAGTCACCATCCCTATGTCTGTTCGTCTTAACGTAAAAGACATTAACACTCAAGGTTTGGTTCATATTTTAGCCGCCGGGGTTAAGGATAACAGCGCTAAAGAACGTTTCTACCGCTGGCGTGCAGGTGAACTTAAGTTTATCCAAGATTTGATTTTGTGCCAGGACATCATCGATGCTCGTAAGCAAGCTATGTTGGAAGATAAAACTGACACATTAGCACGTATTGAACAGCGTCGTAATAAAAACCGCCTATCCGGTATCCTATCAGGGAAAGCGTCACTTAATGATGCCTCTGGTATTGTTGTAGTATCAAGTGATACGGCTGCTGATATCGAAAAAGAAATCGGTGGTAAGTTAAGCAAGTTCAAACATCGTGAAGCATTGTTTAAAAATGCATTCGTCATGTTGATGGTTGTTGTTGATACTGAGTGGGAACGTGTCACAATCTATCATCGTGGTATTGAAGATGAGTCTGAGCTTAGCTATCGTGACTTGCAGACTGCTAACAAGCGTACTGGTCCTGATGTTGTTGAACTGCTTAAAGCTTTTCAAGCAGGTAACACCCCTCGTTATTAAGGAAACGAATTTATGAAACTGACAGCCCTTTTCTCATCGCTGTTACCGTCTACTTCTAAAGAGACGCTATTGGGTGATATTAACCTAATCCGTGAGTCTATCAACTTACACACGCTGCCTGTCTATAAGACGGCAGCTGACCTAACTCGCAAAGCACCACTTAAAGGTGAGATTGCTGAGGAGTTTGAACGTAAGGCTAAGCGCAATCTAGAGCTTTACAAAGACAACGCTATCCAGACAGTGCATACATCGCTTACACGCGCTGTAGCTAACCTGTCAGTTGTTGAAGAACTCATCCGTAAGAACATTGAACAAGATAGCTTAATGCGTGATGCCATGACATACACGCAGGCTAGCCTAATTCAATACGTTCAGGTTGCACGCTTCTGTTCTTCTTATGCACGTCGTCTTCTGCTGGTTATGACTGAAGAAGCATCAGAAGTATTGTCTGACGATTACAGCAAGTCAAGTAACCGCGAGATGGAATACGTCAAGCAGTACATGGATGGTTTCATTCGTGGTATTAACGCGATTGGTGGTAAGAAACAAGATACTGTAGAAGCCTTTGAAAAGATTCCAGATATCTTGTTAAACCCTGAAACGGTAGATGTGACCAAACAGACTGTGGGTATCAACCGCATGGATCCCTTTAAGTTTAACTTGATCCCTTATCGTTGGAATCCGATCTATCACCTTCGCATGGCGATTGCTAACTATCAAGTCCAAAATGCAAAACTTGCACAAGAAGAACTTGAGTCATTAGAGCTTCGCTTACTCCACCTTAAACAACGTCGAGACGGTAAAGAAAATGCAAGTATCGAACAGCAGATTAACCACACCCAAGGACGCATCGATAAGTTGCGCTACAAACTCCATCGAGATGAAGAGAAGGCTGCCTAACCGCCCACGCATGTATCGTAACTACAACGCCACGGTTTTTCAAAGTGGCTTAGTACAACCGTTCATCATGCGTGATGACGATACTTACTATAGTATCGAAGAAATCCATAATACGCTTCATGACTTTATGGAGAAAGTTGTTTATCGTCGCACCGATAACATCCCAATGGAGTTGGTGAATGAGTTTGTAAAGTATGCAATCTGGTTAACAGGTGGCAGTCACTTTTACGACGTGTTGATCACACAGTGTGATAATAACATGCTGAAAGATCAAACGCGTGACTTCTTAGTTGACACAGTTGAGATGCTTTCTACTGGCTCACGTAAAATGAACGTGTATACCTGGTTGCGTCTTACTACGGCATCTACCACAGAGTGGGGTGCGTCTAAGAAAGGACCTATCTCGGATCACTCTTTATATGACGCGTTAAAAACAACGTTGCCCGCTAACCCTATAGCGACATGGCTTGCCATGGATGGCGGTTTTGAAGACCTCCTGACAACGCTGTATATCTTATTTGCCCAAGCGAACTATGATCCTTGGCAGGTTACCCCTAACCGGGTGTAGTTTTACGTAAAACTATCCAAACGTTTAATTAAACAAAAAACTTAATATGGGAGTAAGACAATTATGTCTAACCGTTTAAAAACATTACTAGCCTCTACTGCACCAACAGTAGCAGTAGAAAGCCAGAAAGACAAGCCAGTAGAGAAAGCACCTGTTGTTGATCTTACCGGCCCTGCTCTAGAGCACGCTGAAGCAAACCTAGCGCTTGCTACCGTTGGTGTTGAACATGCTGATAGCGATGTAAACGAACTAATGGAAATCGCTGCAGGTCTTGAATCTATCTGTGGTGCTGCTTCTGCAACTATCCCTGAAGGCGGTCTTAAGCGTTCTGGCGCTGCTATGCTACACGTAGCGGTTGAAGGCTATGCTAACCGTTTAGGTTTGGAAGAGTCTTTCGTTCCAGGCATCGAGTCTTTCGGTTCTGAAGGCGAAGCTATCACAGCAACTCAAGTATCAGTTGAAGGTATCAAAGAAACTATTCAACGTGTTTGGGAAGCGGTTAAAGCAGCGGTACTTAAAGCGATTGAAGCAGTTAAGGCATGGTTTGCTAAGTTCTTCATCAACGCTGAGAAAATCAAAGCACGCGCTGAAGCAATCAAAGCAGGTGTTAAAGACAAAACTGGCGATGCGAAAGAATCAAAAGTTAGCGTTGGCTCTGCGGTAGCTAAATTGCACAAAGGCGGCAAGCTTGCTTCTGTTTCTACTGTAGCGGCTGAAGTTAAAACTGTACTTGGCAACGTAGTAACAGCACAAACTGAACTTACTAAAACTGCTGGTGAACTTGGCGATATCGTAGGTAAGGTTGCAAAAGAAAATGCTGAGAAAGGCGCTGAGCTATTAGTTGAAGCAGGTCTTAAGCTAGTTGAAGCACCTCAAGCATTCAAAGGCACGCTGGATCTTAAAGAAAGCACCGTTGATGGCGAGAAAGCTTACTTCTCAGACGAGTTGTTTGGCGGTAAAGTTATCAAGATGGTAGCGAATGAAAAGAGCTACTCTGCGTCACTTCAAGATAAGGCTGACGTGAAGCTTGACGATGCTGACAAAGAAGTATCAACGCTTGCAGTTGCTGACATCGAGTCATTGTGTGACCTGGTAATCGATTGTGCTGACGAACTAGCCGGTGCTAAAGATACTGTCTTTGATAAAGGTAGCGACGTTAAGAACGACCTACTTAAAGCCGGTAAAGATGCATCAGCTGCGTTAGGCGATGACGCTGATAAAGCAGTAGCATCTAACACTCAAGCAATGGTTCGCATGCTACCTACGTTTACACGTATGGTTGACCAGCCTTCAATGGCGCTTCTTGCACACTCTGCAAAAGCACTTGGTGGCGTTCTAGACATCGCAGCTGCTTCTTCAAAGCAGTACGAGTAAGTTAAATCGTAAGGTGGGCTTCGGTCCACCTTATTCCCTGTTAAGTTAGTTTATTAACAAACCCAACACGTAATTAGGATAGAATAATGCGTAACTTTTTTAAAGAACCTGTAGCGGTTAAACCAGCGCCAGTAGCGCTGAGTGTTGAAGAACAAGAAGATGCGCTAATCGCATCTGAAGAAAGCTTTCACGAATTCATTAAATTAGACGTTGAAAACCAACGCGCAATGGAAATTGCTGCGGGCTTAGAAAACCTAGCAACCGTTGCAGGTCATGTATCTGAAGCACGTAACACTGATCTTGCTTTCTTTGACGCTGGCCTTGAGCTTGCACTAGTAGGTACTGGTATCGGTACTGAAGAGATTGAGCCTGGTCTTGAAGACATGCAGGGTAAAACCATTTCAACTGAAGCGGTTAACCAAACAGTTGAGAAGATCTGGGAAGCGATTAAGAAAGTTATCGCTAACATGTGGAAGCAGATCCAAATCTTCTGGGGCAACCTAACCAAAGCAGCACCTGGTCTTAAGCTACGTGCTGAAGCGCTAACTGAAAAGGTAGCGGAAATGGGATCAGCTACTGCAGAAGGCAAAACCTTCTCTGCAGGTCGTTCTCTTAAAGTACTATCGGTTGACGGTGCAGTACCTAAGAAAGGTTCTGACGTTATCGAAGGTCTTTCTTTGGTTGAGTCTATTACTACTCACCTTTACGGTAAGTACAAAGAGCAGCTAATTAAAGCTGGTAAAGACATCGACGCTGCGCTAGGCGAATTCGATGTAACGTCTATCGAAACAGCACGCAGCTCACTTGACGCTGTTAGTAACGCATTTGCTACCATCCACGAGATGAGCGAGTTCAAAGGCGTTAAGATGGTTAAAGTAGGTCGCGATACACGTTTCAATCGTTCAGAATCTGTTGAAGCGGTTCACCTGCCAACTGACATGGCTATCTTCCACGTTGAAGCGCCGGTTGAAGAAAACGAAGATGTATTGGGTCGTGCCGAGCGTATCCGTAAGTCTTCTTTGGTTGTAATGCAGTCAAGCGAGCAAGAGTCTAAAGCGAAAGATAAAGAAGCCGAGATGGAAATCTTTGCAACATCTGACGTAGTAACTATTGCTGAGCGTTCTATTGCTATCTGCGACATGATTGCAGAACATGACGCTAAAGCGCTTAAGTCTATTGCTGACAACATCGTTAAGGCATCTGACGCGGTTAACAAGAAGTTTAAAGCAGCAAGCAAAGACGAAGCGGGCATCAGCTCTGCGTCTAGCTACGTAGATTCAGCGATGAAGTTCAACGTTGCCTTTACTACTGCATCAACTAAGTTTGAAGCACAGGTTTCTCGCGTTGCGATGACCACTGTTCGTGCAGCTCTTAGCGTTGCTCAGTCTAACTTATCTCAGTATAAGAAAGACAAAGCGTAAGCGTTAAGCGACACGTACTAAAGAAATCCCATTATCTGGGTCTTAGGCTAGGAGGATTTCCTCCTAGCTTTATGCCGTATATGTATGATGGGATATGCGGTCATTGGTTATCACGCGGGTTGTTGACGTAACATGTGTCTTCCTGCCAATTCGCAATTGATAACAGGGTGTAGGTTTTGGGTTGGGCTATTTACCTACACGCCTCTTTTCCAACGCACCATCATGGCACGGTGTTCTCTGGTAGGTTTTTTACCTGATTTTCCCTACCACTGTACGGTTCCTGGACAGACCGTCACACCTGTAGCTGTTGACCACCAGTGTGGTCGCTGAGAGGGATGGGGTCGTAGGGGCCCCATCCCTACTTATGCCGTCGGGGATGGTATGAATATAATTACCAGCCCATTAATTATGATTAGTATTAACCATGGAATGATATCATGCCACGTATAGCGTTAGATTGTGGTGATAGTTACGATAGCGTCATACGCCCAACTGTCATCCAAGTAATAGATAAAGTAAAGAAAGTCACCGGTCTAAGTAACGTGAAGACTCTATTTACAGGTGATCCTCAAAACACACCTCAAATTGGTGGCAGTCTAAATGGGGAGGCTAAAGATGTTTCGTTTTCAAATGAAGAATACTTACAACTAGAAGTAAGAACGCAATACGTCGATTCGGATATGTTGACTAACAATGTATTTGCACGAGGTAATATTCCTTTATTCAACGATCCTGAATTAGGTGTAGTGGTAACACCAGTGGTGGGTCATACGCAGGTTACCATCAGTGTTAAGTATAAGGCACAGAGTAAGAATAGCGCTGAGCGGTGGATAAGCGAAATCAAGCGCCGTACCGCCCAAGGGTTTAAAGAACTTATCCATGAAAGTGACTATCATTATCTCATCCCTAAAGAGATCCTAGTTATCCTAGATCAAATCCATCAGCGACGTGAGAATGTAGCGCCTTATGGTGAAGACCTTAACACGTACTTAAATAAACACTTCCACCCTAAAGTCACGTGGTTGTCTAACCAAAGCGGACAGCGTAAAGCACTAGGTGTGCGTGAACGTCAAACCAATATCCTAGGGTATTTCGATTTTGAATCAGTACCTGAACTTGAGAAAGGGGAAAACGGTAATTGGATTAGTACGTTTGATTACGTGGTGCAGTTTGACAGACCCCACTCAGTGGTAATGCAATATCCTTTAGTAGTACACAATCAACTATTGGATCCTCGTTTCTTTGATGATTCGGAAAACTTCAACCTTAATTTAGAGATGTACTTAAGCACAGCCTTTAATCAGGGATTAGATGTAATTGCACATCGCCATCGTCTTCCTGCCTTATCTACTATTATGGGGTATTCCGTTCCAGCCTTTGATGAGTGGTTACCTACTAGCGTCCCTATGGGCACCAGTACTATGGCGCGTATTTTACTTGCGGTCGATGAACAAAACCCTCGCTACTTGTGTAACATTGAAGAGCTGGGAGACTTTGCGCTAATTGATGAAGTGATAACCTATTTGAAAGAACGTCATGAGTTTGCAACGGTGCTAGGCGCGTGTCCAGTATTCTTTAGCCTCTACCAGGACCATACTCGTATGTCAGATAGTGTGTTAGCTATGGATGAGGAAGGTAATCTATTTACCACCGTAGATCTTTCTTTACGGCGAGTATATCACCTGCGAGTAGGTGTGTATAACGACTTAACGTTACTTAATCAAGAGACGTTGGAAGACATCCGTATCAATGGTCGTTTTGCTCAGATATTACTGACGGCACTTGAACCTCAATTAAAAGATGACCCTTTAATTGAATTGTTACCTGATGGTCGTATGCCTAAGCGTCAATTCTGGGACGCTATTGCAAAGATTAAAGGAACAAATGCCATGTACAAAAACAAGATAGAAGTATCGCGGTTTACTGTAGCCAGTTTAATGTTAACGGCCAACCGCCCTTCTCAGTACGCGTAGGAGTAAACTATGCCTTTAATGACACCCCCAAAGCCAGATGCACGTACACGTACCCAGATCGAAGATAAAGCAAAGACGATCAAAGACCTGGTTACACCTATTACGCATCCAGAAGAAGCTCAGAGAGCACATCTTGAAGAAGTGATAGATACGTCGTATTTACCGACAAACTCTTTACTAGCGCACGTAGAGGGCTCAGAATGGACGGTTAACTATTACGGTCAAGTTTTAACTAACGGATCTGAGGCAAACCCCCAAGCTTTAACGCAAGATGCAGTACATCAACAGTATCGTCTAATCACAGGTCTAGCTATTAAAGTAACCAGTGAGATCTCACAAGAGCAGAACGCTGAAGACGGGACATTTACTGTATCAGGCGCAGCCACCACTCTACCAGGTCTAGTACCTAATACGGGCGATATGTTCACTGCCGATGTAGGTGATGGTCGTGTTGGTGTATTCACAATAACCAGCTCACGCCGTATGAGTATGTTAAGAGACACGGTCTACGGTATTGAATACCAGATGACGTCTTTCTTAACCGGTGAGGTAGAACAAGATTTAAGTGAGAAAGTTGTTGAGACGCGACATTTCAACAAAGATTATTTACTTAACGGTGAAGATCCTTTTTTAAGTACCAGCGATGCGGTTACTGAGAAAGACCTTAAATCTGATTACTACACGTTAATTCAACATTACCTTCAAGCGTTCTACAGTAGAGAATACAAAACAGTACTACTACCTGATAGTAACGGTAATACGGCATCGGTGTATGATCCCATGGTGATGAAGTTATTCCATTTGATCATTTCACGTAATGACGTGTTTGGTATGGAATACCCTACTATTAAACAAGTAGGTGGTGACGTTGAAACGGACACCCTCACGGTATGGGATGCACTACTTAAGCGTGAGCCTGACCTTTTACGCTTTGCTGCAACGCAATATCGTAAAGTCCCTGCCTCTGCCTTTTCCGTTCAACCGTTCTTCTCATCGATTGCATTAACGGGAATTGAAGAGGTTATTTGGCCTGCCTCTGAGCTGACGCACAAAGAAAAGCAAGCGGGTATTAAACGTAGCTCGCTTATCGATGCGTTAGATGACGAGGGTGCTGATAACTATCAAACGCCTGATTCTGTAGATTTCTACGAGCCAGATATGGATGGCTACTATGTATTTAGTAAGCCGTTCTACGATGGTGATACGGAGTCTATGTCTAAATTAGAATACATGGTTGATCAGTATCTAGATGGGGATAGTCTGCGCTTAGGAGATATTAAAGCTATCCTAGAGAAGCTTTATCAGGCCACACCACTTCAGCAGTATTATCACATACCAGTGGTATTACTACTGCTTAAAGTCTTTGTTAGGAATTTATAACCATGGCTAGTAAACCCAAACACTCTAATGCATTTAAACTGTTTAACTATCCCTTTACCATCTGGGTAGCTAACATGTATATGGTGTCTGAAGTTGAAGCAAGAGAAGTCGGTACTTTTTCAACCGGTAATATGGCAGAAGACCAACAACTTGCCCAACAAGAATGCCGTCGCATGGTAACCATTTCTAAGATGGTAGAAATCGTAGAGATGGGTGGGAGCTTCAGTTTCATTAACGGTGAAGACGCACAACGCGCCTATGACATCATTGTCGGTCACTTAAGCGACTGGGTGGACGCGATCAATAATCGTGTTAACATTCGTCGACCCCCTAAAGATGACCTACGTCAGCTAGATGCATTGGCGGCAATGATCTATAAGAGTGCACGTATTCGCATGGTATCTGATACGTCTGTACCTAAGTTAGTACAGAAACTATTGAATATGTCACCAATGGCTACCCCTCAGAAACTTGTTAAGGACAGTGTAGCTAAGGATCACAAACACCCCATCACCGATATGATAGCGGATGTTGGCGAACTTAGGGATATAAGACGATGGCGGGATTAGTAGATGAAACGGCGCTTTATAACGATGTCATTGATGTCATTACCACGCAGTATGACGACGTGGACGAGCGCAAGCGCCCCGATAAACACTATCGTTATCGTTTAGAACTTTACGTTGGTGATACGCCTTACGAGGCGATTAAAGTAGTCGCCGTTGATGTACAGCGTGACTTTCAAAACGAGTTTAGTGAATCCCTTATTGTTGAAGCGGTATTAGGTGTGGGCACATACGCCCACGCCATCTATCCTAATAAACAAGGACTCACCGCTAAGCTTTATCGACAGTTGGTATTGACGGCAGCTAACGGTAAAATTGTAACAGATAGCGCTGAGGAGTCGTGGGATTATCAATGCATCATCGTAGGGGACCAGTCCCCGTCAGTCGTGGCATCTACCGAAGCAACATCAGACCAGGAGACCGGAGATCGTTCAGATGTTATTAACGTAGAGTTACAACTTATCGAGCAGATTGTTGATGAGTTTCGTGTTGTAGAGGTAGGTGGGATCTTTAAAGACTGCACGGTAAAGCAGATACTTACGCTATTCTTCGCTAACGTACAGCGTCCTGAAACACCCCCTAGCTCGTTAACGGTAACCTCTGAGGATTATCTTGAATGGCGTCTTAAAAACCTTGTAAGTGGCGCACACATCATAGAACCAGACAATACGCGTGTCTATGACCACATCGTTATACCTCACGGTACGCGGTTGGTTGACTTGCCTAATTATCTGCAGAAAACTTATGGTGTTTATAAGACGGGGATGGGGTATTTCTTCCAAAAGACTATATGGTTTATCTTTCCCGCCTATCATACACGTCGTTATGACAGTGTTGAACAAACTCTCACTATAGCTAACTTGCCTGCTAATCGAATGCCTGGGGTAGAAAAGACATATAAGGTCAACGACCCCATTAAACATTACGGTAAGGTTTATATGTTGGCTACAGGGGATGTGGTGCAGAAAGACCATAGTGAGCGTCGTCAGATGAATGATGGTAATGCCTATTACCACGTCAATGCAGACAAGGTTATGGATGTGTTCAGTACTACCAGTGCTAACGTAACCACCATTAATGACGAAGACCATGAAGTCCAAGCTGCGGTAGAGAGTCGTATCCATACTAACTTCCTTAAGTTAAGTAAAGATGCCATTACGCATAACGCGTTTGTTGAAAACAGCAGGCTATCTAGACAAGTAGGCTCTCATGTTCAAATACGTTGGGAGAATGCAGATATTGACCAGGTGTATCCTGGTATGCCTGTACTGCTACTCTACATCTTAGATGGTAACGTGGCTAAACTTTACGGCACATTACAGCGTATCGACCAGGACTCTACCGCTATAGAACCTGGACCTACCGAACACCGTCATTTAAGAAACGCGGTTATTACCGTTTGGGTAGAGCGTGATAAAACCGATTAACCTAAACACCTACATTACTAAAAGGAGACTATCATGAGTGATGGTTTTGATGATTTTGATTTTGATATCGACGAAGCAGCACTAGAGCGTGCAAATGCAGAACGTATGGCAGAGCAAGATGAAGAAGCGAAAGCTTTAACGGAAGGCGATGTCGATGGCTGTGAAGGCGGTGCATGTAAAATCTAAAGAACTATAGGGAAGACTTTCGGGTCTTCCCGTTATGCCCTTAAGGAAACTAAAGGTAAAAAATCATGAAAGAAGATATTAAAAAATTATGTCAGTTGCGCGGCGTAATCGTTGAGGTTATATCTAAGCCGAAACTAACTGAATGTCTAAGTAAAGAACTTGATGAATTAGACATGTCTATACGTGAGCCATTAAGAACTATAGATGACTATATCGCCCTAGCGAATGAGTTAGAAAACGCTATAACAAAAACTGTGTTTATTGAATCATTACTTGTAGACCATGACGAGATTGATTATGCAAACGGGAAGATGGTTTTTACATCTAATCTTAGCGCAGTATTCAGGCGAATACATTGCGCGGTCGTAGTTAATGGACATTGTCTGGTGTCTGTTCATTCTACGTCAGGTCTCTGGTTGTTAACGTTAATGCCATACATAACGTCATTAACTCTAGTTCTTGATGAAACTAAATGCTCTGTGATTATAAATAAGCTCGATAATACTACTGACAGCAATCAAGGTATCTTTAACCAGCCTACCAGTCCGTATAAAGGCATGAAGGCGTGGTCAGAAAACGCGGATTTTACATTTACTAAAAAACCAAGCAAGACTTAAAGGACAAGTAATAAATGGCTAGAATGAAACCCTTAGATGTCAAAGCGTATCAGAGAAACCAAACTCGGGTAGCTCAGTTGTTAGACATCGCTGAAGGGTCACCCGAACCCGTTAAGGCTTTTAATGCGTTAATGGTAAACCATATCAACAGCGACTTACCCACTGCTCGTAGTTTTAGACGCCAAGCAGTAAAAGGCGAATTCCCTCGCCCCTTTAAAGCCTGGAATGCCATCGAGCGACTTATGACGCACCATGGGTTAGATGTACGGTTTGATAAAAGTAGTGAAGCTATCTGGCTACATAGACAGCATCACCCTCTACACGCTAAAAATGGATTTCCCTTTAGGCGTGATCTTAAACTTACCATGGAGATGATCAACTGGATTAACACCCATCCTTGCATTATTAAACCAGTAAATCAAACTGCGCTTTTAAAACTAATACAAGCACCTGACTCTCCAATAATCAGGGCAGGTGACAGCTAGTATATAAATACACACTGCCTTTAAACTATTATGAGACGTGTTCTTTAAACACGCTTACACCTTTTAAACCAAAATAATAAATTAATGGATTATTACAATGAACAATTCAATCCCTTTAAATACCGTATTTCATTCTCCTAAACACCGTGTTGCTGACAACGCTAAGCGTCTGATTACCCTAACTAATCTGTCGCATTTTAAACAAGTTGTAGGCGCACTACATCCAGCTAAGGGTCTACCTACCGCCTTGGTTGATCAGTACAGCATTGACATGAATGTGTCGTCAGAGTGCGTTACAGCATGTCTGGAGTGGGTGTGTCGTGTAAACCGCTTGGACAATGCTCAACTGCGTATCCTTGCGTTAACTAACATCATGTCAGGTCGTCTGTATGAAGAAGACTTGCTGACTAATGTTCATTTAGATGAGATCGAGCAATTGCATAACGACCCTCACGCAATAGACCTAACTGCTATTGAAAAAGCAATGAACATCCATCGTACTACTATATGGGATCGCCCTACTATATCGTGGTGTGAGATAGAAGCCATGGGGCAGTACGCGCCTACGCTTACAAAAACGTTTTACCGGTTAATTAACGGCAAGGCATTTATTAAAGAAAGTGTTTGCATATAAGGATAGGTAATGAGCAACAATGCCAATTTAATAACTGTAAGGCAGGAAGCCAACAAAGCCCGGATGTTTTTAAAGCAGTTTCTTGATCCGTCTTTGGACAGACGAGCAAGTAATTTCATCCAGGGATTCAACAACGTTTACGAAGCATCGCTCAGACAACTAGAAAACTTCCAATTCCGCAACACCTCATCGGTTACACTAACACACGTTTTTAATACTGCTGAGATCAACGCGTTGGGTCTAAGTGAACCTGCCGCGCGTGTAACTATGGCTGTAGTTAAACACCTGCCATACACGGCTATGCAAAATGCCATATATCAAGATCTTGTTAATGAAATTGTAATGTTACCAGATAGCATTCCTACCGTTAAAATAGGTCGTGGTATCTTTGCTAGGAATAGGAAGTCAGTTATTAACTTCAACGTGATGCTGCAGGATAGGGTATTAGATTGGTATTTGCGCCATATATTAATACTGGGTAACATCCTCATACTCGAACGACACGTCTGTACAGGTAAGCCATCGTCCGCTTTACTAAAGGCTTGTGCGGAACGTGCAACGAAGTTTGCTGTGCTATATCAAGAATTATTAAAACGCTCACCCCTTTTAAAGGATATAATAAAATGAAACAAAAATCAGTAGGACTATTCACCATACTACTAGCTACCGTTGCTATTGGTATTATCATGTCTGCAAGTACCGGTTATGCAGCGGACATTCCTAAGTCATTCCCTACCAGTGTAAAATGGATGGTAGAGGACATCCACAAACCCCCATTGAACCAGACGTTTTATTGTGGGTGTGCTTTTAAAGATAATAAAAGTGTGGATTATTCAGACTGTGACTATCAGCCTGTTAATATAAACGGCACGCGCGCTAACCGCATTGAAGCTGAACATGCCATGCCTGCGGTTATGTTAGGTGGTGGGTTAATGTGTTGGGGTGATACACGTAAAGATATTCCTGCGTGTTATGAGTCGGATGGGGATTTGTTATCATCTAGAGCGTGTTGCGAGAAAACTAACATGATCTACGAGCGGGCGCAAAACGACTTAGTGAATCTAGTGCCCGCCATTGGCGAGCTTAATAACCTACGTTCAGACAAGTTGTTTTCAAATATACATGGTGAGGGGCGTGACTTTGGTAGTTGTGATGTTGAAGTCAACCAAGAATATGTAGAGGTGCGTGACGTTATGCGTGGGGATGTAGCCCGCATCTTTCTGTATATGTTAGATGCCTACTCATTACCACTTGATATTGTAATAAGCGATAAAGAACTCATGCATCTCTATTATTGGGATTTAAAAGACCCCGTGAGTGATGATGAGCGTTTACGTAATCAGCGTATCTGTGAAAAACAAGGTAGTGGTAACCACTACGTAGGTGAATGTGAATAATTAGGGAGGGCTTCGGCCCTCCCCTTATGCCTGAATTTAAATAGAGAAATGGTTTATGAATAAACTAACACCGTTTATAGATTTTGATACGGGTGACTGTAAGAAGCCACACTATCTTAAACCTGAGACCAAGGGTCAGGGTATAGTACCACGAAAAACTAGCCAAGTTGAAGTACGACGTGTACCGCCAGATTGGAAACATCCAAAAGATAATGAAGGAAACTATATTCCTTTATTCGATGGTTTGTTAGTAGAAAAGCACAATTATAAAATTATGCTATATAAGAGTCGAGCAAAAGAAGGGTTTGCTACTATCGACGGGCTGCTATATTGGATGGGTGCTCCCTTTATACCCTGTGAAGACGGTTTAATTGATCCAACGCATGCAACTCAAGGTTACACTGCCTTTGAAGCTACATCGTATTGTCTCTATGATACTACTACATTAGGTACACCAAAGTCCCCTGTATTTGATAGTTTAAAAGATATGGCTGCTTGGATTAAACAAGACAACGACGGCCGAACACTTAATCACATTTTGGCTAATTTAGTTAGCTTGTTACAATAGGAAACCTTATGTCTGATTCAACATTTAACATAGAAGACAAGGCCAAAGATGTGGCAGCACGTCTTCGTAGTCTAGCAGACGCCATAGAGACAGGCGAATATGACTACCAAACCAAATTGTCAATCAAAGGCTTTAGTTTCAAATATGAACTTGAAGCAACACGAAAAGTAGAAGTGCCTTTACCCTTTAATAGTAACGAGGAATGTTCTAATGTTTAAACTTCTTTTATTAGTGGCATTATTGTGGGTGGCGTACGAGTACTATAAAAAATGCACACCAGTTATCGCCGACATGCGTATCCTAAAAGATACCAGCATGACGTACCAGGAATGGAACACCAACGTCTTTAATCCCGCACTGGTCAAAGCGTATCAAACTAAACGCCATGTTAAAGTTATTCGCTACGAGGATGACACTAATCGTGGTAGAATTAACGATAAGTTTGAGATAGACAAGCATTTATTAGAATGGATGCGACCTCTACCTAAAGTAGACTTTGAATAAATAAGAAGGGTTAACGCCCTTCTTTTTTTGCCGTCAATGTTGTATTTAACAGCCCTTAGGGATCTTATAATACTAAGGAGAGTGACTATGGGCGCTGAAGCTATAACGATGTTTAGGGGCGAATATTCGTTCTTAAGTAACTTTTACATATTAGAAACCCCGCTTCCTGAGAACGCTATATTTAAAACACGCTCACATCCCCTGTTTTACTTTGCGACCTCTGAACACGCTTACGTAGCCTGTAAGACTGATAATGAAGAGATTCGCAGATATATTGCAAGTCTATATAAACCCGGTGAAGTTAAGCGCTATGGACGATCTATCGACATCGTAGACAATTGGGATGATATCAGACAAGCATGTATGTGGGATGTGTTATATGCAAAATTCACCTTTAATCCCCATTTAAAAGAAAAGCTACTTGCTACTGGTGACCGAGAACTAGTCGAAGGGAATTGGCATGGTGATAAATACTGGGGCGTGTGTATGCGCACCGGGGAAGGTAGCAACCATTTAGGACGTATGCTCATGGAGCTGCGTGATTACTTTAGAGATATAGAGGAATAACCATGATCTTACCAAAGAACTTACCGTCAGCTGAAGTACAGTATCTTGACCTTTTACGTACAACCATGGAGCACGGTCACGACATTCGCAATGATCGTACTGGGATGGTCTGCCGCACAGTTACAGGTGCGGTGATGTATTACAATGTAGGAGGGGGTGAATTTCCTCTTACCACTACACGTAAAAGCTATTGGCGTAAGGCGATTAGAGAACTCTGCGGCTACTTCCGTGGGTTTAGCAGCGCAGCGCAGTTTAGAGACCTAGGTACTGATAGCTGGGATATCAACGCTAATGAAACACGTGCATGGTTAGATAACCCTCATCGTAAAGGTACGGATGACATTGGTTTGGTTTACGGAGGCGTAGCTAAACGCTGGCCAACGCATGACGGCCACACCATGGATCTATTTAAAAAGGTCTACACTAACCTTAAAGCAGGAGTAGATGATCGCGGCGAGATCGTTACGTTTTGGAATCCAGGTCTTTTTGAATTAGGTGCGCTAAGACCATGTATGTATAGCCACACCTTTACACTGTTAGGCGACACACTTCACATGACGTCGACTCAGCGTAGCTCTGATGCGTTTTTAGGTGTGAATTGGAATATGATGCAGTGTTATGTTTTCTTAGCGGTAATGGCTAAGATAACAGGTCATAAGCCGGGTTGGGTTAAACATGACCATAATAACTTCCACATCTACGAAAACCATTTTGAACAGGTGACGGAACAGTTGAGTCGTGATCCCTATGAGATGCCTACAATAAAGTTAAGTGACCGTATCACGGATTGGGACTATGTGGTTAACCATATGACCGATGAAGACTTTGAGGTAATAGGTTATCAGTCACACCCACCTATTTCAGGTAAAATGTCAGCATAAGGAACTTACATGATTGAAGAGATCATACAGACCCATGGCGATAAAAACGTAATTGCAAAAAGTGCAGATGGCAATCAGATAACTAAACTTGGCGTTGCTAAAGATGCCTTGAGTTTATTTGAGGATGCGCTATTTACCAGTTACTTCATTGAAAACAATCATGTGGTCATTATAGCCACAGATGATTTCTTTAATTTACAACCAGGATTAAGTTAGTTGTTATGTTGATACCAGATTACGCTATAGAGTCACTTTGTACGGGTGATTGTTCTATCGAAATTGATGGAACGATTGTCAATAATAAAAAGCGTCCTATGATTGAGCCATTCATTAATACGTCGGTGAAAGTTAACGACAACGATCAACGTATTCCTAGTTATGGCCTTAGTAGCTTTGGGTATGATGTCCGTCTTGCCCCTGAGTTTAAACTCTTTAGTAAACCTAACGATGGTCGCATTATCGATATCATGAACTTTGATGAGCGTGAGTTTGTTGAAGAAGTGAAGGCCGACAGTGTTATCCTGCCTCCAGGTGGGTTGTTGCTATCTCGTACAGTAGAATACTTCTCTATTCCAAATAACGTCATGGGTACATGTTCTAATAAGAGCACATGGGCACGTATTGGCATGTTTAGTCTGGTAACACCGCTGGAGCCAGGTTGGGAAGGTAACTTAGTGGTGGAGATCACTAACTGTACTAATCTACCCATGCGTATATACGCAGGGGTGGGTATTGCGCAGATAGAGTTTAAAGCATCTAAGGTCCGCCCAAACGTCACTTACGGTGATAGAGGGGGCAAGTACCAGGGTCAGACAGGTATTACCGGCAGTAAGCTATAATGACTAAATAGTTAACTAAAGTAGGGCTAGTCCCTACTTTATGCCGTATCCGTAACATTTATACCTCTATATTACCTTAGTGAATAAATACAATAATGTATTATTCTTTAAACTAAATAAGGTATTAAACCCATGCGAATTACACAAACATTTACCATGACCCGTACAGAAGTTGCTGCTTTTCGCGAACAGTCTAGTCAAGCTATTGACTTACTTAAACCACTAGCTGCAGAGTTGATGGGTGAGCAAAAGACTGAAGCCCAAGCAGCGAAGCTCCTAGAGCAGTTAAAAACCTCTATAACTGTTGATGTTAAAGTTGCAAATAAACTAAGCACGGTGGGTTACCTGCTACGTATAAAAGATGATGTTGAGGTCGTACTGACCGTTGATGTTGATGATGAAGTATTTACCGAGCTAATGGCTTACGGTGTAGATCTTCTAAAAGATTACATGGGTATCCTTAAAGCAATGATTAATCTAGTTGTTAATTTAAAAGAACTTCAAACCGATAGTGAATTACGTTCTACCCGCCGTCTCGTGGCGCTTAAAGAACGTATGGGTGATGATCAGACTAACGTGAAAGTAAACGGTGCTGAGATGGTAAATGAGTTAAAAGAAGCCCACGAAAAAGACGAGTATGTTTATCCATACTGGACTGTATCTCAAGAAGATCAAGTCTCAGACGTGCTATCTATCGATGCAGACAGTGGTATTAACGACATTCAGGCTCTATTACTAGAGCTTAGTCTGGAACGTCCAGATAAAGTCTTGACGTTAACTGCATCAGCAAGAGTCAGGATGGTTGTTAAAAATGGTGAAGTAATTAAATCTTCTAAATTTGAAGATTTTTACATTATGGATGAGGAGGTTAAAGAGGAAGCTAAGATCTTTAATAACCTCGTACCAGCTAGCCACGACGGCATGGGTAATTTTAAAACCAAGTAATTAACTCAGACGGGTAGGTCCAAAATGACCTACCCTTTTAAAGGAGAGTTAAATGTCAAATAAAAAATCATCAGAAACTGAAACAATGTTAACAGGTGCTAGCAAGTTAACAGTTAAAGATCACCCGGCCATTAATAAACGTCTAATGAGATGTTTAAGTTTCTTTATCAATGTCGATAAAGATAGCTGGATGGTAGACGACGTTCAAACATCCAACAGTGATGAGAGGATTGTGTTAATGGAGGAGTTTAAAGCCAAACATCTATCTGAGGTTGAATGTCTTTCCAAGAAACTTCTCAAAACGTTAAACTCTGAAGACGCTCGTGAGTTAAGCAAGTACGTTATAGCGAAAGCATTTAATCTAGACTATTATTTAAATACTAGACTTATGTCCATTGCAAAGAAACTATGGCCTGTAACTTAAACACCGTATCCCCACTATAACGTGGGTTACTATTAATCTTTAAGGAAACATTAACATGACAGCTACTGCTATTGAAACAACTACTAACCTAACACCTGCAACTCCCGCTAACATCAAACAACTTATCAAAGATAACGAAGGTCGTCTAGCTAAGGCGCTGGTTAATCTAATTGCGGGTTTTGAAGACAATGCTGTATTAGACGATGACTTATATATCATCGATCAAATCCCAACCCATTGGAATAATGGCTCGGGCTATCTAGATCACGGTGTAGACGACGCCAGCGTAGCTAAGCGTATTCAATTCATCGGTCTAACCGAAGATAACCGTCTAGTACATGTAACTAATACACCAGTAGGTAACGTTATTATGTTTGATCGCTACAGCTATGGTAGCAACGGTGTAATTGTAGCAAATATGCCAGAACACATTAAACGCATGTATGGGTCGCTTATGCGTGGACAGCTATCTGACATGGCTATTGATAATACCGTGCGTTATAACTTAGGTAAAGCATTATTCGACATGGTTGATTACTGCAAGGAAGCAAAATAATGAAAACTAAAACTACCCGTCTACAGCGTGAAGAAGTACAACAAGCCTCAGCTGAGGTTATTCAACTGTTTAAACAAAAGCATGATGTTAAGTTAACACCGCTTGAGATTATGGTGAAGCTGCGCCTATCAGATCTGAGTCTGCCAGCCGTATTAGCGTTAGCTATTGTAGATAGTAACCACCATGGCAAATATCCTCTAGTCTACGTAGGTGAGGTTGAAGGGTTCTTCATGAGCTACTATAGAAATGGTGATAATCCATGGGGTTACTCGGCTATTGCACAGATGCTTAATAAGTTGGTTAAGAAAGACCTGTTGGCTAAAGAGCGCCACGGTCGTTACATGGCCTACGGTATGACGCGTAAGGGGATTCGCTTCTTACGTGACCTAGGTCTAGATATCACCAAATAACAATAGAGTTTTTAAGGGGTAGGGGATTACATAGATGCTAGCTACTATGATCCCCTTTCTTTTTTTATAATAAACTAAACCCTTTTAAGGATAAACTATGCTAACTAAAAAACGTTTACTTCCTAAATGCCTAACCGCCGCCCGTTTAAGAATAGGGGCGATGGAGATACGATGGGCAATACCTAAGTTTGATCGTTCGCTACATTTTCTATTAACGCGTACCACCAAACAAATGATCAGTTGGGATGAGGGAAGAAATGACATTACGCTTTCCCTTTACTGGCTATGTATTACTATTCATTTAGGTAATTGGGCCTGTACAGAAACCCTTAATTCAGATCAAGAAAGTTTTTGGTACGGTGTTTTTATTAGAAGCGAATCGCTACACTTCTATCTAGGAGGACGGGGTTCTAAGTTAGTAGATCTACCATGGCGGGTAAGTGCTGTTGAGCCTTATAAGGAACATACGCTTGCTGAGACCGTTGGTCTACATTACCATGACCGACCTAACCTTAATAGCGTGGATGCCAATGTGCGGGTCTACTATATTAAGGTTGCCCCTATCGGATTTCGCTGGATCCCTTTTCTATCGTGGAAGATTTACCGCGCAGAAATTGATTTTGCCGAGGAAGTAGGCGTCGGTGTGGGTAGTTGGAAAGGTGGGACGTTAAGCGCTAGTTTTATGATCCCTAATAAAATGCAATGCGCAGAAGCACTGCGTTATTATGAAAATAATCATGCATGATAGATAAGGGGCGTTACGGCGTCCCTTTCTTTTTTTGTTTCCATCTATTCTTAACGTTGTGGAGAACGTAATGAGTAATAAAGTCACGTGGAGCAGTGATTTTGGTCCCAGCTACACCCCCGATCAAATGTTGCGTATGGGTGTGTTTGAAGGAAAGTATATTAATAGTGTCAAGGGTCTGCCTAAAGAATGGTACGATATCCCTAAGGTATTAGGTCCCAAAGATGATCCAGATCCCTCTATCAACTACTATGGTGTTAAATCCCGTCAACCATTGTCTGTTTGGAAAGAAAATGGCTGGACCGATCCAGATTACCCCTTCGGATGGTTTGAATGGTACTGTCTATATTACTTAGGTCGTCGTTTAGGTAAGAAAGATGAGTTAGAGATTAAACGTTGGCGTAGTTTTGTAGCACGTCATCAAGGTCAGATTAGCGCTAACTGTACGCTGGGTGATAAGAGTTGTCGTCCTAAACAGCGTCAAGCTTTGCTACAGTGGGCGTGGGATAGTAGCGTTTCTTATAGCGACGAGCAAGTGAAGCGTAACGCAAAACGGATGGGTCAAAAGGCAAAGGTGAGCCTAGAAGATACTCATGCTATGATTGTATCTCTAAACTGGTAGGGTGCGATATAACCGTTACAGGACACAAGCATGAGACGATTACTTACCATCAGCTTTACTCGTGCTAACATTGATGTTTTGATTGAGAGACTTGAAGAAAAGAAGGTATTGGCAGGCGCTATTCGTGATATTCTAACAAGTCAACGCGATCAGTGCTTCAATGATGCCGCCGAGGATCCCCACCCCACTAAACGGGCGTATGGGGAGGTAGATAAGGCTGTCAAGTCTTATGTTACCAACAAGCTCCACTACGTGACTTTTCGACGTTTTAATGCTTTCTATAATACCTACATGCGTATTATAGATGTTATCATGGATGTGTTTGACAAAGTAGGTCTTAAACCTGCTCGACGTAATCATTTTGACATTACCATTAACATCGATGAGAAGCGTAATCGTGATATCCACGAACTTTATCGTGGCCAAGCAGCTTTTAGCTATTTAGCGATGGATAGAGAAAGGGATGTAAGAACTGGGATAGTGTATTGGATTGTTAACTTAAATCAATACGGTAGTCATCTTGGTAAATTACTCGAAGAGACTAATACCATAGAAGATAAGCTAGATGCCATGGAGGCCATGTTAGATCTCTATACTGACCACGCCGCAACAGCTAAGGAATTGCTAGACGTCGGTGATAAGGGCCAGGAAATCCATTTCCCCGCCGAACCGTTAAATAAATGCCTTGATGGCATTGTTAGACTTCGCGATACGTTGATAAGCAGTGAGGATCGGTAACGGTCCTCACCTTATGACGATAAAGGACCAAATGACCATGCGTAATGTTAAACTACTCTTGGATAGAGGACGTCTGACTGAAGAACAATTAGAACAATTCTCATTAGTTAAAAGGCTGTTAAGACAGCGTTGTCAGACTTATCTATTTAACCCACAACACGCCAACTCCATTACCGCTGGCTATACGCCAAGCGTCGAGGATATATTAAAGCGTGGTATTAGACAACCTAATGAACTCCCTGCTAATAGAACGCTATTAGAGATAGAGAGGGTACGTCAAGAAGATAAAATTAAAGCAAATGCTAAAAATCAAGAATGGCAACTCAAAGCAAGTGAGTTATATCACCGTGAGTTATATAAAGCCATCGATATTGCATTAACTGAAAACCCTTTAAAAGCTATAGGGGTCGAGATACCTGATCTAGTTAACGTCCTTTACCATCCTAATGTGGATTTTAAGAAGTTGAGTAAACTAGTACAGCAATCAGACGCACTAACCGACGGCATTGGTAGATTTGTTTTGCGTGAGCAGAATCAAGGACGTCTGACTAAGGTAGATGTTAAACGTCAAAACATGCAGACAGTTTTAGGTCAGCTAGGTAAAGATACCATAGATGAATTGTTACCGCTCCTACTTATACAACAAACCACCGACACGGGGATGGTTGTTAAACGTCAATCGGCGGAGATCAAATTTAGACGTCTTTTAAGCTACAACGTTAACTACGTTAGCCAAATCATAGCTACTCTAGGAGATAACACACCATATAAGCGCCTGACGGGCATTATAGGCGTGTTAGAGACCCTCACCTACATTACGGTATATCGATTATTCTGTATCCATCAGGACGAGGTTAGGGTGCGTGTAATGAATAAGTGGCGTACGCAGAGTCAGCACAGCTTACATGCGGCTATGCAAGATGTAGATATAAATTTCAATGTGCTATCTATCTGGATGGAGTCGTTCAAAGAGAAAGTACAAGAAATCATCATCCAACAACTGGATTGGAATTATATAAGACCTGTGCGACGTGCATTAGAAGAACATCAGGAGCGCCTACCTCTACACGAACGGTCGGTCTTAGGTGTTGTTTTAAATCACGGTTTTCAATTCGCACAGTTTAAACTTCTGGCTGAGGGTAAGCTAGCCAGCCGCAGTATTATAACTCAGTATCTATACGGGAGTTATATCCCTAACGAACTTAGCCGGTTATTGCTAAGTTCTTCTATGACAACGGAGCCTGTTCAATCATGAAACATAACGCATTAACTTTATCTATTCTGGATAAGATTAATAGCAATGCGCTAACACTACCAACACTTCCTGATATCGCACTACGTGTAAAACAAACTGCTGAGTTAGAAGACTCAACAATTACTGATGTTAGTCAAGTCGTTGCAACGGATGCTGCACTTACTACCCGCATCCTACGCTACTCCAATACTGTATTAGTGCGTGGTGTGTCAACAATTAATGATATTCACGAAGCCTGTAAGCGTATTGGCTTGGTTAAGCTTAAAAACCTAGCTATAGGTATGGCGATGGAACAGTTGTTTGATTCTAAGAACAAACAAATCCAAATTAAAATGCATGAAGTATGGATGGATACCGTTACTATGACCTCATGCGCCATGGGGGCGTTGGAGGTCTGCGCTAAACAAAAGCATATAAGAGAAGAAACATTATTCCTTGCTTGCCTAGCCCACAACATCGGCATGCTAGCTATACTTAACGAGGCGGAGACTAACCCATCCGAGTATGCTACCGATGCGTTTCTTAATGAAACTGCCAATCGACTTTCCCCTATCCTAGGTGGTCAGATCTTAAAGCAATGGGAATTTGAACAACCTGTTATTTATGCGGTTGAACATTGGCGACGTCGTGAAACGGATGAATCTAAGAAACGTATAGACTACGTAGACTACCTGCGTCTAGGTGCGGCGCTTAATGGCTACTACGGTGAGAAGCAAGATAGGATGATCAGACACTGTAAATCTAAAGGTATGTTTAAACATCCTGATTTACTAGAGTGTGAACGTTACCATGAAATATCTCAAGCAGTACTTGCTAGCTTTATCTAAACGGCATAAGCTAACCACCTAGCCGTGAGGCCGGGTGGTTAGGCTTTTATGCGGCACTGTCGCCTTTGGGTAAATCCCACCATGCACTGTCGCCAGCACCTGGCTCACTGTTAACACCACCACCTACTGAACGTCTGGATAGGTCAGCTCCATGAATATCATCTGGAATATCACCTACTGACTCAAAGCGATACACGCAGAAGAGATCCTTATCTGGTGTAATCTTACCTGACTTACGGTGTTTACCACGCATCATGGTAAGGTAGCTATGTCCATCTCCAGGTTTCTCGATGTGGATGGTTATTTCTAAATCAGGCTCTTGGTCAATACCTTTAGCAGAATCGTAGTAACCTTTGTTAGCCACTTCCTTAACAAAGTCGCTATTACCCATACGTACTAACTGTTTAGCATCTGAACTTAACTGGTGGGCTGTTAAGAACGTAATCGCTTTAGGGTTACAATAGTTACGTACACGTCTAAACAACTCACGAATACGAAATGCTTCATTAGTACCTGAGTTACAACCTTGCTTACTCATCATGTTCAAGTAGTCAACGGAAACAAGGTGGATCTCGTAGCCTTCAGCCTGGTATCTGTCTAGTAGCTCAAACAAATCACGATAAGTAAAGTCAGTTGGGTCGAAACGCAAGAACTTAAAGTGATACCCGTTCCTACCTAAACGCTCTTTAAGGTAAGCCGCTGCTTCTTGTATGTTAACGTTAGAAACATCACACTCTTCCTTCGTCTCATTCTCTTTAAGGTTCTTATAAAGGATAAGAATGTTATCTTCAATCTTATTCTCTAAAGAGATATAGATAATGAGGGGTTTCTTCTTAGGGTCTAACATGTAAGGTTTGTTATAAAGCGCAACATGCTTAGGAATGTTCATTAACATCCCTGATTTAAAGTTGTGCTGTAGCGCCCCTATTAGAATGAAGTCACCACGTCTAATCCCACCATGGTCACCTGTCATTCGATTCACACCTTGCCAACCTAAGCGCATGATGCCTTCTGTAGAGTTTGACTCATTACCATCTTTCATGACCTTTTCAAGATCATCGATGTTATCAATGTCTAATTCAGTGACCAAGCCTTGTGCATTTTCAATCATATTACTGGTATAAGGCTCTAGCTTCTCAACAAGGTCGGCGGTAAAACTAGTCCAGTTAACTGACTCTTCATTAAAGTGTACATCCTGCGATGCTTGTTTAATGATGTTCTTAATAGTGTTTCTTGATAAGAATTGACGAAGGGTACGGATGTGGTCGTAGCAGATTTGTTGTATACGTTCTTCGCTCTCTACCTCTACCATGCCAAGTTCAACTGCTTTGAATAACGACTCATCATCAATGATGTTTACACGAAGTCGTTGTATGATAGTATCTCGGTCATGTTTATACCCTGACGGTTCTTCTAGCATATATAGAAGTGTATCTCTAAGGGCAATGAGTGTGTCTTTTGACGATCCTGATACCGCACTGTTGAAGGTTGGTTTAAGTGCCTCTATTACATCTTTGATAATCGATTCAGATTGACCGCTATTATCCTCTAATTGACCCTCGCGATACAGCAGCATAATTGCTTTTACGAGTAAGAGTTTTGAGTCCATGAGGTTTCCTATTGTATAGATGAATCACACGCAACTACCGTTTAAAGGCCCTTTATGAATTATGTCATTATACCCCATTGGCTAAAGCAAACTTTAGCGCGTCTGGGCGAGCCTCTCACCAGTGTGCTGGATATTGAGAAATTGTCGTCTATACTATCACCCGAAGATGTTCAGTTCTACCAAGCTTGTTGTTATAACACGCTTATGAGACTAGGTTCTAATGATACCGTTTGGCTTAACGCATTAGCAGCAAGTTTTCCTCATGCTACTATTAAAGGGTTGCCAGATGTTCCAGAAGACGGCGCACGCATTAAACTTATGCAGTACCAGGATACCGCTAGTCAGGCGCAACTTTTAGTCTTCGGGCAAACATTAGGAAGCGCCATTGAGTCTATCTCTATGAAACCCTGCCTAATCGGCACGGATACTATAGGCTTATGCGTCGAGCCTAGTGAAGAACCTGTAGTGGTTGTAGATTTATATGAGGAACTGTTCAACATTCTTCAGATACGCTATAGTCATGGCGACATACTAAAGACGCCACTGTATACCAGCTACGTTGCGATGCAGCTGCGTCACGCAGCGTAGTCATCCGCATTTTTAACCTGTAGAAGCAAACTCGTGTCACACACTGTATGAGACACACGCTTCTTAATAATCCACGTTAATGAAAGGAAAGGTACGATAATGTCCCTATTAAGCATCAAGAAAAAGGCAACTGGTTTAGGTGCCGCTCAAACAAGCATCTCCGCGCTTCTGCAGGGTCAAGGTGCTGATCTGTCTAACCACACCATCGCGAACAATCTTGTGGCATTGGAGTCTTTGGACGACAACGCACGTACGGATCTTGAAGCGTCTTTTGAACACGGTTCACAAGAGCTTAACACTGTACTTAAAGATACGCTTGGTGAAGATTTCCGTGTAAACGAAATCGGTCTTGAAGCAGCTGCAATTGCTCTACTTGCTAGCGGTAACCCTGCGGTTTACGCTCAGAAAGCAATGCGTGTTTCTACAGAAAGCAACGCAGAACTTCCAGCATTTGGTTCAGCGGGTTCAATGGACTTCCGCCTAACGCCTTCTAACGAAGCGTTCGATGAAACTGAACTTCGTAAGTTTGCTCCACACTCAATTGTATTCAACGCCCTTGCTGCGGTACAAGACCCGTTTGCTGAAGCATTCTTCCCAACTTACGTAATGTCTCCTGACAACGCAGGTGCTGAAGTATCTGTACAGCGTACCATGGTTTTCAATGAAGTTACTCGTTCTGCTACTGGCAGCATCACTAACTTCGGTAAAGTTAACCTAGTAGAAGCGGTTCAAGATGCAACTATTCTTGAGAACCAAACTACTGCACTTGTTCCAGTTTACCTGGCTGACGACAGCCGCGCTGACTTCTTCGTAGACACAGACGTACTAGCACCTGTTGACACTAAAGTTGACGGTGACGAGTTCAAGACTTCTGCACTTCGCGTAGACACGCAAATGGATCTGGTTTCTCTTGCAACTGGTCCTAACCGTATCAATGCACAGATCGACAGCACTGATTCTATCGACGGTCGTGTTGAACTTAAGACTGTTTACGTTCTTGTTCGTGATGCAGCTAACCAAGCCGATTCATCTACTGGTGAATCTGACGTTCTTGAGATCCAGGTTAAAGGTCTTCCACGTACTACTTTCCAGCCTGCTGCTGAAGGTGATAGCCGTGAAATGACACTAACGTTCTCTAACAACGCGGTATTGCTTGCTAACGACACTAAAGGTGTTGATGGTTCTGCTGCTGCTGCACTTAGCGGTCTTGGTGACAACGTTGCGTCTGTTGACCTTAAGCTTAACGGTACAATTAACGTTGAAACTGGTGCACTTGAAATCAATGCTTCACCTGTTCGCGTTAACGGTCTACACGACGCTAGCGGTACACCTATCTCTACTAGCACTGGTGCTGGTAAGACTGCTATCGACAGCTTCTCTATGGAAGTTATCGGTTACAAATTGGACGCGCGTCTAACTAACGCTAACCGCCGTACTCGTGGTATCTTGATCGATCGCACTGAAGTTAAAGAGCGTTACACTGTACCACTAGGTGCACCTATCTCTGCACCTCAGCCTGTTCACGGTGCTAGCGACAGCGCTTCTGATCTACGTGCTCTTATTACAACTGCACGTACACGTACTTCAAACAACGCGGTAACTACTCTACTTAACTATGTAGATAGCCTTCGTTCAACTGTTGCACGTGCAAGCGCAACTGGTGCTGCTCCACAAGTACAAGGTATCGGTCGTCTTCTAGTGAAGCCTTACTTCCAAGAAGAAACTATCGATGCTAAAGCAGTGATCAACTCTACCAAGTCTCATGAGAAAGCAGCTGACTTCTCTGCGGTACTAGTAGACGCCATTCGTCAAATAGCTTATAAGATGATGGATCGTTCTAACTACGCAGCAGCGCTAGAAATGGAAACTGGTGGTACTAGCGTTAAGCCTAAGTTGATCATCGGTACAGATAACGTTATCGCTCAGCACATCATGGTTTCTGGTGATGAACGCACTGCAAGCATCGGTATGGACTTTGAAGTTGTATCTTCACCTGATTCTCGTATGAATGGTAAGATCGTTCTTGGTTTCGGTCGCGGTGCAAGCGGTAAGCCTGATGCACTTGGTTTTGGTACTCACTTCTACATGCCTGAGCTTACTAGCACAGCGCAAGTTTCACGTGACAATGCTACAACTAAAGAAACTCAGGTTCAACCACGTGACCTACACGTTCCACACCTACCAGTATTGGGTGTGATCAACGTGTCTAACATCGACGCAGTCTTCACTGACTACATCGGTGGTGTACCAACACGTAGCTAAGCCTACTTCGGGGAGGGTTTCCTCCCCAACGCTTCATTAACAATCTGGTTAAAATGCGCTTGCGTATTACAAAACAAAAAAAGACAATGCCGGTTTAATTACCGTTTTAAATATCACTTAGTGTGGTTAAGTAACACCTGGGGACTTAAGGTTCCTGGGTGTTATGCCGTCTATGCCGTCTCGACGATACTTCAGACCTACATTACTAGAGTGGTCTTTGCGCTAAGACCATTAATAGGGTTAAGTTTAGAGAATACGCCAAATGGACAAATCTAGGAAAAGGGGGCATTTTACACGTATAAGATCAATGGAAGCGTATAAGGAAAATACGTATAGTCAGCCGCGACATGCAGCACTGCGTGTGACTGAAAGCTATTATAACTATACAGGTAAGGTGCTATATCTCTCTCACCGTAACAACATTATGTTTCCTCTAACACTAGAGGATAAACACATGAACATCCCATCGGCTCATGTAGGTAAGCTTATTGTCGAGCAAACCTTCTTAGTCGCCTATGACCGTGTGGATGAATTTATCAACCAGCTAATGATTGACGTAGAAGAAGATGTTAACAATCAACACTGCGAACAGCAGCGCGTTATCGAAGCTATTACATCAGGAGACCATATAGAGAAACATAAATCAGGATTAAAGTTTACTATCCGATACATCATTGGTGGTAGGGCGATCTCAGATCACCCTAAAGGACTTTACTTAACTAACCTAGACGTTTGTATTGGGTTAGACGGGAACGACGTTAGACATCCTTACTCTGGTAAGGACGCAACCAGTATCTTCACTCAACATGAGAATGATAGAAAAGCATTACTACGAAGTAACTTTACAATCACGCTGATAGATAATGCCAAGCGGTTCGATTCACTGTACATCAATATCCAAGGGGATGTGATGGAGATTAAACCTACCATGTCAGAAAGCCTTGAGGACGGCATCTGGATACATCGTAGCTCCCATACATCGCAAGCCGGTGAGATTAACGGTATCTTTGTCAATGGTCCTACCACAAGCCATTATGAAACGTTAGACTGTTTGAATCCAGATAACGTAGACGCGCCTATGATTTACTACAACCCCCAGGAGTGTCTTACCTATGGGGATGAAGTTAAATTGTTGGAGAAGAAGTATCAGCTAGAGAAGCAACGGCTAGATAAAGAGGCAGCTGAAGCAGAAGAGCGTGCTAAACGTTTAGAAGAGTCACGTAAAGAACGTGATCATCAAAGGAAGATTGAGGAGTTGGAAAGAAAAGCAAAAGTAGATAGAATGAAGGATGAGCGTAGCGTTGGTGTGGAGATCCTTAAAATAGGCGGCGCATTAGTAACAGGCATCGGTATTGCATTGGCGGCAGTGGCTAAATTCCGAGACTAAGCGTTAAGAATTACAGAGAACACTAACCCTATGGTGATGCTTAAAAAGAAGTGTCATTATGTCCGAATGTAGACATAACTGATCGGAGGATGATCTAATGGATCAATATTTATTTACACACATACACGAGCAACATGTGCCTAAGTTCAATCCCCTTTTGGCGGAAGGATTGGTCGTAGAGCAGATGCGTGGAGTCGAGGAATACATCGACCATGTGTGGAAATGTGCAGCAAGAAGCTTTCCAGAGGGATTTACGTACGATGGAGAGTACAAACGAGCGACACCAGAGCAGCAGTATAACTACATGACGCGCAAGCGTTCATCGCGTGCTGAGTTTAATCTAGCACCTAGTGACTTCTACGCTGTTCAATTTAACTTCAGCTATCAAGGCCAGAAGTTATTCCCACGTCTGTTACAACTTCCGTTTGTTGGACCAGGTGGTTTAATACGTGTAAATGGTTCTAAGTATGTTATCAATCCTGTCATGGTTGATAATCTTTTCTCTGTTGATGATGGTAAACTATTCGTTGCGTTAACACGTGACAAACTTACCTTTGAGAGGGTCACGCACAACCTGGTCATCGATGGTGTAAAAGAAACCTTAAGTATCCCATGGAGTACTATTTACCATTTACGCCAGAAAGATAAAAACTCTAAGATTATCTACATGGGTGGACTCCGCCTAAATATGGTAAGTACCTTAGGTCATTATCTGTTTTGTAAATACGGGGTAACGGAAACCTTCAAACGTTTCTGCGGTATGGATGTAGTGGTGGGTGATCGTAACACGATTAACGAGCAAACCCACCCTAAGTCTGAATGGATGATTGTAGAGAGCTTACATTTACAGCCTATTAGCGTTAAGGGTAAGGGCTACAGACCTACTCAAATACGTGTAGCGTGTAAACGTGATCAACGCAGTCAGCTATCAGACAACCTACTTGCAACCTTCTTCTACTTAGCAGATCATTTTACTCAGCGTATTCGTCCGGAGTACATTGACGATACACGTTTATGGCGTGTGTTGATGGGACACGTTATCTTCAAGAGTAAAGTGAATGAAGGAAGGCTCTTAGAGGACATCGACGCTCACCTGGTGAGTCTAGATTACTACATTGATGGATTGGTACAGATGAACCTTGAGAAGGAAGGGGTAGAGTGTAAAGACATTTACGCACTATTTGCTTATATCATCGAAACCATGAATGAGATTATAGTCACAACGGACGTTTCTAACCTATACGGTAAGAAGCTAACAACATTGAGATATATATTACTAGATGTGATAAAGGCTATATTCAATTTCACCTTCAAGTTAAACTCTAATAAAAATAAAACACTAACGAGTAAAGACATCGAAAAACTAATGGATAAGTATCTTAAGTTTGATACCATCCGTAAGATTAACACCGGCCATGGTGAAGTAAGTTCACTCTCTACCGCAGGTGATAACCTTATGTTTAAGATGACTAACAAAGTAGTGCCTCAGACCGATGCGACTGGCTCTCGTAACGGTACGAAGACTAAACCATCTAGGTTACTGCATGCCTCGCTAGCAGAAGTATGTAGTTATGGTAATCAGCCTAGTTCCTGCCCAACAGGTCATGGCCAGATTAACCCTTACTTAAATGTAACACCTGATGGTGAGATTATACCTAATCCAGAGTTTGCCGATTTGATTGACTCAGTACAAGCTAAAATTGCACGCACGTAACAATCAGACTGTAAACACACTACCGACAAAAAACAACGAGGTCTCTTATGTACCCCGGTAATTTACCCTTTGATCCTAACGTACCTAATCAGCAGTTCTTTATTCAAGGACTGCCGTATTCAGTACCTGGTCGTAATCCCCCTAACGGATTCCCAATGCAGTTGGGTCCAGATGCATTTAGAATGATGGACGGCTACCTACGCCATAACTTACAAGAGCAGGCAACACGTAATCCTCTGCGTGTGTTCTTGTATAATCAAATGGCGAACAACATGTATAACAACCAAGCATACGAGGATATGCTTATTTCATCTGGCGGCTTCTTAGAACTTGTAATGAGTTCAGGTAATCAAAACCTAGAAGGTGCTTGTCAGATGGTTGCCCAGAAAATGACAGGGATCTACGCATCGGTTAACGCAATACAGTTCCAACCGTTGCAGCAATTGGTGCAGGATCCAAACATCATCAATTCTGTACAGTCCACACTTGCTGAGTTTGAACAATTGAAGCAGCAGATTATGCAGTTTCAAAATCAACAGCAAGGTGGTGGTCGTCAGTGGGGCAATCAAGGTGGTGGTTTTAACCAAGGTGGTTTTAATCAAGGCGGGGGCTATAACCAGGGCGGTGGCGATCGCTATGCCCCGCGTACAAGTGGATTTAACTCAACGAGTGGGTTCAATAGTCAGTCAAACTATCAGGGTAATAACTATGGCGGTATGAATAACGGTGGTTCATCGATGTTCACTAACCAGCGCACACCTGCTCGTTCGACAGTAGATACTGGTCGTCGTGGTGGATTGCACAACTACGAAGAAGTCGATGTGGGTAAGACGGATAAGAAACCAGCTACCAACACCGTAGAATCTTTTGGGCGTGGTCGCTGGGATACCCCTGAGATTAAACCTGCTGAAGATGTGTCGTTTGACAATGAGTTATCGTCTAAGTACGACGCACCGCTATACTACACTGATCTAGCTGCCGGTATGAGTACATTACCTACTCTACCTGTTAACATTTTACACAACCCTAACACACACGAACGTATTTACTTACCGCACAAAGACGGTTACGTCGTGGAAGTCATTAAAGAAAAAGGTGAATTCATGGATTACGAACAGCACGAATTAGATAAAGCCCTTACTACTCAAAATCTAGGTAAGCCTAGTGGTTCTCCTCAAGGTGACGGATGGGGGAACTACCATTACGTAAACGCCACAGCGACAATCCTATCGGATGAGGCTGAGGAGGATGAGATGGTCCCAGCAGTACAGCTTAACAATCTAATTGATGCGCATTCTGATCAACAAGCCGAGTTCTATTTGCGTCAAGCGTTGATCAGCAAGAACATCAAGATCCCTGAGGGCGCTATCTTGGAATTCCAATATCGTCAGTTAAAACCGATTGCTTATCGTGTTGATCGCGAAGGAGCAAATGATCTGGTTGCAGCAGAGACGATGGGTGATTTCATTAAGACTATGAACGGCTTAGATATGCCTGAGCGTTTCTGTGGTCAAATTGCTAATCGCGCTATCAGCATTATCAACGATGCACTTAACTACTCGCTGTCTATTGATTGGACTATAGATGAGTTAGCTGACTTCGATGATCTATTAACTGAAATCGAAAATGAACACGGTGAGCGTACGCGCAAACTGTTTGAAGATAAAGTTAACGATCTACTATCGCTTATCTTCTCTGCTGTCCCTGCAGGTGATGTAAGTAACTATCTACAATCTACCTACGATGCTGAGCGTCTTAAAGACAACATTGTAGAATTGGCAGAAGCTACCGACTTATCGGGCTTTGTAGAAAACATCGAAGATACAGACATCTTAGATCTAACTAAAGAAGACTACGCTGTGGTATTCCTAGCAGACGTCATCTCTATTACTCAGGTTCCTTGGAGCCTTAAAGAAATGGAGCTTAACATCTCTAAAGAAACACCTATTGCATCGGTTAAACAATCCGTTAATCCAACTGAGTTTAAAGTGTTAAAAGATCTATTCTCTCGCACAGGCGAGTTGAACGTACGTCATTATTTCATCGACACTATCGATGGGTACCGCCTAAAAGTACTGCCAGGTTGGCTAAGTAAAGACTACTACGCATTGGGACTGTGGGGATAATAACCCACACGTCGCTACCCCTTTAAAAGGGCGTCTGGTGTTAGGGCCAGACATTTTGGAGAGGGGGTTTTGCCCTCTCCATTTTTTTGTCTTCAATTATAAAAATAAGGAATGTCTCATGTTCTCTAAACCCCGTATGGATGCTGCTCTAGTAGCAGCTATGGCTTCTTCTTTTTCTAATGCTCCAATTACAGCTAAACGATGTAGTTCCGGTAGAGCCAGGTTAGAGGACGAGGCTGCTCGCAATAAACGCATTAAAGGACGTAAGCGTGCTAAAGTAGCAAGACAACAGCGACGTCGTAACCGTAAGTCCGATTAAAGCGCCTGTATCCCATTGTGACGGCATAAAGTAGGGTAGGTGATCCTACCCTACAACTTATGCGTTAAAGTGGTGGTAGATCGTCATCAGCACCCGGTTCTTCACTAGGTGGTGTTTCAGATTCTTCTTCACTTTCTAGGTCTTCAGGGATGTCTGTATTGTCATCTACAGCTTCCTCTGCTTCCTCTTCCTCCTCATTACCTTCAAGCTTAGCTTTAAGCGCTTCTAACTCTTCTTGTAATGATTGGATCATTGCATCTTTCTCTTCTGCTGCTTGTGTATCCTTATCCTGATCAGCATCCAAGTTACCTTGTGCTTTACGCCCTTCCTTACGCATCATCCTTAATAGTTTCTGCATTGGTCCAAGAATGGCTTCAGCGTGGTCTTTATGCACAGCTACAATATCAAAACTATCCACTGAACCATCATTAACCATCCCGTCAAGTTCTGGCATGATGTTATTCTTACGTAACCATTGACGCTGGAAGTAACTACGCAGAGCTGCGATGGTTCCTTCAATACCTTCTTCAAGGTCAGAATCTAACATACCGTCAAACATCTCAGCATCTAAGTAAGCAGGAAGTGCTGCTTCAAGAAGACTGTTAAACTCTTCAAAAGACGCACCCTGATTAGCTAACTTAGCAGTATCTGGTGTAGGTAAGCTAATACGGATAGAATCGATGATTTCAGCAATTAATGATTCCACTGTGTCTATGGTACCATCTTCAGTTACATCGGTCTTACCTTGTTTAAGTTTCTTACTTAATGAAGATTCTTCAATCACATTTACAATCTGTTCCATCAGTACCGATGAATTAGACGTAAACTTACGAATGAAGTCAGATAAGTGATCACATAGCGTGTCCTGATAAATGATAACACGTTTAGCCAGCAATAGGTTAGAACCTACCACGTTAGTAGCAAATTCAACATCTAGCGTAGAGTCTACAATCTCAGGCGCGATGTGCATCGACATGAAGTGACGATTACGTAAGCTTTCCTCTAACCCCGTATCGACATTAACCATATTACGCTGACCATCTTCCACGTTGGTCTTGGTGTTAGGATACGCAGGGTGACCCTCTACGTTAATGTCAACTGACGAGCGCTGCAAGTAACCTGTAATGTCCGATGGATCAATAGTACCTAACGGATAGCTAAGTTGATGATTCTTAGTAAAGTTGTGCATGATCTTCTCCACAGTACTTGCTGGATCTGGATCATCTTCATCTAAAGTAATGTTCAACTTAGTACGGTTGTTAGAGTTCTTGATACCGGCCATGGTGTTTGCAAACATGGTCATGGCACGCAGCGATGCTATAATCTTAGAACCTTCAATCAATGAACGCCCTGTACCGTTGTCGTTGTAATCAAAAGCCACATACGTCAGCAATTCAGCAGGGATGAATAATACCTGAGTATGCATCTTACTTAATGCACGACCAAGCATAATACGACCTACTTCACCAGGGCATGATAATGTAGCATTCTCATTATACACGCCTGCTTCTAAACGTGCGACTAAATCGTTTTCGATTAGAGATGTATAAGAGGCAATGATTTCTGACTCAGTACGATCAGCAATGTTACTACGTTCACCGTACATACCTTGACGTACTTGCTCTATAAGCTCACTCGTGCCTTCGTTTTCTTTTTTCAAACGTTGCTTTAAATTAGTGAAGTATTTAGAATCTTTAGCACGTGTAACCGGGTTACCATTCTTGTCCAATAGCACATAGTAACCAACATGGTTAGATGGATCAGACGGGACGTGTACCGGAATGACAGATTCACTAGGTAACTTCATCACCAGCGGATGACCTACTGCTTCACGGTTAAGCGCCTCGGAGGTCTGTAGCTGCACGGCAGAGCGCTGGGTGTAGACACGACGACGATACGCCGATTTAAGCACAGTTGGTTTGTCTTCTCCCTGTTTACCACGCCACGACTCTAACCCAACCTTTACACCTGCGACACCTCTGTTTTGAAACGTATCCGCTACTGCATGTTGACGTGCCTTTGTTAACAATGCAGGTACTTTAAGTGCGTTAAAGTTATCTGTCACTGTGGTATAAGGGTTAAAATTATCAAATTTATCAGGCGCGGTATTGGCGCTAAATAAACTCTCTATGCCAATGCTGGTTTTCTTGCCACCACTATTAGGGTTACCTAACAGTCCCAGAGGGCGAACACTTGTAGTATCTTTAGTGAAAAAAGACTTCACGCTTTCTGTAGATACCTGGTCGTTGCTGTTAATTACATCATCTAACGTGTTCTCAGGTATAACAGCAATGGGATAACTACCTGTCTTAAATAACGCGTCTTGCAATATACTACTGAGGCGACGTTTAAGACCAAACTCGGTGATGAAATAATTCTGCACAATCTTTATGACACTAGCCGCTATATCAGCAGCCTCACCAGATACGCTGGAGGTGAAGTTGATGTCTGTAGAGATCATGTCTTTAGGCGAAAGTATTGACGATACTAATACTTGCATCGCCATTTCGGTATCAGGCAGAATTTCAAATATGGCTCTAGCATCGTTAATGTTAGTGGCTATCTCATTAGAAATAGTTTCCATGACATTCATTGAAGGCGCTTTTGTTTTTCTAGGCGGCTCTCCATCTGATTGCGTGGGATTAACTATTTTATCAATGATGCTTTTAGTTTCGGCCGACATCCCTTGATCAGCGTCATGGCGGGGATGGGAGTGTTTGCGAATATGTTCTGTTGCCATTGTGTAATTACCTATAACTGTAATAAAGAGCGAAGTACAATATGTCTGACTCTACCTACGATCTTTATCGACAAAGCTGTATTAATCTAGCCCGTTCGATTATTTTAAAATCCAGCGAAGTCGCATCTGCTATAAATGCAGAACTTAACCTGCTTGGGGTAGAAGTTGATGAAACGGACCCGAGTACATGGAAATATTATTTAAATTTAAGCGGTCAATACCATCCTTTTGACGAACCGATGACGGTAACATCACTTGATACTTTAGAGGTCATAGCATTCACTCGAGAGAGTTTAGAGATACACCGCTCTACGGCGAAAGCGTATACCTTTAATAGCGATGCGTATCTGTCTTTGCTTGCCCGCTACCCTGATCAAGAAACGTTAATCCGTGGTATTGTTAATCCGGTTGATATAGATACGGCTATTGCCGCTTCCGATTGGGATATTCTTTTTTATAACAATGACCTTGTTGAGATCAATGAGGCTGATTTAATTAGCCGTATACAGAATTGGATACATCGCCATATGCTGCGGTGGCATATTAACGATTACACGTTAAGTGATGATCTTTATCTAGCAAGCGCCATAGGTGTGATGTTCAGTCACCTACCTAATGCTATTATCAACATACGGTTAGATAACGCTAAGACGTACAAGGCCCATAGTTATCACGTATGGACCTACCTAGCAGGTCATGGTGGTTTGAGTGGTTATCGTGAAAGCCTTAATACCGCGCAGGCTTTGTTCTTATATAGAAACATCCGATACATCTATAAGAACTCAGGGAAGACATCAACGTTTAGACTGTTAATTGAGAATCTATTAACCAAACGTGGTCTACCTTTATACGCCTACGACCTACGTCATCGTACGGACAGTTTACCTGATTCAATACGTCCAGAGATTGACGTTATTCGTTATCCACTTAACGACTCTCTAGTTAGCGCTGATGCAATACAAATCTATACACCCGATGAACTGACTGAATTGGTTCGTAACTTTGCGCCTGATAATGGGCTTAACGCAGAGGAACTCACAGATGAGTGGGTGTTGAAGATGCAGCGCTCAGGCAGAGACCGTGTCTTAACTAAAGTGGTAGAATCAGTAGTAGAGATCAACGATAGCTTTGAAGCTGTTGACATCAACCAACTATTACTTGAACATTGGGTTTATTTATCTAACATCAACGTCTATAGTGGTAACGTAACATTAGTTAACCCGCATAGCGGTAACATACTTCAAATAAGTGCAGCTGATGCATTTATATTGTACATGTATCTGTTTAACCGCACACTAGGCGTAACATTAGATAAAATCCCTACCTTTACTACGTTCTTAACAGTAGAACCAGTAATGCAGGATTGGGATACATTCACCGAAGGACTGAATCCTAAATATGTAGAACCATATCGTGATTTATTCTTAAGTTTACCTACCACGTCTAACATTATCAACGCCGAAGGCTTCTTTGAACATGTTCACGATGTATATACGGTACTTGCCTCTATCTTAACGGCCTCTAATATGGCTAGCAAGATCGAAGAGAAAGCAGAATTACGTATTCTGTTTAATCGATTAACTAAATCTAAGACTATCACGCTTAGCAATATAGAAACTTATGATCAATGGTTATTTGTTAACGATATTGATGTTGAAGAGATTAGCATTACAGATGCGCAAGCATTTATGGATATTATTGTAGAGACGTCCACAGGTAGCGATGCATCTACAGATACCACCGCGCAGGCTATACAAAACGCGCTAGTGTCTATTTTGAACCAGCTAACCAGTTACGATATTAACGTCGTATCAACATTGTTAGGTCAGAATTCATTTAATGTAGATACTAGTAGATTCAAGATCTCTGAATTGGATATATCTGGCTCACATAACGACGGTGACTACGATTCTACACTTCGTGTCAAAGACGCATCTCTACATGCAGACATGGGTTCCATCGATATTGAACCAGGCGTGTTAAGGTTAAATGACACAAGCCAATCGTATGCACAGTTCTCCATTAACCAATTAGATACTGCAACACTTCACACCCGTGCTAAGACTTTAGGTTCTATACGCATTGCAAACGTTGAAGTCGCCGTAAAGGAAATAACACATGACTAATGTAACACGTACCATCTACGCCAGTGCGCTTCAATCAGCACAGGTTTTAGGTATTCCCTACGACATCGTAGATAATACCACACTAAATGAAAAGTTTGGTATTCTCGATGGCATCCATCCAACCGAGGGCTATCCGGTAATGCAGTACCTAGCAATCGGACGTGGTGGTCATAGAAACGCCAGTGGCGCAGACGGTGCATCGCTTACGCGTTTAAATACCCACAGAGCGTCTGACGCGGCGTTATTTAAACACCTACCCTTTGTATTACGCGAGGTAGATAATGACCTTACCGCAACACAGCGTGCCCGTTACGGTATGCGTCGCGAAGAAACTATTGACGGTGTTAATTACATCGCCTATTACTTACTGCGCATCGATAACACTAACGTGGATATTGATTACAACCGTGTAACTGTTACTGACGGTGATCAGTCAACTGTTCCATATACACCGTCTTCAAGCGACTTGAGTCCAACGCCAACTGAAGTATCGCCTACGGGTATTAACGTGTCTGATGGTGAGTACCTGACCGCCTCTGCAGGTATCACGCTTAACTTCACTAGCGACATTATCAACGAAATCGTTAATGCTGCTAAAATTATCTATGGTGAAGAAGAGTACGCGACGTTATCTGAGATAGGTTTGGTATCTGGTCAGGACTACACACACAGCGCTACTAACAGCGAAGGTGGTTCATTCACTTACGCTGAAGTTATTGCCGCGCAGGTTAACACGCACATCACCATGCATCAGCAGTTATGGTTGTTAAATAACAGCTTAACGCTTGAGTTTAATCTAGGTGGTACTGAATCATTATCAATCTAAGGTGATGACATGCAGAGTGACCATATAAAAACGTTAAGTACCTTTGCCCACACGCTCGATTATGAGTGTGAAGTAGAGACCTGTAAAGGTAAAGTCTCACTTACCAGTATAAGTGAAGCAACACGGGAAAAACTGTATGGTAGCCATGCCTGGCCATGTCACTGCAAGGAATGCGGCGCGCTCTACATCTCTAATGTACCATTACCTTTAGAGATAACCGGTCAAGGAGGAGCTCGACGCTCCTCTTATAGCCTTGAGATCGCTAGGAGAAAGATGCTTGTAATCAAGCTCAATAACAACAGGTTAGGTTAGCTATGTTCGGTGTAAACACTTTTCGCATCATTGGCTTTGATCCTAGCGTTGACAACATGGGTGTAGGTATTTTAGAGGTAGACATTAGAACCTATAAAGTTATCTGCGCCCAGTCTTTTACGCTAAAGGGTAAAGACCATGTTAAGCGATACGCTCATATTGCCAAAATACATGGTGATAGAGTAGCTAAACTACACGGTCACTATAATGCAATTTTGAATATCTTTGATCAGTGGGACCCCCATGCTGTTGCAATCGAGACGCCATTCTTAGGACGTTTCCCTGCAGCTTATGGTGCATTAAAAGAATGCGTGTGTATTGTCAATCAAGCTCTACTTACACATGACTTCTCATTGAAGCTTAATGAGATTGACCCTAAGAGCGTTAAGAACGCACTTGGTGTGTCAGGTTCTAGTAAAGATAAAGATGACATGCAAAAGGCACTTATTGCAAAAGATGATATTAGCTGGGAAAGAGATGTAAACCCTGAGGAACTAGACGAGCACAGTGTTGATGCGGTAGCTGTGGCTTACTGGTTTTATGAATTCCAATTTGGTCCTTATATAAAGAGGTCGTGATGGCAACTTTCTTTTTAGTTACACCCACAAACGTCGGACATGAAACGCTCGGAGATATAGAAAAGATCATTCAAGCTAAAGTCGATCCAATGGCGCAGTTAACACACGTAACTAGGAAGACGGGCGCTATGGGTACGACCCCAATCCTCATGTCTCGAACAAATCCTGACGGTATACCCCTTGAGGATATTATTGATCAGTTAATTGCGGAGATGAATGAAAAGCAAGAATATATCGAAAGAGATAAAAGCCTAGCTGCTCAATCTCTTAAATTAAACAGTCGGCAGATTATTGATTTGCTGATACGTATTAAACGTATTAATAACGAGTCACGTAATCTACTAGAGGCTATTAGTCCTGATCAAGGTCCAGTGGGTAAACCGCGCGTAGGTAATTAAACTAGCCAGGGCGTTGTCCCTGGCTTTATGCCGTGTTAACTCTGACGCGGGTAAAGAAACCTATAGAGGAGATTCATCATGCAGTGTTATACATATCAAATTGGTAAGGCTGAAGATAACCCAGAGCACGAGCATATACTGCTTATAAATAGCTCTGTTAAAAGCGGCTACCGCTGGCTGGCCCCGACATGGGCATTATTAATGGCTTACAAACAAGGTGAGATTACAGAAGAACAATACACTGAGAAGTTTAAAACACTGATGCGTCTAAGGTATCGACGTTATCGTAATTTATTTGAAGCGATGAGTAAACAAGAACAAGTAGCGTTCGGTTGTTATTGTAAAGACGGTGACTTCTGCCATCGACATCTACTCATTGAGATGTTTGAAAAGATCTGTAACAACTACGACATTCCCTTTAAATATATTGGAGAATTAAAATGAGTAACTATAATCCAGTTAACGTTGAAGACCTACACGACGATACATTCAACACCGTTGTTAGAGCAGCTGATGATGTTCTAGTTAAATTACGTCACGCACAACTTAAACATGGTCTAACTAGGGGATGGCGCTACCCGCCACCAAATGCTGCAATAGGTGAGGGGCGGTTCTTTAACACTCCTGAAGAATGCGTGGTGGCTTTAAAATCCCATCTAGCGAAAGGTGAGATTACCGACTGCATTGCCTACCTGATGTTTTTGAAAGACTTAGAGGGGGGTGATTTCTCTGAAAGTCTTGTTAAGCAGTTTAAATTAGATAATAAGGAATAGCGACTTGAAAATATCTAACAATGTAAAAACAATTACCAGAAACCCCATCGCTGGTGTTTTAGATATTGAGACAGGATCTCTTCGTAATAAAACACACATATTCACCATAGGTCTAGTTATTGGTAATCTTGTTACTGGTGAGATTTTGGCAGAGTCGTATTATCGAATAAACGGGGTTGGTCAAGAGGACCGTATAAAGGATCATGATACGTTTGAGGTATTCTGGAAAGACAGCTCTCTGGTTTCTCTAGAGGCTCAAAGAGAAATATTTGATGAAACCCTACCACGTATGCCCCTGGCTGAAGCTTTATTAAAATTAAATGATGACATCAATGATTTTAAAGAGAAATATGATGTTAAACAAATCAACATAACTGGTAACGGTAGTGAATTTGACAACGCCATTATTGTAGAAGCTTATCGAGATTTGGACATTGAACTGCCATGGAAGTATGGCGATAACCAATCACTACGCACAATAGTCTGGCTGGGGCGGTTATTATTAGGAATTGATCCTAAGTACACTATCGAGTTTGAGGGGATACTACATCACGCGCTGCATGATTGTCGGCATGAATTTAAAACAGCTTCAACTATTGTTAGAGAGTTACTAGCCGCTATTAAGGAGAAAGGCGATGTATGATAACGCTATCGGTATATTGGCTTGTGATGCCAAGTGGGGGATAGGACGTGATAACAGTATCCCGTGGTATTGTCCGGAAGACTTTAAACATTTCAAAGAAACGACGTATAAACAAATTGTCATTATGGGTCGTAAGACCTTTGAAAGTATAGGGAAGCCATTGCCGGGACGTGTTACTATTGTTCTCACTAGAAACATGCAACTGACTGCACAAGGTGTTATTGTTACCTCAAGTCCTGAAAATGCAATGTGGACAGCTAGAGCCCTAGCAGACTCTATCGATACAGGCGGAGAGCGTACTAAGATATTCATCTGCGGTGGGGCTGAGATCTATAAGGCCATGCACCGTTGGGTTGATCGTTACATTGTCACGCGCATATCCCATGCTAAAGTATCGCATTTTGATTGTGATGCGTTCTTTGACACCTCTCTTCTTGATAATTACCGTATTGAGAAAATCAGCGAATTAGAGAAATCTAAGAACCCAGGTATTGGGTTTCAGATTCTTCATTTTGTTGATACCGAAAATCCTGATACGGACACGCGCATTACATTGGAGCGTCACTATGCCCGCTAAACAAGTGATTCTAACCCCTATACAGATCGCCTATGACTGTGACGTTTGTGGTAATCCGGTAAAGTCTCTTAGAGATACTACTAATGTTTCAGAATGGTGGGGTGGTGTTGAAAGTAAAAAAGTACCGCATCAGTGTAGTGTATGTGGAAAGACCTACACCTTTAATGTTGATATAACTCAAGTATTATGGTCTTCTGACCCCAACGGATATACCATCGAGCAGATTAACGAATACATCTTACCCAGTAAGGATAAAGATAATGAATAGAGAACAATTAATAAATGCATTAACTGACATGCTTCAAAAGCAACATGAAGTTAATGTGGTGATGAATAAGACGGAAGACTGGACGGCACTTGAACGTTCTTGGTATCGCGCAATGTGGACTGAGGCGTCTGAGATTGTTACTGAATGGGTCGATTGGGAATGGTGGAAGAAAGGCGCGGTAAGTATTAGACAAGCGCAACTTGAAGTCATTGACATCTGGCATTTCTACCTATCGCATCTTCTACAGCGTCGTGATGAAGAAGAATCATTTCAAGACGTTGCTATCGTTCTAACAGATAGTATTTTAAATGAAGGACCGTTTGGAGAACCGCTAACTTTCCCAGAAGGTGTTGAAGAGCTCTGCGTTGATGTTGAGCGTTTTATTAACGATACGATTGAATTTCGTGAACCTGATATCACTTATTTCATGCGTATTATGGAAGATCTAGGACTGAGTTTTGAAGCGTTGTATACTTGGTATATTGGTAAAAATCAACTTAATCATTTTAGGCAGAAAAACGGCGATAAGGAAGGTACTTATAGCCGCAACTGGCGCGTTTCTAGCACTGGTGAATCTACTGCTGATAATGCCATCTTAGAGGCTATTGTTTTAACCGCGATCGAGTTAAACACCCCTAGTGATGTAGTAGCAGACTATATCCGTACTGCCCTGGAAGCAGCATGGGAAGATCACATTACTTATTCAAAGGTGTAATATGTCAGGTAAACTTATTGTTGTAGAAGGAATAGAAGGTGCGGGTAAGACAACGGTAGTGGAAAGACTGGTGAGTTGGCTTCGTGAAGTACATGGTGTAGAAGTTAATAACTATCGTGAACCTGGCGATACTGTCATCGGTGAAGCTGTTCGTACGCTGATTAAACACCCGGATAGTAATATCTCAGTACAGACTCAATCTGAGTTACTGTGGCTATCACGCCGTTGTCTATTAGAAGAGATAATTAAACCATTACTGGCTAAGGGTACGTGGGTTGTTTTAGACCGTTACTGGTTATCTACTATTGTATACCAGCACGACTATTATAACACACGTCCGCTCAATGAGTTGATTGCTGAAATACTTGATGAGTATGCTATTCCTGATTTTCTTATCTATTTAAATGTAGATCCTCATGTGGCGAAGAATCGCTGCATGCATGGTGAAGGCAGGGGCCAAGTAGCCGATAAAAATGACGACCAGCCTATTGAGGTATTTAAACAATGGGCGGGACGTTACAACGCTACTGTGGCAACGTATAATAGCTTAAAACCAGTGAGCGCCTATACGCTAACCATCGATGCGAATCAGTCACCTAAAGATGTTTGCGATGATGTTATCTTTAGTGTAAACGAATTGATCTAGCGTGGCTATCTTTCAATGTACCCGGTGTGGTGTGGCGGAAAACTCCGCACTGGGTATTTACAATCGCCGCCATAGAAACTCACGGTTCTTTAGCAACGTTGAAGACGGCGAGGCGTTGTGCTGTATGTGTGCACCTTCAATGTATAAAAACGGCAGCCCTACTAAGTATACGGGTCAGTGGCATGGTTGTTTTGAGCGTCATTATCTACCTAAAGGCTCTTGCTTTACTAATAGGAATGGTAACTTAGAACACACTGAGACAGGACTTATAGGGACGGCGCTTTATAAAGCGCTAGGTAAGTCGACTCCTTACTCGTCTGAAACCGACTAAGTTATACCTCTACATTACTACTATGCAGTACAGACTGTACAACAAGCCCTTTAATAGTATATAAATGGAATCGGTATGGAAATAACATTTAAAATATCAGCAATCAGCAAAGGTCAGGTAGTCGTTGCTAACGAGCACCGCTTATGTGTTAACGATATTCATGAGAATAAAGATTGGATTTCTAAAATTGCCAATCTGACAATTCTGGTAATGCAGAAGAATATTGAATCTTCACTACCTGAAGCCCAGATCCGAAAAGATCTTAACGACTTACGGGATTCGATTAAAGATAACATCGAAGAGCAGCGTTATTTCTGCGAAGAAAACAACACCATGTTGAATCATATCAAACAACAGTATACTGCTGGGTTCACCAGCGCTGTAGTTGAGCTATGGTTTAAAGAAAACTGATTAAATAATAGACTGTTTATAGGAGGGGTCAGAAGACTCTTCTTATGAACAGTGTTATGCTGTATTTATTTTTTTAACACATTAGGTGAGGATAGAGGGATGTCTAATATAGATATTGATAAGTTTAATGCGGTGCAGGATAGCTTGTCTAAAGAAGATGCTAAGGGTGGTAAAACCCGTCCACGCATTACATGGTTGATGGCTATATTGTTTACTGCCTTCTACATCACCTATATGGTATCTATGGTCATGGGTGTAGTAAAGGGGCAGATTGAATTACCTGGATGGGAAGCTATTACCGCGCTTTTAGGTTTACCGGCTTTTGTATTACGTAGTTACTTTAACAACCGTACGCAAGATAAGAAGACCCGCGCTGCTGCTGGGCTGGGAATAAACCCTAATACACCCTCTACATTAGATAAGGTAATTGGAGCACTTGCCGCTAAATATCTAAAGGTAGATATTGATAAATCCACATAAAGGAAAAGACTATGTTACTTGGATATAAAATAGCCGGTTTTAGTATTGTTGCTCTTTTAGGTGTAATTGGATTTATTAGCTACAAACATGTTGTTTTAGAAAGAGACTACGCGTTACAAAGTGCAACGATTGTAGAGTTAGAACAACATAACGCCACTTTAACCAGTGTCAATGAACGACAATTAAAAACAATAGACCAACTCACTACGCTTACCCAAAGACAGGCTGATTTGTTGGTAGAATATGGAGAACAAAACAATGATGCCTTCGCTCGCGCCAACCGTCTGGAAAACACTCTCAACACTCTCAGACAAACCGAAGCCGTTAAAGCTTTGGAAGAACCTTATGCGCGGGGTAACGCTGCTTCTATGCGTGTTGGTGAGCTCCTGCGCACTATCGCCGGAACCTCAGGTCGTGAAGGTGAAAACCATCCCGATACTCCCTAAGACTACCCTACCTGCAGCTGTACCTCGACCTGACATCACTATGCCTGAAGTCATTACATTAACTGCTCAAGATGCAATGTTCTACAAGTATGTCTGCGATGAGTTTAAAGATGCGGGTCAGGAGGATGCGTATACCGTAGAGGAAGTCTATGAGCGCTATCCCGGTATGACTAGAGAAAGTGCGTGTAACTGGGCTATCTATGGTTATACCGTTCAAGGATGGTTCATGTTAGAAAGTCAACTGATACAATTAGGTTTGTACAGTGAGCAGTTGCGAAACAGAATCACTTATCTTGAAAATGTGATTAAAGAACTAGAACGTTCTGCTGATATGCAACAAAAAGCGGTAATGGAGTTAAATGATGAGTAACGAGATTCAACCTGAGAGGAGGCGCTTAGATAACAGGATACACGAGATAGCCTATTTGCTAATGAAACTACGCATAGCACAGGTAGCGTGTTTGGTGTTTATCTGTTATCTGGTATGGGACTTTCATTCTTTTTATAAAAGTAATTTTGATCAATTTGAAGAATGGCAGATGGTGTCAGTGGTAGCTTATATGGGTGGTTTCTTAGGTGCCCTTAAGCTGATGTTTGAAAATATTAAATTAAAGGTCTCCAAGGATGATATATGACTTTTCAACACCTTACCTTTATTAGCATTGGTTTAATTATTATCTTAAACGCGTATACAGTGTTAGATGGCGAGTATCTATTTAGAGTCAGTCGCTGCAAGCGCTGTCGTTCTTTAGATGCTAGGATCATTACGTGGTATGACCGTTTAGCCATGCTATTAAAGGATTCCAGCACGGCAATAGGGGTCGGGTTATTCTATTTAGCCAGCGGTGTTTTTACGACATGGTTGTTTAGTTACATACTAACGCTACTTGCTATCAGTGTCGTTAGGGCCTGTGATAGTGAACTTGCTGCTGAGATAAGTATGCATGTCGCATTCAAGCTCTTGGTCAGCCCTTACGCGGCTGTATGGCTTCTACCTTTGCTAGTGTATTTAGATCATTAAACTATAAAGAGGATGCGTAATAGCATCCTCTTATGCCGTCGCAGCTACTTTTAGACCTACATCATTTAAAGGAGATTAACCTATTACTAAAGGAAACTATCATGGACTTCTCATTATTAGATTTCATTTTCTACATTGCCTTTATGTCTATTCTGGTTGCGCTTCTGTATCGCGATGCGATTATCCCTACAGTCATGAACTGGTTTAAACGAAAGTAGGTATCGTCTAGATACCTACCCCGCCCTTTTATAAGAAACATTACATTATTAAATAAGGACAGTTATGTTTATAATTGTTATTAAGCAAGAGTTTAGAAATCAGATTCAAACGCGTTACATCACAACAGATCAGCTAAAGACCACCGCTAATAAAAAGCACCCTTCTATGGTGCAGCTTGAGATAGATGGTAACAATGTTAATATCTTAGATCTTGACGGTGATGTGAACATTAGCATCTACACGGCTACCGGGATGAAGTTAAATGAAATAACCTACACGGATAATACTTCATCTGGACTACCAGAATCAATCCACTTCTCACCGGATGATCCTTATCTAGATAAACCATTTGAAGGTAAAGACCAACCCTTCCCTGAACCGCTTAAATACATAGAGACACTTCAAGAGACATTAAACTCATGTCTGTTAAGTCGTTGGGATGAACCCCATGCATTCTTTAGGGGGTCTTATTCCCTAGATGTACCTATGTTGCGTAAAATAGTTGCTTCAGTATTTATCGAAGGTGTGGATAGAACCAGTCAGCATTTAACTACAGCGAAGTGTCTATTAGCTAACGTGACGAAACTGATTAAGCTACTGCAAGATATAAAAGAAGGAAGGCGAGAAAGTCACTTAATATTAAACGATGGATACTGGATCAACCCCGCCATACATGCTAGGGTTAAATTCCCACCGTGGTTAACTCACAATCTTGGTACGCTTATTAAGTTAGAGCAGGATAAATTATCGGCAATTACTTCTGATAAGTTAAACGGCATTAGTGTATATACGGCTGATATAGAGTTTATCAAACGTGCATCTTTATCTGATAGAGATCGCATCTTCTATGGCGGTATGTGGTTTATTGACAAAACTAGCAATTTTAATGATAACACGTTTAAGTCAATAGTAGACGATCATCAAAAAGCAGTAATGGCTGATAATGATAAAATTCTAACACAGTTAATTGAGTTAGATGAGATTAAAACTAATTTGAAATCTTACATCAACAACAATTAACGGCATAGGTGAGAGGGTTATCCCTCTCACCTCTTTACTCTTCTTTTTTGCTTTGAATATGCGAATAGAGACGAGAACGCCCACTGCAATAATTACCTTGATTTATCCCCGTCAGATAATGACGATTCAACAGATGACCTCCTAGGTCCCTCACATACTGCTCTCCACAGATACGTGCTTGATAATGCTTAGCACCTATACGGTATACGTAATCCTTTTCATTACCAAAATGCTCTACCATGGGAACCTGAGGAAACTCATCGTGCGCTCCTGCTATAGTAAAGAATTCTACATTGTTTAATTCAAATCCGTAGCTCTGTAGTATCTTAGCCACATTAGATAAGATGATAGCACCCTGAGAGTGTCCTATTATTCTAATAGGCTTACCTGATAATACGGGATAGAATAAATGCTGAGCCATAACCCGTGCGATGGGCGTCAGGCTGTCTGTAGCCCTCCCTATAACGCTTTCTACCAAATCACGATACATTCCCTTGCTCGGGTTGTAAAGGCCCATTACAGGGCGATTGAGGAGCTTAGATAGTCCATGGAGATTTACATCGAAAACTTCTTGATTCGTCATGATACCGTTAATGAAATACCAGTGCTCATCATGTTTATTAAAATCCACAATAGGCATGACCTCGCCTTTATAAACAGGCATAGCAAAGAAGCGATCTAAGATCTTTGTTCTGCTGTCCCCGGTAACTACAATAGCCAAAGCTAACTTAACCTTACTACGGCGCTCTACCTCTTTAGTGATAGCAGTACCCTCATTGCCGAATTCTGGCACGGGCTGACCTACTGATGAGTTGATATACTTGAGATAGGGTAACTCACTAATAAGCAAGATAGTCTCTTTAATAATGTTTGCAATTAACTTAAACACAATAACGTCCTTTTGATAACAAATACAACAATACATACGATTGTTACACCGTGACGGCATAAATGGGACCCTATAAAAGAGCCCCATTTTAATAAAGTGATTACTGTTCAATGTTTGTCAAATAGACTTTGTTATTCTCAACATCAACGAGTAACTCAAATTGACCTTTCCCTGTTAAGCTTACCGACGCATCCTCGGTCGTTGCATCTAGATGGAAAACTGTTCCACCGACAGATGATACAACATTGACTTCACCAGCCGTGTCCCACACATTGTCAATTTTAACGATCGCGTTTTGTGCGATGTCTTCCATATCTAACGTGACCGTTCCCGTACCTGATCCAATTCGTTTAACAACATGGTAGACTGCAAAACCAGATAGGGTGACGTCGCCGTCTGTGTTAACGACGTTAAATGTACCGTGGGGGTCGATCGCACTAAAGTGAGCTTCTAGGATTCCATCGTAAGACGAACCGATGGTGAACATGTTTCCTTCATCGTCTTTCGAGTAAAGGATCTGATCTTTAACGTTAATGGCAATACCTGCCACATTAATTAATTCAGGTTCAGGTACTGCACCGGGGGTCGTACTGTAAGGAAAACCTATTGGCCCTAAGCGGAATGTTGCCATTGCATACTCCTGGATGTAACATTTGTAGTAAGATTATTTAAATAAATTGCCTTACACCAGGTAAAGCTAATGGGGTGTTTACGAAACATAGTCACAAGATATAGCTCCTATGCCCTATAGAATTACATACCTACATTACCTAAATAGTGTACGATATTAAAAGGTGGTAAATGTGGGAAGAGGTATAGATTTAACGGGACGGAAGTTCGGTAAATTAACCGTAGTAGATCAGGCTCCCAATAAGGAAGGTCAGAGGGGCAATTGGTGGAATTGCTTATGTGATTGTGGGAATGCGAAAGTTGCTTCGGCTAAAAGTCTAAATGCAGGCGATACCCAAAGCTGCGGTTGTCTAAATAAGAACGATCTAATAGGTAAGGTCTATGGGAGGTTAACCGTCAAAGCAGAAGGGGTTGAAAAGAAAGGTGATAAACGCACATGGGTTTGTGAATGTAGCTGTGGATCAACTAGTATCGTTACGACGAGTGATTTAGTAACCGGTCATACGCGCAGTTGTGGATGTCTACAGAAGGAGCGGGCGAAAGAAGCGAATAAGACGCACGGCTATTCGCGTAGACGTCACCCCCTCTACGCACGGTGGTTAGGTATGAGGAATCGATGTAATAATCCAAATGATGACTATTACGACAACTATGGAGGTAAAGGTGTAAAGGTCTGTAAGCGATGGGACTCATTTACTAACTTTCTGGAAGATATGGGTGAGTGTCCGGAAGGTCATACGTTGGACCGACGTGATAACGATGGTGATTATACACCTGAAAACTGTCGTTGGGCTAGTCCGTCTGAGCAGTCTAGAAATAAAAGCGATACATTGTGGGTTAATTATCAAGGTAACAAGGTGAGGCTAGTAGAGTTATCTGAAAAATTCGATGTTCCTTTCAAGCTTTTGTACCAACGATTATACACACATGGATGGTCTTTAGAACGGTCTCTTAAACCTTGGATAATTACTAGGCGTGGAACTGGAATGCTAGTAGCAGTCAATATCAAATCTAGGAGGTTAGTGTTAGGTAAAAAACTAAGAGGATTAGCAGTGAAATGCGAGCTGTCTAAAAAGCAGTTAAGTGAAGGAACTATTGACTATTCTATCATACAGGAAACATGGCTAGCAAAGTCTCTCGAAGATCCTACACCTTGGAATGATTTCAGGGGATGTAGCGGGATACCAGAGGACGTTATCTTAAAGCAAGCTAATGAACCGGATATTATCTTTTCTAACGCGAGAGAGGCTTACAGGTACCTTGAGCGGAGTTCTCTGTTAGATGAGGAGTATACATTAAAAGTATTTGAATAACGGCATAAAACCATGGGGCTTTACAACCCCATGGTCATGCTGACTATGTTTCTTTTTTTACTTCAAACTACATTTCTGTAGTAATCAAGATAGGCATCAGAAACTGCGACCATAATCAAGATTAGCAGCTAGGTCTGCAACCAGGCCGTTAGCATGGCTAATTGCCTGTAGGCGTGCATCGTTAACTGCTTTAGATGAAGCTACGTTAGTTTCAGATACAGAGTCAATTGCACTAGAGATAGCAGACTTGTCTACTTTAAGTGCAAGACCAGCATCAGCGTATGCTTTAGCGTCAGTCAATGCAAGTAGAATTGCATTTGAAGAAGCAACGTTTGTTGAGCTGTTAGACGTGATTGAATCAGAGATAGACGTTTTGTCTACTTTGGTATCCAAACCATCGTTAAGCTGAGTGATGCTTGCTTTAGTTGCAAGTGAAGACGTAATAGCAGCGATATCGCTGTCGTTGTCTGTCAATGCAGCAGCAAGTTCTTGAAGTGTATCAAGCGCGGCTGGTGGAGCGCCGCCAAGGATGTCAGACTTAACTGCATCAGCGTAAGCAATCGCTGCTGCTTCAGCATCAACCGCACGTTGGTGGGCAGTATACGCAGCCATAGATGATGCGTATTGAGTAGAGTTTTGTTCTACAACTGAGTCGCTGATACCGTAGTTTTCAACGTTACCTAGACCAACGTCAGCTTTAGTTAGGTTAGAAGTGTCTTGTTGCGCTTGAGCAATGTTAGACTCAGCAGTTTCAAGACGTTGACCGATTTTCAACAAGGTGTCTAAGTCAGCAGCTAGTGTGCCACCTTTAAGACCATTGATTTGGCTATCGGTGTAGGTATTAGCTTGAGCGATCGCGTTAGCTTGTGCAGCGGCGATGTCAGCTGTGTAGTCACGACCTAGCGTGATTACATTACCTTCGTGGTCTTTAGTGAAGATCTTGCGATCTACTAAGTTAAGTGCAATTGCACCTTCTTCCAAGTCAGCAGCTAGCGGCGCTGCGCCTGAGGTGATTGAACGGTCAAATTGAATCTGACCAAGATCAATGGCTACGTTTTCCGCGCCTGAAGTCGAGTTGACTGTACTCATAGGGTGAAACTCCTAGATGGGATGGGTCCCGGATTAAAAATACGATAACAATCGTGTCATAGTATCTTAGTAAATGGAGGGGTAGATTTTAACACCTACCCCGAAAAGTTAGCATTTAAATGCTTACGCCAAAGAACGCAACACGTGCATCCCATGCAGTGAAATAGAAGGTTTCCCATTCTTCTTTCGTTGCAAGGACTACTGTGTTACCATTCTCATTCTTAAATGGAATTGGCTGCCACTCAGCACCTGCCGCTTCGCGTCGTTCAATCAAACGATCGATAGACGTCCAACCGTTTTGATCGTTTTCAGTAACGCTACAGATGGTACCATTAAACTCAAACGCATTTAGTTTACGCCATGTCGCGTACTTAGCATCACCGTTGAAATAGTCTAAGACATTTTCAATGATAGGCATGGGTGGGAATGAGACATATTCTTGCTCGGGTTGTTTAAAATCAGCCTGAGCTTCTGTCAGCGTTGCATTAGACTCGCGAATCGCTTTGTTCTTACTAGCAATTACATCGTTCTGCTTGTCAATAGCGATGCAACGTTGCGCCCAGGAGTCTTGAAGATGTCCTTTATAATTCTCAAGAGCTACTAGCAACGTGTCCTCTTTGACATTGTTACTCATTAATTTGTAAATGTAATTTAAATCGTAACTGAGTTTACTAAACTCATATACAGCTTCTACTACATTGCCGTCATCATCCGTTGTCTCGGGGGCAAGGATCCATTGACTAAGATCCGGTTTATTAGGACGCAACATTAGCGTTTCTCCTTAGGTAAAAAACCAAGCGGTCTAGGTAATCTAACTAATCCACGCAGGGTACGTTTCATGTTAAGATCATTAATGAAAGAAATGTTAGGGTAATACTGGATAGTATTATCATCACCATAACGCGAGTAAGCGTCTACCCTAAACGTGGGATGGATTGTATTTACACCACCTTTGTAAACAGAACCATCCTCGTGGTTTATGTAGTAATCGTGGAATGACGTATGATCCCACGTCGCATCTGGCGTGCCTGTCATAATCATGACAATATTATTAATTGCTTCATTACTAGAATTAATAATAACAAACTTATCACCAATGGACAGTCCATGCGTGACGCTACCGCTTAGATCGACAGTAGCGGTATTAGTGCTATCGACCGTTCTATCCTGTATAAGTTCCTTGAACGTTACATGACCATATACCAGACCAGTAACAGTATCTACATTTAAGAAAGGTAACAATTTCACACCATCTGATCTTCCATACCAAGGGATTGATAACTCAGTATGACGTATCGCATCTTCTGACCAACTACTAGAGATGAGTTCACCAAACTCATCATCTAACGTAAAGGTTGCTCGCTCTAGCTTATGTTTGACGTATGCAGCCTGGTTAGTTTCTTTACCAAGTTTACCTGTCAGATTGTAAATAAGCGGAGCGTTATTATCAGAAACAGTTGCAAAGACATCACCAATTTTAATCGTAGCTAAAGATCCCGCACGTTGATGGTGGGTAGGTTCTAAAACTTTACCCAAATGCTGATAATCTACAAATACTATCATATCAGCTGGCGGGTTATACGGTGCACTGTTTTCCGCGCCGTTAAAGTCTAAACGGAAAGATGTATCATGCACCCACGTGTCGCCAAAGTTTTGAGTACGCTTAACTCGATCACCTAATTTCAATGATTTTCTAGTCAATTCGACTGTCTGCATCGTCCCATCAGGTAACATAGGGTTCCAGTTTAAACCTACTACTGCATTTAGATTCATAGAATCATAATAGTCCGCCAACACATCCGGTCTTGCCATTACATCCAGTGTAGGAAGCTGTGCAAGCGAGTATTTTGTTCTCTTACTAAATAAGACAATAACCTCATCGCCTACTTCCCATGATGTTGTTAACGATGTAGGGTTATTGCCGGTAAGCGCTCTAGAACTAGACGTGTAGCTCGCCCCTTCAAATATCAACGGGTTGGTGTATGAGTTAGTAGGGTAAAAAAGCGTAGGTTCCGTGGTGTTGTTAAACTTCACAGCCGGACTATATTCGCCCTTGGTGACGTTATACAACCAACACCCGCCTACTAAATCCCCACCATCTCTAGGTAATGTCATGTTAAGATCTGGAAGTGTTTCAGAAACGGCATCGATGGTAGTTCTAAATATCTCCAACGACTTGATATATTCCCACCCACGAGTTCGATTGCCTAGTAGATCTTTACCAAACGCGTTAGCATCTATATTGATACCTTGGGCGTCTGTGCGAAGATCCTGCATCTGCCAGTCGTAGATGTTATCGTGCGTATACCCTAATGGATGACCAGAGAATCCATGTTGAATATTACCACCATACCCACCGTCTATCAGTGACCCGCCATCACTATTGTATTGGAAACAATCAGCAATAGACTCCGCCCTCTTCAAAACAGCGCTTTGTGAATAAAAATCCCCACCATTAGCTGTTGCATGAAGTTTAGTACCTAATGGATTAAAGGCGGGGTGATAAGCACCCTGGTTAAGGCGTGTAACTTTTGCAATAGGCATCCAAAATATACTACCTATTGCATTGTTAGATGTGAACTTAGGATTGGTAATGGCAAGACCCGGGTCAACATTACCTACTCGTTCTTGGGAATTAATCTGGTAAAAATGACGACCAGAATTCACCTCAACGACCGGAATTGATGAGCCTTGGGCACTCAGCCTTACAAGAGAAACGTCACCGCTAGTCCTTACATAGGACGTTGCCGCATCATCATAACCGCTTGTAAAGCGCCAATCATCACCAATTGATGGTACTGAACGTATACGATACTGCCATTGATAAACACGGTCGCCGTCCAAATATACGTTATTATCAGGGTCGTTGATAAACTTTGTTTTGTGCTCTTCGCTCATCTTATCCCATGTAAACCCACGGCCCCACGTCACGGTATCCCACGAACCAAAAGCACTATAGCTCTGAGGCATTACACCATCGGTGTAATTCTTTGTTCCGCTAGTATTGCCGTTATATTGGACATTACCTAAAGGAAAAACAGCAGGTATCTGACCTCCCTCATTCCCTATTTCTACTAGGAATACTTCCATCCCTACTAGATCTTCACGAGATACCATATCTACTGGTTTAAAGTAGGTAACATCTGACAATAGCATACCTGATGGTGCGTCGCTTACAGTAATGTAAATATTATTATTGTTTATTACATGGTCGCCAGGTTTATAATCGCGAGATGTAGTCGTACTTGCCTCTACTTCGGCCATCGGAGCCGGTGGAAGGTAGATAGAGTTTCGAGATGACGCGCCAGTTAAATTTTGAACGATTCTAAGGCCGTCTATATTGTAGACAGGGTGCTCCGTCTCACTATCCCCACGGTTATTACCATCGCTTGTGCTTCTACCCATTCTAAATGCATTGGGTAACCCGCCGTTAATTGTGCACCATATTCCTGTATTTACAGCAACATTATTAACATCTTCCTCGTAGTGCATCCCTGGATGTATAAATCCAGAAACTGCAAACGTACGTCTTCGCATTTCACGTAAAGATTCAAACTCTGAAACAGTCATGCCTTTACCCGATGAAGGTAACAGTTCTGCTAAGTTTATCATTTTTAAATTACTCCAGGTATTGGGGGCCGTGACCCCCATATCCATTATCTACGGTAGGTTTTAGGTAAGAAACCGATAGGTTTTGTCCCTAACACTACACCATACGCTACTGTATTACCATTGAGGTCTTTATCAAAAGCAACGTTTGAAGTCGAATGCCCTTCAAACTCACCATCATCACCATGTCTGGTGATAGGTGCTAGTTCAAACTGCCCTACAAAAGAACCATCTTCACGATAGATATTACCATCATCGTAATTAACACGATGTAGATCAAAACTGGCTTCACCCCATGTTTGATTGGTTATTGTTTGTCGTGTCGCCAAGACCAACCCCTCGATGAAACTATTTCGATTGTTAATCAGTTTAAAATGCTCACCAATCTCCAAATTAACAGTTTGTGGTGTAGACAAATCTATTATGGTAACTGGTTTATCACCTGTTTCGTAATACAGCTGTTTGAACGTCAATTGTGGATAGATCAAGTTATTCTTGGTTTGGTGTCCCAAGCTCACGTGGAATTTAACACCGTTAGACGGGTCTAACGAATCCAGCTCCGCATGTGCAAGATCTTGAGTCCACGTACCATCTAACACGTAACCATCACGTGTATGTAGTAGACCTATGCGTTCTCGACGATATCTTAAAGGATCAGAACCATCACCCACTGGAACCTGACCGGTAAGTGAGTAATTAACTAAACCCCCCTTCTTAATATCTGCTGAAGTTGTAGCCCAAATACCACTTATAGCAGCATTGGCGAAAGGTAATCTTCGAGTACTGCCATTAAAAAGAGATGCTCTTTTAACCACAGATGCCGACGATCGGTATTGTAGAAGTTGAATTTGGTTTTCAGGGACCACGTGCATAGAGCTGTTTGAAAAACCAATATAACGTCCTAGATAAGAAGTACTAGTAAGCCAGTTTTCACCTAGATTATCAGTAATTAGTAGACTACTAGATGTACGTTCTATCTTTCTACGACCTTTATATTCTTTAGATGTATTATCTGGTATGGAAGGAATCCAATCCATACAGGGTACGGTTGTGACGCCGTATGATAATAATAAATCTAAAAGCTTCTGCGGTGTTGCTATTACATCAGTGGTGATATGTCGTTGCATAGAAACATCGGACTCTTTAAAGGATATAACGATTACCTCGTCATTTACCTCCCAACCATCTGTTATAAAATGGTTAACATTACCACTTGAACCCCACTGTCCTAAGATTGTCTGAGGGTCTATTGATTTATCAATAGACCAGTACGAATTAGAATTATCGTAACGAATACCTGGCTGAAGAAGGTCTTTAGTAACGTTATATAACCAACAACCGGTTCTAAATTCGTTATCAGGAGCGTCAAGTAATGTTATTTGAGCATTGCTATCTACAGTCTCAATTGTAGATTTAAATACATTCATTAACTTCAACGGCTCCCAACCCCTGACCTTGCCGAATACATAATCGTAGGCTAGGTCTTCTACGTCAATACCCGCGCCGATGGCAGGTAAGCGTAAATCGTCAACCATATCTGCACGTATTATATCATGCACGTATTGAAGAGGGTGACCACTCTTACCAGACACATGTGTTCCAGAATTAGGGTAGATGCCTTCTTCCTGGGGACCTGTAGCTATTTTAAAACAATCCGCTATTGATTCTGGTAAATACACCCCATCAATATACCACGGGTTATCTGAATTTTCAGTTTGTTTTCTGAACGTTGCCGTGCCCAATGGGTTATAAACAGGATGATAACCACCCTGGTTAAGACGTGTAACTTTTGCAATTGGTAAGAAGTAACAAGCCCCTTCACTCATTCCGGCTGATGAAAAGCTATTAAGTGACCATATTCCAGGTGCTTTCTCAGAATAAGAATTTCTAGGAGTTAACACACGTCTACCCCCAGTCAACCTATATTGAGTAGTATATAGAGAATAACCTTGAAATTGCAAAACCCCACCGACATCATAGTCTGCAGCACTGATAAAAGTAGCGGTATACGCATCTTCTACCGTAGACCATTTCCACTGTTGACCTAACGATGGTACTGAACGTATACGATACTGCCACTGGTAATATCTACCATCTTCTTCGTAGATGTTATTATCAGGATCGGCCATCCACACATTTCGCTCTTCTGCAGTAAGATCACTCCAACGGACACCAAAACCAGGTCCATTTACTCGGGTAACATCGACACCCTCGTGGGTAAATTGATCCACTGGCCAGCTTTCCTGCCAGCTTCCGAATTTTGAATAATCTTCATGCATTAAATCATTTTGAAGATCAAATCCGTTCCAATCTTTTTCACCATTTTGAACATTACCATAAGGGTAAACTACATTAACTTTACCCTGTTTCAGCTCTACTAGGAATACTTCCATTCCTACTAGATCTTCACGAGATACCATATCGCGGGTTTCAAAAAGTGTAGTGTTTGTTAAACTAGAACCAGCAGTTGACCCGTCAGGGTGAATGCAGACGTAGATGTTGTTGCCTACAACAACATGGTCACCCTGCTGGTAGTCCTTAGTAGTCGTTGTACTTAACTCGGGTGTGGCCATAGGTGCAGGTGGTAGTAGAATACGGTTAGTGTCGTATTTAACCTCATCGTAACTCTCATGATAGCTTGTATCATGGTTAGTGCCTCTAAGGTGGACTACAATACCGTCAATGTTAAAAATAGGATAATCCGATTCACTAACACCGCCACCGCCTGTTTGAAAAGTACTACGCCCCATGTATAGGCTGTCATATACAGATGAAGAGAAAGTAAACAGACCCTCACCCATTACATAATCAGTATTATCCCAATGGCGTCCTGGCTCTATGTAACCGCTAGAGGCAAAAATACCTCTGTTATGTTCACGGTTAGCTTCAAACTGTGCCTTAGATAGTGATCTAAGCACACCTGGAACTCTATTAGCTATATCTGTCATTGCTAATTCTCCGTTAAGGGGCGTTAGCCCCTTATAATTAAACGATTGATTTACGACGTTTATGTCTAGGTACAAAACCGAGAATTTCGTCAGTTCTAAAAGATCCGTATGTGATTATATTCCCATTAAGATCCTCACCTAACCTTAGGTGTTGTGCGTTAGATAGTATACTATCATCGCCACTCTTTGAAACAGGGTCAACGGCTGCTATATCCCAAAAATATCCATCCTTCCTATAAACACGCCCATCATCGATACCGATCTGCCACCCATCGAAGTGCGCTGCAGGAACAGTAACATTAGTATCGCGTAGTGCAACTAATGGCACGTTAGCTATCCCAGATGTAGACGAATTTACCATCATGAAGCGCTCACCCTTCGTTACATTGACTGTAACGTTCGATTCACTTAGGTCGATAACTGTTAACACGTCATCACGGTACACGTTACGAACTTCTTTAAAGAAACCCTGCCCGTATATCGTACCAGCGTTACGGTCGTAGGTTAAAAATGGCGAAAACTTCACGCCGTCTTCATCAGTATCTCTGATAGTAATGTCCGTATGGAATATAGACCCATAAAGACCAGACTCCGGGTAGTCGAAATTGAAGGCGTCATTATACCCCATTCCATTTCTGATCAGTTCGTATGAAATCGATTGAGGGTTTGTGTCTCCAGTTGTGATTTTACCGGTTAGGTTATAGCAAAGCGACCCCCCCTCTTCTACCTTATATATTCCTGTATAATGTACAGCTCCATACTCGCCATCTAACAACCCTAAACCGGTACCCGTATGATATAGCGATGAGGCGGGAGTGTTATACATCAACATCAAGACATCAGTCGCTGGATTTACAATAGTTGCTGCATTAGCGGGGGATCTAAACCCCTGCAGGTAGCTAGAATAACCATTTAATGTCCAATAGCTACCTGCATTGTCGCTCTTCAGCATAGGTAGTGCGTTTTGAACATGACGTCTAGCTTTACAAACAACCCCATCATTACCATTAGAACCTAGCATTTCAGGTATCCAACTCATGCCAACTACCCGATCTACGTTAAAATACTCGAACGTCTCTACTAGTTTCTCAGGTGTGCAGATTAAGTCAATCTTTTCTAAACGATTACCATAGTGACGAATTCGCTTGAAATTAATAGCAACAACCTCATCGCCTACTTCCCAGCTGTTGATATGGGATCCGTCGCTATAATAACCATAAGGCTGGTCTAATATTTCGGGATTTACTTCGACATGGTTCGTGAAGAACAGCTCGTTTCCATTACCATCAACATTGGCAGTAAAACTAAATACTTCACCTTTAGTTTTATTATACAGCCAACATCCTCCTATATATGCGGTAGGTTCAACGCCGTCGTGGTCGGGTAACACGTTGATATCTAATGTAAGTCTATTGACGCCCTTAGTAGAGATTACGCCTTGGGTGATTTTCATCATCATAGACCTCTCCCACCCTCGGTGATGTGTGCTAAGTAGTTTTCTAGCAAACTCATCTGCAGTGATGTCTATGCCGTGTGCTGACATACGGAGATCTTTAACCTGCCAATCGTAGATGTTATCGTGACGATAGTCCTGGGGATGTCCACTGCGGGCGCTAATTTTAAACCCAGAATGTTCGTATATACCTTCAGATTGAGCAGTTGGTCCGATTTTAAAACAATCCGCTACCGATTTAGGCTGGAATGTATTAATATTTTCCCAACGGTTATCACCGTTTATATCCTGACGTCGAAAAGTACGCGTACCTGTGGGGTTGTAAAATGGGTGGTAACCTCCCATATTCAAACGCGTTACTCTTGCTAAACCTACGTGATAAACTCTACCATTGGCAGACAATTTCTGTTGTTCGACAGTCACGTATTCTGAATTACTTGCTGCAACACCTAGAGTGGTTTCTTTAGGGAATGAAAAATGCTGCGTAGTCAGCATGTAGTTAAATGGGTAACCTTCGTCCACTGTAAGAAAGTAAGGACCTGCTTCTTCTAACTTACCTTGCGGAGCATAATAGCGGTGAGTTGGGTTTTCAGGTACAAAGTCTCTACCATCAGCGATAGCTGAAACAGTTGTATCCCAAGCGCACGCATTTTTCCAAAATCCACCGCGAGATGGTACTGAACGGAGGCGATACTGCCACTGGTAATACTTGCCATCCTCAACATAGATGTTGTTAACTGGATCACTAGCCCACCAGTTACGTTCTTCTGGCGTCATGGTGGACCATTTCATACCACGACCTATGGTAGCAGTATCCCCAGTGTAAAATGCGCTGTATGTTTGTGGCATTACTGAAGAATATAAAGTCTGACGCTTCCACGTTGTCGGTGTATAATGAACGTTACCGTAAGGATATACGGCATCTACATCATCTTTGCTCAGCTCTACTAGGAATACTTCCATCCCTACTAGATCTTCACGAGATACTACATCCCTTACTTCGTAATACGTATCGTCCGTAAGCGCGACGCCAGCAGTTGACCCGTCAGGGTGAATGCAGACGTAGATGTTGTTGCCTACAACAACATGGTCACCCTGTTTATAATCTTGGGTAGTGATAGTACTAGCTTCAGGATAGGCCATTGGCGCAGGCGGCAATAGGACATGATTGTTTTCTTCTGTAGACCAATTTATACCGCAAAGATGGATTATTATCCCATCCACATGGTAAATGGTGTTCTCACTATCACCATCACCATAGCCATCCGCGTAGGGTCTACCTAATCTAATAGCCTGGGTTATGTTATTAGATGTCCATAGACCACCACCGTTAGACCTGGTCAGCGTGGGTTCAATACCTAAAGATTTACCTGGCTCTATGTAGCCTGACGCAGCGTACTTGTCGCGGTTGATGTCACGTCGTGCATTAAATGCAGCGGCCGACAGAGGTGGTTGACTATCGGGGAGCCGATTGGCTAAGTTAGTCATGAGTAGATACTCCTAATTAAAAAAATCTTATTAGACGTATTGGACTTTAACAGTCCAAAGATCCGCCTGTGCTTTTGTTAGAATGGCCATGAACGTTTGCTCATGTATACGTAAATCCGTCGCGCTACGTGAACCATCTATTAGCCAATCGCCCGCGTTTAGCGCAACGGTTATTTCACCGGCACTATCCGCTAAACGGGCAATTTCAAACTGGTCACCAACAGCATACATAGAGGCATCTATCGTGTAGGTAACGTTAGCTGCCGCTGCATAATCCATGCGAGTCATGATACGTGGAGTGTTAAGTGTGCGAGAACCTGAATTGTAGTAATACAGAGGTTTTAAGTTCTCATTAGGTACATTACTTAAACCCACATCAGCCTTGGTAGTCCCATGGGGATTCCTTGCTTGAAAGTGAGCAGCCAATATGGCATCGTAGTTCTGACCTAGCTTAACAATGTTACCATCGTTGTCCTTGGTATAAAGAATTAAATCCTTTAAATTAGCCGCCAATTCACCCTCGTCCAACAACGGTGCGGTTGGCACTGCGTTGGGGGTAATCGAGCGACGTATTTTCAATGGATTCAAAGTCGTGCCACCGGGGGTGGTTACTGAGCCCATATTAACGTCTCCTTATATTCCCGATGGGATTTCAATTTGGGTTGCCGGTGCGAAGATAGCTTCCAAGTCTGCCTCGCTATACAACCCTAGTGATTCAATAACCGGACGTAGACGAGGGTCGTTTAGATCAATAAACTCTCGCGTTCGGATGTTGGTTAGATACTTATAAAGCGTCATGTCTGGCGGTGTGGCGCGTGTTCCTTCATGCGCCATAGCGTAAATAGTCTCTAATTTATCATCTATGTCTAGACGATCTAAGAGAGAGGCAACCGATATAATGTACGTATCGGACTCCACTGCTTCCAAACTTTCTTCTCGATAAACAACAACCTTGGCCGTGGCATCAGAAAACGTGTGTCTTAAATGATCACCGTCGGCTGGCTGTTCACCAGGTCGACTTAGGTTTTCAGTCGACACTATTGTTTTAACACCACTCACATCTCGTCTCCTAAAAGATAATCGCAGCTTAGTGTTTGACTTGACCCCCAACTGTATAAGTTAGCGTATTCAATCTTAAGCTGTGTTTCAAAGTGAACACCGCCTTTGAAAAAGTTTTGTCGGTATTCATCTGTAATAGCTTCCCTTCCTTTATAAAAGAAAAAACCATTAGCTGAATCCTGACCTGAACCCCGCATCCAATAACCCCAGAGTAGATGTCGATAGCTCCAGCTGTTAGTATAAGTAACACTCTGCTCACCATCAACGGTGATGCGTATACGCATGGGTTGGTTCATTCCGTGCAGTGCACTTAAAATCCCCTTCCCATCAAGCTGTAAGTAGAGTTTAAACTCTCCTGCACCACCTCTATCTGTCCTAAAGCTATCACGTGATAATGTGGCGTTATGTTCCGTATCTGGTGTTAGTGTACGGTATTGCTCCTGAGATGCATTGTCTTCTCGACCAAAGACATTAGTAGCAAAAATCACATCACGTAAACCGAAAGCTGGATAATAAAAACGTTCTATTATCTCTTCGCCGTCGTCGGATACAGGTAGTAGTGTATATAAATCATAAGGCATGTTTGACACCTTTTTATATTAACAACATTAAGACGATAAACTGCCTCTAATGTACACGTACTACTGTAGACTCATAGGATATTTTTTAGAAGCTCTCTGGACGGTCAACGTAGTTGCGCCATTCTGTATTAACTTCTTCGATCTCTTGAAGAAGATTCTTGGTTTCAGTCTCAGCGAGACGTAATTCTTTATCCGTAAGGTCTGGGTTCTTACCCCACAACCAACCTGTTCTGTATGTTTCCCCATTAAGACAAGAAGTTGTCATTCGTGTTACGCAAAGATGGACGTCATCCCAATTTTGCTCATTATCGTCAAGTTCGATATACAATGCATTACGCAGTGGGTTAAGGTATTCAAAATAGTATTTGATACGCTCACCCGATAGCTCTGAGCCATGTAGATGTATTAACGTTACATCATTCTCTATCTCTTTGTAAGACAGGGAGTAACGCGCCACTCCTTTAGCTGAGATTATCTCAAACTCAACAACGTTGATAGCATTTTGATCGATAGAACGATCAATCAACAGACGCAACGCACCCGTGTAATCCCCAGGATAGAAAGCCGCTTCATCTTGAGTGATCAATTTAGTACGACCCACATCAGACGTTTTCTTGGCAAGTTGTTTAAGGATTTGCGTGACAAATGCCTCGTTAGACACGTCTACAGCGTCTTTAACGTTACCAATACTTTCTACCAGTTCACTTAAGCCAACTAGGTCGTACCCGCTGTGCTTGTGGTCTTCTGGTGGATAAGCCGTCTTCTTGTTTTTTATATCATCCCAGTAGACTGTCATGTCAGACACACTTAACGTGGATAATACTTCATGGATAGCTGCCGCTTCTGAAGCATAACGCTCACCTACGGTTTGGTAGCTAAGGATCAATTCGTTAACGGTTAGGTTCTCGTTTAACAACGCAACGCCCGTCACAACTTCATGACCGGTATCCATGGTGGCTTCTTGATACAAGTAAACTAACTTATAATCATCGCCAGGTACAAGAGGGTTGCCGCCTTTAGGGGTAAGGGTAAAACCTTGCGCGTAGAAAGGGGTATGGGTGGGCACGATGATCTGTTTACTCACCGTGTCTAAGGTGACAATTTCACCTGAGATTGCGTTGGTTGATGCCACCGCTGTAGGATCAAAGGGGTACTTTTGTAATTCAGGTAACATAACCCGCTCCTTAGTGAGATTGCATAAATGGGTAGGGATTTACCCTACCCATCGATGTGTTTATGATCAGTGATTATACCGCACCAGCGATAACAATCCATTTTGATTCCGCCTTCATCCAACGTAACCAAACCCAACCGTAATCTGATGAAATTGTCAATGGGTCATCATCAGCCACATCTTCAATCGGCCCAGCGATATTAATAGCGTTGTTACTGGCGCGACCGTAGCGATCTTTAATGATAATCTCTGAACCATCAAGAATCGCCCCATTAGAAGGAAGTGTACGCGTTAATACGTCATCACGTACATCTGCTAACCAGGTAGACCACGGCGTTAAATCACCATCAGGAGCCAGGTCGTTTACCATGGTACGGGCAACGCGGCCTTCCTCGTAAAGGATGTTAAACGCCTGTGCGTCAATAACAGCCTGGTTAACTTCATCGCGGGCATTAGCGGAATCGTGGGCGGCTGTAATAGCAGCTTCGGTTAAACTATATATGTCTGCTTTTTGAATCTCCTGCAACGCTTTAGCATTGTAGAACATATCTTCGGACGTACGTGATCCTGCAGCAAGTTTACTGAGTCGTTCGTACTGACCATTGACCAACTCTCTAACAGTCGGTATTTCATTAGTCGTAGTATCATTATCGGCCATTAGGGGCACCTCAAACAGAAATTAGGAGTGAATAAGATGGTCGTTTTAAATGTGCTTAAATAGCCCGGGATAAAACGAGTTTAAACTTAGCTTGGTCAGGCGACTTTCTATACGATCCAAACCTAAGATTTTCTCAACAAGCGTAGCTTCACCAGTCACATCATTGGCAAAATAGACCACGTAGCCTTGGTTGTAAATCTGCGGTACGGTCGTCCCAATAGTGATTGAGCGGATAACCACATGGTGGTTGCTCCACGTATCACCTTTACCTAAATAAATAGTGGGATAGTTATCAACGTCATAGGTGAAAAATGCGTCCAGGACGTGACGGTGACCTTGGTAAGTCGCTTTAGTATCTTCCCAGCTAGCACCTGCTACCGTTTGATAACGGCTACCAACTAAACCTGAAAGGTAATAGATAGTAGGTTCGTCTTCGCTTAATACTGCAACTTCAACAGTAACACGCAATGCATTATTAAGCTTAGGCAGGCGAATAGCCACAGAGCCTACTTGGTTAGCGAAGCTATATCCATTAGCAGGCGCAGGTTTGTGAGACCGGTTAACCACAGCCATTTGGCTGAGTCGATCTTCCAAACCTAAGATTTGATCGATAGCATGAGTATGGTTAGCTTTATACTCACCGCTAATAGCCGCTCGAATATCCTCAAGGGCTGCAATGACGTGATTAAGATCCGTCAAATCTTCACCATCCACTACGTGAGCAGATGGGGGGTAGAATTCTGGCAACCCGATGATATCTTCCATTGTGCGGGTGTCCGCAAAGGCCGATAGGGTTCCAATTTCTTCAAGCAGTTCACGGCCTTCTTGGCTATGAGGACCACCCATGACCTGATAGCTTTCAATGGTGAAGTTACCATTAAGAGAACGATCTAGTATGGTTACACTTCCGTAAGCGTCACCACCTAAGTTATCTTCAGGTTTAGTGTACTGATGGGTAAAGATATAATCCTTACCTAGTTTCAAAGGGTCAGCACTATCCTCATGGGTGAGTATAAAACCTTCTTTGTAAAAGGGAGATATGTTCGGAATAATAATGTGGTAATTGTCCCCATTATCCGCCGTTAAGACATGTTCCTCGTCTCGCCTTAGATTAGAAGCAGCCTGACCCGTCGGGTCGTAGTCGTAGAGGTAGCTTTGATCTGACATTCTGACTGACTCCTTTGGTCAATATAGGTAAATATAATTAATAAAATACATGGGGTTCACATAATATTTAACCCCCGTGTAGGTAAACTATGATTAGACCATTAAGATATCTATAAAGGAGACAGGTTGTGTATACCTTATCACGTGCCTTTGTACAGCAGGGTCGGCAATGGGAGTCGGTAGACGTCTCCAATCTGACCTTTGTAGAATTGTTTCAAAGTTATAAAAATGTAATCTTCGTTTTAATCGTCGGTGGCGAAGAGCGCGCAGTGCTGTTAAACGATCTAGATAAGTCGCTACGCTATAATAAAACAACAGTAAGCGATTGGTTAGTAGATAACACTAAAACCCTACCATGGCTACCTACAGTTCCAAATATAGACCATCCTAAGTCGGTGTTCTATGCTGACGTCTTCGACCATGAGTTTACGGTCAAACGTTCTGACCATACTAAACATATTGACAGTCCTAACATAGGAAAGATGGGGCCCGATGCATTAATCACCCATGAGGGTATTGATTACGTGCAGTTAGCCAAACACAGCCTCTTTACTGTTAACGGCTACGTGCATCGTGTCAGTGCTTCCAGTCAAGGTCTATATGTATTGCGTGCTGGTGAAACACTAGAGCGTACAGACAGCAACCATTTTGGTCTGATTAACTTCTCTCAACTTGGTGAGATTCAAACCCACCCCATTAAAGAAGAGCAAGTTAAAGTGGATATCCGTATCCCTGCTCATGAACAAGTGATGGTGACGTTGCCTGACGTGGACTTTAGTACTAAAACAGTTTTACTTTGCATTGGTGGTTATTTGGTTATGCTAGATGACACCTATCAGGTGGTGGGTGATCACACGTTGAAGATAAGCTTTAAGCATTATCCACTTATTCGCCGTGTATTGCTATCGCGTGAAGATATTCAGTTAGATGATCTCATTAACCCCATTGGTAACATCCAGGTTAAAGACATCCAATCTAGCTCTTTTATTCGTCGCTATTTAAGTCATCCCTTTAGCTTTATTATCACCATTGATAACGATAACATTGCATTAAGGGAAGAGCGCTTACAGGAGACGGGCCTACCTGGTAAGTTTAGATCAGCAGAAATCCCCCAAGGTATCTTGATGGATAACGAAGGACTTATTGCTGAGTATAGTCTGATAGGCTCACCTGATGACTATTTAGTAAGTGCACGGGTCAAAGAAGAGAAACAACTTCTATTAGACACAGTTATGGATTTACCTATAGCTGCAACACCCATGCGGTTTCCCACGTCTAGACGTGATAGACAACCACCACGTTTAGTAAATCTGTATACTGTACTGTAAACGGCATAAGCTAACCACCCGGCCTCACGGCTAGGTGGTTAGGCTTTATGCTGCAAAGCTCACATGTTCATTGTAAACAGACGGTAAAGTTACATTTTGGTCATCTAAGACACATACCTCTGCATTTGTAAATCCTCCACTGAAGCTAGCGAAATGATTAACAAGAAATAACTGAGATGCTTGTCCTGTCTCAACCAACAACTTAATGTATCCCATTAAACGATTACGATGCACTGCATCAAACGTACGACCAGTCTCATCTAGAAGCATGGGGTACTCGTGTAAGTCCATGAAATGCATAACCGTTACCATGAAGGCAAAGTCAATCATCTCCATCTGACCCTCAGACCCCAAGCTGATATCACTAACAGGATGATCATCATCACCTACTAGGAATGGGAACTTATAATCTAATGTTCCTGCCTGGTTAGCGCACGGCATGACTTGTAAACGGTGTCCCCACACCTTACCAATGATGGTATTCATCTGATCTAATAGACACTTAATGAACCCTGTCATTTGGTCTGCAATGATACCCGTTGATGGTGAAAGCATATGTTGAAGATCCTGCCAACCCTGTGTTTCTTTGGTCAGCTGTTCTTGTGATTCTTTTAACTCAGCAATCATTTGCTCAAGGGTATTCTTTTGACCTAGTGTCGTGTTAAGTGTAGAAAGAGTTTGTTGACGCTCTCGCAATACATTGTCTATTACCGATTGACGCTGCGCTTCGATAAGTTGATCCCGTAAAGATTCTAAATCTACCAAAGCATCGCTTACGATTTTCTGGTCTTCAAAGAATCGTTCAAATATCCCTTTACCCTGCTTCAAACGAGTAATCTCACGATCTACGTCAGCAATGTGACCTATAACCACACTGAGACGTCTCTCAAGCTCCTCTATGCGCTTTTCTACCTCTAAACCATCTAAGCCCTTACTTTCATGAAACTTCTTAATAGAGGCGTCGATAAAGGCTATCTCTGAATCAATGATTTGTTCGTCACGATACATCATGACGTAGTCTTTAAAGCTCTCGTAAGTATGGAGAATTTGAAGAGGTGAAGTATCGTAATGCTTATCACGCTTAACTTGACTCCATAATGGATTTGCTCTTGGGTAGCTTTCCATGATGGCCTGTAGGCGATTAAGATCACGAACGTATTGCTGATAGGCGTTAATCTTCTCAACAATGGTTTCATTTTCTCTTTCTTTACTTTCCAAAGCATTAGTTAAGTGTTCTACCTGTATCTTAGATTCCTTTAACTCATTATCAGAAACACCTGGACGCCATATGTAGTTACACTTAGGACACTCCATTTCCTTGGCTTGCTCCATGTGGTGTATACGGCTCTGTAAGCCATCTATCCGACGTCTTAGACTTAAACGCTCACGGTCCATCTCTTTAACGTAGAGTACTGCTTCCTGATAAGCTGCTTTATCGTACTGCGGTTTCATCTGACTAGGCATATCAACAACCCAATCCCTTAAAGGAACAAAGACAGAATCAACTTCTTTATACAAAGCGGCAGCATCTTGCTTAGGAACTTCCCAGGGGTGATTGTAAGCGATTAAACTTTTCTTCTTTTCTAACACTTTACGTTTTTCTAGAAGATCATCTAAACTGTTAGCCCCTAATTCACTCATTTGACTTAACATGGTCTGTAGGTCATTAAGGGTTTCTGTGTAGTTATCCCTTTTTGCAGTGTGACTTGCGTGGTCAAGTTGAAGTTTAACAATGCGATTATCAAAATCCACAACTGAAGTAAACTTCTCTTTAATCCAAGTTTGTAAGTCGGTCTTTAGAACACGTTTTGCCAAACGCAATACATTGTCACGACGTTGTTGGATATCTTGTTTGACAGACTCTGGACTACGCGTAGAGGTTCGTCTATCCGTCAATAATGCTTCGATGTCTTTATGACATTCGTCTACACGTTCCTGTAAGTTAGTAGACGCTTCTAACGACACTAACCTGGCCTGTTGCTGTGCCACTTTCTCTTTAACGTGTTTAAGCGCACCCTGGTTGTCCCTGGCTGCTATTCTCACCGCGTCGTAGAGACTATACGCATAGCTCATGTCAGTGGTACTTAGATTAGCTATCCACTCACGTCGTTTAGCAGGTGCCATTTTAGTAAAGCGCAATTTGCCAGTCAAGACCGCATGTAGAGACGACGTATAACCCAGCTCACGCTCTACTAGATCTTTCTGTACCAAAGCCGTACCACCTGGATTTAACTCTACACCGTTTCTTATAAAAGAATGTTTAGCGCCACGGCTAATCTCAGAGCGTAGGATAAAGTCCTCACCTTTAAATTGAATGTGAAGTTCCTTATACCCACCTTTATCAAAATCACTAGGGTTGGCAGGTAGCGGTGTTAATTCACTTAGTAGACTTGATTTACCTGAACCGTTTGTTCCCAGCAGAAGCTGCATGGGAGTTGAAAAATCGATACAGATATAAGGTATCTCGCTCAATGCAAAACGTCTATACTTACTCAGTATAAGTTTTTGTATCTTCACGCTACGTTTCCTTTTTTCATTATCCATGCGTTATAAAAACCCAGCATGGATTTAAAATCCATCGTTGCAAGTTTAGTTGCATTATCTAAGTGGAACACAACCTGCGACTTCCCGCACTGTACTTTACTTGGATGAATGGTATAAATATTAAAAATGAATCCTGCTTGGGTTAGTAATTCACCCGCTTGGCGACTAGGGAACCATGTACCGAAATCTTTTATCTCCATACCTACCCTAAGCCCATGGTACATCCTAAGACCTTCATCACTAGGCTCAGGCATCGCAGGCATTTGATCTTTATAATAGTTAACTGCCTTAGTTAGGCTAGTGTCGTACACCGATGCAGTAAAAGGACCGTACGATTCACCGTCAATGATTTTCTCACATCGACAAATAATGATATCTTTAGATTGATCCCGTGCGATGGGCTTAAGTGCGTTTGGTTCTTTACGTAGCTTATTTGCTTGTTTGTTCTTTGCTATAAAACGTCTGTGTATCATGCCCATGGTGGCGTTCTCCCTATCTCAAAAGATAGTGTTATTCTGTTTAAATTGACAGTCGGTAATTACTGTTAGTGTCTTAATGTTGTGATTGGTATCTTTAACACGAGGTAAATGATGACCTTACAAACTCGATTACGCGTAATCTCTATTGGCATAGTTGCTGAGAATAAAGAACGCGATAACCCCGAAGTCTTAATAACCCCAATAGAAATACTTCCTTTTCAATTAGGAGAGGTTAAAGAAGACAAAACAACGTTCTTTAGTAAAGGGCTTGATGGTTTTGGTAAAGAATGGTCAGCACAAGTAGATGTAGATAAAACGATCAAAGCCACATGGTTAAGTCTAGAGACTAACCGTGAAACGCCCCCTGACCTTATGCGTGGCGAGCAAGTGTTATTGTGGCAATATGCTGACACTGATAAATACTTCTACACTAGCATGGGGAGAGACGATCCACTGCGACGTTTAGAAACTGTTGTCTATCGTTGGTCGAATGAGCCAGATGTCACTAAAGACATAGAGGCGCTGACTGATGAAAACAGCTATCGCCTTACTATCTCCACGCATGATTCTAAGATTGAGTTAGTTACTAATAAAAACAACGGTGAGCCTTTTGCTTACCAATGTCTATTAGATACTAAGAACGGTAAATTTACCTTTACCGACGATGTTGATAACTATCTATTCCTAGACAGCGCTAATACTCACATCAAAGCCCATAACAAAGACACCACGTTCTTTGAACTTAATAAGAAAGACATCAATGGCTACGCGCCACAAGACATGACCTTTACGGTTGACCGCGATGTCTCTATTACAGTGGGCCGACACATGACCTTTGATATTGGTGGTAACTACAGTACCACGGTAGGGGGTAGTGAAACTGTAGATGTTAAAGGGTCTATCTCTATTAAATCAGGAGGTCCTCTCACTGTTAATAACCCGTCTACTAAATACACCACACCCAATACTGAATTTACAGGTAATGTAAAAATAGGGGGTGCGCTAAATGTAAGTGGTGGTATCACTGGCGAGGGTACCATCAAAGGTAAGAGCGGTGACTTTAAAGACTTTAAAGCCTCCAATCCTATCAATGCTAAAACCGTCTATGCTCCTGATGGCTAACGGCATAACCTACCTCTACCCGTCTAAAGGTAGAGGTAGGGTCTTTATGCGTCCTGCTCATTTAGCCTTGCTTGTTGTTGTACAACAATGGCTTCTAGTGCTAACATCCTTTCTTTATATGCTTGTGCTTTTTCCTCAGCAGCAATACGACGTTGTCTCTCCGTATCTCCTACCGCTCTTTTATTTACACGAACACGTTCAAGTTCCAGATGTTGATCCATGCTAACTGACCCGGTTGTCGATGCAGAGTATTCATTTACTACCGCATCAACACCTACAGTTGCTAATACTGTTTCTTTTAACAATAACTTAACACCGTCTAACGGTTGACTACTAGGTAACGAACCTAAATCAACTGAAACAATACGACGAGTATAAGGCACTGTGTTTACATTAGGCATGCCTGTAATGTAATTAGCAGGTAACGTAATGCTGGTCCCCGTAGCGCTTGTTAGCGTGACTATCAATATATCATTGTCAACTGCATCATTATACGTGTCAATGGTTAAGCCGTTAGCAATAAATACATCTTGCAATACATCTACACCCTGAGCCAGTAGCGTCGGGATGGTAATAAGACGAGTAACTTGATATTCCACGCCGGTTAAAGCAACAAACGGATTAGCTAGCGTGAAGAGTCCTTTATCATTAACTCTGATCAAGCTGCTCATTATAATACTCCTTGAAACTTTGTTTCTGTACTACTAGATAGTTAACGTCATTATACGAACTGATAAGGAAATCTACCCCATCGCGTGTAATGCGTGAGATGTCGGTATCTAGCTGTGTGAATTCATTGACTGTCTCAGCAGCGGTTAACATTCTATGAAAGAGGATAACCCAATCCTGTGTTTCAGGCGATAGACGATTAAAGTCTGTTTCTTGTGCCGATAGGGCGGTGTAGTCTGGGAACTTTTCTTCAAATTTGAAAATCCCATCACTGTTACCTATTTCACCAACCGCTGTGAAAGCAATGGTTTTATAAGCAGCATGGCTAACGGTCAAGTTAGCATCAACGTGCTCAAGTGGATAGTTAGCTAACGCTGGTAAAGACAATCCCATTGCTTCCTGGTAGTTAACCGATGGCGAATAGGTACCTGCAAGTCCCGTTTGCTCTTCAATGGCCACACGATGCCACATAGGGACGATAATGAACTCTGTCGGCCTAAATAAGGTAGGGAATACATCGTACCATTCTACTGAATCGTAATCGCTATCTTCTAAGATAGATTTTGCAATGGCATCAGCAATGGCATCGGGGTTGTTACCTGCTATACCATATTGAACGACGTACCATGTTAACTTTTTCGTTGTTGACGAGTGTTTATCATTCCACGTCACTTCATATGGCGTTAGTGCGGTATAAGGTGCGTCTTGGGATATCTCATTAGCCATCCCCAACATACGTGGTAGGTCTTCTGTCAACACATCCGATATCTCAGTATAAGGACGATGTAAATCGTTAAGCTCCTCAACTGGTTTAATCGGTATTAGTGCATATTCGTCATATTGACGAATAAACGTACGATTAGAAAACCACAACGTAAAGGTCGTACCGTTTGCTGTCCAGTTAATATAACTGGGATAGTAGTAACCTGCATCAGAGGCTACCATGGCTCCTGATACAAACAAACCAACGGAAATAGACGGATAGTCGTTACCTATGAATTGGTTAAGTACTGCGTTGTTTGACGTAAGTTCACCATTTCTCGCCTTGGTGTCGATATAATCGATTAAGTTTAATAGGACATTGCCTACTTCATTACCTACGTCCATCTGCTCGCCGTTGTCGTCCAATGTAGACATCAACGCAATGCGCAAGTTAGGATAGGTGCTAGAACTGTATTCACGGTTATCTGGTGAATAGGAACGGGCGTGTGATGACATTTCACCAACCGGGGAGAGGGTATTCTTATCATTGTTTATCAAATCATTGATAATGACAAACCCTTTAACTGTACTCATTATAAATCGACTCCAAATTAATCATCGTATTCAACTAAGGTAGGGAGCAACACATTGACACTATTCATTGCTTTTATTAAAGCCCTGCCCCAATTTCTACCGTTTCTACTCACATTATTAAAGGGGGAGAAGGCCAACATGTCCGGACATAAAGATCCCTCTAAGGGTCGAATGCTAATGCTTCTACTGGTTGTATCGCTAGTAGGAACAGGCATCCTGTATTTTGATGCGCGTGGTATTGAACTTGATCTTGCGGGTAAAGAAAAAGAAATAGACGCCCTTAATAAAAAGGTCACGTCATTAAACCAAGAGATAGATCAAATGAAAAGGGACGGAGTACCCAGTCCTTCTCAAAATGCTATATTGCAAAAGCATGCTAACGACGCTATTCAATTTAAAGCAACGATCACTCATTTAGAAACACGCCTTGCTCAATGTAAGGCTAACGCCGCTACGGTCACACCACCTCCTATTGTTCAACCCTCAACGGGAGCCAATAGGCGTAGTATCTTGGATAAACTAAATCAAATAGGGAAAGACTAATGCTTCGTCCTATCATCATTGCAACCACCATATTGTTGGGAAGTTGTGTTAGCTCTAACCAGCCAGAAACCCCACCTCAGAATCATCCACTCGTAGATCCAATAGATCCACCCCCTACGATGGATACCTTTATATGGAACTGGGACGCTGTTGATCAAGAGCATCCTGCTAAGCGCTACCTCAACGCGTTGAAGCGCTACCATGAGCGTCTAGAGCTTTACATCGTGCAGCTAGAGCGTGCATTGGAAGATAAAAGACACGAGGGTCCCTGTAGTCGTTTTATACCTTTTCCTGTTCCAGCTATTAAACCCTTACCGGAGTCCGTAGACTTATCTACGTATAGTAACGAGGAAGAGGCATTTAATGCATTTGGGGAATATACACGTGAGCTTTACAACTATGCTTACAATCTCCGTGAGATTTACTTAGACGATGTTAAGCGTTTTAATCAACAGTGTGAAGTTAAGTAGGGGTTTACAGGCCTGGCTTATTTTTATAGAGACTTAAATTAAAAGTAATAATGGAATGTAACCGATGAGTAAACAAGAACCATCTTTAAGCGCCACGTTTTATAGCGACGGTGGGTGCAGAGGCCATAGCAGCGGTAAAGGTTACGCAGGATGGGGCTACCATGGCGAGATAGGCGACTATGTCTACGACGGTTGGGGTAGTATCAAAGAGTTAACAACTAACAATGTAGCTGAACTAGCGGCTGTAAAAGAAGTTGTTGATATCGCCAATCAAAACGATGTCAATGAACTTCTGGTTATCTCTGACTCACGTTATGTTGTTGACGGCATCAATGACCGTTATGAGAAATGGGAAGCTAACAACTGGTTACGTCACGATGGTGAGCCAGTTAAGAATCGGGATTATTGGGAAGCATTAGCTAACGCCCGAGCGGAATTCACAGGTAAAGGTAATCAGATTACTTTTAAATGGACAAGAGCACACGTCGGCACCAAAGGCAATGAGATTGCTGATAAGAACGCAACTAAAGGCGTTATGTTATCTACCAACGGCCACCATGTCTCTTTTCATGAATGTGTAGAGAAAGCAAAATACGGCAAAGATAAAGTTCCACCGTATAACCGACTCTTTAATCATAACTTCTGGTATTTCAACACTAACACCATTAATCAAACCGAAACTGGTCATCATGTTTATTATTGTGGTAATCATGAGATTATCGGCAAGCCTGAATCTGATGCAGGTCATAGCGTTCTTTATTTAAAAGAACCTGATAGTGTACTAGAGAAGTTACGTGATCACCAGAACCGTTATGTGGAAGAAGGCGAGCAGTTAATGTTCACTGGACACTTAACCGATATCTTCTCGTCTAAGAATTACGGTGAACTAGTTAACAATGGTACAATTCATACCAGTCGTAAACCTAAGACGCGTAACATTCTTACTTTTAACAAACAACCGCTGACTAGTGAAGTAAGGCCTGTAGGTCGTAGCTTTTACTTGCTTGATGTAATGAGTAACTTAGAAGAACGTTTGAAGAAAGTTATTGATGGTGAACTGCCTGATAAATGGCGTTTGACTGATGTTACTGACAAATTCTATAGCCGTGTAACTAAAGGCAAAGGTAAAACCGAACGTGAAGTCTTTGAGTTTAGTAAAGAGCTTCCTACCGGCATTAAGTCTATTAACCTAGATGTTGAACACGGCGTGGGCCTTACGACAGGATTCACTGAAGTAACATTAACATTCGGCATTGATATCCCATCAAGGAATGCGTTGGCGGCGCTATCGAAAGAGATTAAACGCATTAGTATCTTAACTTGGCCAGCATCTAAGACATCCTTTAACTATGGATTCATTTTAGAAACTGAGGACGATATTGGTATTTGGGCCTGCGGCTATTCCAATACGCGTATCATCTAACAGGAGGTGACGTATGTCTGTATCCACCGCATTATGCAAACGCTTCATGCCGGATATGATGAAACGTCTTTTCTACATTACCACATTGTTTACCTTTCTGGTTCGTAGGAGTCATCGAGAAGTTAACTATAGTCGTCTTTATGGTGTCTGTTTAGATTGGACACCTAATGATGAAACGTTTAATTTACCGGCTTTGTTTACTGAGACAATATGGAGAGATACTCCATTAGGCCAAAAGATATCTGAAGAAGTAGTAACGCATAACCAGATATCTATGGATGACATAGAACGCTCAGTACCAGATTGGCTTAAGTACGGCTACAATAGCGACCTCATGCAGGAAGACACGTTGCTGGTGTACCGTGTAGTATTAATGGAGTTAAATGATCCGTCGGTTAGGCGGGTGAGTGATGCGGAATTTGAGAGGTATATTGCAGGGCATTGATGCCCTGCTTTATGCCGTGTGTGTTTAAATCGACAGATGTCTTTCATTATTTGAGATGATCTTTACTAACTATAAGGCCCCATTATGGCAAATCCAAGTGACTTCTTTGTCAGTGTACCAAAAATAAGACCAATGCTAAACGTTGGCAGTCTATTTGACGTCCAGTCAGGTAGTTATCAGGTTGGCGAGCATGGCGAGCATATACTCAACGGCGGCTACCCTCACTTTCTTGGCATCTGTGGTCGTGCCAACACATATAAGACCACTGTCATGAATCACTTCAACTTAAGCGCCACCGAGCGCTATGGTGATGTGTTCAACAAGGCAGGACAACAATCAGTCTGTCTAGTTTACGATAGTGAATCATCGTTAACTCCAGCTCGTATTGAACACTTAGGTAATTTCTATCCTGGATTAAAAGGATGGGATGTAGAAGAGACTGGTGCGGTTCTAGTGACCGATAACAACGGGATGAGTGGTAACCACTACTTCCACCAGATTAAAGAGTTTGCTAAAGCAAAGGTTAAAGATAAGAAAGCTATCCTCACCACACCGTTTATCGGTAAAGACGGAAAGCACCTTACTATGCTAAGACCTACCATGGCAGGGATTGACTCTATCTCCAACATGAACATTGATTCGGTTGATGCGATTTACGATAAGAATCAGATTGGTGATTCTAAAATGAACATGGAGGCAGCTCGCGTAGGTGCCGCTAAGAGTCAAATGGTAATTCAGATACCTAAGCTGGTATCTAGTAGTGGTTTTTACATGACCATGACAGCTCACCTAGGTGATGAAATCTTAGATGACCCATATGCTCCATCTAAGAAGAAACTACAGTTCCTTAAACAGGGTACTAAGCTTAAAAGATGTCCTGAGAATTTCACATTCTTAACTAACATCCTTTACAACTGCATGAGCGCTACACCGCTTCAGAATAAAGCAGATAAGACACCTCTATTTCCTCGTGACAGCGATGACCGCACACCAGGTGATATGGATCTACAATTAATCACTATTCAAGTATTGCGTTCTAAAAGTGGTGCGACTGGTTTACCGTTTGAGATCATTGCCTCACAGCGTGACGGTCTACACATGGGACTTAGTGAATTCCGTTACATCAAAGAGCGTAAGTTTGGCTTAGATGGTAACGACCTTAAATACGCATTGAGTATTTATCCAGATCGCTTGCTACAGCGCACTACCGTGCGTGGTCTGATAGATAATGACCCTAAGCTTAAACGTGCTTTGGAGATTACCTGCGAACTTTGCATGATTAGCCAGCTATGGAAAGGGATGGGTGATATTGTTTTAGAGCCAGAATATCTCTTTAAGGCTATCAACGACCTAGGTGTGAGTTGGGATGTTATTCTTGGCGATACGCGTGGGTACTGGCTACCTAAAGAGCTAGAAGAACATGAAGACAAGTACTTCCTTTCTACAATAGACCTTTGTCTTCTAGCTCGCAAGCAGTACTATCCTTACTGGTGGGACGACTACTGTAAGAGTAAGGGTATGGAAAATACGCTTAAGAAACAATTTGCCTAAGGAGTCGGTATGAAACGTTTTTGGCTATTTGCAGGCACCGGTCAACCTAAAGGCGGGATGGGTGATTTTCAAACAGGCGCTCAACAACCTAAAGCACTTTTAACGTGGTTAGAAAAGAACGCAACTAATGAAACCATACAAGGTATACCTTTTGTTTGGTTTGAAATTGTTGACGTTACCACTAACACGGTTAAAGTACGAGGTCACCGCGCGTTCACTAGCGACTCGGCTATTGAAAAGGGTGTAGACTATTATAACTACGATACGAGCAAAGGACGATGGACCAAGTTGAAGAACAAGCCCTCTTCATAGGGGGTTCACGCGGATTCGTTAGTTATCATCTCTTATGTAGAACCATTGCTTACTTGGTTAAGATAGGTGTCCTCAAAGACACCTTCACCATAGTAAGTGGTGGGGCTAGGGGAGCTGATACGTTAGCTAGGGAATATGCTGAGATTAATGGTCTTAAGTTTATTGAATTTAAGGCACGGTGGGATCTGTATGGGAAATCAGCAGGCTTTAAGCGTAATAAAACAATGGTTGATGTTTCTGATATTTGCCTTTTCTTTTGGGATGGGGTGAGTAAAGGTACTAAGCATGCGTTTGACTATGCCTATAAGCAAAATCCTGACAATACGTTTATTGTACTATACTAGAGGCGACTATGAATACTATATTTGACCTAAGTGAAGAAGGTCGTATTAACGCTATTAATTTCCTTTCTATGTTAGGTGTTAAATTCGACCACGACGACACGTATAAAGTAGTAGAAGAAGCTAACGCCCGCGCTATCCCCGAGCTGTTTGAAAAGGCAGTACGGTGTGAGAGTTACTGCGACTATCTAATTATCAAAGCCATGTTCTTAAGAGCCGGTGCCGGTGAATGGCCATGGCATAGTGGTTATAAGAACCCTGCCAGCGATATCCACGAATGTCCCTATTATGGATGGGAACATGCTGGTTTCATGAAACATATTTTTAAGCCAAGCGAAGTGCAAGTTATCAGCTTGGGTGAATTAATTTCAATTGTGATGCGTGATAAAGGATCTACCCATGCAGTTACGTTACAACCTACTTGATAGAGGGTAGTGATATGGCATTACACGATGAAGTCTATTACTACTTGTCCAGAAAAAACAAAGCTATAGCTGAAGCTTTTCGACAACAATATAATCCTACAGATGCTCATCCGCGAAGCCGTACTCACCTAACACGTCTTAATTGTTTCTGGCACATGCATCTAGGTACTGTTACTAATACAGATACTGTCGAGATAAGAAGCTACCTTAACGATAATGTAAGTCAAGACCAATGGATTATTGACTTTGTTCAATACGTTGTCCCGTTTGTCATAGAACACCAATTATTATTAAATCATCAAATCTACGACGACCTACCGCCGTGGCATGAATAGGAAATTCTGTTATGCGAGCCAAATACTGCCATCACCATGTGCGTATCAAGCAGCAGCTTTTAGATTCTACATGTGATAGAACATACAGAGATGTACTAGAAGACCAATGTCGTATCGCGCTTATGCGATATCTTTTAGGAAAGGGCGACTTAGCCTTTGATCAACTAGGAGCCGAAGAACTGTGTCGCCGTGTTGAAACTATATCAAAACACGAATTAGACGCATTGAGCATCCAGGGTTTCTTCTCAGCCTTTGACAACGGTCACCGCGAAGCCAGCGCGTTATTATGCTGTGCTGTTGCTATTGAAATGGGTGAAGAGGATGTAACGTTCCTTTACGAACTACTAATGGATGAGA
>CEUD01125642.1_pt1 | contig 195814 bp, 191 predicted proteins | sample 356481 | NCBI WGS metagenome assembly CEUD01 (sample SAMEA2623314, study PRJEB7988) | marine metagenome | isolation source: saline water (ENVO:00002010), including | reverse complement strand
GATGGGAGAATTCAGCTTATCCAAAAACAAGGATGTTTTTAGTAATTTATCCCCATACTAGTGTCCCAGTTCTTATTACATATAGAATGAGATTTCACTACTCGAGTAATTTAAACGCATCGACTGAGTATTAATTAAGTGCCTAATTAGGCGCCCATTCAAAAAGCCCGCAGACAAAGAGAACTCTTCAGGCTTTTTAATCGTAATATTATTCTTTCCCTCAACAAATTCAATTAAGATACTCGTTGAACGATCATCAGATACAAGTTTATGATGTGAGAAATTAGTCAAAAGCTCCCCTAGAGTAAGATAAAAAATCATACTCATAACATGGGGATTAAAGTTATTTTCAAAACTATGATCATGTTCAAAGTGAGTCACGATATTTAAGTTATTTTCAATCAACCTAAATCTGATTAATTCAAGTGCTTGGTTAAATGATTCTTGAATTTTATTATTATATTGGCTTTGAGTTTGTGGACGATACTTAGAAAAACCTAGAAATGTCTCAACTAACTTCTTACAACGATTAACTGTGTCCTTCATCTGGTTTACATTATCTGCCATTTCAGGGCTTTCAAAGTCTAGTAAAATAACATCTAGTGCTGCCATAATACCGGCCAGAGGATTATTTAATTCATGGGCGATGGAAGAGGTAATAATACCTAAATCACTAGAAGAGGAATCCGTGTGAGTATCATCTTCAATAAAGTCTTTTACTCTTACAAAATAAAAGAGGGTCACTCCCCCATCAGAAAGTTTATGGACTTTATAGAGCTCATTTCTAAGGGTTACTTGCTCATTGTCTTTAAGCTTTAAACACTTTTTGGCCGTCAGGTTTAAATTAACAAATTTTGCGTTATGTAGGGTTAATACACCTGCTTCATCAAAGAGGACGAAGGGAAAAGGAACAGCATTAATGATGGTTTGGTAATCATTTCCATACTCAATACGAAGAACATTACTTTCTAAGCGCTTAGAGAATTGTTCAACGGCATTATAAGTATAAAGAGCTTTTTCAATAGTATAATCTTGATTCACATCCCAAGTCAGGAAGTATAAATCATCTTTAATTTTAAAAGGTATCAGGTGTGAGAGGTCCAAAGAGTAGGCCGTAAAACTATCACATAATGAAAACTTACAATTTAGATGAGCTTGGGTAATCTTTTCGATTTTCCCCATTAACTCTTTCATATCTAAACATGAAATGATTTCCACTAATAAGCTATCATATTTATTGGCAAACTTTTTAAAGTCATAGGAATCTATTTTCTTTTTTTGAACAATCTTTTTAAAGAAGTCTTGTGAGTAATTAAGCAGATCGACTTCTATTTTTTCAATTTGGCTTGCAATCCTTAAGTACAGATCATTTAAGACCGGTTCAAGATCGTCTTTGCGAGATATTTTTGCTTGGATATTCTTATGCTCATTAAAATCAAAGAGGTTTGTATTCGTTGATTCAATCAGAATATGAAACTCATTAGCATTTGGTTCAAATTGCTTTGGGTTTTCTGAACTAATCACAAGTATTTTTAAAGCATGAGTTGACCTATATTCATCTAGAGGAAGAATTTTTTCGTGGCCTAAAATAGTGAATTCATCTTTTAAGAGGGTTTCAATCTCTGTATTGGCAGACTGTAGCCTGCCATCAAAATAAACTTCAATATTTTTTATCCAAGAATTTAATTTACTCATTTCGCGCTATTAAATTGTTCCTTAGAAACTTCAACCAGGTTAAATCCATCAACCCAAGTTCCATTAACCTTCACTCCCCAGTGAAGGTGCGGTCCACTAACACGTCCAGTAGCTCCAGCAAGTCCAATAATATCACCTTGATTTACAATACTCCCCTTAGTTGTGAGGATCTTTGAAAGGTGTCCATACATAGTGAAAATATCCATCCCATGATCAATCACGACAACATTTCCAGAAAAGAAGAGGTTTCCAACATAAACAACCTTTCCTCTATTCGCAGCAGGGATTTTTACACCGGTACGTGCCCTTAAATCATTTCCAAGGTGTTGTGACTTTTTCTTATTATTAAAGATTCTTCTCTTACCATAATGACTGGTTACAAAAGAATTTAATGGTTTTATAAATGGTTTTTCAAATAAGAACTCATCTGCTGAATTAAGATAGATTTTCTTTTTGATTTCTTTTTCTTTAATAATTCTTTTAATTGCAGCAGGACTATAATCAACTTTTCCCTTTGCTACATTTAGGGTTTCAAATGGATATTTAAACTCTCCAATATTCACATTAAAAATCTTTTGGCCTTCAAAGCTACAATTTAGATTTGTATTTGGAGCAAAGTAATTAGCGCCAATATAAATTTGTCCAAAACCATCACGAACGAGTAAGTTACGATTTCTTTTATCACTACAATTTAAAACATAAGTTCCATCAGGCTTTCTAAAAGTAAACTTACTATAAGTAACTTTTCCATTTAAAAGCTTTAAGTTAACTACTTCATCAATCAGCGGTTGAGGTTTAACGGGTGCTTTTTCTTTTTCAGTAGAAGTATTCATCTTAATTTGTGAACAGCTTACTAATAAAAAGAGTGCAATTACATTTTTAAAATTCATTTTTAGACCTTTTTCACCTTTTGTTTTCCATCCTTAAAAACAATTTCAAACTCAGTGTCTTTAGATTGTGCAAATATTTCCTTACTCTCAATGGCCTTATTCTTTGGATCAAGAACATAAGAGTAACCACGATTTAGTACATTATTAGGATTAAGAGAGTTTAATAATTTATGAGCACTCTCATTTCTTTGTCCTAAATCTTTTAATTTATTATCTATAAAAAGATGCATTTTTTCAAAAGTATCTTCTAATCTTTGCTCTCCATCAGCGATTGGAACTAAACTTTGAGCTCTATCGATAAAGTTTAAGTTACTTAGTCGATTTTGAGATTGATTAAAGTTAATTCTTATCAATGAAAGAAGATTTTTTGGATTTATGCGTTCAAGTTTCTTTTGCATATAGTCTCTATGCTCAAATAAAATCACTTTAAGCCTACGCCCAAGGGTTTGCAATGCTTGAATTATATTTGCCTGATGCTCAGATAAAAGTTGAGCAGCTGCAGTAGGGGTTTCTGCTCGTAGATCACTTACAAAGTCACTTAAAGTAAAATCAATTTGATGCCCAACTGCACTGATAACTGGCACCTTGCAGGCATAAATTGTTTCGACTAATTTTTCATCATTAAAGCTCCACAGATCTTCCATCGCACCACCTCCACGAGTGAGTACGATAACATCAATATCTTTAATTTTTTGGGCTTGTTCCATTGCTTTAACTAGCGACGGTGCAGACTCGTTTCCCTGTACAATGGCAGGAATTATAAGAATATCTAAAGACTGACAACGTCTTTTCATTACATTTAAGAAATCTTGTAAGGCAGCACCATAAGGAGCAGTGATCACAGCTATGCGCTTAGGAAAGCGAGGAATTGGCGTTTTAGCTTCTTCATCAAAGTAGCCAAGTTTAGCAAACTTCATTTTTAGTTTTTCAAACTGTGCCTTTAAATCCCCCTTACCTAGAGGTGCGACTCTTTTAACAATAACTTGAAAAACACCGCGCTTAGCATAAACACTTATATGCCCCTGCACTATGATTTTATCTCCCTCTTGAACTCGACGCATATGAGATGATCGCATAACATCACCTCGAAAAAATGCACATGAGACTTGGGCCTGATCATCTGAGAGAGTGAAGTAAATATGCCCAGCAACTGTTTTGGAAATGTTCGTAATCTCTCCCTGAACGGAGAAAGCTCTGAACTCTGATTCTAAAGTAGACTTTACACTGTGCACCAGTTGGGTGACTGTTGAAACCTCTGCCATAAGAGAAGTCTAGCTTATGAAACTAACTTAAGAAACTGGATTAAGGCTTTTTACCCGTAAAATCTTTGAATACTCTAAAAGATTTTAGGTAATTGATTGCCTGCAGCACTTGATAGTCCTCATTTGGATCGTATTTTCTAAAAATATCGTCTTTAGAGTCTTTCTTTTTCTTTGAAGAACGCTCTTTTATTCGCTGTGCCCTCTTAATACGGGCTTTCTTTTCTTCTTCTAAACGAAGTGCTTTTTCTTCTTTTGTTTCGATAGTTGCTGTTAAGTGATTTCTTAAATCTTTCTCTCTTAAAAATTTATCATCTAAAATAGCATTCTTTACGAGATCACCATCGATATCACTTAACTTAACATCAGGAACAATTCCAATGGCCTGAATCTTACGACTCGTTGGAGTCATATACTGTGCAATAGTAAGTTTAACTCCATTGTCTTTATCAATTTGAACAACACTTTGCACTGATCCCTTACCAAAAGTTCTTGTTCCCATAATGATCGCTCTTTTATGATCCTGTAGAGCTCCTGCAACAATCTCTGATGCTGATGCACTGGCACCGTTAACAAGTACTACTAAAGGAGTTTCAAGATCTTTATAACTAGACTTTTTAACATAATGAATTTCTTTTTGATTTGGATCGCGATGTTCAGTTGAAACGACAATTCCATCTTTTAAGAAAAGTGAAGAAACATCAACCGCTTGGTTTAATAGACCACCTGGATTAGATCTTAAATCTAAAATGATTCCCTTGATTCCACCTTTTTTCTTTGCTTGTTTTTTTAATTTCTTTAATGCTTTTTCAATTGAGCTGGCTGCTTTTCTTTGAAATTGAGTTAAACGAATAAATGCATAATTATCTTCAACTAAAAAAGATTTTACAGGAGTAATTTTAATCTTCTCACGTTTTACATCAAAGTGTTTAACGCCTTTTTCACCTTCACGAACAATCCCAAGGTGAATTTTAGAACCAATTTTACCTTTCATTTTATCCACGGCCTCATCTAGAGTAAAACCTAGAATAGACTCATGATTAATTTCTACAATTTTATCTTTAGGCTTAATCCCAGCTTTAAAGGCTGGAGTATCATCGATAGGAGTAACAACATAGATAACTCCATCTTTTTGAGTGACTTCAATACCAAGACCACCAAACTCTCCATCTGTATCATCTTGCATTTTTTTAAAGTACTCTTTATTTAAATAAGCTGAATGAGGATCAAGGGTATCCATCATACCTTTAATTGCACCTTCAATTAATTTATTGGTATCCACTTCCCTATAATAAGATTTATCAATCAAATGCAGAACATTATTAAATAATTCTAATTCCTCAAATCGAGACTTTTTTGGAGCTGCAAAACTAACACTAGATAATGTAATTAAAGTTAACAAGAACAATGGCTTCATGATTTAGGTCCTTAAAGTAAGTTACTATTTTTACTTTTTAACCAGGCAAGTGTATTTTGCACTTTATTCTTTTTACGAATCTCATAATAAAGTGACTTCTTTGTGCCTGGACTTGCTATAGTATACCCTATAATTTGTCCTTGGCGAACCTGTTGACCTTTTTGCACCTTGCTTTTTATTTCACCCAAAATAACTGAGCGAATATCTTTACCATGTTTTAAAATAATAACTTTACCATAACTGGCAAGCTCTCCGGCGTATTCAACTTGACCATTTGCGCAAGCAATCAATGGCTCTGTTGAATCATACTTAAAGGTCACACCTTCTTTACTACCTTTATAATCACTGAACTTCTTGATAGGGAGAATGATATTAAAATCGAGATCTATATTGGCACCTTCAACTTTTTTATTCTTAGCAATAGCTTTTTTCTGGGCCAATTGTGCTTCAAGTTTTTCTTCTAATTGATTCTTGAGTTCTAGATTTGTTATATATTCTTTAGATGTTTCTTTCTTCTGCTCTTCTAGGCTTAAGATCAAGTTATACAACATATCCTCTTCTTCTTTTACCTGATTTAGCTTGGCAGAATACTGTGAAATAACTTCAACTAATGAATCATTTTCTTTTTGCATATCATTAAGAATAGCTAATTTATGCTCAATCTGATCTTCTAATAAGACTCTTGAAATAAGCGAGTCATCATCTTCCTCATCATTTTTCTCAAGGATATAAGTTTGGGCAGCCATTTTAAGCTTTTGTCTCTCTTCAGAGATCTCTTCTTGTCTTGCTTTTAAATCCACCATTAACTCATCTACTTTGGCCTGAAATTTCTTTAGACGATTTAATCGCTCTAGGTATTCCGAGTTTTTCTTAGTAAGACTTTTTTCAAGGGACTTTATCTGAGCTCCAAGCTTAACAATTTTGCTTGAATGAGAATTTAATTTATCTTTAAGTCCATTGAGCTTTGTGGCCGCACTTGCAACGGTAAAAAAGCTTGAAAGAATAAGAATACTTAAACAAGTTTGTTTCATTAAATTAATCGTCTCGAGCTAAACTTAGCGAAATTAAATATAAAGATACTGGCAATAAAAGCACCAGCGATTATTGCTAAATTGATAATTGAGAAACTACTGGCCTTAACAAGAATAGAAACCAGAACAATTGAGCTGATAAAGAAAACAAAACCAGCAAACATTTTCACACTAACAGCATTCTTTCTTTGAAACTTTTCAATAATATAACCCTGTTGATGAAAGTAAGGTGCAATGAGAATGACAGAGATTATCCAGAGACCAAAGAATATAAAAGCAAAATAAGCTCCAGACCAATTTGAGAAAACTTTAAAGTAAGGATACTTTTTTAAGTTAATTTTAGCAGGATACTTCACTCGACTAAAAGTAACAGATTCTTTTCCCATTAAACGCGTTAAATATTCGCGAATAAGTTTGCGTGAACTTGCAGTAATATTACTATTAAGAAAAATTTTAACCGGAGTAAATGTTTGTGCTCCTAGAGCTTCATTAATACTCGTATTAGGAATAAGGTTATTAAGCTCTTTAGCAGCATCAATATTAGCTTTAATTTTTACTGACTCAACACCTGGTAGTTGCTGCATTTTTCTTTGGATAAATGAAATATCTTTTGCACCTGATACGAGGGCATTGAAATAAGGCGAACGATTAGTTTTATTATCTAATGAAAAGAAGTCAGTGATTTCTGTACGATAATTAATGCTTGTTAGAAAAACCATTAAGGCCAAAATATTAAAGGCCATCAGAACAAAGTGAGACTTAAAGATATTAAGAATTGCTTTTAAATAAAACATGCATGCCCCGAGTAGATTAAACGACCACTTTCTAAATGAACTATCTTGCCTGGAAATTGCTTTACCAGATCTCTATTATGAGAAGCCCAAATGACAGTTAAGTTCTTTTTTACGTTATAAAAATTTAAAAGTTCAAAAAGTTTTAATGCACTTTCTTTATCTAAAGAAGCTGTTGGCTCATCGGCCAAGAGAACTTGTGGTTTAGATAAAAGAGCTCTTAAAATAGCACAGTATTGCTTAAGTCCACCGTTTGCATCTTTGATTTTTAAGTCTAATTTATCCACAATTCCAAGCACGCTACATAATTCCATCATATCCTTATGAAACTCATTCTTAGACTTGTAGATAGATTTATCAAAGGCATACCAAAGGTTTTCTTCAACACTTAGGTGTTTAAATAATTTTAGATCTTGAAATACTTGTGAAACAAAGATTTTCTTAGAAGGAAGTTTAACCTTGCCTTTATCAGCTCTAAGGTCACCTGCCAGGAGGTTTAAAAGAGTTGTTTTTCCAGCTCCAGATTTTCCCGTTACAAATGTAATTTCTCCAACAGAGATGGAAAAAGAAATATTACTAAGCGCTTTAAAGCGTCCATAATTGACGTCTACAGCATTTAGTTCAAATAATTGATTATTGCGTAAAATACTAGAACTATTAGGGTTCTCTAGAAATCCTTTTCTCATTGACTCTATCCTATCGTCTCGATCCGAATCCATTCGGAGCAGAACCATCTGCTTTTATATTTTAACGCTTATAGATAGATAAAGTAAAGAGATAGAATGATTTAAACCACTTGAAACTTGTTTTGGAATATGTATACCGGACAAAATGACACCAGAATTCAGATAATGCCTGAGTCTTTTAATAATGTATGAGCACTCTCAGAGCAGTAAACATTAGGAACAAAGTTAAAAGTATTTTGTAAGGTTGAGATTACTGAATTATCTATGTCAACTAATAGCTGAACATCTCCATTTTCAGTTAGAATTTTAGCTGGATCTCTTTCAAGCAATAAATTTGAAAAAGTTTTATTTTTAATTATCTTTTTCTTTGAATTAACAAAGACAATACTTTTCTTTGGTATGTCGACAACTAACCAATCTGCTTCACTTCCATTCTTTTTAAGAAAGTTTCTGATCTCTTCTACTTTATCATGGGCCTTTTTAATTATTTTCTCATTAGTAGTTGTGTCATCTTGATTCAAGATACGTTGACGAAACTCATCGAGACGAATTGTCTTTGGTGACTTCTCAAAGAGTAATGAGTGAGCAATATCTTTCATTCTAATATTTTTATCAAAGTACCCTTCACTATAAAGTCTATGCACTAAACTCATAAAGTAACTATCGTTAAAAGAATAGAATTTAATTGGATCGTTCTTAACCATATCTAATAGTTCTGAGTAAGTATGAATTTTACCTTTTTCCAATAAATAAAAGGTTAACTCTTCCGCCAGAGCATCATACTTCGCTCCCCTCGCACTTCTTACAACTTGGGAATACCAAGCGAATCGAGCACTAAGGAAGTCTTCAACACAGTGAAGAGCATTATGTTTAATGGCCAGAATTTCTTCACCTGCTATTTCCTGAACTGTAAAATGATGAAGTAAATAATCTCTATCATAAGCACCATAACCAAGGCCTGTATAATGAGCATCTCTTAGTAGATAATCCATTCGATCACAATCTATTTCAGAGTGTAGGATTTGATTTGCAAGTTTTGAAGGATCAACTCCTTTAACTAAGTCTGAAATTCTCTGGGGCTCAATATTATACTTTTTAAGTATATGGGTAATACCACCTTCATAGTCTGTATTTTTAATGATCCAACTACCAAGGTGTTCATGGTCATCTGGGTGACCTTTTGAATTCTTTTGATTTGTGGTTTCGCCAAAGCGAATATAGGCCATCTCTGTAGTATGAGAAAAACAAAATGTTCCAAGGTCATGTAAGAGAGCTGCCAAACGAACCGATTGGTGAAATATTTTTTCTTTGGATTTTATTTCAGCTTGAAAAAGCTCTTCATCAGGTACGGCCTTACCTATAGACTCTAAAATTTTATGTGAATTAAACATCACTCCAATACTATGACCAAAGCGCGAGTGTTCTGCACCTGGAAAAGTAAAACAAGAAAATCCAATTTGTTTTATCCAGCGAAGTCTTTGATAAAAAGGTGTATGAATGATCTCCCACTCAATCGGAGTAAGATGGACAAATCCATAAAGGGGGTCAAAAAATATATTGGTGTTTTTAGGTCTTTTTGCTTCCATGCTCAAAAAAAGAAGGGTGACCTTGTCGGCCACCCATTTTTAGTCAGTTTTATTGTAAAGTTTTCTTTGATCTTTTCTTAGCAGGAGTAATTCTTTTCAGAACAACTTTCATTAATTCGAAAGCTTCTGATCTAAGATTATTTTCTGCAATATATCTGTAAAAGTCTTGAACCTCAGGGCTAGCTTTAAAAGTTTTAATCGCTGCCGTTTGTTCTTTTGTTTGTTTTGTTTTAGCTGTTCTTGCCATATTTATCTCCAAGTTTTCTTATATTACTTTTTTCCTATTACTTGTTCAACCTTATTCAGCTTTAGGTTGAACTAGACCGTAACTGTGAAGCTTATTATAAAGAGTCTTAACAGTGATCCCTAATGCCTTAGCAGCTCTTGTTTTATTCCCTGCAAGGTGGTCTAAAGTACGAATAATATGTGCTTTCTCTAAATCGTGTAGTGTCATTTCAGAGAAGTCTTCAATGATAACTTCTTCTTCTTTAACTTCTTGCACAAGATTTGGTAAATGATGCTCATCAACATATCTATCGTCAGCTAGGATGTATGTTCTTTCCATTACGTTTCTTAGCTCTTGGATATTTCCTGGCCAATTGTACTGGATAAGTTTTTCAACAGCTTTAGAAGTTAACATTTTATACTGATCTTTATCTTTACCATTATTCATAAAGTGCTCAGCTAAAACTTTGATATCATCAGTTCTTTCACTTAAAGCTGGGATATCAATTGATACAATATTTAATCTATAGATTAGATCTTCTCTAAATCTACCTTCTTCAACTGCAGTTTCTAAAGATCCTCTAGTTGTAGAGATAATTCTTACGTTTACACTTGTAGGAATATTTGAATCAACTCTGTAGATTTCTCCACTTAGAATTGTTCTTAAAATTTTAGCTTGTAGGTTTAAAGATAAGTCTTCTACACAGTCAAAAATAATTGTTCCACCATTTGCTTTTTCAAAGATACCTTGACGATCTTGCTTTCCAAAAAGTTCAACTTCTAATTGAGCTTCTTCGATTGCAGAACAATGAACAGTGATGCACTCATTTTCAGCTCTATTTGAAAGATTGTGAATTCTCTTAGCTAAAAGTTTTTTACCAGCACCTGAAGCACCAATTAACATTACAGGGAAGTCTTCTTTAGCAATTCTTTCAGCAGTATTTAAAACATTCATGATCGTATTTGAGTGACCAATGATTTCTACTTTCTTAGCTGACTTTTTACCATTATTAAGAGCTGGGCCTCTATTAAGAAGTTCTTGCTCTTTCATTTCTAGTTGATTTTGTAATTGCTTATTTAAGTGCTTAGCAATTAAGTACATCTTTAAGTTAGTTAAAGGAGTTTCAATTTCTTTTAAGAAGTTATTAATTGTTGCAATATCTTCTTCATTAAATTTTCTATCTTCATTAGATGATTGAACATGAATAGTACCAATAATTGTTCCATCGATATTCATTGGAACAGATAGTTCAGATTCAACACAATCGTCTCTTTTAGTTGTTGCTAGTAGAGGATCTCTTTTTGAGTTAGAGTAATAAGCTCTTTTCATTCTTGATACGTATCCTGAAAGACCTTCACCTTTATTATACTCAATACCATCTTTAACAAGCTTTCCATTTTCAGCTTTTAAAACAGTTGATCCGTCTTGGTATGTTTCAAAGACTAACACTTTGTACTCATTAAATTCATTTTGAACAAATTCTGAAATTTTTGAGAAAAATACATTCTCATCTAGGTTTGTTAATAGAACTGTTGATAGTGTCGAAACTTCATTCATGTTCAAAGCACTTTTCATGTTAATCTCCTTTACAATTATATATTTTACTGACTAAAAATAACACACTGCGTAACTTTTACTAGTATAGCAGTGTATGGAAATTTTACAAGATTAAATTACTCAGGCATTATAAAAAAGAAATAAAAGTGAATTAATTCGGCTACTTAGACCACCTAGGTGTATAAACTTTGCCAAAATTATCGGTCAGTTGCTTAATGATCTCCCCTTCCCTGTTCATAATGTATATATTTTGAACAGCTTTCTTGGCACTAATAACCTTCTGTGACGTAAAAACAATGAATTGGCCATCTGGAGAGAACCAGGCCTCTTCATTAGAGCCAAAGTCCTTAGTTAGTCTAACTAAGTTATTTCCATCACTTCCGATTTTGTATAAATCAAATCTATTGTCTACCCATGATGAAAATACAATCTCTTTTCCATCTGGAGAGAACCTTGGAGCAGCGTTAAAGCGCCCTACATAGCTAATTCTTTTTACATTCTTCTCTACTCCTCTAGGATCAAGGGTATAGATCATGGCCTTACCACTACGCCCAGATAAGAAGGTCATAAGGGTTCCATCAGCATTTATATGTGGATCAACATCGTCTAGGTAGTGTTTAGTCACACGGGTCTTCTTTCTACTTGCGAGATCCATCTTAAAGATATCTGCATTTTTTTGATAACTAAGGGTGAGGTAAATACTTTTGCCATCTTCTGTGAAGACAGCCCCACTATTAATACCATCTAATGCGGAAATCACACTTTGTTTGCGAGTACGCATATCATAAAGATAGAGATTTAAATTTTGAATTTTACGTGGCTTACCATCTTTTGATTTCTGCCAACGACTTTCTATTGATGTAAATAATAGCTTAGTATTATCTGGGCTAATTGCTGGTGAAAGAATAAGCGAGTTATTATAAGTAATACGTTGTTTTCTCTCTCCATCAAAGTCCATTATATAGAGCTCTTTATAATTATTCTTGGCCCTACTCGTACGATCAGAAACGAAAACAATCTTCGAATTAAAGACAGCGTCTTTTCCTGTAATCGCTTTATAAATTTCACTTGTTATTTCATGCCCAAACTTTCTAACATTATTTACCCACACTTGAGCTGACTTTCCCCATTGTCTTATTCCTGACTGAGCGTCAATGAGCTCACTACTAAGAGTGAGGGTTTTATTATCAAGGGAAATTTCAGTATTAATTAAATAACGGATTCCATTTTCTTTTAAAGCATCACCTTTAACTAAGTTTGAATTACTTACTTCAAATAAGTGACGATAAAAATTAAAGTCACTATAAAAGAGATTCTCTAGCTCTTTTACAGCTCTTTTTTCATCTGCATTAAGAGCACCACTAGTTTTAAATGGATTAATATGTAATTTATCTTTTTCTTGTTCTGCATCTCCAACAGCAACGATAGTAATCTTACCATCCTGAGCAAATGAGATAAGACTAGTAAGGACTAATAATATAAGTAGTTTCATGATTAACTCCTAAAGTGGAAATCCTAGAACTATTGCACCAGAGGTTGTGAGCTTTGCGATTTCACTCTCTGGAGCAGGAAATGGATTTGCCTGCTTGATGGCCCTTAGGGCCCTTTGATCAAAGTCATCAACTCCTGATGACTTTATTATTTCTGTTCTTAAAACTTTACCCGTTTCAGAGAGATAAACTCTAATACGGGCCGATAAATCTTTATTTAATAAATAACTTGGTAATTTCCAAAATGGTCTTACATGGCTAGGTAAAGTCGAGGCATATTGTCCAAGAACAGTTCTTGCATTCTCTAAACTATCACCGACTACAGATTCACCTTGGCTAATCTTATTGCCTTCGAGCACTAGCGACTTTAATTCTTTTTGAGAGAGGACATTACCAAACTTCTTCTTCTTTTTTCTTTTCTTAGGTGCAACTTTTTTCTTACTAAGATTTGAAAGTAGGTTTCCAAGATCCACCTTCTCTTCAACTGGTTCTTCTACTTTTTCTTCAGCAATATTCTTAGGGTCTTCAGTCTCCCCTTTTTCAATTTCTGTTGCTTTAAACTCTTTAAGTTCCTGCACTGTAAGCTTAGGCATACCTACCACATCAACCTTCACAGAAGACTGTATTGTTTCTTCAATTTCAATTGCATCTGGAGTAATTTGAAAATCTAATTTACCGAGGATGAGAAAGATAAGCACAAGAGCAATATGTAAGGCCAGGGCCTTTATGACTGCTTGATTTAAATTTGTTTCTCTTTCGTAAGTAACTTGCATTAATTCTTTATTTCAGTGACTAATGAAAGTTGTGAGATACCTGAGCGCTTTAAGTCCGCCATCAAGTCTGCAACACTTCCATATTCTAATGAATAGTCTGCTCTTATATAAAGAGTTTTACTTTCACTTTTGGCCAAGAGTTCCTTTATTTTAGTAAAAATATTTTCACGATTAAATTTCTCCTCCCCAATAAATAACTCACCTGATTTAGTGATAGAGAGAATGATTTGTTTCTTAGTGAGCTTTAAACTATTTACTTTCTTAGTCTTAGGTAGATCTAAATTCACACCACTAAATAGTAGCGGGGCACTTATCATAAAAATAACTAAGAGCACTAACATGACATCCACTAAGGGTGTCACATTAATTTCAGAAATAGGTCCTGTTCGTCGTGGATCTGGCATGCCCATAATTACTTCCTAGTAGAAACGAGATTTCTTTCAATTAAGTTCATAAACTCTTGAGCGAAGGAATCCATTTGAGAATTAAGTCTTCCCACTCGAGAAATAAAAACATTATAAGCAGATGTTGCAGGGATAGCTGCTGCTAATCCTACCGCTGTTGCGACTAAGGCCTCAGCAATACCAGGAGCAACTGCTTCAATACTCCCTCCACCTGTTGCGAGTCCAGTAAACGAGTTAATAATTCCCCAAACAGTTCCAAAGAGACCGATAAAAGGAGAAACAGAACCTACACTTGCAAGTAGAGATAATTTATCATCTAAAATAAGGTTTGCTTCATTCACACCTTGCCTTAATGATCTTTCTAAAGAGTGAATTCCAACTTCTTTTATATAGCGTGAATAATCTGAGTCGCCGCCTTGATTCTTTAGCTCTTCTCTAATTTTATCTAACTCTATATAGCCTTTGCGATACATGATTCCAAACGAGCTATCATCGTTCTCATTTGCTGCCTCAAAAATTTGGGCCAATGTATTATTACCTTGAAACTTCTCTAAGAAATCTTTATTTTCCTCTTCAATCTGAGCGAACTCTTTTTTCTTTTGAAAAATAATTGTCCAAGAAAAAACAGAGGCCAAAATTAAAAGAACTAAGACCGCCTGAACGACAACGCCTGAGTTAAGTAAGATATCAATAATATTCATTTGTTCCTGCATTATTCACTCCTCATAATATTAAGCCCATTATCTTAAGTGCAAGATTTAGTGTCAACAACTCAACGAGTTCGATAGTAATAGACCAAAGCCGTCAACCAAATCAAAAGAATGCCTAAGATAGGAACTGTACTTGGATAAGAATAAAAGGCATATGAGTTATCCCAAACCAAATCAATACCAAGAAAAATACTAAGTGGACCTATAACTGAAAGGCAATAGAGTACGATATTTGAAAAGTTAGATTTATCTCTAAACATGAGAATACACATAGTAATAATATGTAGAAAAATAAATAAGGTATATTTCTCAACATAAGGAAGAGCGACCTTAGTCGTAATATAAAAAAGAATAGGAATTAAAACCGCCATCTTTATAATTTGTTTGCGACTTAGCTGTGCATGGGCTAAAGCATAGAAGAGAACAAAAATATCTATCAGATAAAAAAGCACAGATCCAATATAAGAAGTAATAGAGAAACTAAATTCTGCTTCTTTTGAAATTAGTTCAGATCCAAATTGATTTAATAGTGCATAAAGAAAGATAACAATAAAAAGAACGATGACATAAACTTTTAAATCAGGTGATTTCATATGCTTTTTTAAAAAATCATTAAAAGATAAATAATGATAATTATTCAGCATTAAGGACTTCACAGTGCACAGACCACTTAATAACTTAGAGACAATCAAAGTCTCCCAAGTATTTCTATTAAGCCAATTCTCAATAATACCCATTTCATGATCTAGGAGAAAATGAAAAAATGAGATTGTGGAAACAAGAGCTAAGTAAAAAAGCAAAAAGAGTACGCAATAAAGTGAATAATAAATAATGACTTTTCTTGCTTGTGAAGAGAAAAGAAACTTAGACAATAAACTTGTCACAGAACTTCTTCCTTAGGCTTTAACCATTGGATTTGCATTTCAGGTGAAGGATAGATTTTTGTATAATTCTTATAAAGAAGATTACTCTTAATTAGTGAATCAATCTTTCCTAATAATCTAAAATAAACTGACCATAGCTCAGGGTAAGACTTAAGCAGCCTATCCATTGCCTTTGTCACCTCATATTGCTGTTGAAAATTAAATCCTTTTTTATAAGCAACATTAGAGTACTCATTTAAAAGTTCATTAATCTTCTTTTTATTCATCCCTTCTTTATAGAAATTAGATCCAATAAAATCTGGCTTTATTAAAAGATTTTCTTGGAAAAAGCCCTTCTCTACTCTTAAAAAGTTTTCTAAAAGTAATAATGAAATATCCACCTTGGTTAAATCAAGTGTTCTCATAAAAGGTAGAGAGAGAATTAAAATGAACTCATTAGGATTTGATGGTAAACCGAGATGGGTAATATTTGGTGAGTCCACAATTAGAATCTTATATGACTTATTATAGTATCCAAGCTTCTCTAATAAGTTTTTAAAAGCAATATTAACTCCATAATCTGGTCTTGGTGCGTCCCACTTTAATTCTTGTGCATTTTTCACAAGCCAAAACTCACTCATAAAAGACCAGAAGCTATCTTTATTTGGATAATTATATTTTGATAATTGAATTTCTTTTTTCTCTTCTTTAATTTTCTTTATGATCTTCTTTTTAAGCTTCGCTTCATTCTCAAGTCCATCTTCTTTGAGCACACTTTTAATATTTGAGTAATCAATTACCTCTGCTTCTTTTTCAAGTTCAGACTTGCCATTATCTTGAGCCCATAGAAAACTTGAACTCATCAATGCTATGAGAAGCCACTTCATTACTGTGCCCTCGTGATGGCCTTAAGATAATGATCTTGTAAGCGTCCAAAGTAATACATATCTGTTAAGTCTAGTTCTAACTTTTGATAAAAACGCGGATACTCATCTTGAAAACAATCGGGTCTCGAGGTTTGTAAGAACTGGCTATGAATATACCCTTTATCCTCTCCCACTGAAACGTAGAACCACTCTCCAGCATTAAACTTACCTTGTTCATCTAAAATCTTAAGAGCTTGTGAACACTGTATCGTTGTCAGACTATTAGAAGTTTTTGAAGCAGATTTATGTAAGTGCCCCATAAACTCATTAAAATACATAGTTCCAACGACCTTTGCCTGTAGCATAGTTGAAAAGAGGATTAAATAGAGTGTTAGCTTTATACTTTCCATCTAAACTGAATAGTCTCCCAATTATGACATTGCTGACAACGCCAAAATATTTGATCTGAGTTAAATCCACAATGAGAACAATAATGTCTAGCTAAAGTATTATGTAGTGAACTTAATAATTTCTTGGTTTGGGCCAAAGCCTCTTGCTCTTTTCCAACTTCAATTAATATTTTTACATACTCAACTTGTAAAATATCAGACTGAGCAGGATGTTGATCCATCCAATTCTTAAGTGTATCAAAAGCTTCATCCGTTTTATTCTCATCCTTTAAAAGTCTAACTTGTGCAAGTATCACAGAAGGTGACGCTTCTAAGTCATCAAGATTAAGAAAGAAAGATTTAATTTTAGTTAGATTCTCTCTGTATTCTTTCTCTCCTTCTTTCGCTGCATACTCATCAAGTGAAACAAAAATAAAAGAAGCGTACATTGGATGTTCTTTTATAAGTTCAATTAAAAGAGCTTGTCCCTCTTCTAGGTTCCCTCTTTTTACATACATTTTTAAACGCAGAATCTTAGCAGAAACAGATGGTGCAAATCGAAAGGCATCATCTAAGTCCTCAGCACAAGTTCTAAAGTCACCTTGATCAAAATGCTTCTTAGCTTTTTGAACTAAAATATGCGAGATCGTTTCTGATTGATTCTCATGTCCAACCTTAGAAAGCATGATTCGATAATTATATGCTTGATCCCAATCTTCGATATCTTCATAGATACGACATAAAGCCAGAATCACTTCAAACTGATCTCTATTTATTTTTAAAACATCTTTATAGGTTTCAATGGCCTTATCTAGAAAGCCACCCTTATCAAAGTCAACTGCTAATTCTTTTAAGGCCCTTAGACGAGTAGATTCATTTATATTCTCTCTTGCAATAAGTGAGCGATGAATAGAAATTGCTTTATCAATTTCACCATTACTTCTAAAGAGTCCTCCCAGAGCAAAGTATGTCTCGATGGTTTCTCTATTAAGATCAACCGCATTCAAGAACTCCTTAATCGCCAAGTCTTTATTCCCAGAAATTAGGTATTGAGTTGCATTTAAGAATATCTTTGATTGAGCTTCAAAAATACTATTACGGTATTTTTTAGAAAGCTTAACTCCACTCTCTCTCTCAATAACATAATGATAAACAAAGACGAGAGTAAGCAGTATCGCGATGACTGCTAAAAGGTGTTCTTTAATAAAAGTTAATATTGTAACTGTATCCAAGGATATCCTATTGTTTATAAATTAATAATGGAATCTGATTATTCATGACACCATATTTAAAGTCCTGAACAGTCTCTTCGATCCCTTCAAGTACTTCCATAAAAGTAAGTTTCTTTTTAAGTTTAATGAATTTAAATCCAAATTTTTCTTTTAAGTTAAGCTCTTTATGAACTCTCCTACCTGCTTCATACATACCAGCAAGTTCATCCACGAGACCTCTCTCAACTGCACCCTGTCCAGAATAAATCTGACCTTGAGCATATTCTCTTAGTCCGTCTAATCCACCTTTGATTTTCTTTTCACGAACTTTGTAAATATCCATTATGAACTGCTCATGAACATTCTCAATCATCTCAGTCATTAATAGTCTTTCTTCATCCGTCATCTGTCTCGCAGCTGAGCCAATATCTTTATACTTTCCGGCCTTAATTACTTCTGGTTTTACTTTGGCCCATTCATATACTTTTGATAAATCCATAAAGTTCATGATGACCCCGATTGATCCTGTTAATGCACCTGCATTTGCATAAATCTTGCGACAAGCAGCACCTATATAATAACCTCCACTGGCCGATACTGCTCCAAAAGAGGCATAAACAGGTTTAACATCTTTATCAATACGTCTAATTTCCTCATAGATTTCTTGAGTCGGACCAACAGCTCCTCCCGGAGAATTGACTCTTAAAAGAATTGCTTTTATTTTCTTATCTTTTTCTGCCTTTAGTAGCTTTTCAATAGTGGGCTTGGCTTGCATGATAACCCCCTCAACTTCTACAACGGCAATTGGCTTATCTTTAGAACCATCCATATCACCTAATTGAGTTGCCCCCTTCAAATTAGAAATTGTATAAAAGGCGAAGATCATAAATATGAAAAAAAGAATTCCAATCAAAATGAAAATTCCAACTATACCCCTTGAACGATTTTCAGCCACACTTACTCCAATACTGTTAAAGTTTAAAAATATTCTTTAATTATAAACATTTAGGACGAAAATTGAAGCAGGGATATGCCTTAGCACTTTTTTCTGGAGTGAATTAATCCACTAATATTCTTAAGTAACTTAAGTTTGTTTAATTTTTTGATACCTATTAAAGAATTCACAGTTAATTCCGATAAAGTAACGAGGTTTATTACAAATCTATGGAGTCGATATGAGATTTTATTTAACTTTATTATTTATTTTAAGTGCTATCACTGTTCAAGCAAAGGTGGTTAAGCCTTTATTGGACCATGATTTATCTCATCGCTATGATTCGAATTTTGAAGAATCTGATCGTTCAATAGCAGGTGATAAACCAGAACCAGTTGATCAAGTAAATGAGGATGAAAATTGGGAATACGCAGACGATCCAGAAGAGGAATCATCACGTAATCCAAGTGCTGCTGGTAAAACTTTTGAAAAAGAAAACGAAAACGGAATTAGATACTGGAAATACTAAGGGCAACTTTATGGAAAGTTTTATTGAAAAACTAAAAGATTATTTTCAAACACAGGATGGGATTTTTAAATCGCAGGATTCAAAGTACTTTTTATTTACTGCATTTAAATTAACAGCTGTCCCAATTGCTGCATTTACATTTGTCTTCTACTCACTTTGGTCAGTTCTTGAAATGAATTATAATTTCTTTGTGGCCAATGGTTTTGCAAGAGGAGATTTATTCAAAGAAGCTTTTGTTGATAAAGTTCTAATGAATATTACTGAGTATTTTTGGTATTTTGGATTTACAGTTGCTGGTGTTTTCATGTTTGGTCTAGGAGTTGCTTACTTTGCACTAAGACCGTTCAAAGAAATTGAGCAATTTGCTGATGAGTCACACGATGAGCCTGAACTAGAATTTGAATTAGATCAAATTAAATCTAAGAAAATTATCTATCAAGCTTCTAAGGTTTTATTTGACTACCTCTACCTTGTTAGAAATGAAATTAAAGGTGAGAAGATTCATATTCCAAAGTCATTATCTAAGATGAAAAAGCCATCAACGGATAAAGTCTTTATTCTACAATATGCCCTTCTAATGACAATTGTATGTATTGGTACTGGAATCCTACTGTTTACTTTTACTAATGATATCTATCAAGAAATTGTAAAAGCAGGACTTACATTACTTAATGGAAGTAAAACTGTTGCAACCTTTATGCAATTACAAGAAGAAACAATTAATTCTATCTATATTTTGGCCATGGCGATCAATACTTCTTTATATGTTTTCTTATCGAGAAACTTAATTAAGAGTGTTGACGGTGTATCGTATGCATTTGCTAGAGATATCATGCAAATTGTTAAAGGTGATGCAAATAAGCGAATCTTTCCTCGTTTTAGTGACCCTGGTAAGGCAGCGGCTCACTCTATAAATGATTATCTAAACCTAGTTTTAGGTGAACAAGTGACAATGAGTAAAGAAAGTACTGTGGATGAAAATGTCTTAGAGTTATTTGGACAAAATATTCCAAGAGAACATTGGTCTGAACTACCACCAAGCTTTATTGAACAATATCAAGATAGTGATGGTGAAGGTATTTATAATATTATTACCCCTAAAGGGTATAAGATAGAAAACCTCGATGAAGATCAGGTTATCAATCTAGTGCACGATCTAGAAAAGTACAAGAAAGCAGCTTAATTAAAATTAAACATTTATTATGATAGTGGTGCCTCAGTTTGAGGCACTTCTTTTTTGCGAATCTCTACCGAATTATCCCAAAGATTTAATTTCTCATACTCTGATTTTAACTGGCCACAAGCAGCTAAGATGTCCTCACCTTTTGTTGCTCTAATCGTACAAGTAAATCCTTTTTGACACATTTGATCCATAAACCAAAGAATCTGTTTATTAGATGGTCTCTTATAATTACTATCTGGATACTCATTAAATGGTATAAGATTAATTTTTGATTCACTTCTATTTAAAAGCTTAGCGAGTGCATCCACATCACTTTTCTTATCATTTACACCTGCTATTAAAAGATACTCATAAGTAATTCTACGGTGTGCTTTTAATGGAATTGTTTTAATTGCATCAAATAGTCTTTCTAAATCATAGTTCTTATTAATTGGCATCAACTCAGTTCTTGTATCATTATGAGCTGCATGTAATGAGATTGCTATATTCACAGGTGGAAAGTCATGAAGCATTTTTATTTTTGGAACAAGCCCTGAGGTAGAAAGAGTTACCTTTCTTTGTCCAAGTCCAAAAATATTTTGATCTAAGAAGTTCTCAGTTGCGGCCTTTACATTTTTATAATTATGAAGCGGTTCACCTTGTCCCATAAAAACGATATTTGTTAAGCGTTCATCTGGGTGTACATTTTCTTTTAACCAAAGAGTGACTGCGAAAAACTGTCCTGTAACTTCTCCGGCCCTTAAATGTCTTTTTAGACCCATCGTACCTGTATGACAGAAAGTACATCCAATAGCACAACCTACTTGAGAAGAAATACATTGAGTTAAGCGATTTCTTGCTGGAATCACGACTGTTTCAACTGTTTCCCCATCCTCAAATTTAACTAGAAATTTTCTGGTACCATCTACCGATTGAATATGAAAAATGACTTCAGGCAGAGTAAAACTATAATTTTCTCGAATAAACTCACGACACTTTTTTGAAACGTTTTGCCAATTATCCATATTAAACTCATGTTTCTTATAGACCCAGTCTAATAATTGCTTGGCAACGAATTTTTGAAATCCAGCTTCAACAAGCTGGTCGTTTAAATCTGTAGCAGTTTGATCAAAGAAATTTTTCATGTTGTGTATGTAGTCACAAACTTTTGAAATGACAAGGGTTTAAGTAAAATATACTGATGCTAAGTAGCTGAAATGATTAGTTGAAGAGTTTATTAAATATATTATTCTTCTTTTTACTCTGATCAGGGTTTTCAATGATATTACCATAGCGTCTAAATATCTCTCGAAAGCCACGGATATCTGAACAAGTATCAAGCCCAATATTATAATCCTGGGTTGAGAGAATAAAGACCTCAGGTGCCTGAACTTCCTTACAAATATCCAGTGCAAATTGGCCTAAATCATCATGAGTCTTAAAAAGATAAGCATCTTTATTATGAAATCGGTAAGCTTGATAGACATTACTCAGAGTATTTGTATGTATCTCTCCCGCATCTGAAAAGAACATTAATACTTCGTATTGAGCTTCATCCTCACCTTTTTCAACGACTTTATACAGACAATTTAGGTTTAAATTATTTCTCATAATTACTCGTAATATCCATAGTCAATTGCAACACTTCCACCAGGTAGTAGTTCAACCTCTACTCCTAATGTATTTGATCGCATGTTTACATTTTTTTCATCTACTGTTTTTAAAAGTGCAAAGTTCTTATGATTAGGAATTTGAACTTTCTTCTTATAGCTTGTTGTATTGTATAAGAATAAGCGTCTAATCTCTTGGTAATTTAGCTCATAAGCATTTGAAGTCCGTGATTTCCAAAAATTATAAACGGCTTCATCTCCTTGCACATCCATATGATGAATTCCAAGAAAATTTATAATCGTATCCCAAAAATTATGTCTCTTTATTGTAGGAGTATTAATTAACTTATCACCTTCATAAGCGATAATAACACCTTCACCTAACTTAGCTTTCTCTACATTTGTCACATAGTTAACTTTTTCAATTTGAATATCGTTTTCAATAAAAAAGTTAGAAAAACGGCCTAGGAGTTCAGGCTTCGCATTACTCTTATCAACTAAGATTTTTCCACCATTAAGAAAGTATTTAATCAGAGAGGAGACTCCACTTAAATCCATCTCAGATAATTTAAAGCAATATACTTTTTGATCAACTTCTTCATAATCAAACTTAATTTCTTTTTTAACTCGATAACACCAAGAGTATCTTCTTTTAATATATTGTAAAAATCCTGTGTCCATTGCAGAGTTCACACTTGTATAAAGATTAAAAAATATCAGTGAAGTTAAGTTCATATCATAGTCATCTTCATAGAGTTCATCTTCTCGATGTGACTGAATAAACTGAGTACTAATAATATCTGTAAGTGCTTGTGACACTGGTGATTGCTTAACCTTAGGTGAAAGCAGGGCTGAATTAGGAACGTAGTCATTTACAACCATTTCAAATAAAGGTTGAAAGAAGTGACTATAATGCTCCCACAAGTCACTGCTGCGAGAGAAAATATCTTTTGTACTGGCTCCAAGAAAGCAGTAGTTCAATACTCCTCCCCAAGATCCACCAAGATTTTCTTCTGCTACTTGCTTATAAAGATTCTTAATTTGATTAGCATATTCAATTTTCTGATCTGCTTCTGATAACACTGGATAATCTTCACTCCCCTCTACATTCTGATTACGATCAGTTTGCATCTGTTTTAGATAGCGAGAAAAACCTTGTTGAAAGACTATTGAATTATCATGAAAGAATGAAATCGGTTGATTCTTCTTATTTAAGTAGAAACAATCAACACCAAGCACTTCTGCATCAATTCCCTCTCTGATAAAGAATTGACCAAGACTCCATATATACTTGCGATAAGATTGAAATATTCTTGGATCATAAAAAGAATATAACTTATTTATGCGTCCATCATTATCGACAACTGCATGTGCCAAACCGTCTTCATCAATAAGCATATTTCGAGCAAGAAAACTTGGAAGGCCTCCATTGGGAAGAAATGGAGCAGGGGTTATTGGTAGAACAAAAGAAATCTCACGCCCAACACTTTTAACCACTTCATATAAACGTTTAAGATCTGTTTCTGGACGCATTGTGCCAAAATCAAATTGTTCAGGGTTCTCATTATGTAAACCCCAGTACAATGGAATAAAAATAGGATTTGAACCCTTATAGTCCCTTAATTTAGACTCCCATAAAGAAGGAGAAGTTCTCCAAAAAAAGAACCAATTCTCGCTTGGAAACACCGTGTCGTATTCACGTATTTCAGGGGTTGTCAGTTGCAAGTGACCTCCATTTCATGCACTTTCCCAAATTGTATCAAAAAAATTACATGTTTAACTAGTGTATTTTTACAAAGTATCTGACAAAGTAGGTAAAATATGTGAGTAATTTAAAATAAGAATACAAAAAAGGATAATGACAATGTGGTATTTCACAGATGAACAAAAACAATTAGTTGATGTTTGTGCAAGCTTTGCCAAAAACGAAATCGCTCCTCATGCTGAAAAACATGACACGGATGAAACATTTAATATTGATGCTTTCAAGAAGATGGGTGAACTTGGACTCTTGGGTATCACAGCTGATCCAGAATATGGTGGTGCCGGTATGGGCGCGACAGCAGCCACAATTGTTATGGAAGAATTTGGAAAGGCATGTCCGGGTTTAACTCTTTCATACCTAGCCCACTCTATGCTTTGTGTGAATAATATCGAAACAAATGCTTCAAAAGAACAAAAAGAAAAATATTTACCGAAACTAATTACAGGTGAACATATTGGTGCCATGGGAATGAGCGAACCTGGTTATGGTAGTGATGCAGTTGGTATGCAATGTAAGGCCACTAAAAAAGACGATCATTATTCAATCACAGGTAATAAAATGTGGATTACAAATGCTCAGTACGCAGATGTTGTCTACCTATACACGAGAACTGGAAGTGCAAGAAAAGACTTAACAACTTTTATCGTTGAAAAAGGAATGGATGGTTTTTCAGTTAGTAAAGAAATTCACAAGATGGGAATGCGTGGTAGTCCAACTGGTGAACTTACATTTGAAAACTGTAAAGTTCCTCTAGAAAACCGTGTTGGCGAAGAAGGTGATTCAGTTCACCACATGATGAGAAACTTAGAAATCGAAAGACTTACCATTGCTGGTATTTCTCTGGGGATTGCTCAAGCTTGTGTTGATCAATGTATCAAGTATGCCAATGAAAGAGAACAATTTGGAAAAACACTTGGTAACTTTCAATTAATTCAAAAAATGATTGCTGAAATGGCAACGGAAACAGAGATGATGAGAACTTTCTTATATGATTCTTGTAAATTATGGGATGAAGGAAAAGTTTCAAACACAAGAGCGGCCATGGTTAAATTACAATTACCAAAGATGGCAACAAAGATTGCTCTAGATGCAATACAATTACATGGTGGCTATGGATACTCAAGAGAGTTTCCTGTTGAAAAGCTACTTAGAGATAATAAGTTAAATGAAATTGGTGCTGGTACAAATGAAGTAATGATTATGATCATTGCAAAAAACCTTCTCAACCAAATGAAGTAATTTCAACAACATAAATAACGGAGCACTTTACTTTTTACCAAAAGGTAAAGTTTCTCCTTTATTATTTAAATCAAAAATCTATTTTGAAATAAATTTCTAGGCGATAGTTAATTCAAGCTTGAACAAACAAGGAGGTTCTCAATGCTTAAACTAACTATTCTAACAACGACTCTATTTACACTATCTACTTTTGCAAGCACTGTACTGGATCCCCATGGATTATTAAACCAATTAGACAATTTCTCTTTAAAGAGAAACTTTCAAAAAGAATTTGTAGTTGGTGATTATGTGGAAACTGAGAGTGAGGAATGCACAACAGATGATAACGGTGATGATGTATGTGGAATTAAGTATAATAAAATCGATGTGATTGACTCAAGTGCAAACTCTGCAACTTTAAGCAGTGGCTTTGTTATAACTAAGAATAAATACGAAGAACATAAGAGAAACGCAGTTCGCTACTTTCTTTATGAACAAGAAAGCCAAATAATGGCCAAAGCAAATCTTAATAAATCTAATAATTATTATTATAAACTAAACCAATTAGAAATTGATGACAGAGATCCTGATTGGGCAATTGCTGATCTTGCATTTGAATTAGTTATCATTGACACTGATGGTTCTGAGTTTTCAATACCACTACAATTAACTGTTGAAAGAGATGCTCCATTTGCAGGTCAAATAGCAAGCTTAAGTATAGATTCACCAAATGGTAATTTCTATACTTTCTTTGAAGTTATTGGTTGGTTAAAACAAGATGTAACAAAGAATGGAATCACATCGAGAATGAAGTAAGTTCACTTTAAATAAAAAGACCAAGTTAACACTTGGTCTTTTTTTTATTTTTTAATTACCGGAACTCTCATAGGATCGATATCAGTACTATCCTCAACAATGACTTCTGAATAATCTCCAATAGACTCAATAAAGAGCGGAACCCAATCACCATTATTTAAATAATGAATAGAAAAACTACCTGATCCGAGCTTAGATGTCTCATTTGATCCTTTATCAAAATAACCAAAATATTGAGGTCCTAGGGAAAGTTGAAAGGTAAACTCTTGATTATTTATCTTACCTCTTCCAAGCATACTCACAACAAATTGAAAGTGAGTTTCAATTTCATAATCATACTCGTCCCAATCAGGATCATAAACTTTACGAACTCTTTTAAATTGATTTTTTCCATTACTTCCAGTTAATAAAGAATTATCAAACTCTTTTATAACAAAGCTTTTTCTCTCTTTATCATCAGCAATGATTAATTCAAAGTTTTGCCCTTGGCCTTTAAACTCTGCACTCACATCACCAATGGGAGCACGATTAAAAAACTTTTTAAATGTCATTTGTTCTTCACTTGAACCTGTAATTCCAATTTTACCTTTGTAATCATAAGTGTTTCCACTCTGAGCTAAAGTTGCACCATGATCAATCTTAGAGAGATAGCTTCTATACTTTAAGACCAATTCTTTTGTTGCCTGACTTACTGGTGGGCTCTGACTTAAATCCACAGAAGCAATAGAGAAAAGACTTTCTAAACTTTCTCGCATAATAGTGTCATCTTCATGGTGGGCACCAAAGATATGTCCAACCTCATGATTGACGATGGTTTGTAAGTATTCTTTATCTTCCCACTTAAAAATATAATCATCATAAGGCTCTGGTGTATCTAAGGGATTAAAGATCCAAACGACACCTTTACTCGTTCCTTTAATCGCATCAATGTCCTTATAGTCTCTAAAGGCAAAACCCTTTGGATTATGTAGACCTTCTTTAATATCTTTAATTCTTTGATCTTCGACACCAAAGTAAAAAGTTAATTCCGTATCCTTTGAACAAGTTTCAAACTTGATCTCATGAGCTATTTTTAAATAATTTGGATAAGGAATTTCATTATCATCATCATCATAATATTCAGAGTATAATCCTTTTGCTTCAACGTAATCACTCCAAGTTTTAAAAGACTCTTGTATGGTTGATCTAATTTCATTTTCACTTGCTTTAAAAGTTGGACTTATTTTATAGCAAACACTAATTGCTCCATGATCTTGATAAAACCAAGCTGCACCTTCTTCTTCACGCATACCACCAGTACCGCCACCGTCCATACCGCCACCGCGCTTATTTTGATGTAATTTTTTTACATGAAGTTTTATTTCTTTAAATCCAGCAAAACTAGAAAATGAAACGAGAGAAATAAGAATTACTAAAAACCATTTTTTCATTTAATGTCCTCTTTCAATTGGATTAAACCAATCTATATTTACACAATATAATTTATCTACTTCTTCAGAGTCTTTTACAATATGGCTAATAGACTCAATTGCCTGAGTAAGAATCTCACGAACCTTAGGAGCATCTTTTTCAGCAATAGTTAATGGGGCAGAAAAACAAAACTCATCGTTTGTTAAATGAGGATGCTTATCCATTGCTTTCACACGCCAATTAGCATGATGCCTAGCAATTAAGGGAGAATTTGCTTCTAAGTGAGTGATGGCCGGCCCCATTTCTAACTTGCCATCGACACTATTAAGAAGTCCTACACTTAAAAGAAAGTTAACGACTTGATTAACAATCTTAGGCTGCAGTCCTGTAAAGTCAGATATGTCTTCTTTTGTATTCACTTGTTCTAATGAAGTAGAAAGTCTAATGGCCGAATAAAACCAATTAGAATAAAATAAGGCCTTATCATTTTCATCGAGAATTTTCTTATCACTTAATCTCGATTTCATATCTTGTAATTCATTTTGAAGACCTAGAACCTTACTTTGATAATAATTTTCTAGTTTAAAGTTTCCAGCTCTTTGCTTTTGAACTAGTAGCATAAAATAATCAATTTCAGTTTTATCAAAACCAAGATAATCACAGAGCATAAAGGCCTGCTCTAAAGTGATATGCTTGTCCCCTTTAAATATCTGAGAAATTAACGTCGTATGGACGCTCAAAACCTTTGAGAGTTCTAGGTACTTACCTCTTCCGTTAGAAGGATGATTTCTCACCCAGTCATTAACAAAGAGCTTATAATCTATGTATTTATAAAGTTTCACTTCCATATCAAACCACTTCGTAACATTATCGATTGAAGCCTATACATTGAAAAGAAAATGTATCTTACAATCTGAAACATTGAGAATTGAAACCACCCATTTTCTTACATGGAGCCACTTTGCATAGGGGCAAATTGCCCCTACGGTCACTTTGGATCAAAATGCCCTAATGATAATCTACATAATATTAAGAACTTAGATGAATGAAAACTTGGCGCATGGCCTGCTTATTATATATGTGAACAAGGTGATGAGGATCTTTCTCCTACCTCAAAAGCCCACCACAAGCTAACTTTAAATAAAGCTAGCATCACAAACCAATCTAAAATATCTTTTCTCACACCTTGTTCCAAACTCCTCTAGAAAAACCGGCCTAAGCCGGTTTTTTTTTGCCTTTTTTTAAGCATTTGTAATTTACACAGAATTAGCAAATTGATAATTTAAGGCCTATGTCAAAATTTCTTAAAAGCTTATTATTCTGCCTTCTTACACTTAGCGCAACGCACATAAATGCATCGGATGCAGAACTTCAAGCTGATATCGAAAAACTAAACAAAATACTAAGAACAACTCAGACTTTAAATGAAATTCATAAACGTAAAATAAATAGAAAAGAACTAGTGGAGTCCTACCGCAAATCATCTGATCAGTGGAAGAACTTCTATTTTTTCCAAGACCAAGGCTTAGATCTCTATTACGACCAACTTGATGAAATCCAGAGAGCGAAGCTATGTGAGAAGAATATTCATTGCCAAGAAATTAAGGACTTAAAAGAAAAAGTTATTAATAAGGTAGAGCTACACTTTTCTCTTATCGCTAAAAATAGAATTAATATTATCAGACATATCATTTTAAAAAATCAATTAATGAATTTAAATTTTAATAAGGACTTATTGCAGGACCTCTTTCATGAAATTAAGTCTGTCCCTCTGAGGTGGATCAGTAAGGTGTCTTATCAAATTGATATTTTTAAAAGTGATATTCAAAAAGGCTACACTGGTTGGATAAAAATTCTAAAACAATTGTTTATTTTTGTTTTTTATATTTTATTTGGGGTTGCCTTACATAAAGTTTCTGGAGTCATTTTAAAGAAGCTTAACGAAGTTAAATCTTTTCATGCCAGAAGAGCATATAGAAATAAGAGATCTGCACTTATCACTCAAAGTATAAGTTTATATTCAAACTATCTGCCTTGGATAATTCAAATTATATACTTTCAATATCTTGAGGTTGCTATTCGTGATAGTTACTTTAGTGAGCTAAGTAGTTTGATTCCACTTTTTATAAACTATGCTTACTATCGAATCATCAAGATTCTAATTCATAAGTTCTTTACCAGTTTTACCAGGGGATCTTTCTCCTTAGAAACAAAGAAGAAGTTAGACTTTACTGTTAATTACTTATCTATTTTATTTTTATCCATCTCTATTTTATTAAACCTGCTTAAGACTGCTGGTGGAGAGGGCCTTGTCTACTTTATTATTCAAAAGCTCTTTATCTATATAAGTATATTTAATATCTTTTATATTGCGAGTAAGTGGGATAATGAACTTTGGAAATATATTGATAATTATCTACCTAAAACTGGTAAATTTCTCAGTAAGCTTAAGCTACCTATTTTAACTTTCTTTATTCATCCATTGCTTTTCCTTGTCATTACCATGCACAAGCTTTGGAATTTTATTTATGAAAGAATTGAGCGATTTGATATTGTTAAAACCATTAGTGCCCAGATTTTTAGAAAGCAACTCGATAATAAAAGGTCATCTCGAGCAAGTAATGGTGAAAGCATTCGCTATGACCAATACTTTAATTCTTTTATGTACTCTGACATTCATGAGAGTAACCTTAATTCTAATCAGAAAAAGGCTTATGACGGTATTACTACTCATATCGATAACCTTTTTCAAGATAAAGACTTTAAGCCAGTTCACTTAATTGTTGGTGAGAAAGGCATTGGGAAAACAACTGTACTTGATCTTATTTCCGAAAAATACAAAGATAATTCTTTTGTTAAGTATACCAACTTTTCAAGTAGAGCGAATATTGAAAAAGAAATAAATGAACTGAAAGAAATATGTGACAGTTCAACCAAGAAAATTATTATTATCAATGGGCTTCAATTTCTTTTTATTTCCAAGCTTGGAGGGTTTGAACTTTTTAAAAGCTTCCTTGAACTCTTAACTCAAGAAAATTCCCAGAACTTTATTTGGTGTATCTCAGTTAATAATTACTCATGGGAATTTATAGAAGCAGTACTGAAGAAAACAAGATATTTTAATTGTGTTTATAAAATTGATAAGTGGACAGAAGAAGAGATATCAAAGCTTATACTGCAAAAAAATAAATCAACACAAATGACGATCAAGTATGATCGCCTGCTCTCTCAAGCCCAAATAGGACTTGATGATGTTTCACTAGATATTCAAAATAAGTACTTTAGACTCTTATGGGAAGAGGCGCTAGGAAATCCGTCAAAAGCTAAAGAGATTTGGCTTAATAGTATTGAAAAAATGAATGATACAACAGTCTATGCTTACATACCGGATGAAATTGAAGATAAGATAGAGACCCTACCTAATGAGTACTATTTTATTCTTGCAAATATTGTTCGTCATGAGTCTATAAATTTAGAGAATATAATTCAATCGACGTGTTTGACTGAGGATATTGTTAGAAATGCTCTTAGAACATGCATTGACATTGGTTTAGTTGAGAAAAGTGCAAACCAGTACTCGATCGATCTATTAAAGCAACATGTTGTTTACTCAACATTAAGAAGGATGAACTTTATTTATGGATAATGCGAGTCTTGATAATATTAATGAAATTGTAAAACTTTTTGAGATAAGAAAGATTATCTACTTAATTATTAGTTTTATTATTCTCAGTGTTGTAACAAATCAAATTAATAATATATCGGCATACTTTCAAAAGAATTTTGCGAGCTCTCGTCTTTTAATTTTAAAGATTACAACTCTCTTAACTTTTGGAATTTATATTTTTGGAACTTTCTTCTTAGTTTATTCAATTCTAAGCCCTCCAAAAGAATTAATGATTGCTCTAGGTGGTTCTGCTGCAGTGGCCATTGGTTTCGCCCTTAAAGACCTAGTTGCCTCCATCATAGCTGGACTTATTTTACTCTTTGATCGCCCCTTTCAAGTTGGTGATCGCGTGAGCTTTGGAGATGTTTATGGAGAAATTACCAAAATTGGATTAAGAGCAGTTCGTTTAATCACTTTAGATGATAATTTAGTAACTATTCCTAATGCTAAGTTTGTACAAGATGCAGTTTCTAGTGGAAATGCAGGTGCACTCGATATGATGGTGGTCGTAAAATTTCATCTAGACATAGAAGCCGACATAGCACTTGCTCAAAAGATAGTAGAAGAAGTGGTGGCCACGAGTCGATTTACTTATTTGCGCAAACCAATTGTCATCACCTTAAATGAATTCATGGACAAAGAAATAATTGGAATTGAACTAACCCTTAAGGCCTATGTCCTAGATGTACGTTATGAGAAAAGCTTTCAATCTGATATCGTTAAAAGAGTCACTCTTGCGTTTAGAGAGCATAAGATAAAACGTCCTTTTTCTTAAAATACAAGAGGGAAAAATCCTCCAAGTACCTAATTTCATTTAAATAATTTTCAGTACTCTCCGATCTATAAAAAAAAACTTTTAAAGGATTTAAAAGAGGAGAGAAACATGAGGTTTATAGTATTACTATCAATTATTTTCGCGTCTGCACTACACGCAGAAACGATTTACACCCCCGAAAAGAACTTAATTATTAGACAGGAATTTGCCCCAAACGCTAAGGAATTAGCTGATCAAATTCGTACGCCTTACATTAAGGTTGTTAAGGAACAGATTAACTTTAATCGTGGCTCTGTATACGACACTATGATGCAAGCTATTGAGCTGGTGGAGTTAATTGTTAACTCTGAAACTTTTAAAGAACAAGTTATTGGCTATATGAATACCAGTGGTCAAAGGGCCTTTACCCGCAATGAAGGGCTTAGTAATGAGGAAGTATATCTTCGTTTAATGGAAGGAAGAGAAGTACTTGATCAAGAGACCCCAGGAGAGATGAACCTTTATATCCAACAATATAATCGTTGGTGGTCAAAAGTTATTGGCTATACAAAGATTGGTAAGAGTAAGTGGATATGGGTGAATTGGAAGTTTTATAAGAACTTTGATGCAAGTGAAATTGCAGGAAATGTTGTTCACGAGTGGATTCACCTTATGGGATTTTATCATGATTCGGCAAGTGATCACGATTCAGTTCCCTACGCTGTTGGTTATATTGCAAGAAATTTAATCAGCGAATACATCAGAACAGGACATATTAATTAATTAGAACTTTTAAAAGGATTTTAAAAGAGAGGTATACATGAAGTATTTATTATTATTTCTAATTAGCTTTAGTGCAAAAGCAATGCAAATAGACTCAGATATGAAGTTAATTTATCAACCGGAATTCTCTAAGAATGCGAGAGAACTAGCTCACGACACCCCTACTAAGTATATAGACGTTGTTGCAGAAGAAGTTATCTTTCCAAGAGGTTCTGCTAGAGATCGCATGCTTAATGCCATTGAGATGGTAAGCGAAATTGTGAACTCTGAAACATTTAAAGAAATGGTTATTGGTTATTTAAATGAATATGGACAAAGGTCTTATACACGTAATGAAGGACTAAGTAATGAAGAAGTCTATTTGACTCTTATGGAAGGTCGCGAGGTATTAGATCAAGATACTCCAGGCGAAATGAATCTTTATATCAAAAGGTATAGACCTTGGTGGCCATGGTCTAAGGTTATTGGATATACCAAGATTGGAAAAAGTAAGTATATGTACGTTAATTGGAGAAAGTATAAGTATTTTGATTCAATCGCAATGGCATCTAATATTGTTCATGAATGGATTCACCTTATGGGCTTTAGACATGACTCTGCAAAAGATCACGACTCTGTTCCCTATGCTATTGGCTATATTACTGGTCGATTAGCAGAGCAGTACTTGGAAGATGGTTATATTAGATAATAAATTTGGTTAAAAAATCAGAAACAAAAAAAGGAGCTAATTAAGCTCCTTTTTTATTTGTTTTACTATTATGAATTCTAAATAATTCTTCAATATACTCTTTTCGAAATGGCTTCTTTAAAAAGACATCAATTTTTTTATTTGCTTTTATTTTTTCCATATCATCTTTGTTTTCTGAAGATGAGAACATAGCGATAGAAATATTTTTTAATAGCTTAGAGTTTAACTTCATTAGCTCATCTAAAAAATCAAAGCCATTCATAACTGGCATATTAATATCAATTAAAAGAACAGATGGAGAAAAACCTAACTCTCCATTGATTAGTTTTTTAAGAGCTTCATTACCATTAGAGGCATGATCAAAATTTTCAAATAGACCAGACCTACTGACAAAGCTCTTCACGATAAATTGAATCGCTTCATCATCATCAATTAAAAATAAACCACTACTCATAAAGCTCCATAATTACGAGTTTATTAAGATTAAATTAACACTTTTCTAATAAAATACAATTAATAAATAAGTATTATACGACATATTTTGCGGTTTTCGATCTAATTTTAAGCAGTTAAGAAAAAAATATTTAGAGATAAAAGCGGATTCCACCCACGAGGAGGTTAAAGGATTGGACCTCTTCTAAGTCCTCTGAGCCCGATGTGCCTGATCCATTATCGTAATCAACACTACCATCATCTTGAGTCCAGGCCAGGCCATTAGTTTCAAAAAATAAAATAAAGCCCGGAGTTACTGGAATATTAAGGCCGATTGAAAATAAAGCGGCTTTATAATTTTCATCTTCATCTTTAATTGAAGTATTATAAGTTCCGCTACTACCAAGGTCAGTTATATCAGTTTTAACACTGGCATAACCTCCCCCCAATTTAAAGTGGAACCAACCGATTGAGAAGCGCAAACAAAAAAGAGCTAATTGAGTCTGTCTTTCGACATCAAAATATTGATCATACTGAAAACCTGTTTCCCCTAAATCAATAAGCTTAATTTCTGCACTTAAATACTTACCTAGTCTTTTACCAAGAATAAAGTATTTGCCAGTATCACTTGCAAAATCAATCTCAGGGTCATCACCAAAGTCAACCGCTTCTCCAGATAAAGATGCTGAGTTAGTGGTTTTTCCACCTGCAAGTGCCACATAGAATGTACCGTAGTCTTTTGCTAAGAGATTAGCAGAAACAAAAATAAGAAATGTAAAAACTAAAAAGCGTATACCCATCATAGATAAGTATACGCTAATTTACTTTGAAATATTTAAACCAGAAAAATTATCTCTTAAGCTCTCTCAAATACTGTCGCTACCCCTTGGCCTAAACCAATACACATTGTAGCAACGCCTAAGCTTAAATCCTTCTTTTTCATTTCATGTAAAAGAGTTGCGACAATTCTTGAACCACTACACCCTAAAGGATGGCCTAGTGCAATTGCTCCCCCATTTACATTAACAATCTCATCCATTTTATCTAAAAGGCCTAAGTCTTTTAAGACTGGTAAAGATTGTGCTGCAAAAGCCTCATTTAATTCCCATAATTGAATATCACTTACACTTAGTCCTGCACGCTTTAAAGCTTTATGAGTCGCCGGTACTGGACCGTATCCCATTATGCTTGGGTCACACCCACTAGCAGCAATACTTTTTACATAAGCTAAAGGCTCTAATCCAAGTGCATTAGCTTTTTCTTCACTCATGACAAGTAAAGCACTTGCCCCATCAGATAATGCAGATGAGTTTCCAGCAGTAACTGTTCCTCCACGTGGATTAAACACAGGCCTTAAAGAGAGTAGTGCCTCTAAACTAGCATCATCTCGATAAACTTCATCTTTATCAATCATTGTTGGAGCACCATCAGCATCTAAGCCAAGAACTGGAATAATCTCATCTTTAAAGCGGCCAGACTCAGTAGCTGCCTTTGCTTTTAAATGACTATTAAGAGCAAACTTATCTTGATCTTCACGACTAATTTTATGGAGTGTTCCTAATAACTCAGCAGTTAATCCCATTGAGCCAGATGCTTTTGCTGCAACAGTTGAGAAGGCAGGATTAAAGTCCACTCCATGAGTCATAGGAACATGTCCCATATGCTCAACTCCTCCTACTAAATAGACATCTCCCATTCCGCTTAAAATTCCTTGAGTTGCCATGTGAAGAGCTGTCATCGAACTTCCACAAAGACGGTTTACTGTTTGAGCTGAAACAGTTTTAGGAATCTTTGTAAGTAAGGCCGCATTACGACCAATATTATATCCTTGTTCCAGAGTTTGTTGAACACAACCCCAAATAATATCTTCAATCTCATTTGGATCAACTTTTGGATTTCTTTCTAATAAGGCACTCATTAAAGCTGCACTTATATCTTCTGCTCTTGTTTCTCTAAAAGCACCATTTTTTGATTTACCCATAGCACTTCTTACAGCATCGACTACGACTGCTCTTTTCATATCTTACTCCTTACGCCTTATAATAGTTTTGATTGTTCTTAGCACGCTCGATAAAGTTATCAGTTGGTGCATACATTTTTCCAAGCTCAATAAACTTATTAGCTTTTTCCACGATAGTGCTTAATCCAACACTATCAGCATACTTAAGTGCTCCTGCTCTAAATGGAGGAAAACCTAAACCAAGTAATAAGCCCATATCAACTTCTTGTGGGGTATTTACAATATCCTCTTCAAGACAACGAGCACATTCAAAAATCATTGGTAACATCATTCGATCAATGATTTCTTCATCAGTCACTTCAACTTTTCTTTTCACAACTCGGTCAATAATTTTTTGAACACCTTCATCAACTAATTTCTTTGGTTTTCCTTTTCTATCAATTTCATAACGATAAAAACCAAGACCATTTTTTTGACCTAATCTATTCTCTTTATGCATTACTTGAACAATTGTTTCACTATCCATTTTCATTCTGTCTGGAAAAGCATCTCCAATAATACTTGCTGCATGATCACCAGTATCAACACCAACAACATCCATTAAGTATGCTGGACCCATTGGCCATCCAAACTTTTCCATTACTTTATCAATTCTTTGATAATCGACACCATCTTCAATAAGTTTGTTAAAACCATTAAAGTAAGGGAATAAAACTCTATTAACTAAAAAGCCTGCACAGTCATTAACGACAATAGGAGTTTTACCCATTTGTAATGCGTACTGAACGGTTTTTGCGATGGTTGCATCACTTGTTTTTTCCCCACGAATAACTTCAACTAAAGGCATTCTATGAACTGGATTAAAGAAGTGCATTCCACAGAAATTTTCAGGACGTTTTAAATCTTTTGCAAGTTCAGTAATTGAAATAGTAGAGGTATTGGAAGCGATAACCGCATCTTTTTGCACTTTTGTTTCTAGATCTGCTAAAACAGACTTCTTAATTTTTACATTTTCAACAACAGCTTCAACAATTGTATCCACCCCCTCAAAGTCTCCATATGAAAGAGTTGGAGTAATCATTGAAATGGTTTTTGCCATTTGGGCAGTATCAATTTTCTTTCTCGAAATTAATTTATTTAAAAGCTTTGATGCTTCGGTCATCCCCAGTTCAAGAGCCTTATCATTTATATCTTTCATCAGGATCGGGGTCCCCTTACTGGCCGATTGATAAGCAATTCCTCCCCCCATGATACCAGCTCCAAGCACTGCTGCTTTTTGAGTTTTGGTTGTTTCTTTAGTCCACTTCTTTGATACTTTCTTTAGGTATTGATCCCCTAGAAAAACGGTTACTAAACTTTGTGCCTGAGGAGTTTTAGCAAGATAAGCAAATGCCTTTGCTTCAATCTCTATGGCACCACTTTTTTCCATTGCACATGCCTCTTGCATAACCTCTACTGCTTTAACTGGAGCCGGATAATTAGGCCCCGCAACACCAAAGACAAATCCCTTGGCAGTTTCAAAAACCATTGTAGCTTCTGTCTTATTTAATTTAAGTGGTGACTCTTTAAGTTTTCTGCGTTCTTGATAATCTAGCTCTCCACTAGCAGCTCTATCAATAACTCTAAGTGATGCCTCTAATAATTTATCCGCTTCAACCACACCATCAATTGCATGTATTTTCATCGCATCTTCAGCTTTATATTGCTTACCACTAGTAATCCATTCAATTGCGTGATCCGCACCAGCTATCCTTGGAAGTCTAACAGAACCACCCCAGCCTGGCATAATACCTAATTTTGTTTCAGGTAAACCTACTTTTGCACCTTTTACAGCAATACGATAATCAGCGGTTAAACAAACTTCAAATCCTCCACCAAGAGCAAATCCATTGATGGCACAAACTGTTGGGTATGGAAGTTTTTCAAATTCATTTAGATTATTATTCATCTCTAGAATCCATTTTCTAATTTCATCTTCTTCTTTATCAAAGTGAACCATGAATTCTGTAATATCAGCACCAAAGATGAAGTGTTCTTTTTCACTTCTAAAGATTAGACCTTTAGCACTGCCGGCATCTTTAGTTGCCTTGATCGCAGCAGGAAATTCATCCATCATTAGATTACCAATGACATTGGCACTTCCCTCTTTAATGTTGAAAATAAAGTGAATGATATCATTCTCTTTTTGGACTTGAATTGATTTACCATCATATAGCATGACGTGCTCCTTTTTGGCTTAAATAAAACAAGCTTATTGTCTGTCTGAATCGTAAAAATTGCAACTGACAACGCTTCATTGCAATTGATATCTAGCATTAATTTAAGACTATTCTTGTTGCATAAAAATTCATGTCTTACTCGCTGTGTCTTTATTGTCTATAAATGTTCGAATTGGTATAAAGATGCCCCAAGGAGTTTTTATGAATGAAATGCAAGTTGAACTGATTAACTCAATCAAGAAATTTTGTGCTCAAAATATTGAACCACATATGGAACATGATGATAGAGATGAAAAATTTCGCATGGAAATTTTTAATCAATTAGGAGAACTAGGTTTAACCGGTATTACCCTACCAGAAGAGTACGGTGGTCTTGGTCTTAGTTACGTTGATTTATGCTTGGCCTTAGAAGAGATCGCAAAATCAAGTGTCTCTTATGCTGTGACGGTAAGTGTTTCAACAATGGTTCAATCCATTTTAAATATGTATGGTAATGAAGATCAAAAGAAAAAATATCTACCTGCTTTAACTAGTGGAGAAGAAATCGGTGCCTTTTGTTTAAGTGAATCTCACTCAGGAAGTGATGCAAGCGCTTTGAAAACCACTGCTCGTAAAACTGATGGTGGTTATATCCTTAATGGTTCAAAAATGTGGATCACAAGTGGTGGAGTTGCTAAAACTTATATTGTCATGGCCAGAACAGGGGACGAAGGTGCAAAAGGAATCAGTGCATTTATAGTCCGTGATGGTATGGAAGGTTTTGAGTACGGTAAAAAAGAAAAGAAGATGGGATGGCGCTCTAGTCCAACTCGTGAATTAGTTTTTAATAATTGTTTTGTTCCTGCTGAAAATCTTTTAGCTCAGGAAGGTAAAGGATTTACTATTGCCATGAGTGCACTTGATAGAGGTCGTATTACGATTGGAGCTGTTGCAGTAGGACTTTCTCAAAGAGCATTAGATGAAGCTGTTAAATATTCTTTAGAGAGAAATCAATTTAAACAAGCAATTTTTGAATTTCAAGGTCTACAATGGATGATGGCCGACATGGCAACTGAAGTTGAAGCTTCACGCTTACTTACCTATCAAGCAGCAAAAGAATTTGATGCTGGAAAAAATAATGTAAAACTGGCAAGTATGGCAAAGATGAAAGCAACAGATACGGCAATGAAGGTAACGACTGATGCAGTTCAAATTCACGGTGGTGTTGGTTATACCTCTGAATACCCTGTGGAAAGATTTATGCGTGATGCAAAGGTCTTACAAATCGTTGAAGGAACAAACCAAGTTCAAAAAATTGTTATCGCTAGAGAGTTAAGAAAACATTACCAATAGGATTTTATGAAAGTTACAATAAATACCAACGCAGATACAAATCACAAGTCTTTTAATGCAGAAACACTTCAATTAATGCATCAACGCTTTAATGCAGTAATCGCCAGAGAAGAGATTGGATTCTTTCATTTAAGTTCTGCTGATCGCCACCTTGAAGAATGCCAAAGTATTTATGATAAATTTCAAACAAAGAAATACTTTGTACAAATTGGAATTGGTGGAAGTGCTCTTGGACCTCAAATGTTAGTAGATGCACTCGGTGATCAATCAAAGTGCGAAATCCTATTTATGGATAATACTGATGCTGAATACATCTATGATGTACTTGGTAAAATAAAGTCTCCAAAAGACTCTCTATTTTATGTGGTATCCAAATCCGGTGGTACTGCGGAGACGGTTGCTAACTTTGCTATTGCTAAAAATTTTCTACTAGAAAATGGTATCAGTGAGAAAGACTTAAACCAATACTTCGTCTTTTGCACAGACAATGATAAAGGTCATTTGCGTGAGCTCGCTAATAATGAAAACTATGCAACTCTTGAGGTACCTAGTGATCTTGGCGGACGATTCTCAGTGCTCTCACCTGTAGGTATACTTCCAGCTCTATTTGCCCAAATAAATTGTGAAGAACTAATCAGAGGTGCAAAAGAATTAGCAGCTGAAATTGCAAATGCTGGCCAAGCTCATGACCTATTTAATTTAGGGGCGCATATAAATTATCTTATGAGTGAATGTAAGCCATCTGTTAACCAAACTGTACTCATGCCCTATTCATCAAAATTAAAAAACCTAAGCCATTGGTTTGTTCAATTATGGGGAGAGAGTCTTGGTAAATATTCTCAAAAGTCTAGTTCTCATGTAGGACTAACACCTATTCCAGCTTATGGAGCAACTGACCAACACTCTCAGATGCAATTATTTATGGAAGGTCCAAACGATAAAGTTTTGATAATTTTAGAAGTAGAGAAAAGAAATCAAGATTATCCTTTGGCAGCAAATATAAATATGCAACCAGCGAAAGAGCTATCAAAGTATTCTCTAAATCAACTTATCAAGGCCCAAATTGATGGTACCCTCAAAGCACTTAATGAAAGAGAACGCAATGTGGTTCACATTAAAATTGCTGAAAATAACCCATTAGCAATGGGTCAACTAATCATGTACTTTGAATGCTTGACTGCATTAATGGGAGAATACTTAGATATTAACGCCTTCGATCAACCTGGTGTTGAATTAGGCAAAAAATTTGCTTATGAATATCTAAAAAATTTGGCATAATAAGCCGATAAATAGTTTATAATCTTAAACACATAAATGGGGTTCTCTGATGAGCGATGATAATGCAACTCTTGTTATAACAGATATAAAAGCTGCTCTTGCCGCTGCTGATAAAGAAGCAGAAAGTAAGCCAGCATGTTTTTTAGTTGTTGGTGGAGAACTAAATGGAACTATCTTTGATCTTGTTGATGGAGAAACAACAGTAGGAAGAAACCCAGATTGTACAATCCCACTTGAGTTTGGTGGTATCTCTCGTAAACATTTTAAAGTTGTGGTTGATGATAAAACTGCGACTGTTCATGATCTTGGATCAAGTAATGGTACATTTTTAAATAACCAAAAAATTGAAGCACCAATTGCCCTTAATAAAGGTGACATGGTTAAGATTGGTGAAATTGCACTTAAGTTCTTACCTAAAGGTGATACTGAAAGACTGACTTATGACAAACTTCATGAGGAAGCAAATACAGATGGTCTTACTAAGTGTTATAATAAAATGTATTTTAATAATAAATTAGACCTAGAGGTTAAAAAGTCTAAGGTGACTGGACAACCATTATCATTAATTATTTTTGATTTAGACCACTTTAAACACCTTAATGATAATTACGGACATGATGCTGGTGATTATGTTTTAAAAGAGAAAGCACAATTACTAAGAGACAATGGAATCCGCAAAGGAGATGTTTTTGCTCGTTATGGTGGAGAAGAATTTGTTGTTCTCCTACCAAATACAAATTTAAAACAAGCTTTTGAAATCGCAGAAAGATTAAGAAAACTAGTTGAAGAGCATAACTTTGTATACGACAACCAGAAACTTCCTGTAACTGCTTCTATTGGAGTTGCTGACTATAGACAAGGTGTAAATACAGGGACAGATCTTTTCAAGCGTGCTGACAGTGCCGTTTATAAGTCAAAAGAGGGTGGTAGAAATCAAGTTAGTTTTTACCGAGCTTAATGCCTACCCAAGAACGTTCTTCAATACAAATTTTACCTGAACATATAATCGATCAAATAAAAGCTGGAGAGGTCATAGAGCGCCCCTCCACCCTTTTAAAAGAATTGCTAGAAAATTCAATAGACGCAGGTGCCTCAAAAGTTTCCATTGAGATTATTAATAATGGTATGGACCTTATCGTTGTAAAAGACAATGGAAAAGGAATGAATGCAAGTGATCTTGAGCTAGCTTTCCTACGACATGCCACCTCAAAAATAGAACGCTTTGAAGATATTTATAACTTACACTCTTACGGCTTTAGAGGAGAAGCTCTCGCATCCATGGCCAGTGTAAGTAAAATAACATGTATCTCAAATCAAAAGAACTCTCCTCTTTGTACGATTAAAATCAATGGTGCCGAAGTCGAATCACTTGATAAGGATCAAAAGAAAAATCCCGTATCAAAGACTGAGATTTTCATAAAAGATCTTTTTTACAATACACCTGCACGTTTAAAATTTGTTAAGTCAAAAACAGCAGAAAAAAACCAACTACAAAAAATCATTAATGCCTTTTTATTAACTCACCCTCAGATTGAATTTGTCGTTAAATGGGATGATAAGGCCAAGAGAATATTTAAAGCATGTGAGCACTTACAAAGAATCGTTGATGTAACACAAAAAAACTTTCAAAAACTTAATTATCAAGAATTAAGTGCAAGTTATGACGATATAAATGTTAAATTATTTTTAAGCATGGAATCTAGTCGCGGTGCTGCTGGAAAGTATCAGTATATTTTTATTAATAATAGAGTTGTTCAAAATATTCAAATTCATAAAATTATAACTAATTGTGCTGGTCCGCTCTGGGGAGAGGGTATGAGTGGACATTATACACTCTTTATTGACCTCCCTAGTGACCAAATCGATGTTAATGTTCACCCTAATAAAACAGTTATCAAGTTTTTTGAATCACATAAAGTTTTCTCTCTCATTTCATCCACGATAAAAAACCATTATAAGAAAAGTTACACTTCAACTAAAGAGAATGATGCTCCCCTTTTAAGTGATAATTTTCAAACAGAAATGAAAGATAAGGCACTTAACTATACTCAAAGTTCACTCGATGATAAGAAAGATCTAACGAGTTACTTCGATAGACTTGATAATAAATCTGAATTTCAAATAAATTCATTTACTGAACCAGAGGAAATTCAAACACTAATTGATTATCCTCTCATACTGATGACTAAAATGAATGAGGAATACTATCTCTTAGATAAAGCTGCTTATGCACAGAATTATATAAAGGATAGACTTTCAAAAAAAAATAGCTCAATCCCCTTACTCATTAGTCATCCAATAAAAGTTAGTAAACCTAGTGCAAAGTTAATTCAAGAGCTGAATAATTACGGATTTGAACTCGATCAAATTGAAAAAGGTTATTTAATCTTACGCTCAATTCCAGAGGCCTTAAAAGACATAAAGTATGGCGAGTATTTAGAGTTATTATTAAATTCAAAAGCAAAGAATAAGGATGATATGATTAAACTTGTTCAAGGCTTTGAATCACTAATGACTAGTAATCAAATTATAAAGAAGTTGAAGAATGATAGCTTAGCTGAGCTGCTTAAATTAAATATCATTAAGAAAATTACCCAAGAGGATCTTCTCAATGTCATCTCCTAAAATATGTATTATTTCAGGACCAACAGCCAGTGGAAAAACAGGTCTGGCCATTGAACTTGTACAAAAATACGGAGGAGAAGTTATCAACTTTGACTCCCTTCTCCTTTATAAAGAAATTAATATTGGTAGTGCCAAACCTACAATAGAAGAAATGCAAGGTGTAATTCACCACATGGTTGGGATCAACTCTATTAGCAAGCCCCTAAATGCTTCAGACTATATGAAGAGAGTTATTCCACTCATTAAAGAAATACATGCAGAGAATAAACTTATTTTTCTTGTGGGTGGAAGTGGCTTTTATCTACAAGCGGTTTTATATGGCATGTTTGACTCACAAACAACTCCACAGGAAATTTTAGATCAATCAGAAAAGCTTTATAAAGATCAAGGTATTGAAGCTTTTATACAAATCTTAAAAGAAGTAGATCCTATTTCCTATAAGCATTACCATGCAAATGATCATTATCGTATTCGTCGTGCTGTAGAACACTTCTGGCATAATCAAACACCTTTCTCAAAAGTAAGAGAGTCCATGCTAGAAGGAAGAGAAGATAATTCGAATATAAAAAAATATAATTGGGATATTTTTCACATCTACCTCGATCTTCCTAAGGATGAACACTTTAAGATTATTCAAAAAAGAACTAAGCAAATGTTAAATCTAGGGCTTATAGAGGAAGTAAAGTCACTCTTAAATAAAGGCTTTACCGGAGAAGAGAAGCCATTACAGTCAATTGGATATAAGGAATGCATTGCTCACTTAAATGGAGAGCTAAGTCTTGAAGAAATGGAAGAAAGAATAAATATTTCCACGCGTCAATTGGCCAAAGCACAAAGAACTTGGTTTAAGAAAATAAAGAAAAAAGAGTTTCATCCTCTTAAAGATAAAGCTAGAATCGATAGTGAATTTAAAATTTTTTTGAATAAAGAATAATGAGTTTAAAATGGAAATAAAAAAGAATCTAAAAGTTATTATTATTTCAGATGGTACTGGTGAAACTGCTACTGCGATGGCGAGGGCCGCTGTAAAACAATTTTCTGAAAAAGAAATTTTCTTCACTCGTTATAAGAATGTTAGAACTAAAGACCATATCGATGCAATCTTTCAAGAAGCAGCACTACATCATGATATGGTTGTCTACACTATTGTTTCTGCAGAATTACGTAATTATGTAAAAGAATTAAGTCGCACAGAGAAAGTGAGATCAGTTGATTTACTTGGACCATTACTCACTAAGATTGCAAATATTTTTGAGATGGAGCCTGACTATCAACCAGGTCTTCTTCACCAAGTTAATGATGAGTACTTTGAAAAAGTAGCTGCCGTTGAATTCACATTAAACCATGATGATGGAAGAAATCTTAATTCCCTTGAAGAGGCAGATGTCGTTTTAGTAGGTATATCTAGAACTTCAAAGACACCACTTTCAATTTATCTTTCACTGGAAGGGTTAAAGGTTGTTAATGTACCTCTTGTACGTGAAGTTAATATTCCAGAAAAGTTATTCGAAATTGATCAAAGAAAAATATTTGGACTTACTATTGATCCAGATGCCCTCCATGAAATTCGTAAGAATCGTCTAACCAGACTTGGGGTTGAAAGCAATGGTGAATATGCAGATATTAACAAGGTTAATGAAGAAGTTGAGTGGGCAAATGACTTCTTTGCTCAAAATAAAAGATGGCCAGTTTTTAATGTTACTGGCAAGGCCCTAGAAGAAACCGCTGCAGAAATTATAAAAATGGTTAATATGCGTAAAGCAAATCGGTTTAAAGTAAAAAAGAGATTTGAACGTAAGGATAAGAAGTAGAAGTTCTCCTTATTTTAAGAAGAACTTCTTATTTTCTTTAATATCAATTTGTACTTTTCTTTCTGTACCTAATAGTGAATTTTCAATCTTAGCATCATAGACACCAGCTGGAATTCTCATATTCTTAATTGGTAGATCTTGTTTTAAAGTCTCACCATCAATATTAATCACGAGACGAGAACCAGAAGTAAAATTATTCGATGAATAAAGAATACCGACCGCTTCTCTTTCTAGCGTTGGAATTGACATATTGATTGTATCATTTTCAATTGTTAAATAAGGTTCTTGTTCAAATTCATGCTTTGAATAACCATTTTTTCTTACAACGATATTAAGCTTTTTATTAAGAGCAACTTTTGCTTCTACCCCATCTAGCTTTACCTGTTGTCCATTAATATAAATCCTCATATCAGGATCATAATTTTGAAAACGAACAGTTCCATTACTAACAACTGTTCTCTTCACTTGATTTACATCTACATCTTTTTGATTATTCTGAGCTACATTACGAGCCGGTTGAGCTTTCCCAAACATACCTGGAAAATCAATACCCGTTATATTTTTCATCATATCTGCTTGCCAGTATACAAAAACCGCAAAAGCCGCAACTGCTGCTGCAACAACGGCCTTATTATTTCCACCATTGTCTTTAGCTACTTGAGACTTTTTAGAAACTGAGCGTGTCGTTGTTCCTGCTGATTTTTTTCTTCTCACTCGAGTTGTTCTAGTACCTGCACCTGATGCTGTTCCAGCAGCGGCACCTGAGCGCTTAACTTTTCTTCTCGTTGTTCCAACACCACTACTCGTTTTTGATACTTTCTTGCTGACTTTTCTCTTGGTTGTATTACCACCAAGTCCAGCTCCACCAAGGTTTCCACCAATTGTTCCACCTTTAGTATCTAACTCCAACCCTAGTCCCATTGAAGCATCATCATCAGAAGCGGATTCATCATCTAGACCAAAGTCAAGTTCAATTTTCTTAGTACGGCCACCACCACCTTCAAGTTGTGGACCATCTGTACTTGCACTTCCACTAGAGTTCCCTCCAGTACCACCTTCCATATCCTTCTTAAGATCATCAAGGTATGGCTTAATATCAATAGATCCATACTCAACAAACTTTTCCTTATCACTAGCAATTTCTTCTTTAAATAATTGCTTGGCAAAATAACCAAGGTCAGTTGCATTAAAGTCAGGGTAATTAGAATAAAGAAACTTAACCAAGGCACGGTTAAATTTATCCATATTTTCAAAACGCTGATTTCTATCTTTTGCCAAGGACTTAAGAACAATCTGATCTAATTCCTTAGGAACATTTGGATTGATCGAACTTGGTGCAGGAATTTTACATGCTTGAATCTGCTTTAAAACAGCGAGGTCATTACTTGCTTGAAATAATTTTCTTGAACACAGTAACTCCCAAAGAGTAATACCAACAGCGAATTGGTCATATCTATGATCTAATTGTAATCCATCTAGATACTCCGGAGCCAGATAAGATAGCTTCCCCTTAATCGTCCCAGCTTGAGTTGCTTCACTATTTGAATCTGCTTTAGCAATACCAAAGTCGATAACTTTAATAGAGCCATCATAAGTTAACATAATATTATGCGGAGAAATATCCCTATGAATAATATTAAAAGGTTTGTTGGTTAACTTATCTGTAAAAGTATGTGCATAGTGTAATGCTTGGCAAATTTGTGAGGTAATATAAGTTGAGATCTCAACAGGAAAAACAAAATTCTTTTCCTTTAAACGATCAAGATATTGTTTCAAGTTAGCACCATCTACGTACTCCATAGCAGTGTATAATTGCTCATTCACTAAACCATAGTCATACATTTGTGCGATGTTTGGGTGTAATAAACCAAAGGTTACCTTTAACTCATCCTCAAACATTTGTACAAAAGAAGGATCTTTTGAGAACTGTGGTTGCACCATCTTGATGGCCACAATTTTATTTGCTTGCTCACCTAAAAATCGAGCTCGACAAATTTTTGCCATCCCACCATCAACTAAGTGATCGAGAATTAGATACTTTCCAAATCGTTCGAATTTCTTATCGCTCATAATAAACCTCAATAACTTATCGGTTTATTTGGTAGATTCTTTATACATTTTTATACTTAATTAAACTAAACAGGAATACGTTATTTCAGGATGTTAACTCTGCGATAACCAGGCATTGTCATATGTATTTTCCTAGTCTTAACACCAGATCGATTACAATAACCATAAACTTTATGATCAGTAAGAATCCACTCATCAAAAGCGTAATGTTGTCTCAAATAGTATGCAAAGTTTTGAATGGTAATTTCTTGTAATCCAGTTTTGATGATTTGATCGCGCATATAACTAATAGGCACTGCTCTGATTGCATTCATATCTTTATAAAAAAGAGCCACAAAAACTTCAGTACAATTATCAAGAATTGACTTTTGATCCCCCATCCACTGATAAAATGGAGAGGTTTTATCCAGTTTAGTAATAATCATATCGTGATTAAGCTTGGCACCTTCATAAAAAGAAGTTCGCTTAAAAATGAGAGTATCATCCCATTTTTGATCTTCGTAAATACCACCCTTAAGCCTTACTAGCATTTTGTCAGTACGATTATGTCCTCGATATGAGGAACAAGCACAAAGGGTTAAAAGTGTTAAAATTAAAGTTATTATTTTCATCATTTACCTAAATATTCTACTATTTCTTCATATACTTGTCTTCTAGAAGTTTCATTGAATAGGTCATGTTTTGCATCAGGATACTTTAACATTTTGACCAAATCCTTCTCAATCCCACTAATAAAGAGCTCTGTGCTGCTTGCATTCACCACAGTATCTTTACCCGAGAGTAAAAATAAAATGGGATGTTTTAAATAATATGAGTAAGACATTATCTTATCCGACGCTTTTAATATGCTATTAATCATTCCAAAGGTCATAAAGTTTGAGTTTAAATGATCACCATCAAAATCCATAGCTCTTTGCACATCTGATGTTAAATCTTTCCCCGAATAAAGTGAGGGAAAACGTGTCTTACTTAAATTATTTGAAAGTTCATTTACTATGGTTTTAGCAAAGCCAGGAAGTTTTAAATAAGGTTTAATACATGGATTAGAAAGTATCACCGACTCTACTTCAAAAGGAATAAGATCTCCCTTATCCACAAGCGTTTTTAAGATAACCATGCCCCCAAGACTATGGCCTATGAAATGAGTTTTCACATCATGTTCATGATACATATCTAAGGTAATTCGCATAAATTTTAAAAAGTCTTCTTGATAAGAGTTTATATCATCAACATAGGCCCTGGTTCCACCTGAGTAACCATGACCGTATAAATCCATGCAACTTATGAGCACTGAGTTCCCATAATGATCAATTAAATATGAAATGAGCTCTTTATGTCTTTTATGATACTCAATAGCACCATGTTGAATAAAAATATGTTTGATCTTCTTATTTAGTTTTTTAGATTTGGAATATTGGCGAAAAGAAATATGGGCACCATCAAGTGATGATTCAAAGTTCCCATCATTATAAACTATAAAATTCTCTTTCACCTTACTCGCCAGATATATATGAGTTTATGGCCTTAATCGCAGCATCTGATAAATTTATAAATCGAAAAGAAAAACCAAGTCCACCATCTAATAACCTAACGATCTCTCCACTAGCAGTAAAGTGGTGATCTGTATTTTCAGGGTGAACATTAATAGAAATTCTTTCACCTGCTTTACCTGGGAAACGATCAACTAGAACCTGCATTCCCCCAATAGAAACATCACGACAAATCCCTTCAAATAATTGATTATTATTTTCAATAAACATTCTCGCAATGAGAGGCTTTCTCTTAAATGCTCTTTTATCAATGTCTTCAATCTGAGTTGGAACTTGATTAAAGACAGCTTGAAATCCTTCAAAACTTGCTAAGGGAGTCCAAGTTTCAATTCCTTTGGTAAAACAAAAAGTTTTCCCATTAATTCTATTTTCACTAAAAAGTTTCTTTAATATAGCGATCGAAAAAGGCCCATACTCTGCACCTTTACCGCCTCTATCTGCACCGGTCTTAATAAAATAAATCTTATGGTTAACATCTACTCCATCAAAGCTTGGTGTCATATAACTGATTGGACTTGGAATAGCCTCGGCTTGTTCCTGAACAGGTTCTTGAGGTGGAGTTGGAATTGATTGTAATTGTGGTTTTCTGGCAGGGGCCTTATTAAACTCTCCTGTATCCACAAGTTTCATCCAATTATCGTATCCCTTTTTCCATACGTAATCATTATCTTTGAGCTTTCCAGCGGAGTATAATTCTTGAATCTGAGCATCCTCAACTGGACCTTTTCTCTCCCCTTCAAAAACATAGTACCACTTATCCATACTTCCTCGCTTCTTATAATTTAATGACTTATAATCCCATTTTAACTTATTTCCTATACTTAGACTGCTACGGAACAATTTTCCTCACTCATTTAAGAAAATTATTAATTATCCGATATGAATACTGATGTATATTAAATAGGTATAGTTTATGATGAAACAATTTATATTAACATTACTTGCTCTTACGATGCTTATCTCATGTGGTGAAGAGGTTCTTACCCAGAATACTCTCTCAACTTCATTTAAGGCCACAGACCTTGAAGCATTCGAATACACAACTTGTGCTGCTTCTCGTTTTACTAAGCCACCAGTTGATATTTTATTTGTAGTTGATAACTCAGGTTCTACTTTGCAAAGTAGCTTTCAACAAATCAAATCTCAAATCGCGAGCACTGTATCTACGATTTCAAATGAATTCGATTATCACGTTTATATTGCTCCTTTAAATAGTACGACAACGAGTAGTAGTGAAATAAATAATTATCCACTTTTAGCAAGTGATCCATCAAGTGTTAGTGGTTTAAACCTAGTTAACATTGATCAAATATCAGCTAGCACTTTTTTTAGTCAAGCATCAGGTGGTAGCCAAGAAACAGGATTTAGTCGTGCCTATAATGTAATAAATGCCAATCGTAATAATGGAATTTTTAGAAGTAATGCTAATACTATTGTAGTTATGATTTCAAATGGTGATGATACTGAGGCTGTAACAAATATTGGTGGAAATAAAGTATTTGATCAAAATAAATTTAATCAACTTAAACAAAACTTTATAAACCTATCAAACTCGATGAGTACTGATAGTTTCAGATTCATTTCATTGGTTCCACATTCTAACTGTAATGGTTGGAGTACTCTTGGGAATTACAGAAGGATGTCTCAAGAACTTTATGATCATTACTCACAAAGTGATGACCCATCAATGAAGAACTCTCGTGATTTATGTTCAGGAAATTATGCTTCACTCTTTAGTGTGGTTAATAACTCTATCCGAGCGAACTTAGTTGGTCATAGCTATAATTATTGGAAAATTAGTAATGCAAGCGAAGCTGATATTCAAGATGATGATATCACAGTTATTAAAATTGACTCTAATGGAAATGAATCAAATATTTCACCCGGAACAGTTAATGGTTTTGAATATATTGGTCATAGAACGAATCAAAATACTCGTTACGCACCTGATGTTGGTGAGCCAGCGACTGGTTTAATGATTAAGTTAAATGGTAATGCTAGATTAGATTACCCAGAATGTATTCGTGCCAAGACAAGAACACCAACTGAATTTTATGGTTATATTCCATTACCTAGAGAACCAGACCTAGCCACAATAAGTGTAAGTATCAACGGTACTAAATATGATCAAAGTAGTACTAATGGCTGGACATATGTAGGGTGGAGTCCATCAAGAAATATAAAAATTTCGCATCAAGGTGCCTCTGATCAACCACCGGTTTATAAGTCTGGGTACTTTTTAGAGCTTCATGGGAATGCAATCTTCACTAACGGAGACTCCATAAAAATTTATTATAAGCCAAAAATTTAGAAATACCTTAAAGGCATATGCTTAAGGATGTGATACAATACTCACATGTTTGATGATTATTGCCCAAAACAAGAAAAAATTAATGTTATTACTCACTTTCCAGGTGTACTGCTAGGACTTATTGGTCTTATCTATCTACTGCTTAAACCCATGGGTAGCCTCACAAAGTTTAGCTACTTTATTTATGGCATCTCATTAATAACTATTTTTGCGGCCTCATCCATCTACCACAAACTTGAACCAGGTAAGGCAAAAGCAGTTTTCAAGAAAATTGATCATGCTGCTATCTACTTTTTTATGGGTGGTTGTTATACCCCATTTATCATCATCAATATGCATAATGATTATAAGATAACTTTTCTCTTTATTATCTGGGCCATTGTTTTACTTGGGGTTTTACAAAAATCATTTTCATTTATTAAAAATAAATTTTTCTCCGTCTTTCTCTATATTTCATTTGGTTTTCTTTGCTTTGCAGTTAAAGACAGCATGTTGGATCAAATACCGAGTGCATCTTTTAATCTCTTAGTACTTGGTGGAGTTGCTTATATGTTAGGTGTGATTTTTTATTTAATGGATCGCATTCCCTATAATCATGGGATATGGCATATTTTTGTTTTATTAGGTGCCGGCAGCCATTATGCCGCCGTCTACACCACTTATTAATTTTTTTATCTCTTTAAATTATAAACAGTAAATTTCTGAATCTGTAATTACACCTACAGCTACATTACCTTCTTTAATGTATCCATACGAGTTACCACCATCACAGCTATCTTCTGAAGTATAAACAAACTCTAAAATGGAATCATTCACTAAGACATCAACTTGCGATAAAGCTTCTTCACAATCTTTAGCATCGAACTCTCCAATATAAGCAGCAACTTCATCATCCGCCATGAGAGATGAACTAAACAAAGGTGCCTTTACATCTTCATCCACTAAGATACCTTCAATCTCATTTAGCTCACCAATGTATAAAACATCAGTTTGGGCAATTTCTAATAATTTTTCACAAGTTTGTGAATAAGCACTACTAACCAGTAGTAAAAATAGTATTGATAATTTCATAACTTCTCCCCTAGATTGAAATAATCTAATGAGAAATACATCAACTGATAAGATAGTTTGTAAAAAATACTAGGTTTAAACTATTGAATTACGGTTAGATTATGCCATTGTAGACTTGTCTTGATTAGATTTAAGGATTCTATTCATAAACATAATATTAGGTAGTAACTTTTGAAGTTTGGTAAAATTCACTTCAATTGAAAGACCATTATCATCACCAACAATCACTTCCCCAACAAGGCCATGTACACGAGCATCATCTAATGACTCAACAGTAATCCCTGCAGCTTTTTCTTTCCATGTTCTTAATAGATCAGAAATCTCTACAAGAGTCATGGCCGATTGAATATTTGGTTTCGATTGAATTCTTTTCCAAAGAGCCTCTAAGAAAATTTGGCACTTACTAGAGATTTTTAATTTCTTATCTTCAGTTAAATGCTTTTCAGTATTATAGAAAATAAATAAAGATCTTATTTTATCAATATCTTTTAAAACAATTACTTTTGGTAATCCATCCTGATCGTTAGCAATTCCTACTAGGCCAACTTCCTCAAGGATATGAATCATCTCATCTAACTTAGACTCTATAATTCCATAGATTTCTTTGGCATATAAATCCAATGTCTTTCTATGAAGTGCTAAACCTTGCTCGGTCTTTTCACCATGTGACTTATAAACAAGATAAAAAGTACCTAAGATTTTAATAACATCATTGGCCTTAAAAAATTCATAACCAGAATGCTTTCCAGTACCGTAATTTACTGAAGCTGAATTAGACTCAAGCTCTTTTACTCTCGCATTAGTTTGGCGCAAGCGATTGGCAAGAGTATTAATAATTGTTTTAAACCAAGGGTTTAAACCACTCATTGTTTTAGCAAAAGCAGTAAAGGAAATTTCGATAACATCAGTGCTAACCATTGCACTAGCTGAACAAGAACGCTTACCACCACCATCATCATCAAAATAGGCCATCTCTCCAATCACCTCTCCTGCACGGAGAACTGCAATCTCGATAAAACCTTTTCCCTTTGGTTTGAATAAGCGTAATTGACCACGTTGAATAATATAAAGGGAGCTAGCTTTCTCACCATCATTAAAAAGTATTTCACCGGCCTTAAGCGTTCTTAAACCAGATTTTGCACTTTCTTTTCCAGCAGCTGTTGCCATCTTCCCTCTATAAAAAAATTAAATGATTAAAGTCTTTCAATAACAAGGCTTAAAGCTTCTCCACCACCAATACAAATAGCAGCACATCCAAGCTTTCCACCAGTCTTTTCAAGAGCAGTGGTAAGAGCAAGAACAATACGTGCACCACTTGTACCAATTGGGTGACCTAAACTTACTCCGCCTCCGAATAAATTTATTTTATCATGAGGAATCTCTAATGACTTCATGGCGGCCATTGTTACCGCCGCAAATGCTTCGTTTACTTCCCAAACATCAATATCATTAACAGACAGATTAAGTTTATCAAGATTTTTCTTAACAGCCTCAACTGGTGCTGTTGTAAACCATGTTGGATCTTGAGCATGACCTGCCCATCCTAAAATTTTAAACTTAGCTTGATCCTTATACTTTTCTCCACCAAGAACTAAAGCACAAGCACCATCATTGATAGTTGATGCATTTGCTGCAGTGATCGTTCCATCTTTTTCAAAAGCTGGACGAAGAGTTTTCATTTTATCAAAGTTTACTTTTCCAGGACCTTCATCATCACTTACAGTAACCTCACCCTTACGAGTCTTAATAGTTACTGGAGTGATCTCATCTTTATAAACACCATCTGCTTGAGCTTTTTGTGCACGCTTAAAAGACTCAGTAGAAAATGCATCTTGCTCTTCACGAGTGAAACCGTATTTTTTCACACACTCTTCAGCACATTTTCCCATTGGTCTATCCGAATAAACATCCCATAAACCATCCCATTGCATTGAATCTTTCATCTCAGTTCCACCAAACTTGAAACCATTTCTTGAGTTAGGTAAAAGATGTGGTGCCATCGACATATTTTCCATTCCACCAGCAATAACTGCATCATTTTCTTCAAGGAGAATTGTACGTGCCCCTAAAATAATTGACTGAAGTCCTGAACCACAAACCTTATTAATTGTCGTACATGGAACCGAATTATCTAAGCCACCAAAGATTGCTGCTTGTCTAGCAGGAGCTTGTCCAACACCAGCTTGAATTACATTTCCCATAAATACTTCATTGATATCTTTCTTATCTATTCCAGACTTCTTAATTGCACCTTCAATTGCTGTTGCTCCTAGCTTTGGTGCCGATACACTTGCTAATGCTCCTAAGAAACTTCCTTGAGGAGTTCTTGATCCACCTAAAATATAAACGCTCATAATCCATCCTTTGTTACTTACTAATATTAAAATCACCAAATCCTAACCTATTTCTCATCAAAAAGGGAGTCATGTTGCAAAAGGACAGCTTGTCCACCTGCTTAGATTTTGGTAAGAAAAGGGCTCAAAGGAGTATATATGATCGTTGGAAGATATAATGAAAGTACTTTAAGCAGTGCAAAAAGATTACCTGCTGACTGGGTAGAGGAATTTGTAAGAATTCTTAGTCATACTTATGCAGATCAAGCGAATAAAGATAATAGCTTCTTTGATGTTCATGGCCTACTCTTTGATGAAGAAGTTGTCGTTATCATTTCTTATATCCATCACAATGATCACGCTGCCTCACCTATAAGCCTATTTATTTCTCATGATATTGAAGGTGATATTAAGAAAATGGGAAAAACCCTAGACCACCTAGTGGATTTCTCCGGTCTCGTTTTTGATGATATTTTTGGAACACCTGATTGGAGTGAATACAATCCGAACTGGACTGAAAATCAATTTAAAGAATCAAACTATCACTATAAGATAACTCGTGAAAACTTCTCTCTCACTTTACAAGCGGAAGCTATTTTAAGTGATGAGACTATTTTGGATTAATTCTAGTAAATATTATTTAATTTTATTCCAATTTACTTTTTCTAGACTAATGTTTTTAAAACATAGAACAATAATTACGATCCAAAAAGTGATATCAATTAAAATTGAATCATATGAAGTGAAATAACCAATTAATCCACTCACAAGTAAACCAACCATCAAAATGAGTGTATTTTTTTTGGAGTTATAATCTATAATATGGTTTGTTTTGCAGTTTTGACATTCAATATCTCTATTACTGAAATAATCTGAAAATCTTACTTCTATTAATGTCAGACACTCTTTACAAGCTAGTTTGCGCATTCTCATATTAGACTCTGTGAACTCATACAAAGGTTCATCAAAAAAACAGTGTATAGACACTGTTTTTTCTCGAATACTTGAATCATAAAAAGCATAAGCTTACGCAGAAGCAATTACTCAGCGTTACTCATCTTCAAATTTTGGATTTCCCATTGAACGACGAGTGATTTGGATATCTTCATCATCATCATCGTCATCATCAGAGTCACCATCAAAGTCTTCATCAAAATCAAAGTCTGTAGTGATATTTAAATCATTTAAAGCTTTAAAGAAATCTTTATCGTCATGAAGATCTGATAAGATTGATTCAATTAAGCTTGGTGGATACTTTGAAATAAGCTCTTCGATATATTCTTGCAGCATCCCCTCTTTAAGGATGTCACGTTTTCTTTTGATATCAGCCCAATTAGCAATATAGTGAGTACGACAGTACTGTTGAGTTGTTCTTAGGTTATCACAACCTTTTTCTAGACACTCATCACTTCTATGATCAACAAAGAAATCTAAACTAGAAATTGCATCAGCAATCTCAGCCCATTCAAAGTTCTCAGCTAATGCTTCGATTTCATCTTGAACTTTTGTTTGTGCTTCTTCGATTTCTTTTTTTGCTGCTGGCTTTTCAACAACTTCTTCTACTTCTTCTTCAACTTCTTCAGCCGCTGCTGCTTTAGTCTTAGCTTTCTTTGGTTCAGTTTTCTTAGTTGCCTTACTAGCTTTAGTAGTTGTCTTTGCTGCTTTCGCTTTTGTTGTAGGCTTTTTAGCAACTTTCTTAGCTGCTTTTTTGGTAACTTTTTTTGCAGTTTTCTTCGCTGCTTTTTTTGCAGTTTTCTTTGCTACTTTTTTCTTAGTTACTTTTTTTGCTGTTTTTTTCTTAGTCACTTTCTTAGCCGTTTTCTTAGCGGCTTTTTTTGCAACTTTTTTCTTAGAAGTAGCTTTCTTTGCAACTTTTTTCTTCGCTGCTTTTTTGGCTACTTTCTTTTTAGAAGTTGTTTTCTTTGCCGCTTTCTTTTTAGTAGTCTTCTTAGCGGTTTTTTTAGCAACTTTCTTAGCTGTTTTTTTCTTAGTGGTTGATTTTTTAGATACTTTCTTTGCAACTTTCTTCGCAGCTTTTGAAACCTTATCTGCTATCTTTCTAGCTACTTTTTTCTTAGCTACTTTCTTTTGAGACTTTTTTGTTACTTTTTTCTTAGCCACTTTTTTCTTAGTCACTATGATCTCCTAATTGACGCAAGCTGCAATATATAAGTTGAAGTAATTAGGTATTACTAACATCTTTCAATATTAATTGCCAACCGTTACTTATCAAGTAATTAATAAAAATTATTGAACTTCTTTAAACTCATTCGCTGCAATAACAACTCTTTGAATCTCAGAGGTCCCCTCGTAGATTTCAGTGATTTTAGCATCTCTGAACATACGTTCTACTGGGTACTCCTTTGTATAGCCGTTTCCACCTAATACTTGGATGGCCTGAGTTGTGACCCACATCGCCGTTTCTGCTGCAAAGAGCTTAGCATGAGCACTTTCTTTGGTGTAGTTCATTTTTTTATCTTTAAGCATCGATGCGTGATAAATCATCAGTCTCGAAGCCGCAATTTTTGTACTCATATCAGCAATTTTAAATTGAATCGCCTGTAAGGCTGAAATTGGCTTTCCAAACTGCACTCTCTCAGTTGCATAGCGACGGCAATATCTAAAAGCACCTTCAGCAATACCAAGAGCTTGAGAAGCAATTCCAATACGTCCACCATCTAAAGTGGCCATAGCGATTTTAAAACCTTTTTTCTCAGGGCCTAATAAATTTTCTTTAGGCACTTTAATTTTATCAAATGCTAGTGAACAAGTAGAAGAGCCTTTAATTCCAAGCTTGTCTTCTTCTTTAATAATAGAAAATCCATCCCACTTAGTCTCAACGATAAAAGCACTTATTCCTCTATAGTCATCAGTCTTTTCAGTTTTTGCAAAAACAATAGCGATATCTGCTTCTTTACCATTTGTAATCCAGTTCTTAGTTCCATTTAACTCGTAATAATCACCCTTATCTTCAGCAAAGGTTTTTAATGATCCAGCATCAGTTCCTGCATTTGGTTCACTTAAACAAAAGCAACCAATGTTTTCACCGCTGGCAAGTTTTGGAAGATATTTTTTCTTTTGCTCTTCATTTGCAAATTCTAAAATAGGCCAAACACAAAGTGAGGTGTGTGCTGAAACAAATACACCTGTTGAACCACAGTTACGGCTTAGTTCTTCAACAATCATAGCGTAAGAAAGGTAATCCATTCCCGCTCCACCGTATTCTTCTGGAATATAGCTACCCAAGAGACCGTTCTCTCCAAGTTTTTGAATAATTTCTTTTGGCATTTCACCATTTTTATCAATGCTAGCTGCTAATGGTGCTACATCATTATCAGAAAACTTAGCCACCATATCTTTAATTTCTTTATAACTATCATCTAAAAGCATGTGTTCTCCTTATTATTTTCCTTTAAAATTTGCTTTTCTTTTATCTATAAATGCTTGTGTTCCCTCTTTCATATCATAGCTATCAAAGAGTTCAGCAAAAGATCTCGATTCAATTTCTAATCCATCAGTAGTCGCAAGATCAACTCCCTGATTGATAGAACTTTTAGCAACACCAACTGCAAGGGGTGAGTTCTTTGCAACACTTGCTAGAGTTTTCATTGCACCAGCAAGTAATTCTGATTTTGTTTCAAAGCTCTCTAAGACAAGTCCGTATGCTTTTGCACTTTCACAATTAATTTTATTACCTGTATAGATCATCTCTTTCGCTCTTGAACGACCAATTGCTTTTCCTAGTCTTTGGGTTCCACCAAAACCAGGAATAAGTCCTAGACCAACCTCAGGAAGACCAAAGATTGCATTTGGAGTGGCATAAATAAAGTCACATGCTAAGGCCATCTCTAAGCCACCACCTAGAGCATAACCGTTTACACAAGCAATAATTGGAAAACGACACTCTTCTAACATAAGAGTTACCTGTTGCCCCTTAAGAGCAAAAAGGTGTGCCTCATCTTTATCCATACTTGCCATGCCAGCAATGTCCGCACCAGCTATAAATGACTTCTCACCACTTCCTGTAAGAATAAGACCAATCAATTCGCGATTATCAGCAAGACTCTCTAAGAGATCTCTTATCTCATCTAATACTTCTGCATTTAAAGCATTAAGCTTATCTTCTCTATTGATGGTAATAATTCCAATATGGTCTTCTTCTTTGTATTCAATAAAATTACTCATATGAATAGAATCCTCTTCCAACTTTCTTACCAAGCCTTCCCGCTTGTACGTATTGTTTTAATAAAGGACATGGTCTGTATTTCGTATCCCCAAGCCCATCAAAAAGTACTTCCATAATTGCAAGACATGTATCAAGTCCAATAAAATCAGCTAGAGTTAAAGGACCCATTGGCTGATTAGTTCCAAGTTTCATGGCAATATCGATATCTTCTACAGAAGCAATACCCTCGTGTAGAGTATAAACTGCTTCATTAATCATAGGCATTAAAATTCTATTTACAGCAAAGCCAGGCATATCCTTGGCCTTAACAAAAGTCTTCCCCATTTTCTCAGAAGCAAGTTGTACGGCACTGAAAGTTTCTTCACTTGTTTCTAAACCACTAATTCCTTCTACTAACTTCATCACTGGTACAGGGTTCATAAAGTGCATTCCACATACTTTATCTGCTCTTTTGGTATGAGCTGCAATTTCTGTTATTGAGATAGAAGAGGTATTTGTCGCTAAGATAGCGTCTTTTTTTGCAATTTCATCTATATCTCTAAAAATTTTGAATTTGATTTCTTTATTTTCTGTCGCTGCCTCTATTATAAGGTCGCAATCTTTTAAATTAGCGAGTTGAGTAGTTGTTTGTATATTTCCAAGGGTTTTATCCGCACGGGCTTGATCCCACTTTCCTTTTTCAATTCCTCTACTCATTTGCTTTTGAATAAAGCCATGGCCAAAATCTAATGACTCTTGTGATATATCAAATAGTTGCACACTATAATCAGCATGAGCAGCAACCTGGGCGATCCCTCTCCCCATCTGTCCAGCTCCAATAACTCCAATTGTTTTAATTTCCATGACTTACCTCCAAATTCTGCAAAAAATTTAACTATTTATCCTATAAAATGAATCATCTGGTCAATTGCATAGCATTAGTCAAATTAAAGACGCTTTTTTTAAATATCCTATTGCCAAGAGCGATATAATAAACTATATATTTCACTCGTTTAAAAATATTAGGAGTGAATTGTGGCAAACCATAAATCTGCTAAAAAGAGAATTAGACAATCTGAAACTAGAAGACAAAACAATAAGTGGAAAACTTCTAGAGTTAGAACTGAAATTAAGAAACTTAGAACACTTATGAGTGAAGGGAAAAAAGATGAAGCTTTAACTCTTTATCCTAAAGTTCAATCACTTATTAATAAATTAGCAAAGTCATCAGCTTTAAAGAAAGCTACTGCAGCTAGAAAGACTTCTAGAATTGCTTCTCAAATTTCTAAGTTATAATTTAAACTAAATTACTTTTCTTTATATTGGCCCAAAATATTTTGGGCCAATTTTTTTGCGTTTCTGTCCGATAAGAAGTTATGCGCATTTTATTAATCTTTATATTCAGTCTTTCTCTCTATGCTAAATCTGATTTCTTAGATGTAAATCAATCAAGTATTCAATTTGATTTCACAGAGAAGCTACAAGTTCCTTCATCAAAAATATCTGAAAATGAAAAAGACCAAGTGCTTAAAGAGATTCGAGAACTTGAAAAAAAACAAGGTCTCATCTTACAAGTCTTAGGCTATGAGAGTATTGAACCAAATAGCATAAATGAAGTAATGCTAATGGCGCTAGAAAAGATGCCATTTAGTAAGAGTGAGAAAGATAAGACTGTCTTATTGATTATCGCTTTTAAAGAAAGAGAAATAAAAATAAATTATGGTAAAGAAATAAAGCTTAAAAAAGACTTTAAAAATAAATTAGTAACAGAAGTGCTTGTTCCTAAATTAAAAGAAAATCAGCTGCCTAAGGCAATAATTCAATTAAAAAATAAAATCGCGAGACAATATAAGAAAGAAAAAGAGCTCAAGGCACAAGAGATTAACTTTGATATCAACCCAAATGAGATTGTTAAACTAAAAGAGCCTTTTGAGAATTATAATTACTATCTCCCATTAGTAATTTTTCTATTGGTTTTTCCATTAATTTTGAAATTTGTTAAATTACCACATATTTTTATGCCTTTATTAATGAGTTTAATTTTTGGTATCAGTACATACATCCTCTATCCAAAATTAGAACACATTATACTAACAATGGTCTTAGGCTTGCTCTTTGGGTCCATTAAAAGCTTAAATAGTGTTCTCTTCTTTTTATCAAATAGCGATCGAGGCCATAAATACCATTCAAGTCACAAGCGTTATTCCCTTTGGAGTAATAAAAAAGATGAGTTAATAGCTGGTGGAGTTTCAGGAGATTTAGATGATTAGTCTCAAGTTGCTTAATAAAAAAGAAAGAGAAGATATAGGCACAAAGATTCAAGAGTTGATTCAAGATAAATCTATTTACCCTATTATTGTCATTACTAAGGAGTCAGATCCTTACCCAGGTGCCGTTCTTAGAGCAACACTCTTATTTGCCTTAATAATATCATTTATCTTTTTATACTTTTTAAGTTTCCAATTTGATTTTCTCTATCTACTTCTTCCCTTTTTAGTCACTTTATTAATTCTACCTCTTACTAGAATTTTGAACTTAAAACGTTTTGCTTTATCTAAGGGTGAAGTTTTAAGAGAAGTAAGTGAAAAGGCCTATGAAAGTTTTTATCGCTATACAGTTGATAAGAATCAATTAGCTGACCAAGTAATGATTTTTGTCTCTGAATCAGAAAAGAGATTTGAAATCATGTTCGGAAAAAATATACATCCAGAAATAAAAGATTCCCTAAAAGAGGAAATTGCCCAAAGTTTTCAAGCACATTACCAAAAGAAAGAATATGCTGAGGGCTTTAAAAAAGTGCTTTTATTAATTCATGAAAAGATGATTCAAAGACCCCTTGAAGGTGAAATTGAAGTAAAAAATCGTATTTTCCAAGAGTAAGTACCTAAAAACACAAGAAAATTACCTGAGCTTAGTGGTAAAGCTTTTGCCTTATTTGTCGATAAGTAAATAAGGAGAAATTTATGCGTTCACTGTGTCTTATCTTATTACTCAGCTTGAGTTTTAATTCATGTAATTTAATTTCACAATCAAGAAAGCCCGCACAAGCTTATACAGAAACGGATGAATCCATTGTTAAAGTTCAATTTCCCTTTAAGACTATTAAAAATCAAATTTTAAATTTAAGTGCAGATAATAAGTTTATTGATCGAGTAAATTATATCCAAATGGACTCCGTTACTCGTATCCTACAGGTTGGGATCACTGTAAATTATCCTTTAAACGCATTATTTAATGAAAACCTAAAAGCTCCTAGAAGAATTGATGAAAAGCATGACATTGAGTTATCCATAGGATTTCCAAAGGCAAAGTCTTTGGCCATGACAAGATATCTCTCTCTTACTTTTGAAAAATTTAATATTGATGGAAAAAGTTATTTAAATCACTTTGAGGTGGTTTTTGCTGTCATGAAGACTGTTCTCGTCAATACTAATCTTATCGACTACATCTTAGTTGAGAATAGAGAGCAAATCTCTGCTGAACAAAGAGATCTATTAAAAGAGATAATTGAATCTAATGCCTTGATCTTTAATCCAACATTAAGAAAGATTTCTTTAAAGTTAGATTTTGAAATGATTGATGCTTTAAAAGATTTTTCAGAGCTAGAAGAAATTCGTCTCTGGCAATTCTCTCCTTTTCTTTTTAAAGGAACCAAGGATGTCTTTTTTAGAATTGAAGCTGGACTTGGTAAGCCAAGTTCTGTTTGGCTTGATGAATATGATCAACGAGTAAAAGAAGATAATCGTACAATTTTACAAGTTAGAGAGCAATTATACCAAGAGTTTTCTAATCGCAATACTGTCAAGTCAGTCCTATTTCACTATTTTCAAAGTTTATTATCCCAAGAGAAAATTAATATAGAGGACCTTCCTAAAACATATCAAAATGAATTTGAACGTTTCAATCAAACCTTATACTCAGACCTTGAAGAAACCTTATCTCAAGCAAATGAGAATTTCATAGCTGATCCTGAGTATGAATATATTCAATATATTGATCAAAAGAAAAACAAAATAAGAAATTTTATCACTCACTTAGATAGAAGATTAAGTATTGATTATAATATTCTTAGTAAGGGATCACTTACAAATAAGAGTCGCCCCCTATTAATTAAAAGAATTTCACAAGATGCTTTGAATGGTGGGTTTAATTTTCTTAGAGACCTAGACTATGAAGGCTATAAATACTTTAAAGACACACAATTAATTATTGCACCACAACTGCCTGGAGTTATCTTCAAAGGTAAGATTAATGTTGATGCCAATGCCATTCTTGGTTTTGTTGATAAGAAGTTCTTAGATCAAAAAATTGAGTTGCCTTTTAGTGAAGGTAGCGAAGGCGTACCTTTTGAGGTTGTTGGTGAGGTTCGTTTCGAAGATGATGGTATGCTAGGAATTGATGCAAAATCTATTAGTCTCTTTGAAGGATCAAAAAAACTAGTCTTTGATAGAAATGACAAGAACTCAGACTTTATTCTAGATTTCATAAAGCTTTTCTTAGCTGACTCTATGTCGACACTTAGCTATGATGAGACTGAAAATACACAAGATCAAGAGGAGCGCATCCAAGAGTTTATAAAGTATCTAGCATCATTTAAACAACTTTATAATAATTCCGGAAATCAGATTTATAGCAATATTATCGACTCATTGAAAAAGGATCTGCAAAATAATCCATTCACTGATGCGGGTGAAGAGTATATTCAAAAGAAGTCTGAAATCCTTTATGGACATATCTTTAAGTATGACTCACAAGATAAGCAATTTAAAATTCATATCGATCCAAGTATTATCTCTGATAATATACAAGGAGCTAAACATGGTATTCAAGTTTGGAATGTAAGTCCTATAGCGTCCAAAGAATTGAATAATACTTTTCTTGAAATTGCCATCGGCCATGGTACACGACCACAAAGTTATATTGAAGAACTTTATTATCGTCAAAATCACTTAGATAATTCTAATTTTAGTGGAATCTATAATGATTTGAATCGATCTCGAATTGATTTACTTGTTTCAATTAACTTTAAGTATCTTGAATATACAGTAAATACACTCTTAAAAGAAATTGTGGATCTACAAAATAGTAGTGAACATGGAAATATTGAATCAAAACTAGAAGAAGATATTGAGCAAGAATATAATATTGTTGACCATATAAAAACTCATATTAATAGTCGCTCTGAAATTGAATTAGAATTACATGCCACAAGAATCAAAAAAGAAAAGAAAGGCTTTATATGGAAAAAGTGGAAGGTAACTCGTGACCCAGTATCCATAAAAGCAAAATTAGAACTAAGTTCGAAAAAACTTTCGGAGGTACTACCTTATCTAAAAGACCACCCAGAAAAACTATACTTAACTGAGCAGTTAATTGCCCTTAAACCTCACCAAGTCCAATTAAAAATGGGTAGACCAAGCTTGGCCAACTCAATTCTAAATAAGATTGCCAAGGTAAATTTCCAAGGGCGTCTCGGTGGTTTAGTTAGAAAGATACTTTTAAACTTTGTGAATAAGCACTTTAACAAAACTTACGAGCCATCTCGAGAGAAAATGATTTTAGGCGATACACTTAATGAAATGGCACGTGTCCTTACAACGGACCAAGAAATAATCTTAATGTTAAATCCTAGATTAGCTGGAGCTGCTTTTGAGTTAAAGCTAGCGGGTGAAGATGATTTTCATAAATCTGCAATCAAGTATGACCATGCAAATCAAGAAATGCATATTGCCTTTAGTGCTGCTTCGCAAATGGCAAAAACAGACAAAGAGGCACTTTTAAAGCTAGCTTTTGAAACAGAACAATTATTAGGACCATTTTTAAATGCGAAAAATAAAAGAGCATTTAAGAAGCTCTTAGCCGATGAACCTCTTATTGCCAATAAAGTGGTAATTGATAATGACGCTTCAAAAATGGCATTATACCAACAAGTACTCAAGGCCATGAGCTATTATGATCAAATTTTACAAATCGTAGATATACCCTATCGAGCAAAGAATGATGATAGGAAGCTATCAACGAATGCCAGTGAAGTGATGTACTTTGCAGCAACTAGTTATATTCTTTATAATAGACTTTATAAATTTACGAAAAAGATTGAAGACTATAAATTACAGTCTTCGGTTCATAATTTTGATAAGCTCTTAGAGGCGAGAAGTAAACTTTATCATTCAATCTTTAAGCCACTTATGATTAAGTATCGTGATGAGTTTCACCAACGTAATAAAATGATCAAGGAATCTCAAATCTCTTATTGGAATAGTCTATTCTATCCTGATGCATATTTTTCAGAGGCCATTTTTATTGAATTATTAAAAGAAGGTATTAGATAAATAAAAAAGGAGCTTAATAAAGCTCCTTTTTTTTCACATTAATTCAATTACACGTGCTACAAACCACTTACGTACTTCTGATCTACTCTTGTAACTCAACTAAGTTTTTAAGATTATCCATATATCCAACAATTCCGTATAAAAATCCTGTCCCTAAAAAACCACGACTACGTTTAACCCATAGAAAATCTGGTCTTTCATAGCTTAACCAATGACCACCAATAATATTTCCCGCACGATCAAGGTCTAAGATATACTTCATTGTTTTAGACGCTGATCTATAATTACTAGTACCATTTGTTTTCTCGGCCCATGCATAAAACTCATCATCAGAACCATCATGTCTCCAGAACATTCTACCACCATCGTTTGCATAGAATAATTCTGTTTCTACTTCAACTTGTTTAACAGTTCCAGGAGTTTTCATCACATAAGCTTCACTTAGATCTTTAATTTTAGATGTGTACTTATAAACTGGCTGATTCCATACTTCTTTATCACGTACCATTTCAGCAACAAAACCAGTACTTTGAAGACCAAGCATATTTGTCATTACTATGTGAAATGCACCAGCATTGGTATCTTGACACTCTGGGCTTACGGCCTTAACAACTGTTTTACCATTTACGATTTCTTTATAGTATTCTTTACCATCTTTAATGAACCAAGCTTCTTTTGGAAATGGATCCTTACATCTTTCACCAACTCTTGAAGTCATATTCTTCTTAGCTGTTCTCCAGTTTCTAGTAATAGAAGCATGATAATAACTTAATAATGCTTTTAGATCAGATGAATTAAAGTTGATCTTAATTCCATTAGCAGCATATGAAATTGGTTGAGGCTCTTTAAATTCAATAGCAGCAGATGACCAACCATTACAAATTCCTTCCCAGTAAGCTTTATAAGGACCTGTAAGATCTAAAACATCTTTTGTTAAGCGCATATTGAGTTTTTTACCAGTCATTAAAGCGATGTAAATATCGTACTTTTCTGCAGCTGATAATTGATCTCTTTCTTCTTGAGACATTGCTCTAATATCAGCTAGTGAATCTGGTCTTTTAATATCAAAGAAATATCTCTTATAGTCTTTTGCCTTTTCATTATTTACTGAAAGTTTATCAGACTCAAGACTTTGGATTTTAGAAATCATATCATTTACTTGATTTGAACTTAAATCAGCATCAAATAAATGAGTCTTTAATTCTTCAATCTCGGCATTAATATCGTCCACTTGATAGTGAAGAGTTGCAAAGCTAGGAACACCTTTATAAAAGTTATTCCATCTAAATGCGATACCACCATATACATGTGGAAAGAAAGAACTTGCCCATGGAGTTTTATCTGCTGATAATTCTGCATTTAACGGCATATTCTTTAACTTATGAGTACCATTTGGAACAATATACTTAGGGTCGTTATCGCCTGTATAGGCAAGCAAACTTTGTGAAGCCACAACAAGGCTTAGTGCGACTAGGGTCTTTTTCATATACACTTCCTTTAAAAAAATAAGTGCAACCTAACTAACACATGTAGAATTTTTTAAAAGATAAAAAAGAAACCACAGAACATTTTACACACCGCAGCAAGAATGGCAAAAATGCAACTAACTAGCCGAAATTACTAGGCTACCTCTTTGCTTTTTGAGAGTAGCTCTCAAGACCAATTCCCTTAAGTGCAAACTTTACAAAGTTCAACAGACCCTTAGTAAATGCATATTTAGTCATTAGTGAAAATCCAATATATTTCTTCTCTGTGTATGGATACCAATTAACTTCTATTTTAGATGAGTCAGCATCGATTAGAACTGACTTTGAAATAGCAAAAGAGCGAATACCACTAATTCCTTTATAAGTACCAATACCAGAATACTTTCTTCCTCCAAAAGGAAGGTATGGATTTCCCTCAGTTAGCATAACATTATTCACTGATACGTTACCTACGTTTAATTCTCTAGTCACTCGATCACATTTTGCTTTATCTTTACTCCATAGTGAAGCTGATAGGCCAAGATCACTAGCATTAATGTCATCTATAACTTCTTTTTCATTAGTAAATTTTATTAAAGGTAATACCGGTCCAAATGTTTCTTCATTATAAATTAACATCTCCTCACTTATATCTTCTAGAACTAGTGGAGGAATGGCATCACTTTCATAATCCCAATTATTACCTGTTAAGAGCTTAGCATTTTTACTTAAAGCATCCTTTACATGTTCTGCAACTATTTTCGTTTGCATATGCGAAGTCATATGTCCAAAGTCACCATCTTTACTAATCTCTTGCTTTAAAGAGCGCACTTCATTTAGAAGTTCTGTTTTAAATGCTTCATAGACTGCACTGTGTACATATATTCTTTCAACCGAAGTACATGATTGACCTAAATTTGTTAATGCTCCCCACGCGACCCCTTTGGCAGCTCTTTTAAGGTTGCAGTCTTCAAATACAATACTTGCATCCTTACCACCTAACTCTAACTCGACTGGAATGATGTATTGAGCAGCTTGTTGCATAATCTTTTTTCCAGTATTCACAGAACCAGTAAAGAAGATTTTATCTGGCCTTTGATCGATTAATTGTGATCCAACTTTTCCGTCTCCATAAATGACTTTAATAAAATCTAGATCAATTCCAGCTTTAAGTAATAAGTCCTCAATCAGTCCTCTTAAAGGAGTCACCTCAGATGGTTTATAAAGAGTAATATTTCCACAAATATATGATGTTGCGATGGGTACAATCGCTTGATAAAAAGGATAGTTCCAAGGAGAGATAATAAGCATTGTTCCAAGTGATTCATAATATACTCTGGACTTTTTTCCAAGCAGAGCAATAGGAGTTTTAATCTTTTCATCTTTGAGAGCTTTCTCAGCATTATCGACTAAGAAATGTAAGTAATCCAGCACTCCAAAGAACTCAGAAACAAGTGCATCTCCAGCGGACTTCTTTGTATCTTCTTGAATCTTTTTAATAATAAGTTCTTCATTATCTCTAATAGTAATTAATAGATTTTGTACCTGTTTTACTCTAGAGGATAGCGGAATATTTCTAAGTGCTTTTTGATTTTTCTTTGCATTGTTAAATATTTCCTCAATTTGCTCTTGATTTGGATTTTCAATTAATTCATTGTTTTTTACTTTTTGAAGCATAAGGTCTTCCTCTTTCATATTGATTTGAGTTGCATAATTTAGTTTATTAAGTATTTCTTGGTTTTGTTCAGAGTTATTTGAATAATAAAGAGTAAAAACAGGTCCCTTTAACCCCATATTAAGTAGTCGAAATGGACTTCCTATAGGACCGTTTACTGTCGCCCCTTTCTCTATAATTAAGAGAAGGACTTTAATTATAAACTTTGGAAGGAGTGAAAGAATACTAAGAAGAATAATTAAGCCTTCTCGATCATCTTTTGGTAATTCTTTAAGCATAATATCTATTTCTTGTAGCTGTTCTAATTGAGAAAAGCTAGGTAGATCTTTATCTCCCGGAATAATAACCGTGCCTAATTTTATAAGACCCTTTTCTGCTCTTTCACCTAAGTATAAAGACTTCATGATACTTCCTTTAATATCTTCTCAGAGGCCATTAAAGATTGAGCCATGATAGTTAATGAAGGATTAATCCCAGGAGCACTAGGAAATATGGATGAGTCTGCTAAAAAGATGCGTCTTGATGAGTGTAGGTGAAAATTTTCAGTTGTCACTGATTTAGAGTCACTACTTCCAATTCCACATCCTCCCATTAAGTGCAGTCCAATACCAAATTGGCCATCAATAATCTCTTTGGCCCCTGTACTTTTAAAAATATTATGAATCGCCTCTAATCCTTTTTGCTTAGTCTCAAGATCGATACCTTTTAAATTCTTTATGATCTTAACTTTTCCTTTTGAATTAACTTTTATCTCTCCAGGAATAAAATCTCTAATAGCAACTTCAATACATGCTATTTTGCTTATATCTTTCATTCGCTGCATATGGCTTTTCCCAAAACTTGGGATCAGCATCGATAGAGCAACAGGTGGTCCAAAAACATTCTCTAGCTTAAAGTTATTCTTTCTAAAATTTGCATCATCAGATTTCATGGCCTGAAAAGGTCCTTTATGAGAGTTAATGACTTCATCATAAAAAGCTAAACTCATAAACTGTGGATGTGTATAAAAATTCTTTCCAAGAGCTGGTAGTTTTTTATCAAAGCCCGACATCTTTAAGATTTTTGTATTACCAATAGCACCACTTGCAAGGGTGATATATCCAGACTCAAATGTGTATTGCTCATTAAACTCATCAACTGCGCTCACATAGCACTTATTAAATAAGATCTCTATTTTTATGACAGTCATTTTATCCCTAAGTTCTAACCCACCATCTAAGGCCTTAGGTAAAGCAGTAATGGCACTACTTTGTTTAGAATCTATACGACAACCATTGAGACACTCAATACAATCATTACCTTTTTCGTACTGACAGTTCTTCTGAGCTCTGACTAAAGGTGCACATTGATATCCATTTTTTTCAAAGCCTTCTTTGAAAATCTCAGCGTTTCTATTTCTAAATTCCTTAGGGATTTCTTGAGTGGGTACATTATTTAAAACTTGCTCATAATAAGGTTGAAAGTTTTCTTTTTTAAAAAAGTTAAGCTTTGACTTCTCTCTCCAAGCATCAAATGCAATATCATCAAATGGATCTAATAAAGCTTGATTGACAATAGAACCACCACCTACAGCTTTGGGTCTTAAAAAACCAATATCAGCTCTTGAATTTAGCTCAATTCCACCAGACCAGTATAGTTTTGAATTTCCTGTTAATTCACTTCTTGGATATGTATGTCTTTGATAGTGCTCTCCTGCTTCTAGTAATAAGCACTTCATTCCTTTTTGAACATACTCATTGGCAAGGAAACACCCTGAAGGACCTGCACCAATAATAATCATATCATACATATACGTACCTTATAAAAAGCAATGGCCTTCACCACGATAAGTTTTAAACTCTTTTATTTCTTCATCAGAGATAAAGTATAAAGAATTAAAACGCTCACATAACTCACCGGCCTTAGCATGCCTAAAAAACTTTAACTCACCTAAGTTAACTTTTTGATTTGTTCTAAATGGAGTTTGTACTTCACCAAAACCTTCTTCTTTAATCATTTCCATCTCATGGGTTTGATACGGTTTAGGATGCTTGTCTCCACTAAGCGCACCACTTGCTATATATCCCCCACCTGCCAGGGTAAAAACCTGGTCTTTTGGATTACGGGTGACTTCCAGTGCGAATCCCATTGCAGGCTCTAAATGAAAGCTTGTATAATAATCAAATAGTCCGGGAGCATATATTCCAGAACCCGCTGCAAGTTCTGTTACAGAGGGGTCGTCCTTGGTCTTATGCAAGCTTCCTGTACCTCCACCATTTACTAAATCTAATTCAATTCCTTGGGATTTAATATAATCAACAATGGCCACTCTTCTTTGAACCACTTTTTTCCAAGTAAACTTTTGAAGTATTTTAATGGGAAAATTTAATAGTTTTTGAAATGGATTATTATCACCCACTCCTGCAAACTGAGCTTCATAACCCATGACTGCTTTTAATTCTAAATTAGAAAACTCTTTAAATAGATCAACAAAGTTCTTTGCCTTAGCAAGACTATTCACAGATGAACGATAAACTCCAAAATAAACCAATGGAAATTTAATTGATAAGTCTATATCAAGGGAAACCTTTAAATTCTTTCCATATTTTTTACCAAGCTGATCTAAAGCACTTAGATGTTCTTTACAATCTGCCATAAAATAAACTTTATCTGAGTCACTTAGGTTTTTAATTAAATTTTCTAAACTAGATTCTCTGATATAAGGATAAGCAATTAATAGATCATCAATACCTTGTTCTTTTAACATCAAAGCTTCATCTGGATGAAAACACATTACACCTTGAAATAAATTCTCTGAGTGATTAAGCAAATACTTTATCACTTCCACACATCGAATGGACTTACTCGCTAAACGAATTTTTAAATTCCCAGAGCGTTTTTTTAAGTCTCTAAGATTGTGATCAACTTTCTTTTTATCCAAAAAAATAAATGGAGCTTTTAATGCGTTTAATTGTGTCTTTATCAAAATTTAGCCTTTGCCCTATTATAAGCAAAAGCGACGAAGTTTAAAATCCGATAAAAGATTTCTCATGTAATTTCTGAAGAAAATTAAACCAATCTTCTAACATCTGGGATTGATAGAGCTTAGATTGCTTAAACTCATCAATTTTAATCTGGTATTCGAGAGATGATGCAGGAAACCATATGCCAAAAGCTTTAAAGAATCCCCTAAAATACTCACTATTTTCAGAGAAGTAATCCTTACCATATGTGAATTTAATTATAGATTGAGAAAGTGTCGCTAAGGCAATATTTAAAGCATCATAAATGGCCCACTCTTCTTTCTCATAAAAGTATTCTTGCAATAACCTTAAACTAGTAGAGAGATCACGAGAATTTCCTAAAAAGAAAGGTGAATTATTAATCTTTTCTTTTAGAGCAATTTTTTCAAATGGATGAGAATCTAAGTAATCTCTCATCATGGCAGCTACATCATTAAATTCATCGACAAAGACATTTACTAGTTCGTGAGTATTTACTGCACTCATTGTTGCACTTGTATTTTCCATTTCATTCGCTGAATTAATAAAAACTTCAGGAATCATTTTTGCCAAATCAAAAGGGCTTGTCTCACGAGTTATCTGTTTAAAGATTAAATGATAAGGAAGTCCTCTAAAATTTTGAATCTGAGTACTGCCTATAAAATACTCTACCTGATCTTTTACTTCCACAGCTGTTTCTATCGTTTGCATCAGACATGCATCCATTGCCAAAAGAGAGACTTTCTTTTGATTATAGCTTTCAAAAAAACTTAAGGCTTTGTTTAATTCGAGAATACTTAATTTACCTTTGGGATAATCATCTAATGCAACCCCTCCAAATTGAGCATTACGAGTACTTGAAAAACCTTCACCATGTCCCCAAATGAGAATTGCTGTTTTTAAATTTTTATCATTATTGCTATAGCGAGCGATAAAGTCTTCTAAGCTATCTTTTTGATTTTCAAATTCTCTTTCAGGAAATTGTTGTAAAATATTTAAGTTTAAATCATCAAGTGAAACCTGCTCGAGTTCCGATAATTTCGTAGGAATTAAACGCTTTGAGGGTTGAATTTTTATATCTCTTATTCCATCACGCTTAGGAGTATCAAGCCTAATAATAACTTCTAAAGAATCGTCACTAGGTAAGCTAGAGCTCATCTCAATTAGGTCCCATTTCGCGTACTCATAGAGATCATTATCAGCTTGCATATATATTAAAAACTGCCAGCCAGAACGTGCAAAAGCACTCTCAATGAAAATCACTGAGAGTGCTAATATTAAGTATAAGTATTTTTTCTTACTTGCTAGCTTCACGGAAAAGAGCTTCTACAATTTTTCCAATTGGCTGAGATCTTTCAGATGCATATGGAACTAATTGTCTAAGTCCTGAGTGTGATAGTAATTCTAGTGGAAACTCTTCCATTTGAATATACTCATCTGCAACTGATCTTGCATGAGAGTTTTCATATGGAGTCCATAAGAAGTCTGGGTGCTCATTAGTATACCATTCACCACCAATAATATTACCGTATGTATCTAGTTCTAAATCATAAGTATAGTGAGCAGAATGAAATGCATCATTATATTCAAAGTCTTTCTTATCTTTACTTGGCATTGTTTCAACTAAGTATTCAACTTCCATAACGATACCAACAATAAACTTAGCTCTACTACCTCTATACTCTTTAAACTTATCATCACTAAAATCTTCTACTGCAACAATTGCCTCTTCAAGAGTATCAACTTCATCCATAGTAATAGGGTTGAAATATGTATATTGATATGAAGTTACTGGGTGATTCCATACTTCGTAGTCAAAAGTAGCATCCATAACAAATGGAACTTTGTTTTTTCCAACTTGACTCGTTACAGTCATGTGCCATGAACCAGGGTTATTATCAAAACACTCTTGGTCTAAAATTCGGCCATTACTATCTGTTTCAGGATCTTTTGTATTACAACGCCCACCAACAAATTTATTACTTTGAATTCCTTTCCCCCAAAGTAAAGTACCAAGTGCTTTAAGGTCTGAAGGTAAGAATTCAATTTTTGTAGCTTGATCTGCAGCTAAAACCTCAATAGATTTAACTGGTCTATCTAACATATATGAAGCTGGTGCCCATCCATGACAAAGTCCCATCCAGCCTTCAACTTTACCAAAGTTATCTTGGTAATAACGACCTGCCTCTAATTGAGTTTTAGTAAGAGTATAATTAGTATCTCCAACTAATAAGTCATATTTTTCTGATGGAGATAATTTACTTGGATCCGCTGGAGTTGCAGGGTTTTGCTCATTGTACTCAACAAACCACTTCCAAACATCTTCTTCACCTGGATTGGCCCTAGAATAAGCTCTTGTCATATCTGTATCATTATAACGATAAGAAAGTTGTCCAACCGCAATCGGCCAATACCAATCTGACCAAGGTTGATTAGCAACCTTACCTTCAGTTAAACCCATTTCTTCTATTTTCTTTAAGTTTCTAATTACTCTTCCAGTCACTAAGTTGCTTGCCTGGTCTAAGCTTTCAATAGGAGCTCTACCACTAAGAACATCTTCACCGGGTTCAATATCACCTAGACATACTTTTTTCGTACCATCTGCACTTAAGTGACACATTGATTTTCTTTCACCGTCTTTATTTGCAACATAACTTTTTGTCGCGATTTGCTCAGCACTGAAAACACTAAAGCTTGTTTTTTGACAGTCTTTATCAAATTTTTGAATGTGTGCATTCATAAATGCTTTTGGATTGGTTTTAAAGTCTTTTAAATTTAAAGGACTTGGACACTTTGCAAATGCCATATTCGAAAGTGCGATTGTGCTAATTACGGCCAAGATATTGTACTTCATAGTTACCCCAAATATATGAAATGTTATTTATTATCAATAGTGCTTTCTATTACCAATAGGCATTTATGACGAGACTAATTGTAAAATTGACATAGCCAAAAGAGATAAAATAGTTTCAAAAAAAAGGGCACTCTTATGAGTGCCCTAAGGTATTTATACAATTTTCAACAAATTTTAGTGAGGTCTTAACTCAAGAACTTCTGTCTTAATAACGCGTCCTTGGTAGCTAATTTGAAGATTAACTTTTAAAAGCTTATTGTCAGCAGACTTTTTAAGAGCATAGTCAAAGTTAACTTTTTCGACTTGGTTTAAGCGCAGTCTATTCGTTTTATGACTTGTCTTATACTGAGTCATATGTGGAGCTGCTTCACCATCTGCCACTAAAGATATCTCATATCCTTCTTTCATGTCTTCAACTGCCGGATTAAGCTCTACAGTAATAGTATGTCTATAGTATCTAAACACACCTTTAATTCTTGGACTTGGATCATAAGTTAAATTAGTCGCTGCTTTTGGATTTAACATCAACTCTTGCACTAAGCTCAGTTTTTCAACACGAGCTGATTGGTATTTATCTCCTGGAAGGTTTAACTCTAACTCTGCCTTCATTAATTCACCAGATGGTGCATCTGAGTTAATTTTAACAGGAATACTAACTACTGAGCTTCCTCTTTTAACAACTTTTCCTAATGCAAAAATATTCTTCTCAAACACTAGATTAGAACTTGTTTTAATCTTAACTGTCCCACTATTTAATGCATCGACATCTGAAATATTTTTTAAATCAATTGAAATATTAGTTGAATCCCCACCACGTAAAGTTGGAGAGGCAAACTTAGCCGACTTTGCAGTTACAATTGGAGAAGTTTTTAACCAACTATTAACTTCATCTAGAGCTTCTTTATTTGCAACAACTTTCGCTGGAGCGATATTCTCTGCATACGCCTGATCATAGGCCTTCTTATAACTTAAATTATAGATATCTTCTTTACCAGCAAGATCACCTTCATTATAGGCCATATCATAAGCTGGCTTATATTGAGCATCAAAATTTTGTTCACGCACAACTGGCTCATTAGCATTAAAAGTATCAGCAAAAACTCTTGGGTATAATGCTTTATACTCTGCATAGACTTCATTTAAGTACTTTGATTTAAATGAGCTCTTAAATGATGCTTCACAAGCAGCTATATAATCAGCAACATCTTTATATACTGAAGAACAATCAACATTAGTATATGGGATTGCTGAGGGAGCACTGTATACACTTTGTGGTTTAATTAAATCCGCCTTAAGGCTTACAACTGAGTTACTTTCTCTAAGTGCAGTCTCAATAGATGAATCAAGACCTGTACTAAGTCTTCTTGAAGCATCAATTTCCCCCATACTTAAATCTTCAATATTTTGAGCGACTTCAGAGTAAACTTCTAATACCTGCATTTCCTTTTCATTTGATTTTTCAGTTGCAGACATACTTACAGAAACATAATCATCTCTCTTCTGATTACTAGTACTAATAAGTGCCATTAAATGATTTTCAAAATATTGTGGTTTAAACACTCTTCTTACATAAGCATAAGCCTGAGCTTTACCATTCTCTTGACCTGCAATAGTACCTGCATCAATTGAAGCATCTGATGCATAACCATCATTATATCCATCTTGGTAACCTTTAAGCTCACCTCTAATAAGACCAATTGCTTTTGCTTGAGCTAAACCAAACTTTGTAGATACATCCATACCATATTTCTCACCGTCAATATTGGCCATCTCGCTACCCTTATTAGTTGCAAGATTAGATGCTGGAGCAATTTGTGATTGCCCGATTGTTTTCGCTTCTTTTAAGTATGAGTTATATAAATTCTCTCTAGACTCGTATTCAGCATAAGCATTATTTGTTCTATCAGTTAGAACGCGTAATTCATTTTCAAGACGTTTAATATTTCTATATGTTTCTCTTTCACTTGCTCTATCTGTTGAGATTTGAGCGTTAGTTCTTGAAATAGTAACTCGGCTTTGAGCTATTCTTCCCTCAAGACCAGGAATCTCATTTAAATAACTATCAATTGAATTTGCGAGATCGTTACTTTGTGAAACTAAATTATCAAAGCGTCTTTGGTGATCACTTAAAGTTTGAGCTACACTTCTACGTTTTACTTTTAACTCAGATAAATTAGCGGCTACTCTTTCGCTTCTTCTTACTCTTCTATCAATTTCTGAATTTATATCAGCGAGAATTTTTCTTTCGTCTTCTAATTGTTTAGTTTTTCCTGGAACTAAACGTTTCTTAGCAGCAACCTGAGAATCAAGTCTTCTATTTGCATCTTGTAATGCTTTCTTTTGATCTTTTAATTTTTGTAGTTCTTGAGGAGCATTGGCAATATACTTTTCTAAATTAGCAATTTGAGTATTCTTTGCAGTGATTTGATTTTGAACATTTGTTTTCTCAGTAGCAATTACTCTTACACGTTGATTATTTTTACGGATATTTTGCCTAATTCCTTGAACAACTTTTACTTGTGCTTGAATGACATCTTGAGCTGCACCTTGCTGTCTTAGATCTTTAAGCTTTTGTTGCTCTACTTTTAGTTCATCTTGTAACGTTTTATTCTTAGCAACTAAGTCTTGTGCTTCTTTAGTAAGATTATTCTTCTTCTTAACTAGATTCTGCTTTTGAGTTTTTGCAGTAGCTAGTTGAGATTTTTTTGCATCGAGTGTTGAATTAAAGTTTTGGATTTGAGTATTAAGATTTTGAACTTTTTTGCGGTTTTCTGTAATTGTTTTTTCAAGATTGGCTATTTCGTTATTTAATTTACTTAGTGCACTATTTAAGTTATTTACTTTCGTTATTTGATTTTTCTTATCCCTATCAAGCCTATTAATCTCACGATTAATATTCCTTAGTCGATCTTCTCTAATTTCAATATCACGATTTAGTCCATCGATCTCTTGATTAAGAGTTCTTATATTTCTATCAGTAACAGAAATCTCTCTATCAATTCCTCTTTTTCTATCTTGTAGTCTTGGGACTTCTGCATTTATAAAACCAATTCTCTGGTTATCTTGATCAATTTGAAGCTCAAGATTTCTAATATAGTTTAATTGATCATCAATTGCTTGTAATAAGTTTGCACGAATAGTTCTTTGGTCATTCAAAGAATTCTCGGTTGCTCCACGCTCTGAATTAATCTGTTCATAAACGTTTAAGTATGGACCATAATTAATTTCATCTGGTAGTTGGTTTGCGTAAACGCTTAAACTAGATATACCAATGGCAAGAGTTGCCAAACTCATTTTCCTAAACATAATTCCTTCCTTTATAAATGCTTATCCCACTTTTTTTACTACCTTTATAAAGGATTCGTGTAAACTATGTGTCAGAATTTAATAAGATTAAGTTTAAAAAGAAGAGCAAAATGTCACTAAAGGGTGTAATTATGACACTGTTTTAGATTTTTATTGCTATAAAATTATTACAGATGTTTATTCTAGAACAATATCACGCACACAGCTATTCGTATTTTTTATAATTCCATCACTCTCATGTAAATCTCTTTGAGTAAATCCAATAGTAATATGTGGGTAATATTTTGTAGGCTCAAAAGACTTCTCTCCACCTTTATTTAAGTATAAATCAAGAATTTTCGTTCTTAAATCTAAGAGATCTTTACTATTGATTACAAGATAAAAGGTGCTCTCAATCTTCCCCTTAATCTCTTTTCGTCCCTGACCAAGACAAAGAACTTCAAAGCTAGCTTTTTGTATATTTAACTCATTTGCTAATTGATAAATCTCTTGAATACTTAATTTATCACTAAGTATTTGATGGTACTCGACTGGAGTCAATACAGTGATATGCGCCTCACCTCGAGTTTTTAAATGAGGATAAGTCTTTTTTAATTTCAAATATATTTTATGATACTCTGTATAGTTTAAATCAAGTGTTAAATAACTTCCAAAAGGTGCTCCACCATTGTGAAATTGACTTTCACTTAATGCCATCTTTGCTTGTGTTGCATTAATCTTAAGCCCTTTTAATTTATGAGCACAACCAAAGCTAAGAATGAGGACTAAACTAATAAAGATATTGTAGTAAGTTGACATCTAAGACCCTATTAAACTTTATACCACATTGTTTCATAATGCCGATCTCTTGAAAACCTAACTTGTGATGAAGATGTAAACTAACACTTGATTCTGAGGTAATTCTCGAGATAAGATTTTTTTTATTGGTTCTTTGCCCTAATTTTATCAACTCTTTTAATACATATGTTCCAAGGCCATTGCCATGGGCCTTTGGATCAACATAGAAAGAAACTTCTGCACAAATATCATATGCCTTTCTTTCAGACCATTTCGTAAGTGATCCCCATGCACAAACTTCATTATTCTCGTTTTTAATTACATATAATGGAAAGTCAGGAGTGTGATCATGAAACCAATTTATACGGCTTTCAACGGTTTTCGTCTCAGTATCAAATGTAGCCGTAGTATTAAGAACTGCCCAATTATAAATCTCAACAATTTTTGCAAGATCTTCTAATTGAGCAGGTATAAATTTGAAATTCATTTTATAATTGGCAAGTAAAGTTCTCTCTAACAACTCGACGGCGAGATGAACTTCCTACATAGTATTTTAAAGATCCTTCAAAATATGTTCCGTTAACTGACTTCAATTCAAAAGTGTGATTTGAGCTACTAGAATAACGACGCATTTTTCTTTTCTTACCTTTAATCACTGTTGCATATCTAGTTGTCACTACATCCTCTTCAACTTCTACTTCTTCTTCTAAAGTTATCTGAGAGTGAATGGTTCTTAGAAGTCCATTATCATAGTAATTTGCAATAACTCTTGTGTCCGCATCTGCGATATTGGGATTAAAGTCTTCTCTATTATCATAAACATTAATGATTTTATTATCTTCTAAAGCAAGACCGATAATTGAGAGAACTTTCTCATTTTCATCATTAAAACAATTGAATTCCATTGATTGGCTTGCGAATAAATAATTCGATACCAGTACGCAAAAGATTAGTACTTTCATAATATTTCCCCTGAATTTTTCCACCTTGACGCTGTGTATCACAAGTTTAAATATTTTAAAAGCTTAAAAGAAACCGATTGTAAGGATTACAGGGAGACTCTAAAATAGTCCTATGCAAGACAATAAATGGTGGAAAAGTGGCCAATTAAGCTATATGCGCTCAAACTCAGAAGAAAAATATATTATTCATTTAAATTTTAAAACCAAGAACTTTAAGCTTAATCTTACTGACTATGAGCAAGTCTTAAGTACCCATGAACATGAAAGAGGTATTCTCCAAGCCAATGAAGCACTCATTATTAAATTAAAATAAGAGATTTATTTTTTGTGCTTTTGCCAGTTCTTATCTGCGCTTGTAATTTGGCCCTGATCATCTTGTTTATTATTCCAAAGTTTTAAAGTATCTGCAAAAAAACCATCGTAAAACAAATATGTTTTCCCATTAATAACTTTAAAGGACTTAGGATCGACTTCAACTAAATCACCACTATCTGCCATAGCGTATGCACAGTAACCATTATACTCAGGAAGATACTTACTAGGTTGTGCTTCAAACACGTTTTTATTATCAAGGCTAGAGAAAAGAATTTCGACTCCTTCGTAATTAAGTCTAAATTCTTTTTTCCCTTTTACTGCTTTAGAACTCTTTATATAACTTACCGGATCGTAACCTTTGATAAAGTATTCATCTTCAACATTAAATGGAGCTTTCGCAAAGAGAGAAAAACTAAATAATAATAAAAATAAAAACTTACTCATGACTTATATCCTTGGTTACTTTTAAAATGCCTCTTTTTAAACTCTCGGGAAAAGCCCATGGTAAAAAGTGCTTAGCATTCTTTATTCTTTCAATATAAGTGTCACTTAGTCCTGTTTTTCTTACAATATAATCAACATTTTCTTTGGGAACAAGAACATCTTTATCTCCTTGAACCACATATAGAGGCTTATTAAAGCTCTTATAATCACTCTCCATATGAATCATTTCTTCTTTGAGGGCCAAAATCTCTCTATTGGTCACATCGAGAACACTTGGTATGAGAAGTCTAATTGGCCAGGCCTCAGCTACATACTGATACCATTTCATTTTTTCTAATTCAGGATCCACTGAAGCTGCTGCTAATACTAATGCATCAACTTTATCTGGATGAGTTAACGCCAACTTCATAACCACTGGACCACCATAGGAGTGCCCTAATAAAATAACTTTTCTTTGCATTTTGTACTTATCAATAATGGCAACTAAAGGTTTTATTTGATCATCAAGCTTTCCATGAGGTACTCCCTCCCTATTTTTACCAAAACCATAACGGCTAAAGGTAATCAGCTCATAATTTTCCAAGAGAGCTTTATCTTTAAAAAAGTGAGCGAAGGAGCCCCAATCACCAGGTGAACCGTGGACCAGGATTAATAAGGGTTTTTCCTTATTTTCAGAGCGTAGAATATGAAAGTCTTCTTGATCAATAATTATTTTTTGAAAATATTCTGGATGTGTCTTCTTAACCCAGCACTTACTCTCAGAGATAACTCCCGAATAAGGAAAACGACTACAGCTAATTAAAAACATAATAAAAGGAGAAATTTTAAAAAAGTTCTTCATTACTTATAACTAAATGCCTCTTTTAATAAAGTCCAAGCGTTTTCTTTATTATTAACTCCAAGTTTTCTATTCATATCGCCTATTTTAAATATTAAGGCCCATTGCTTAATCATAATTGAATAAACTTTATACCACGGAATTGATGGGTCATAGAAGTTTGATGACTCTCCTCCAACTCCATTAATCTCGACAATTTTAAAAGCACCTGCTTTTAACTCCTCTACCGAGTCAAACTTCACATCAACTCGACCAATAAAAAAACCATCTATATTATCTAACGTTTCTGTCACACTATTTAAAACTCCAGTCTTTAAGGTGTCAGCTCCATCGAGAAATAAGCACCCCTTAGAGTGAGAACCCTTTTTTACTAGATTCACTTTCTCATTAAGTTTAGGTATAGTATCAGGAGATAATTCACATTCTTTAAAGATCCAATCAAATCGATTTCCGATATAATGATCTTTTAGGACTAAGTCTAAAAGTTTAGATTGACCATCTCCGATGACAAATGGTTTTTGTTTCTTAGTTACAGAAAAGATCTTACCATTTTTTTCACCAGGTACTCGGTAATAATAAACGCCCCACTCATCTGTATAAGGACAAAACTCTTGTAAAATGACCGCCTTATGAGAATGTTCAAGTGCAAGCTTTAACTTCTCTTTATTCTCAACAATAAAGACATCTGTTCCACGCATTCCACTATCAGGCTTTATAACAATAGGAAAACTAAGATTATTTAATTGCATTAACTCCAAAACAGAATCTAGATTTTTCTCAGAAACAGAAAATGTTTTTAATCTTGCCCAAGGGACATCTTTAATTAAGAGCTCATCTATATCTGATTTTAACTCTCCAATAAATCCGCTCATATGCAATGAAGGGTTAGCACAAAGTACTGCTTTAATTCCGCGATAACGAATCATATACCAAATAAAAACTGGAACAAATGGTAAGTAAAATAAAAATGATGGCCAAAACTCTAAGTAACGAGAACGTGTGATAAGGCGATTCATTGGTTTGATGACTTTACCATATTTTAATTTTAATTTTCTGGCCAAGATCAACAGCTTAAAAAAGAAGATCGTACCAAAACCAGATGTTAAGGAGATAATAATCCTTTGAGATAAGCTTAATTCATAATCTTTTGTAATGATCACTGACTTAACCAATAAAAGCCCAAAGCTAGAATAAATAATTGAAGTAACAAAGAGAATAGAAACAAATTTATAGACAGGGTATTTTGTTAAACCACAATAAGTATAAGTTGGAATACGTGAGCCAGGTATAAACCTGGTAAAGGCGAGGAACTCCTCAAATAAACCAAACTCATTTTTATTTTCATTATTATCATTATTTGGAATGAATCTCTTATAAAGTTTTTGTATAAATTTATTATCTCGGTATTTCCCTGCAAAGAATCCGATATAATAAAGCATCAAATCCCCGACAGTAACTCCAATTGTATAAGCAAGAATAAACCAAAGACCGGTTAACTTTTTGCTTTGAAATGAAAATAGTCCATAAATATATGCAAGGTCTTCACTTATAAGAGTTGATAAGGCCAGAATTAAGGGAACATTTTCTAATGATTCAAATAAATGAGTTATGCTCTCCATTGAATTCCTACCTTCATAAAAGCTATTTAATCATGCTCTCACAAATGGGCTCAACTTTATCATGCCCAAGAGTTAAGCAAAGAGTGAAATTCTTATCACCCTTTCCAATGACTTCATGTGGATAACCTTGTTCACAATTGATCATCCTCATATCATTAACATCTCTAATTTCTGATTTTACAAATTCATATTTACCATCCCCAAGGCAACGGTAAATTCTTTCTTCTAATTTCCCCTCAACAACTTCATCAATCACAAATTCAGGGTGAGTGTGGGTCGGAGTATACTTTTTACCAGTAAAGAACATAACTTCGAACTTTAAGTTTCCAAGCTTTGTCGGTTGATCTAATAATAGCTTTTTTACATGGCTATTCTCAGAGGCAAGCTCATCTTCAGAGAATAAATCCTCTATACTTGTATCTTCTTTTAATTGTACATATAGCTCTTTTAATAAAGACAATACATCTTCTTGATTTTTAATTTCTTCCAATTGATTTATGTACTTTTCCAGCATACATCTCCCTCGCATAAATAAGTGAAGTAACATTTAAACATATTACATATAAAATATTAAATCTGAGCTATTTGCTTAATTTTTCCAATTAATACTTCCATTGGAGCTGGCTTTCTTAGCATATGCGCATTTTTCTGAGGGGGTAATTTATCGATCATTCCAGTTAAAAAGATATGGGGAATATTTAAATTTCTTTTCTCTAATTCGCTTGTTAAGCGCAATCCACTACCAGTAGGCATATGGACATCACAGATAATGACATTTGGAGTTGGGTTCTGATCCAATGCAATCAAGCAATCATCTAATGATTGAAAAGTCTTTACTTGTGCCTCTAGCTCTAATTCTAAGGCCTCTGCTAGAACTTCTGCTATATCAATTTCATCATCTACTAAGTATAGATTCATAATTATCTCCAAGCATATTGTAGACTTAAAAGGAATTTTTTCAAAGTTGGAAATAGCTAACGCACAGTCAAATTTTCTTACTAGCTTAAGCATTTGAAATATATAAAATAGATTCATGAAAAAGATACTAATCCCAATAATTGCTATTCTTATCCTATTAACGACTCTCTATCTAAACAGACAAGTGAAGCATACGGTCACAATAAATAAACCCATTTCAGAAGTTTGGCGCTATGCAAGTGACTCAACTAAGGCAACAGATTGGTCAATCTACTTCCACCATATTTCACCTCTTCCAGGAATTGAGGATGGTAAGATTGGATCAGTGAGAAGATGTTATCGTCGTGCAGATGAAAGCGGAGCTACTTGGGATGAGGAAGTCCTTGTGGTGGAAAAAGAAAAGTATCGCCAACTAAGGACTTATAATTTACAAAACTTTAATAACCCAGTACTTAAAGATGCTGTTTTTCGTGTTCATCAAATTTATGAAAAGATTGATGAAAATACCTCTAAGCTTACTTTTGCAAGTGAGTACATTGGTCCAATGGATCTCGAAATCATAAAGGCCCTTCTACCTGCGGCAAAAGAAACGGAAAGAATATTTAAAGCAAATCTAGAGAATATTAAAGCTGCCATTGAACAAGGTGAAAACTATCAAAGACCTCACCCCTATGAAGAAAAAAATATCTTTGATAAGCAATAAAAATGACTTACTTAAAAAGAATAAAAAAAGGCCACTAAATTAATAGTGGCCCCTATAAATAGATATTTAAGTGTCTATTATCTTAAATCAAATCTATCTGCTTGCATTACTTTAGTCCATGCATCGACAAAGTCTTGTACAAATTTTCTTTTTCCATCATTTGCAGCATAAACTTCAGCAACAGCTCTTAACTCAGAGTGAGAACCGATAACTAAGTCAACTGGAGTTGCACTCCACATTTTCTTACCAGATTTACGATCATACCCTTCATATAAACCAGCAGTTTTTGATTTCTTCCACTCTGTTTCCATACTTAAAAGATTTACAAAGAAATCAGTATTTAAAACACCAGGTGTTTTAGTTAAAATACCGTGAGTAGAACCTTGCGCATTTGCACCAAGAGATCTCATACCACCAATAAGCACTGTCATTTCAGGAACAGTTAAGCCAAGAAGATTCGCTCTATCAACCATTGCTTGTAATGGATTCATATAGCTTCTATCACTGTAGTAGTTTCTAAATGGATCAGCATATGGCTCAAGATATTCAAATGACTCTACATCTGTTTGTGCTTGAGTTGCATCTGTTCTTCCTGCTTTAAATGGAACTTTTACATTCACGCCTGCTTTTCTCGCAGCTTGCTCAACTCCAGCAGCACCAGCAAGAACAATTGTATCTGCTAAAGAAACTTTTGTTCCACTTGGAAGTGACTTATTAAAAGATTTTTGAATGCTTTCAAGTTTTTCTAATACTTTTGCAAGCTCTTTAGGATCATTAACTTCCCAATCTTTTTGAGGAGCAAGTCTTACTCTAGCACCATTAGCACCACCTCTCATATCAGTTGCACGATATGAAGCAGCAGAAGCCCAGGCTGTCTTAACTAATTGAGTTGTACTTAAACCAGAAGCTAAGATTTTTCTCTTTAATTGGTTCGCTTGAGAGTTACTAATTTTTCTATATTTTCTTCTTGGAACTGGATCTTGCCAAGAAAGAACCTCTTTTGGAACTGCTTTACCAAGGTATCTTGCTCTTGGCCCCATATCTCTATGAGTTAATTTAAACCAAGCTCTAGCAAAAGCATCTTCAAACTCTTTAGGGTTCTTTAACCATCTTTGAGTGATCGCTCTATACTTAGGATCTTTTTTGAGAGCAAGGTCAGTCGTAAACATCATTGGCTTATGATACTTTCTTTTCACGTGAGCATCAGGAACATTCTTTGGACCATCTTTTGGTTCCCATTGATGAGCACCTGTAGGACTCTTTGTAAGAACCCACTCATTATTATAAAGATTTTCCAGATACATATGAGTCCAACGAGTTGGAGCAGCAGTCCAAGCACCTTCAAGACCACTTGTTACAGTGTCTTCTGAGTGACCTTTTCCACATTTATTTTTCCAACCTAAACCTTGTTGCTCAAGAGGAGCAGCAGCTGGCTCTGCTTCTACACACTCAGATGGTTTATGAGCACCGTGTGCTTTACCAAAAGTATGTCCACCAGCAATAAGGGCAGCAGTCTCTTCATCATTCATCGCCATACGACCAAAGTTTTCACGAATATCTTTAGCTGCTAATAAAGGATCAGGTACTCCATTTGGACCTTCAGGGTTAACATAAATTAAACCCATTCTTGTAGCACCAAGTGGCTTTTTTAAACCTTTTCTATTCTTTCCGTGACGCTCACTAGCTAGCATAAGTTTTTCAGGTCCCCAATATACTAAATCAGGTTCCCAATCATCTGTTCTACCACCAGCAAATCCAAATGGTTTAAAGCCCATTGCTTCTAGAGAAACATTTCCAGTTAAGACCATTAAGTCTGCCCAAGAAATTTTTCTTCCGTATTTTTTCTTAACAGGCCATAACAATCTTCTTGCTTTATCTAGGTTGGCATTATCAGGCCAAGAATTTAGTGGTTCAAATCTTTGCTGTCCACCACCAGCACCACCGCGACCATCAGTCACACGATAAGTACCAGCTCCATGCCATGCCATACGAATAAAGAATGGTCCATAATTACCCCAATCAGCAGGCCACCAATCTTGAGATGTTGTAAGAACATCTTTAATGTCTTTTTTTACAGCATCAAGATTTAATTTTTTAAATTCTTTTTCGTAATCAAATTTTTCTCCATAAGGATTTGATTCAACCGAATGTTGACGAAGTGGCGCTAGATCTAATCTATTTGGCCACCAAAATGAAATAGGCTTTGGCTCGCCTGGTTCATACTGATCGGATTTAGACATTCCCTTGTCAGAACTAGCACAACTTGCAAGTCCTAGCACAAAAGAAAAAACTAAAACCTTTGAAAGATTTTGCTTAATCATTTCTACCCTCTTTTTTAAGTGTTAAGTAACTATAAAACGTTAAGCTGAGGTCCTGATAAAAACAAATAGAAAATTATTATACTTTGATAGAAAAATCTTATCGGAGCTTTACTCAAGTTTTACTTATTGCGTCTCTCACCATTGTCTAAGAAAAGTCGGTCATAATTGTCTTTCTTCCTTCACTTAAGTTAAGTAATTTATAAACGAGGTGCATTGTGGAAAACTTTAATATGAATTTAACTGAAAAAGTCGTTATTAAAACTCTAGAAAAAGAATGGATCGACTCACCAGCCAAGGGAGTTAAAAGAATCCCGCTTGAGAGAGAGTTTGCAGAATCTGGAAGAACTACCTCCATAGTTACCTATGAAAAAGGAGCTAGCTTTAAAACTCATACTCACCCCCAAGGAGAAGAAATCTTTGTACTTGAAGGTGTATTTTCAGATGAGAAAGGTGATTATCCTGCTGGTACATATATTAGAAATCCTGCTGGAAGTTCTCATGCCCCTTTCAGTGAAAAAGGTTGTAAAATATTTGTAAAGTTAAATGCTATGGATCCATCCGATCAAACTCAATTAGCAATTGATACAAATAAGAGACCTTGGCAGCCAGGACATGGAAATTTAGAAGTAATGCCACTGCACTCTTTTGGGACTGAAAATATTGCACTTGTAAAATGGCCCAAAGGAGAAAAATTTATTCCACATACTCACTTTGGAGGCGAAGAAATTTTTGTCCTCAGTGGTGAGTTTATAGATGAACATGGTGACTACCCTAAATATACTTGGATTAGAAGTCCTCACCTTTCTCAACACTTTCCTTATGTTAAAGAGGAAACAATAATCCTCGTAAAAACAGGGCATCTAATTTAAAAGAAAATATTAAATCCCCATAAATATTTAATTGGCAATTCAATATCAGCTTCATCAATTAAATAAACACGATAAAAAGCAGCAAAAGAGCCTCTTCTCACACCAAGCTCTGAGTACAGTGCACTTAAAAACTTCTTTTCACAAGTTTCAACTATCTGTCCATTCTCATAACTTTCAGAGCATTTTTTACTATCTCCAATATGTCCACCTGCACCTATAAAAGGAGTTAGCCCATTAATTTTAAGCTTAAATCTTCCTGCTAAATCAAAACCAGTGTACAGAGAATTTTCTCCACTAAATAATGAAACTCCACCTTTTACATCAACATTATTACCTAGTTCACCACTAAGACCTACTCCCATATGAATATGTCCATCTCCACCACTGAATTCTAAGTAGCCACCTGACTCATCCCCAAACTCAAAAGGATCTTTTTTAGTAGAGCTTGTATCATCGCTTTGACTGGCAGTATTAAGTATAGGAGTAGGTGTAATATTTTGGACCGGTGGATTATATGATCCCTTCACCTTCTTTCTAACATGGACTGTCTCCCCCTTATCATTCTTAGTCTCAGAATAACCAAGTGTGGAATCATTAGGATCGATCGCTTCATTAAAAGTGGCACAAGATGTTAATAAAAATAAACAATTAAAAGTTAAGTATTTCATATTAATGCAGGCGGGCTCCACTAGGTACGTTCTTATCTAGATCAAATAAAACTATATTATTATCCTTATCAGAAAATCCCATGACAAGAACTTCTGACATAAAATTTCCAATTTGCCTTGGAGGGAAATTTACAACGGCTAAAACTTTTTTGCCCATAAGTTGATCCATAGAATAATGGTGAGTTATTTGGGCACTTGATTTTTTAATGCCAATACCCTCACCAAAATTAATCTTTAACTTATAGCTTGGCTTTCTTGCTTTAGGGAACTCAGTAACTTCTATAACCTCACCAATACGCATATCTACTTTTAAAAAATCATCAAAGCTTATCTCATTAAGCGCAGGTGCCTGTGGATCAAAATCTAAATGCATTACTCTTCCTTTAGTTTCTTCTCATAATTTATTAATTCTTGATCACGGTTCATTTCAATAAAACCTAGTTTTTCAATTGTTCTAATCGAGTGAATATTTTCAATTCTTACTCTTGCCTCTACTCTCTCTACTTTCATATATTTATAAGCATAATCAATTAGGGCCTTAGACGCTTCAGAGGCATAACCATTACCCCATTGATTTTCGGCCAACATAAAACCAAGTTCATAACAATGAGGAGCACGACTTTTTAGCATAAACCATCCTAGATAATGCTCAGAATGATCTAAACAGGTCCACACCTCTGGATCATTAAGCCATTTATTAAAATGAACTGCAATCTCATCATCTTCGAGTGATCTTTTAAAGCTAGTATACTGCATAACCTTTTCACTCTTAAGCATTGGAATAAGATCCTTTAGATCTGATGCAATAAGATTTCGCATATATAATCTATCTGATTGAATAGTTGTCATTTTTATTACCTATTAATTTTTCTCATATTATGTTAGTATAAATTATTATGAATAACTAATCACCGAACATTCTTTATAAAATCCATTATTTACATTTCTCGTGAGGTGATCATCATGAATACATTCAAGCTTATTTAATTATTAAACTTATCCACATTTAAGCTTGAGGTATTATATGAGATCACTAGTTATCTTAATTGCTGGTGTTTTCAGCATTTTCTATATTGATCTAAAACCAGTATTTAGAACTCGTAGACATAATGAGTCTAGCATAACAATTGAATTAGAGGATCAAAAAGAAAAGAGAAAACAAAAAAGAAAAAAATATAAGAATAAAAAATTTAAACAAAAAACATTCTTTCGAAAGAAGCATAAAAACCATCTAAAAGGTACACATGCTAAAGATCATCGTTACTCTAATCATAAAAAGCTGAGAAGAATGTATCGAAATGTTTAAACTCTTATTCTTTCTAGTAACTCATGATCACTTAGAAAATACATTTCTAATAAATCATCATACGAGTTTTTAAGATTTAATTCTTTACCAAATGCGGGCTCTGTTTTGAGTCCGTCCATTTTATGTTGAATAATTCTTTGCTTAAAGTCCTTACCCAGAAGCTTAATGATTCTATTTTCTACTCTCAAATGCCTATGCGCTTTTTGCCGAAGAGGGTGTTTCTCTTCGGCATAAATTTCAATGGGTAAATTTTGGTATGTAAAGTTGGCCACTAAATTATTTTCGCGAATTTGAATTTTTGCAGCTGGAAATTCAATATTTATCTTCGCTGCTAATTGATCAAAGTCATTAGTCACCATAAGAACATCAAGGTCGGAACTTTTAATATCAATCCCTAATGGAATAGTCCCTGATACCAATGGTGAGTAATCTGAAAAGCTTGAAAGTTCTTTAATAAAAGCTAAAGCTACTTGTTTTTTTTCAAGTGCAATTATGCAGTCTAGTGCATGGTAATGGAATTTTATATTTACTTTTCCAAATTGAGCCTCAAGTTCTGGATTAAGACTTTTCTTAAGTGCTCTATCATCCCAACTTATATTAGGATCCTTTTTAATAAGTTCTTCAAAAGTATTATCAATAACAACTTCAATATGCTCATAACCAGACTCAGTAATTTTACCAGTTTTCGGAGCAGGAACTTCAACTAATTTTGTATAACCGTGTAAAGATTTGATGGCCTTATTTAACTCAAAAGTAGCAATAGGACGTCCACCAATGGGACTTTCTATTAATAATTCACCTAGTGAATCATAGCGAGACTTAACTTCCTCATACTCTTCTAAGGAGTTTGTGCGATAACATATATGATCTATTTCCCAGTGAGGTTTGATAAGATGACTTACACCACTAAATAAATCTTTGATAAATTCAGATTCCATAATTTATTCATACAATAGAATAATCAAAATAGAAATTAGATACTAAATATTAATTATCTTCGAAAATATAATCTTTTATAATTTCATAGTACTTATGAGTAGAAAGTGCATTATTTAATACTGGACTTGTAAAATAAAATCCTTTTTGCAGACCAACTAATTCTAATCTTTCATTTATTAAGGGAGCCCCTTCAGAAGTTGTATCACAATCATGTGCAAGCTCCTCACTTTCACTAAAGGCTTTTACCTCACAAGGTGCAGACATAAACTGTAAGAGATGGCTCTTTGAATCATTCTCTATATAACCAAGACTTTCACCAACTCGATTTTGAGAGCTTACTTTTAAAAAGCCTTGAACGAGACCTGGGTTTTTCTTGAGTCTTAGTAAGACAATTTGACTTGGTCCATCACGTAAAACAATATCTTTAACTTTATACTTATCAGTATTATCTTTAATAATATTATTAAAATACACCCTTATTCTCCCTGCTGTTAAATGAGAGGGAATACAACTAGTCGTTGTAAGAAAGAGACTTTTAGAAATAAGAACTCCTGTGCATTTACTAGGAAAAATAATGGATGTTTTAATATGTCCTACAGTTTTGGCCAAGTCTTTAATGATGGCAGGAGTTTCACTTGAGCTTACAGAAACTAAATCATTTGTCCCTAGGACAATTCCATATACATTTGAAATGAAAATAAAAGAAAGTACAATAACCATACTTTTCATAATAACCCCTAATCTATTTTCTTAAATGCTAACGAGATTATTTAAATACAGCAAAGAGAAAGCGTTGAAGTAAGTAAATGCTCGTACAACATATATTAAAGAGTATTTCTATCAACTACCTATAGAGATTTAATATTTTCTTACATGTAAAGCTTTCCTATTTTAGCTTTGCTAAAATTTATTTATCACGGAGGTAGATATGAAGTTAATGCTATGGATAGCACTTATAATTCCAGTTTTAGGTTATGCAAACCTGCCAAGCAGTCACACATCATTATTAAAGTATGTACAAGAAGCACCTGATCAAGGAGATACTGCAACTTGCCTTTATATGGCAAGCACAGGAGCAATCGAGCTGCTCTTAAATAAGCACTATAATATTACCTATCCAAAACGTGGAGATATCCATGATATTTCTGAAATCTACACCATAAATCAAAGAGCTCGTTCAAGTGGAACTTGGCATCAAGTTGCAATTCCTCGTTTTAATCAAGGTTGGGCAATTCATAGTAATGACCTTGTTTTTCAAGCTTGGAATGATGATGGCTCAGTTAATAGAAGTGTTTGGAGTAGACCAAGTAATTGGAGTCAGCTTCCAAAGATGAGTATTAAAGAGAAGTTCACCTCCAAAAAACTCTTTGTTCGTGGAAAGAATAGGTACTCTCAATATGTTATTCAAAAAGGTGATATTGAAAAAATTAAACAAACACTTGTAGATACCGACTCACCAGTTTTAATAAATTATAATCATAATCGTTGGTGGCATGCTGTGCTTATTGTCGGCTACGATGATAATGCTAAGGGAGACTGCCTTCATACACCAGCAACTGAATGTAGTGGAATGGGTGCATTCTGGGTAAGAGACTCTTTAGGAAAAGAAACTCACTTAAGAGATTATGATTGGTTTAGAGTTAATGGAAATGCAGCTTTTTCTGTTACGATTTTAGAAGAGTAAAGACCCTAATGATAAATAAAATAAAATTGTATGCTCTAGCTTTAATTCTTATAATTGCTGGAGTCATACATTTAATAAATCCAAAAGCTTTTCTCATAGCCATGCCACCTTATATTCCATGGCACTTAGAAATTATATACTTAACAGGTTTAATTGAAATTATACTTGCGATAGGATTGATTTTAAAAAAGTATCGATATAGAGCAGCCAAAGTCTGTGCTCTCTACTTTATTGCAATTCTACCGGCACATATCCATGTAGCATTAAATGGAATTGAGATGTTTGGAGTAAATGATCCCATTATCTTGTGGGGAAGAACTTTATTTCAAGCTGTATTCATTTGGTGGGCATGGTCACTTCGGAGAATTTAATTACTTTTTTGTAAAGCTTGGTAAGCATTAGAAATAAGATTATAGACCTCAGGATACTGCTTAAAATTCACAAATGTATATGTATGAACAACAAAAGGGTCTTTGAAATCTTCTAGCTCCACTTCTTCTAATAATGGGACAACTAATTCTTCTTTCAAACCAGTACCAATAATATGAACACGCATAACGAGGTCTGCTCTATCATTTTTAAGCATTAAGGCCTGGGCCTTATGAGAGTTAACTTCTATTACTTCGAAATTCTTACCTATAATTCCTTTGCATAACCTATCATCACGAATACATACCAATCGAAGCTTCTTTGCTTTACTATCGAATTTTATTTTTTTCTTTTTATTTAATTGATACTTCATCAGGGCAACTGGAGTTGGAATCATTTTTAAATTTGGATAATCACTATTATCAACTAAATTAGAACGTGTAAGAGCTCCATGATACTGTCCCTTATTTGATAAGTATAAATCTCTTGTGGATGGTAATGGAAAAGTTTCTGCGATATAGTTTTTTTCTTTTAATAATTTATTAAGATTCGCGACAAACTTCTTTGTATAATTATCAATTCTTTTTGAGGCCTGGATGTAGCCAAGTTTAATAACTTTTAAGTCATCTTTGGCAATAGTATTTAGTGATAATATAAGTATAAATAAATATATGAATTTCATTATAATATTTTACTTAGTTTTTAAGATATTTAAACTAAAAAGAAGTTCTAAATATTGTTAAAATGCTCAACCAATTGATCCAATTTTAATACGGACAATACTAATACAGAGTATAAAATTGGCTTAGAGTTTGTATGGAGCTGGGATTAATTTATTGAGGACAAACAGGCTCATCAAAACCACGAAATGACTTTTCAATTCGACAGCGAATTGCAGCTTGTTGATACTGACGAGTTAATTCTGGATGATAACTTTGAAAATAACTTTCCGCTGCACGGGCAGACCTAATGGTCCTTTGGAGACTATTACATTTTTTAAATTTTTTTCTCGATTTTTTATCCAGTGACTCCAGAACTTCTTGCATATGGTCTTCATCACTTGCTTCCGGATCTATTTCAAAATCATATTCAAGCATGACCGAAGGAAAATCAATCTCATCCAAGGCAGTCGGATCATTAAAGAAATGTAAACTAAAACGAATATAACATTTTTCGTATCTTCTTTCACAGCGAACATTGGGAAAGAGGTTAAAGAAATTAGATCTTGATTCATCTGGGTTATACCTTGTAACAGTATACCCTCTCGTTTCTAATCCTGCTCTTATGGTTTCGTAAACTTGCGGATTTTCGGGATCATATTGAATTGCTAAGCTACATCGATCAGGTTCTGATATGTTTTGAACTGATCGAACAAGCCCAAACATTTCTGCCTGGCTTTCTTCTGTTAGTCCAATCTCAACTTCACAACTATCTGCTGCGAATAAGCTAATTGATACAATAAATGTAGATATAAGTATTATGAGCTTCAACATTCCCTCAAAGTTCAAACTTCACTTCCATCTCTATTTTACTAGTATGCCTGACTTGAAACAATAAAAGTAATTCCTACCTATTGGCCAAGTCATTGAATTAAGGTTTTTTTCTGACTACACTAGTATGTATTCTCTTCTATCCAGTCTCTTGCTCCATAAAGATCTGCAAAAATTGAGTAGCCTCCATTATTACACCCTCCAGACTCTTTAGTAATTCCAGAAGCAATTCCAACTAAAATATAATCTTGGCCATCATAGAAATATGCAGGAGAGCCAGAGTTTCCTTTACAAAGAGCTCCTTGAATATCTTTGGTTGCAAAACGATCATCTTGTAAAATTTCAACCCTATGTTTTTTTACTTCCTTTCTTCCTTGCTGCATAACTATCGACTCAATCTCATCTAATACAAAGACTTCATCAATCTCAAAATTTGCAATACCATCACTCTCACCCAGCTTAACAATGGCCAAATCATAACGAACATTATGAGCATCCCATTGGGGATGAACAATAATTTCTTTAGCGACTTTAGCATTACGATCTAGGTATATTTTATTACGGTGCTTAGCTGGTACACAGTGAGCAGAAGTTAAATAGATATTTTTCTTATATTCATGAGCAGAACATATAAAGCCATCCCTTCCAATATCGATTTCGACAGTAAATTGAGAATTGGGGTGATCGACTTCTTCGCATGAAACAAAAATTGATAATAAAAGTATTCCGAATATCCGCATATCTCCTCCTTGAGATATAGATATTATTTCATTTCAAAAGTTCTCATTCAAAGTCTTTGAAAAAAGGTTATGGTTTCAGGCTGACTATAAAAACTAAATGTATGAACATAAAAGCTCATAAAAATAACAGCATATCTCTGTAAAAAGTTCATAGTTCTATATATTTGAGCTTACATTCACTTTTACCTTCAGTAACAAATAAACAAATTTAAAGAGAGGTAAAATATGAAGTTAAGATTTATGATGACACTTATGGTGTCAATTCTTTCAATGAGTGCATTTTCTCAATGGGACACTCTAAATGACTATGTTGGATTATCGAGAGGAAATATAAAATATTATTTCTATTCAGGAGCCAGAAGTCTAGAAGACCTAGATAAGTTTAATTCAACGATGTATGAGAGTTCAAAAGTAAGAGCGAATGCGATTAGAACAGTAAAATTAAACTTTAAAAAAGCAGTTCAAAAACTAGAAAAAGAAACAAGTAAATATGAAAACAGACATCCAAATAATAAAAACTTAAAGTTATTTTTTGATAGTCTAATTAATGCGTCTGAAAACATAGCAGCTGACCAGCTTAAAATTATTTCTCAAATAGAGCCACTTATTAATGAATTGATAAAAGCTTATCAAACAAAAGTTAATAAAGTCGTTACATTAGAAGAAGATATGCAAGACATTTACTGGCGCGGTGAAAGAAATTATTCAAAAGTTATTGAAACAAACTTAGATAAGGTAAAAGAACTACTTCTTTTTGTGATGATGAAAGATGGTGATTTTACTTACTATGAAAGAATGGATGATCTTGCAGTATTTTCAATGTTCTTAAATAGTCATAGAGGTTTTATGAGAGAAAGAATGGGTAAGTATATGAAAGATCTTCCATTAATTCTTAAATACAGAAAAGAAATTATTGATCAAAATTATCATTTGATGGGAAGGCACTCAAAATCACTTCCTCCAATAATGTTTAACCTAAAAGTTGACTCTAGTTGTGAAGATGGGAAGAGTCTTGCTAGCAGAGTTTTATGGGAGAACTTAAATATTTCAGTCCATGATGGAGTTTTTAGATTTAATAATGTTAAAATTAGTACTGTAATGGATGAAGTTGCAGCAATAATGCAAAATGACTCTGTTAATGTTGTATGTAATGAAGTTTGGTTAGACTCAAGTATTTCAACTGAGTACTCAAAAAGGAATAATACCATCTATTTTAACTATAAATATAAGCCAGTTCGCGGTTGTCCAGATGGTAATTGTCGTTCACCATATTTATTCTCTAAAGGAATGAAGCTTAGGTAAAATATAAATTAAATATATAAAGGGCCCCAGCAAGGGCCCTTTTCTTTTCTAAGTATATTTATTCTATAGGGAACTCTCTTTTTAGCCTGTATACGAGTTCATTGAACTGTGTTCTTTTAAGCTCAGACTCACCTTTTTCACTCATTTTATTAATTCTTTTAGCAATTTTTCTATAATACTTGGCATCGTTATCTAAGTAAGTATAGCGATAATCATTTGCTCTTGCTGGATTAATAATTTTATTTGGTAAATCCCAAACTAAATACTTAAGTCCACTTGCAGCTGAGAAGCCTAAACAAAATCCGGACATCATTACTATGTGCATTCCATCATAAACAATGGTCACTGGAGTTGTAACGAGAAAATCGACAGTATGTGCAACTCCCTCACCAACTCCTAAACTTCCATCTTTATGATCAGCTTCTACACTCTTTGCTATTCTAATCATATTTCTGATTGAAAACCCTGAATTAAAATCCCCATATGGATCAAGTTTAACTCTTGGCTTTGCTAAACTACACATATCTTTTCTAATAAAAGTAAGTGTACTTTCATGTGGCTTTACAACCTCATCTCCATAGTCGCTTAATTTCAAAGTAAAGTCTTCTTGACTAATATCTCTAGTAATCCTTCCATCAGTATTCGTAGCAAAAAAAGCCTCATTACATTCATCATCCACACACTCTAAGAAGAGAGATTCATCATAATGTTTCATATTTAATCTAGAATTTTTCATTTGAATGTCTATGGTCTTGCTATATTCCTGATTTAAACTAACATCATTTGCAAAGGCATTTAAGCAAAACAAACCAAGCATACATACTTTTAAAGTTGAGATTTTCATTAATCCTCCAAAAATTAACTTATTAATTAATACTTATAAATTTATAAAAATATTCTATTATGGAAGAGTGTAATAAAGTAGTAACATCCAGTAACATTACCCCAAGTATAAAAGAGCTCTAAGTTATCGATTCTACAACAATCAGTGTGTTCTAAAATATACTATTGGAGCATTTTTACTTAAAGACTTTATGCGAATATTAGAATACTCTTTGTATAGTCAAAGGTGTCTATGCAAGGTCAAAACTTTACTTCTGGTAATATCCCAAAACAATTATGGTCAGTGGCATGGCCGATGATGTTATCAGTCTTTTTTCATTCACTTTATAATATCGTAGATGCTTTTTGGGTTTCAAAATTATCTGCATCTGCCATTGCAGCTGTCTCTATTTCTCAAATTGTCCTCTTTGTCATGATGTCTCTTGCGATGGGGGTTTCAGTTGGGACAGCGGTACTGGTAGGACAAAATATTGGAGCTGATAAAAAAGATGAAGCTCAGAGAGTTCTAGGACAAGGTTTTCTCTTAGTTATTATTGCCGCCTTATTATTTACAACTGTTATCCTTTCTCTAAAGGAGCACTTACTGGTTCTCTCCGGAGCTGTTGGAGAAATTTATCCTTTAGCAATCCCTTATTTTACAATTGTAACAACAGGCTCAATCTTTAGTTTTTTAATGATGAAAACATCAATCACCTTTAATGCTCAAGGTGATAATTTTACCGCCACGAAACTTTTTGCACTTTCAACCTTAGTTAATATTACACTTGATCCAATATTAATTTTTGGACACTTTGGTTTTCCTAAGCTTGGTATTGCCGGAGCTGCCTATGCAACTCTCTTTTCACAATTCACATTTCTAGCGATGGCATTACCTATAATCATGCGTCCTAAGATGATGGTTCCACTACAACTTAGTAATCTACGTCTTAGATGGGAATCAGTAAAAAAAGTTATTGATATCGGCTTCCCTGCGGCTTTAAACCAAGTTCTTAATCCACTTGGCTTTGCTGCCCTTATGCACCTTGTTTCGGACTCTTTTTCAGAGGCCGGTGCCGCTGCCTTTTCAATCGGATTTAGAATTGAGTTCTTTGCCTTTATTCCTGCCATTGGATTTGGTTTTGGAGCTATGTCTATGATTGGTCAAAATATCGGGGCCAAGAAAATTGATCGTGTCGATGAAGTTTTAAAGAAAGCAGTACAGTTTGGAGCTGGAGCAGCTTTTGTCTTTACATTATTTGCATTGATCTTTGCATCTCAAATAATTCAAGTCTTCACCACAGACCCTGAAGTTGTAAAGTATGCTCTACTCTATTTTCAAATAGTACCAATAGGGTATGTCTTCTTTGCCATTGCTTTTATCGAAGCCAATGTTTTCCAAGGAATCGGGCGCTCATGGCCAGGTTTTTGGATTACTTTCGCAAGAGTATCCATATCAGTTACCTCAGCCAGCATTTGTCTAAAATGGCTTAACCTTCCTATCGCCGCTGTTTGGAGCTCAATAGTAGTAGGAAGTGTCATATCCTCTTCATTTGGATTCTTATGGGTTAAAAAAGCGATACATGCGGCCAAGCCGATTGAGATTCCCTCTCTTGAAGAACTTGAAAGTGAAAGTCAGCTTACTCCACCGATTGGTTAATTAACATCCACCTGTTTGATACCAGCCTTGTTTTTTATCTAAATAATCTTTTTTAGTTTGAGTTCTTTTTCTAATACAATCAGCTTTCTTCTTACTGGCCCTTCCTGCATTTTGAATTTGATTGGCCACTCCCGACCATGCAGCATCCTTAGCAGCTCTATTGGCCCTAGCATCATGTTCTCTAGCTGCTCTTTTTCTTTGTTCTTGCTCCTCTTGCTGACGAGCGATTTCCATATCTCTTTTTCTCGCTGACTCTGCATAAGACTTATCCAATTCTGTACGGCGCTTTTGGGCCGCTATATACTCTGCATACATATCTTTGGTTGCTTTAGTTTTCGCGTAATAATCCTTCTCGCTGGCATAAGTGATACTTGGAACACCCTTACTATTAGCAATAACCGCTTTTCCATTACTTGCAACTAATAATGGTCTCTTTTGAGTAAAGAATTTATCTTTCTTATTACGATAATTATAAACGCTTTCCACCCACACAAGCTTATTATAATTCTGCGTCTTATTATCAGCTTTTGGAGTGAGGGCTTCTCTAAACTGTACTAATTGTTGATCACGACTTAACTTATAATTCTTAGTATAAGAAGATAATTGATAAGTCTTTTTTCCGTCCTTATTTGAAACTATAATAAAATGTTTAAATACAGGTAAAGTAGCACGTCCTTTTACGACACTATTTGTACTCCAAGTTTCTTCTTCCAGTAAAATAATTCCTTCTATATTATTTTCAGTATAAAAATCATCTTCAACACCAGTTACAACTGGTCTTACGAGTCCTTCTTCTTTATCAACTTCTTTGACCAATAAGTACTCACCACTATTGAGAACAATACTAGTATTTTTAGAGTTTACAGGATCTTTTAATTGGGGATTTCCATCTTTGTCATATACTTGATAACGATACAAATGTTTCCTATCCTCCCAATTCCCATACCTTATAAGAATATCATCAAAAGCATACTCTAGCTTCCCAGGGATTGTTTGATTAGCTCTTGCTTTATGGTTTTGGTCATCCCCATACTTAGTAATTAGATTTTTTGAAATGTTTCCAGTTTCCCTATCAATAATTGCAATACCTTCTTTTTTATAAAGTAGATGATAATTATTCCCACTTTGAAACTTTGAAAGAAAACCTAAATCAGTTAGTCCCTTCGTACCTGTAATGACTTCACTTTTAGAAAGTTTATCTCCATAGAATTTTATGACTTCTCCAATTTTATTAAAGTAGACGATTCCTGGCTTAGGTAGACTCACGGCCTTCAGTCCCCCTTCTGCCATTATTTTTTCTTTTTCAATGTCATATAATACAATTCTATTTGCCTTGATATTTTTACAATATTTAAACTTACCACCGTTAAAATTAAATGGTTGATAACATGTATGAGTTTCTTTAAAAGAAGCACAGCTCACAAGTCCAAATAAAATAAAAAACATGGATGTCATTTTCATAAGTTTCTCTCTAATTTAATTTGAAATGATTTATTCTAGAATTATAAAGTAGTTAAAAACTTTATTCGACTCGGCATAAAGGACCTGTACCTAGCCTTAATTGTAAGTAAACCTGGAGTAAAGTGTTCAAGAATAATTGAAAACAAAAAACGGTACACCGACATCTCAGGTTATCGAACTTCTATACTTCAATTTACTTAAAATACGACCAACTCTTTTTATCTCCACTAACACGATTCAATGTTAATTCATTTAAAGAAAGTTTTTCTTCAAACTCTACACAGAAGTCACCGCCACGCATCACACCTTGAATACCTAGTAGAGATGATTTACACCAATCCTTAGAAAAAGCTCTTCTGGCAGAGAACTCATAATATTGGCCTTTATAATACAAACTTCCATTTAACGAGTGAAGCCCTTCTAATTCCTCTTCACAATAAACTGGTATTTCTTTTTTTAAACAGACCTTACTTTTAGCAAGTAGTTTCAAGCTTAAAAATGACAAAATTAGTACAACAATTAATTCTCTACCTCTCACTTTTAATCCTTTCATAAAGTCTAATAAATTTTTGAATGTGTTTTTTTTCCTGATTTCTTCTTGGTCATATTATGCTGCCTTATCTTTCAAAAGCTTTTTTCTTCGTTTAATTATCTTAGCAATTTCTTTATCTACGTCGAAGTCATCTGGAAAAAGTATAGATGATGGATGAAGCCCAATCGCTGCAGCGATCTTTGAAGCTGTATCCACCCCTAAATTTCTTTTATCATTCTCTACAGCTGATAAAAATGTTGTCTTAATACCTGTTAAGTCATAAATATCTTTTTGAGTTAGTCCAAGGGATTCTCTTCTTGCTCTTACAATTTTTCCAGGAGTCACCTTCCCATCAATAAGATCATCTAAAAAAGATAGAGCCTCTATTTGTTTAGTCATAAGTTCTCCTTAGCTATAATCATGATCAACTGTTATCTTAACTACACTGATCACAATTTGGTTATTCTTTATTTTATAAATAATTCTTCCAAATGAACTAAAGCTTGATGATCTTTGTCCGGACCTATTACCTATTAATTTGTGATCATTCCAATGGCCACAGGATTCAATGTAGTCAGGGCCAAAGTTTGACATTTCACTAATCCATGTTCTAATGAGAATCAAATCATCGTTAGATAGATCACCTGACTTTTTTTGCTTAAGTAGCTCACAAGAGCACTTTTTAGTTAATATAACTTTATACAAGCTACCTCCAACTTAACCAAAAGTATAACATAACTAATTAGTTAACTCAATAAATAAAACGACTCTCGAAATACACATTACTCATATTTCTTCTTCTCGCTGATATAGGTAATTTAAATATAAGTCCAATAAATGATCAGGATCTTTTTTAATTAGGATTTGAACTCTTTCATGGCACTCATCAGGACAAAGTATCTCAATAGAAAATACTTGCTCCAAATAAAGTAACAAGAACTCAAAGGATTGATCATCCATATTCAATTTTTTAACCCAATCTTTTTACATTTATTTTTATTTATAAAAATATTAACCTCTATCGCTCGGTCACTTTTTAATACAACAGATAACATTGCTACTCCATTCTCTGTAAAAACAAGAGGTTGGTAATGCCTTCCTCCCTTTCCATCTTTTGAGATGCCACTTTGGCATCTCAAAGCTTCAAATTCCTCTGATGTTAGCTTAAACATAAAATCATCGGGGAAACGTTTCTTATTCCTCCGTTATTAATTAACAGAGTTTAATAATTTGAATGAAGTAATTTTAAAACGAATTAATGCTTGATAAGAAAAGAAGTTTCATCTCTGAAAACAAAAAAGCCAGAGTGGGTTAAACTCTGGCTTTAGATATCACAAAAAAAATGGTGCCCCGAGGCGGACTCGAACCACCGACACAAGGATTTTCAGTCCTTTGCTCTACCAACTGAGCTATCAGGGCGATTCTTTTTGGATTTGTCTAAGATAATGATTTAACTCGATAGTGTCAATCAAATTTGATCCAGTTTTTGCATATTTGCGCTGCAACAACTAATGCCAATTCCCCTAAGGATTGTTATTATTCAGCTCATGGAAACAAAACTTCACTATCAATGCCTAGAAAATGACTATTTTAAATTTAACTCGCTGAGCTTTATACCTAATGAAACACATGAGCAGAAGGTCGTAGCTCTCTTTACTCATGGTTATACGGCCTCTAAGAGTGATAATATTTCATGGGCCCAAAGACTTAGTGAAGGACATATTCCAAGTATTATATTTGATCTTCCTGGCCATAAGCTCGGTGGATATTATCCAATAAAAAGTTTTGAGGATTTTACAGAGCATGCTCATGAATGTTTTATCACCGCTTATGAAAAGCTATTAACTCAAATTGATTTCACACCTGAAAAGATAATCTTGGCCGGACACTCACTTGGAGCCCTCTTAAGCTTAAAGGCATTAGAATTAGAGCAATTTAGTGATGCCCTTGCTATTGGAGTTGGTCTAGGGATTAGCCAGCATAAAGATAATCATTTATTTGAAAGTGATTTTTATCAAAAGACACTTAATATTCGCCGTCAATTAGTTGATGAGAATCTTGATAGTGATCTTGTTTTCCCATGGATAAAGGATGAAAAGATCTCCTTTCAATTAAAAGGTAAGAGAATTCACTTAATCACTGGAAGTGATGATGTGGTTGTTGGAAATGGTGGAATGGAAGCACTTAGTTTTATGCTTGAAAATCTTGGTAATAAGGTGAGCTCACATGAGCCAAAGAAAATGCCTCACCATGAACCTAGCTCAGCCAGTGGTCATCTTTATCATTTTATCAAAAAAGAATTAGAGCTTTAATTTCGCTTGTAAGTTTTTAAGCATACCTACTCTACCTGTTCTTTCTAGTGGCGTGCCTTTAAACTTTCTCTTGTATTCACGATTACTCATAAGGTTTAGTTTTTGAATTAAATTTTCAAGATCATCGTTAAAAAATTGCATCCACTCGACTTCATCATGACTAATATCAGCTTTTTGTAGTGGCTTATTATTCCATGGGCAAACATCTTGGCAGATATCACAGCCAAAAATAATACTTTCAACTTTCTCAAAGCCTTGGGGAGCTGGTGTGGGTTTAAACTCTTCGATAGTAAAGGTAGAGATACAGCGACTTGCATCTAAAACTTTATTATCAATGATTGCATTGGTAGGACAAGCATCGATACAACGAGTGCAATTTCCACAATGGTCTGTTTCAATATCGTGCTCTTTTGGAAGATCAAGTTTTTTACTGATTAAAAGGGATCCAATCAGAAAGAAACTTCCATGTTTTTTAGAAATAAGCATGGAATTTTTCCCAAACCAACCAAGTCCTGCACGGTAAGCCAGATCTCTTTCTAAGACCGGTTGTGCATCGATAGAAAAAGTATAATTTTCAAGTGCTAATTCTTTTGCAATGAAATCTAATTTATCTTTAATCCAATAATGATAATCGATTCCTTCAAAGCCAGTTACATAAGAAGCTAATTGATAATTATTTGATTGTTCTAAAAGTCGCTTTCTCTCAGGGGTATAATCAAAAAGAAAGACAAGTGCACTTTCAAATTCAGCAAAAATACTTTTTAGGGATTTTCTCTTCTCTTTTCTTTCATCACTTAAATAGGTCAGTTTTCCATTAAGCTTATTTTCTACCCATTGGTCATATTGTTCGAAGGTTAGAGGAATATCACTCTCAGTATAAGACCAATCTACAATCTGAAGATTTGAAAGTCTTTCTTTAGAGAGTGAGAGTAGCTGATCCATTATCGCTTATAAGTCAGTAGCAAATATCTCAATCGCACCAGTTGGACACTTATTCACACACTCCATATCCTTGGCACAGTTCTTTGCATTATTTACATCAATACTTGTTACTCTCTCTTGTGCATTAAATTTCCAAATATCATGAGGACAAACGCTGATACATGTTTGGCAACTAGCACAGATACTTGTGTCTAGAATGATTCTTCCATTAGGAATCTCAACCTCTTGAGATTTTGTGTGATGTTGCTTATCAGGTCTTGCAACTTCTTTGATAATTTCTAGTGAAATCGAGTTAGAAGTTCCTTGTTTAAAATACTTTCCATCACCGTGAGTAATAACTATTTTATCCCCAACAGTAAGTAAGTTTTTCTCTTTTAAAGTCTCAATCATTAACTCTTGAGCAGCTAAAAGATCTTCTTCATCGACATTAAAATAAAAAGGTGTAATCCCCCAGTAGAGGCTCATTTTTCGTACAATTTTCTTAGAGTTCGTTACACCAAGCACTCTAATTTTTGAGCGAAAGCGACTCATTTGTAAACATGAGTTACCACTTTGAGTGACAGCGATTGTCCATCTTGCATTATTTTTTTCAGCAACGATACTGGCAGCAACTTGAATAGATGCTGAGACATTATCCAGATCAATATATCTTAAGAGTGGTCTTTCTTTTGGGGTCTTTTCTGCTTCTTCTACAATTTTTCCCATCATCGTAACAGCTTCAATTGGAAAGTCACCACTTGCAGTTTCTCCACTAAGCATAACTGCATCAGTACCATCCCATACAGCATTTGCAACATCATTGGCCTCAGCACGAGTAGGTCTAGAGTTATTAGTCATTGACTCAAGCATTTGAGTCGCAGTGATGACAGGAACACCTGCATTATTACACTTTTGAATAATTTTCTTTTGAATAGATGGAACAAGGTGATTACCAACTTCAACTCCCATATCTCCACGAGCGACCATAATACAGTCAGTAGCAGCAATAATTTCATCGATATTTTCAACTGCTTCAGGCTTTTCAATTTTTGAAATGATAGGAGTATCAACTTTCATTTTATGCAGAAGATATTTTACTTCTTTAATATCTTCAGCACGCCTTACAAAGCTTAGTGCAAAGTAATCAACATCTTGTTTAAGACCAAACATTAGATCTCTTCTATCTTTATCAGTGAAAGATGGAGCTGAAACATCTATATTTGGCAGGTTTATCCCTTTATTAGACTTTAGAGTACCACCAATAATTATTTTTATTTTTAAAACGTCACCATCAAGTCCCATTGATTTAGCTTCTAATAAACCATCATCAAAAAGAATAATTGCATCATCTGGTTTTTGAGAGGCATCTTTAACTAGGTCTTGATAGACAGTTGGAATAAAGCGACCTTGATACTGAGGATACTTATCCTGAACATTACTTGGTCCAATAACCCACTCTTCTCCATCTTTAAGAATGAGGGGTTCTGGTAATTTATCAACACGAATCTTAGGCCCTTGCAGATCGCAGAGAATGGCCACTTCATAGCCTGTGTTCTCACTGGCCTTACGGATATTAGCTATCGTTTCAGCATGCCCTTCATGAGTTCCATGTGACATATTAACTCTGGCCACATTCATTCCGGCCATAATTAATTTCTCTAACATATCAATAGTATTAGTACTTGGACCGATTGTTGATACAATCTTAGCGCGTCTAGTCATTTCACATCCCCTATAACACAAAATTAGCGAAATAAGCCTAATGTGACAAGTTAAGATAGTTTAAAGCAGAGAATTTAGGGTATTCTTAGGCGTTCATTTGAGAGAATTGTTCCATTTCTCTCACTTTTCTGAGATTAGCAGTTTGAAGCTGTTTAATTCTCTCTTCATACTGAGTAATTAAGCGCTCTCTTTCTGAGTCACTCGCTAACTTTAAGCGCATAAGTTCTCTTTCAAAGAAACGATTATTATGATCGATAAGTTCTTGATATTTTTGTCTCTCGTCTTTTACTTGTTTATTCATACGAGTCGAAAGCTGTTGCATTTTATGTTGATTCTCAATGCGTTGCTCGTTAAGTTTACGTTGTAATTTACCTTGAACTTCTTCAAGTCTTTGACGTAATTGATTTTCTTTTTGCTCAGCAGTTAAGCGAATATTATTTTTTTCAACTAATGCAGCCTTCTCTAATTCTTTTTTCTGACGACTAACTTCATCTTGAGTTTGTTGCATGATTGATTGAATCTTATTTGTCATGACTTGCTTTAATTCAACGTTCTTCATTCTTAAAGATTCAAGCTTCTCTTCATACTTCTTAGTTAGCTTTTCAACTTTTTCTGAGTGCTGCTTTCTTAAAAACTTACTATTGTATGAATTTTGTTCATGTAATCTTTCATTTAATTCACGCTTCTCTTTTGCCATTTCTGTTTTTACAGAATCAAGCTCTTTGCGTGAACGCTCCATTGCATCACTCATTGAATTATTAAATTCTTTCTTTAAACTATCAATTTTCTGATTTGACTGCTTTCGACTATTAGCTAATTGTTGATTAGCATTTTCTTTATTGTACTCAAGATTACTATTATAATCTTGGTTTGCTTTAGTAAATTCACGACGATCTTTCAAACGTTCATCGATACTTGTTTCAGTCAGCTCTCTTTTAGTCGTTTCTAAAATCTTCGCATCCTGAATTGATTTTTTACGATAGCTTTCTTGAAATTCTTCTTCGGCATCAACAAGTTTATCTTCATAAGCTTGTGTAACCTTATTTCTTTCGTCTAAAACTTCTTTAACTCTATTTTCACTTGAAAGTTTTTCCTCAACTCTTTGCTTATCGATCATTTGCTTATGCATTGAACCTTCACCAATTCCTTGAGACTTCGCCTTAAGTTCTTGGGCACGCATATCTTTATAATGTTCTTTTTCTTGTGCAGTAAACTTATCCCTAAAGATTTCATTTTGCTTTTTAATTTCATCTTGTTGGATATTATTTACTCTTTTAAGAGCATCTGTATTCTCTTTAGAGACTTGAGTAATCTTATTACTTGCATCTTCATTTATTTTTTCAAAATGCTTTTTCTTGGCCTCTCTATTTCTTTCTGTTTCAAGTTGTCTTTGTTCACGAATTTTAGCAATATCTCTAGAGACTTTGTCTTTTATTTCATTTCTCTTATCTAGCTCTTCTTTAGTGACTTTATTTAAGTCCTCTTCATGAGCACGAATAAGTTCTCTTTTCTCAGAGTTAATTTTCTCATGAATATCTTGAGAGCTACCTAACATATTTTTCTGGTAATCAGCGACAGACTTATCAGCATTCTTTCTTATCGTTTCAACTCGATCATCAGAGATCTTCTCTAATTGAGCTAGGTTCTTCTCATTAAATTCTTTTTGCTCAGTCGTATTTCTTTTGTATTCATTATTAAGTTCAGAGATCTTTGTATTCCACTTGCTTAGATTTTCTCTGCGATCTTTACTAGTACGTACCTTTTCTTCATTAATAACTTTCTCAAAGTCTTTACTCTTACGTTGAAGAGCTTCTTTTTGAGCCGTATCAATTTCATCATAGCGATCTTGGTAGTTCTTCTCTAGATTATTTTTATAAGACTGATATGCCTTGGCATTCTCTTTAACTTGATTTTCGTAACGGTTCTTAGCTTCATCAACGGCCTGCTCGCTCGCTCTTTGCGTGCTATCAATGTCTCTTTGGAAGAGCTCTCGTTGCCTGTTTAATTGTTTTGTGTAATCTACACCATTCATTAGCTTACCTTTTACGGATAGGGCTCGCGCCTGAATATAATTGTAGCATTTTGTTTAGTGGAAGGAATGAGGGTAATTTTTTCATCCATATGCGGAAAAAATTACCCCCTATTTTAGTCGATTTTTATAGATCTTCGTCGATTAGCTCTGAAAATACTTCAACTGGTTGAGCACCAGTCACAAGTTTTCCATTCACAAAGAATGTCGGAGTTGATTTAACATTTAATTTTTTACCTTGCTCAATATCTTTTTCAATTTGAGCAAAATACTTTTTAGACTCCATACACTTTTTAAAATCACCTTCTTTAACACCTATTTTCTTTGCTGTAGCAACTAGGTCACTTTCAGAAAGTTTTGATTGATCTCCAAACATTGCATCATGCATCTTCCAAAATAGTTCTGCTTTTTGCTCATGTGCACATAAAGCAGCATTGGCCGCAATCTTAGCTTGGTTGTGAAATGGAAGTGGATACTGCTTGAAAACAACATTAATTTTCTTTCCATACTTTTTCTTAAGTTCATTTACTGTTTCAGATGCTTTTGAACAGTATGGACATTGAAAATCACTGAATTCAACGATTGTTACTTTTGCATCTTTATTTGTCTGTGGTGCACTACCAACTTCAACATCGTAACTAGGTCTTCTTGGCTTATCAATAAAGACATCAATTCCAGACTTTTTAGTTTTCTTGGCAATCCAATCATCAACAGCAACACGTTTCTTATCAGTTAATAAGAACTCTTTTATCCTTTCCATAATTTGAGGATTTAAACGCTCTTTAGGAATTTGCTTCTCTTTAACAAAGTTATCAATTTCACTTTTAGAAACTTTTACATTTTTTGCAATGTACTTTTCCATGTATTGATCATTTGTTAATCCCTTCTTATTAGGATCATTTTTCATTAATTTCTCTAATACTAGGGCCTTCATGCGACTCATTTTAATATCAAAGATTTTCTTTTCTTCTTCGTAGATTTCGTTCTCAATTCCCTGAGTTAATTCTTTATGTGTAATTTCGATATCACCAATTTTAGCAGCTAAGCCTTCCTTTGGTGCTTTTTTGAAATTATAAGATGGCTTTGAAGTTCCTTCTTTTGTACATGAGAAAATTGTCACAGTTGCAACTAAGAACATTAAACTAAACTTAGTAATCATTTAGTACTCCTTAACTAATTAATTTTTAAATATAATACCTTAAGTCTTTCACAAATCAAAAATAATCAGACATTCCCTCTTACTTGATTAATAAACTCTTGATACGTTGCACATCGTTCTAATAATTGATCATGCTTTCCTTGATCAATAAGCTTACCATCTTGCATTACTAAAATTTGATTGGCCTGAATAATTGTTTCAATTCTATGTGCCACTATAATTGTTAAAGACTTTTTCTGAATGAGAAGTACGAGTTTTCTCAGTGCCTCTTCTAATTCAGAATCAAGCCCAGAGGAAATTTCATCAAATAAAACAATTGGCTTAACTAAGAAACATGAACGCAAAGCACAGATTAATTGCTTTTGCCCAAGAGAAAGTTCCTTTGGTTTAAGTTCGTCACTTGGTTTTATATTCCATCGTTTTAAATATGGAATTGACTCAATAACATTATTCCAAAATTGTTCAAACTCTTCATCAGACTTTTGTCCAAAACTAATATTAAACTTTAATGTTTCAGAAAAAACATGTGAGTCTTGGGAGATAATACTTATTTGTTTTTTATATTTAGAGATACCGTCAAAATCGAAGCCTTGAAAATCAATCTTTTCTTGCTCTCCCTGTAAAACGATAGAAGTATCTTCACTTAGAATCTCTGTGGAAAGAATCTTTAATACTGTTGATTTCCCAGAGCCCGACATTCCAACAATTCCAATTAGCTCACCACTATTGGCCTTAAGGTGAATATCTTTAAGTTCAAAAGCAGACTTTTCATTTTCTTTTTTCGGGTAAGCAAACGAATCTATTTTTAAATCTAAGTATTGAAAGTTATCTAGATGAGCTTCTTTATCAATCAAATAAGATTTTGGAAGTGTTGCCAGGTCTTCATTAAATTCAAAAATTCTCATCATCCCTGTTTTTGCTCTTTGAATCGAAGATATCTTATTGGCAATTTCTTTTATTGGAGAAATTGATCTTTGGATTAAATCAATAATAGCAGCGATGATTGCCATTTCCACAATATTTGAATAAGGGAAAATAACGACTAAGAGAACCAGGAGAATGGGAAACAAACTCTCTGCCAATGCAAAATAAGAGGCATCCCAAATATTTGCTTTAAGTTGTTTTTTTAAGAAGTCTTCACATGGTTCAATCGCAGAGTCACTTGCGAAGTCTTTATTAGGAGTATGAAATGTAAAACGAAGTCCTGCGCTTAAGTTTGCAATAGCTCTATTTAAATCACCAGTTGATTTTCTAACGGCCATATACACAACAGACATCTTCTGACTTCCCCAAACTAAGAGTATACAAACAAGAACCTCCGCAATAATGAGTGCAATTCCAGAGACTGTATTTAATTGTATAAAACTTATTAAGCATGAAATGATAAAGGTCAGATCAATAAAAATCTTAAAACTTCCTGAAGAGACCATTTCAATAACTGCTTCCGTATCATTTAAAATTCGCGATAAAACCTCCCCTAAAGGATAGTTACGAGAACTAAAGCTCCCCTTACCAATTGACTCATAAGTTAGAATCCATTTTTGATAACTCTTAGAGCGAATATACTGTAGCAACATTTGAATATAGCGATTTAAACTGATTTGATAAATAACACTACTAATATATTCTGCGACAAATAAAATGATTAGAAACTTAATCGCCTCATCAAAACTAGTCTTTGCTTGAAAAGAAGCGTAGAGGTCATTTATTACTTTAGGAGTATAATAACCAATAACAGCTGACATCATCAGCGATACTGCAATAAAGAAAAGCAGAAGTTTATGCCCAGGAATGTAAATGTACTCAAACCATTTGCTTGTTAAAAAATTCATTAACTCTATTTCCTTCATTAAATGCATCTTGGCTCTTAAGTGCCTCAATCACACCTTTTTCTTTTTCTAATAAAATTATCCAGTCCGCTGCCCTTACAGTACTTATACGGTGACTGGTCAGGATAAATGTTTTTCCCTCGAGTAGTGGATCTTGTTTTAAATGCTTTATTATTTCTCGTTCTAAAATTAAATCCACAGATGAAAAAGGATCATCCCACAAAATAAAGTCTACATCACTGACAAGACTTCTAATAAGGGCAATCCTCTTGGCCTGTCCTCCACTAACTTGTTTACCATTTTCACCGACTTCAAGTTTTAAAACATCTTCTAAAGAAGGACCAAGAATATCTAATCCAAAATCTACTAAGCATTTTTTAACTAACTTCATTTTTTCCGGACTTGAATCATTGCCTAAGAATATATTATTAAAAATACTATCGTTATAAAGATACGGTTCTTGCTGAATGTATGAATAACTTATCTTTGAAAAATGCAATTGCTCTGCTAATTTTTCTAAAAGGTATGACTTACCAACACCAGTTTCACCAATAAAAACATTCCAATTTTTAGGTATTAAATTAAGTTCAATTTCGTTTTGCCAAAATGGAACTTTAAACTTAGTAATATCCAATTCTTTTTGGTACCAAGATTTCGTAACATCCTTCTCAGTTCTTTCAACTAATTCCTTAATCCTTGTCCAAGCTGCATACCCTTGAGAAGTGACAACTCCAATCCAAGATAGGAAAAGTAATGGCTCGAGAACTAAGTATAAGAAGCCCGAAAAGAAAATTAGATCAGTTCCAGCTAGATCATTTTCAAGAACAATATAAGCACCCCAGATTAGTGATGTCCCCACCCCAAGCTTAGTTAAGGGAAAAGAAAAAGCTCTTCCTAAGGTTGAAATAAAAAACAAATGTAATTCTAATCCAGAGTAAGTTTTAAACTTATCCACAAAACTTTTTTCAGAGTGAAAATTCTTTATCGATTTTTTAGCATCATAGCTTTCAATCATAAAGTTTTGAACATGAGCATAAGCATCCATATTCTTTCGAACAATTGGTTGAAAGAAGTAAATTAAAATTGAAAATAAGATCACGCAAAGAACGAGCGGAGAGAATGCAATTAAAAACTTATCATTAAACTCATTAATTTTAGGAATAAAAATGATAGCTGCAATAATAATATTTCCAAATTGTAAGAGAGCAAACCCCATAAAACCACGAATACGATTAAAGTCAGTCACGATTCTTTGAAATAAATCACCATCAGATAAATCTTTGTAATTCTCAGGCAATACTCTCTCAAGACGATGCATGACCTCAATCCTTAGATTCTTTTGTTGAACTCTAGCAGGATAGAAAAAAAGTAATCGAGAAAAAGTTCTAAAAAATAAGATATAAAAGGCCAATAAAAGAAAGTCGACAATATCGACTTCACCTAATCGATTTGAAGTAGCAAGATCACCAAGTTCTTTTGCCATCTCAGGAATACGACTTTGATAAAAATGTAAGAAGTAGAGACTTGCGATAGCTCCTAGATAATAATACCAATACTCAAATGTATGAAAAACTAACCAAGAGATAAAGTTGCGCTGTAAACGATATTTCATCGCATTACTTTAGCAAACTTTATCCACATTGTTTATTCAATAAAAGTTAAATGCAAAATAATATGATTGACTATATTTGAGAAAATAATTAAATTTTATCCTCGTCTAATGCGTCTGTAGCTCAGTGGTAGAGCACTCGCCTGACTTGCGAGGGGTCACAAGTTCAATCCTTGTCAGACGCACCATAAATCAAGTACTTACCCCCTCCAATACCTCTTAATTATTTAAAAAATTTTAATGAGTTACCGATAAGTTATCTATGAAGAAGTATCTAATTCTCATGTTTTTATTTAGTTTCCAACTCTTTGCACAAGAAGAGTGTTACTCTACTCAGAACTTTTTAGAGGGTATTGAAAACTTTTCTAGAACAACAAATAATATTACTCGTTGTGTTCCACTTTCGGTTGGAGATGCAAAGGCCTTTGATACAGATCTCAGTGACAGAGTACGTGCACAAGATGGAGGGCAAAGATACTACGCTCCAAACGCTTCACAATACCTCTTAAAAAGAGTTTCAGAAGACACTTATGATGTTGTATTTAATTTAAACTTTACAAAGGATGAATCAGCGACAGTCGAGCCAAGTGAAATGCTCGAACGAGTACAGAGGTGTTTAGCAATTAGCTCAAATAGTTTATTCAACTCAGCTAATAAAAAGATACGTTTACTTGCTGTATCTCCAGATGTTGCAAGCGAAATGAATCCTAGACCTCCGAAAATTGATATTACAATTACGAAGCCTGAAGATAGAGGTAATGCTCAATTATATGCCTCAGATTTTAACTGTGCCACAATTACACATGAATTATTACACTTTTTAGGTCTATGCGATGAGTATCAAGCAGATCCTGCGAGAACAGAAGAGAGTCAATGTCGTGCACTAGGACCAAATAACTCTATTATGGGTGCATCTATGAACGATGTATTTGCTGCAACGGTTGGAGAGATGGGAAGTTGTGACTTATCAAATGCCCCCGTAAAGTTGGCTGCTATAAAATCAAATAATAAAGTTTTAAAAGAAGCAGCACTAAGAAAAACTAGCTTAGAAGCATTATCTTTTAGTCGAGTTGATGTTGGATTAGATGGCTCTAGAGTCGTAAATGGAGAGCGTGTAGATATCGTAACTCCAAGTGTGTTTAATTTATTTTGTTCTTTTGCTTCCGGCAGTGATATCAATAGCTTTACTCCAAGCTCAGAGAATGATGCTTTCACCAGAATTGATTCTCAAACTGAAACAAGTCTAACTACTAGTTCTTATGTGCTCACAGATGATGGGACTGGTGGATATACAAATACAATTCAATGTGACTGTAGTAACCAACCTGCTTCATATATAAATATATGTAAGAGGTTTATATATTTAGCAAAGTTTAGATTAGAATCACTTGCTAATCCCAGTGCAAAAATTTATCACTGTCCATTTTATAAAGATAGTAATCAGCTTATGCAGCCTACAAAAATACCAAACCAAGATCTTGACTTAGAAGCAGGTGAAGTTAAAGTAAGTGGAAATATTATTAACTTTAGAGATCAACCTATTCAAGAGTCACGTTCATTACTTTTTGATGCTCATTTTGATAAAATTATTCAAGGTTCTTGTGTAACAGAAGATATGAGTTCTTCAGTAGTAAACTATAATCAGTGTGCACGTTTTAGTAGGTCCCATTCAATGAGGGATGTTAGTTGTAACGAAAGACCACCACATTGTGATGGATTTGATTGGTTAGGTAACTCAAACCAATAATTACTGCTCCCCTGGTGTACCTGGAGCTGTTGTTCCACTAGGAGGTTTCGACTCTAACCTTCTTCTTCTCATCATTTCTTGACGTGCTTTTTGACGACGCATTTTTCTTTGCTCTTCATCCATAAAGCTATTTGGGCGATTTAGTCTTTTTTGTTTCATCTCTTGTAATTTCTTTTTTCGCAACTCTTCACGCTTAGCCTTTTGCTCATTGAACATAATGCCTTTTTTATTTTTCATCTTCTCTTGATTTTCGAGACGCTTCTTTTTGCGCAACTCTTCTCGCATCTCTCTTCTTTTTAGGCCTTGATTAGTTTTTAGATTTTTGGTTTTTTCTTTCCACTGAGCAAGCTTCTTACTTCTTTGCTCTTTAAATTTAGACCACTTTAATTCATCTCTATTCCATTTTGATAACTTCTCACGTATCTTTGCTCTACGGGCTTGCCTAATTTCTCTAAATTTCTGCTTCTTATCTGATAATTCGTTAAATTTCCAGTCGATACTTTTCTTTAATTCATTATCTCTAAGTCTTTTAAACGTTTTATCATTTTCTATAAAGAGAGTCGCGCCAGGTTGAATAATATCTCGTTGGTCATTATTATTAACTTCAACTGCTCCCTCATTGATTGTTAAGATCACATCTTTTTCATCTCTTGGAACATCAAGTAGGAACTCAGTCCCTCTGATTCCAAAAGTAGTTTGCTTAGTTTTAATTTTCATTGATTCATTATCAGACTTTTTAAGCACTTTGATAAAGAATGTTCCTGTTTCCATTAATAAGCTTGCAGGCTTTTCAATCTCATCACTGTCTTCAAATTCATAAGCAAAGCTTTCAAAGCTAAACTCACTTGGCCCCTCAACTCTATGTACTGAGTGATCACCTAATTTAATAACTACTTGTGCATTCTCGCGAAGTACAATAGTTTCATTCTCCTCAAAGCTATCCCCTTTTTTAACTTTCACTGGATTATTAATCTCAACATACTTATAGACATCACCGCGAATATGTTTAAATACCGCTTGTGCCCAAATTAAATTTGATAATGAGATAAGAAGAATTATTAATTTCATGAGTCGCTCGTAGATTTAGAATTTTAAGTTATAGCGCATTCCTGCTTGCTGGTTATTGCGGTGGTCATAATAGAAGTTGATATCATAGGCATTGAATTCAACTTGCCCTGTGACTAAGGGTGCAAGCAAAAGAACTTTATCCGCATAGTCCCCTAGAGTTTTATTCTTAATATCATCGACAATCTCTTCTGATTTTTCTTTTACAAAGGAATAAGACAAAAGTGCCTCTTGTGTTTTATTAACCATTTGAGAACTGGCATATAGAAAAGATGAGAATGTAAAAAGACAGAAAATAATCTTCAAGCAAAACTCCATTTTTACTTAATACTATTTTACGGCTTAAAGAAATTGGGAACAAGTGTGAAATACTCTCCACTTAAGGCAAAAAAAAAGGGAGATACTTAAGTATCTCCCTCTACTAATTACGCAATATTAAATATTTATTGGTACATATCTTGAAAGCTAACTAGAAATTTAAAACATAGTAGAGCAACTCCAGTTGGTAAGAGAGCTGATTTTAATAGACCAATTGGACTAATACCATCCTCACCAAAGTTCTCTTTTAAGATTCCATAACCAGCTGGGTTTGGTGCATTGGCAATTACAGTTAAACCACCACCAGTTACAGCACCAGCTACGAGGTAGTATTTCTTAGCATCTGTTAGGTCTACTAATGATCCTAAATAAGTAAGAGCAGCATTATCAGTAATACCTGTAAGTGCAGTTGAACCTAGATAAAGTGGAAGTGTATCTAAGCTTGCAAGTAATGGTTGTAACCACCACTTTTGTAAGCTTCCTAAAGTTACAAGACCACCTAAGAAGAAACCAACAAGAAGTGACTCTTTTAACTTTACAGGATCTTGATATTCTTGAGTTACAGTAGTGAAACCTAAGAAGAATAAGAAAATCCCAAAGAACACAACCATGTGGTGAGCTGTCATAACAACAAGAGCAAGAAATAAAATATGAATTAAAGTAATCCACCACTTTGGTTTCATATGAGCTTTATTATCTGGACGAAGATCAAACTCTCCACCAAGTTCTGTCTTATTCATTGCTGCAACTAAAACTGTATTGATAACAACTGCAATAGCGGCTTTATATCCGAAGTGACCTAGCATGTGCATTAGCCCCCAGCCCCATTTTCCTGCAACCATTAAAACTGGAGGTGCAGCAAAGTGAGAAAGAGTTCCACCAATTGATACGTTTACGAATAAAAGACCAATGGTTGCATACTTAAATTTCATAGACATATCAGGCTTAGAGAAAAAGTTCTTTTGTAAAATAAGTGCCGTCACTGTCATAGCTGCTGGTTCAGTAATAAATGAACCAAGTAAAGGTCCAATAATTAATGCTGAAATATAAAATGATTTTTTCTCACCAATTGGAATTAGTTTTGAAAATGCAACGATCATTTGCTCAGCAAACTTAATTACAGGTCTTGTCCCCGCCATTGCCATAATAACAAAAACAAATGCAGGCTCAGTAAAGTTTAACCCCTCAAGGTATTCGATAGCGTGATGTCCACCAGTAGTTGCTGCCATTGAAACAACAAAAACAGCTGCCCACATACCAAAAACTGCTTCCACTTCCCCTAAGAAGTGAAAGAACTCTCCGCCAATTGATCCCGGCTCATAGGAATGAGCGATATGCTCAAACTTTTTCACAAGAAATGTGTGCATCACAGCAATTGCAAACAATACTGTGGCTAAAATCTCCATCCCAGTTGGTTCCATTTTTAACCCCTTAAAAATAAATATGTATTAATCTTAGTTTAAACTAAGTAAAAGATATTTCTAGCTAAAAGTTGATTAAATTGTGAAATATTAGCCGTCATCACCAATTGAAGCCACAGGACAGGCCTCTAATTGTTCCATGCACAGTTCTTCTTCCTCAGGAGTGCTAGGCTGCTTAATAATATAGGCATTCCCATCTTCATCTTCAGCAAAAAACTCCGGAGCTCCAGTATAACAAACATTACAAGCGATACACCCTTCTCCATTATCATCATCTGGATCAGTGCAATAGAATTTACCAGGGATATTTTTTGGGTGTTTCATCTCTTTATTTGACATGATGCTTCCTTATACAATTGACTTTAATTTTAGTTCGTTTTAATTCGAGTTATAGTTAATTTATGCTTATTATACGGAATATATATATTTTAAAAAGGATATAGTCTATATGAAAGAGAAATCTTTAGAATTGGCCAAGAGTTGGGCAAGTAATAATTACTTTGATGAAGAAGATCGTAAAGGTCTAAGCAACTTATTAGAAAACCCTGATAAAAATATTGATGAAATTGTAGAAAGTTTTCATAAAGATCTAGAGTTTGGAACAGGTGGACTACGTGCCATTGTTGGCTTTGGCTCTAATCGCATGAATAAATATAATGTTCGTAAAGCAACTCAAGCCATGATCAATATTTGTAAAAAGCAATTTCCTAATACTGATTTAAGAGCAGCAGTCTCATATGATTGTCGTCGCTTTAGTGATGAGTTCGCTAAAGAGGTTTGTTCTGTTTATGCGGCCAATGGAATTAAAGCATTTCTTTTTAAAGAACTTACTCCTACTCCTCTCTTATCTTATGCAGTAAGAAAGTTTGATGCTCACTCAGGAGTTATGATTACAGCCAGTCACAACCCAAAACAGTACAATGGTTTTAAGGCCTATTGGAATGATGGAGCACAAGTGACACCCCCAGTGGATCAAGAAGTTATCGATGCCTATGGTGAAATCTCTGATTGGAATGAAATTAAGTCCATGGATTTTGAAAAGGCTCTTACTGAAGGTTTGGTAGAATATATCGATGAAAGTATTAAGGATGAATTCTATGAAATCATTGAGAACACTCTTCCTAATATTGAGCTCTCTAAAAAGGAAGGCGAAAAAGCTAGTTTTATCTATACACCACTTCACGGAACTGGTTATATCCCTTGTTTAGAAATCTCAAAACGTTTAGGTTATAAGAACTTTCATATTCAAGAAAACCAAGCACAACCAGATAGTGAGTTTTCAACAGTTAAAACCACTCCAAACCCAGAAGACCCAATAGCATTAGAGTTTGCGGTTGAAAATATGCTTAAAAATAATTACGACATCGCCTATGGAACAGACCCTGACTGTGATCGTCTAGGAGTTGTGGTTAACCATCAAAAAGAAGCTCATTATTTAAATGGGAATCAAATTGCATTTTTAATGCTTAATTACTTATTTAAATTACACAAAGAAAAAGGAACTCTTCCTAAGAATCCACTTGTCATTAAAAGTATTGTAACTTCACCACTACAGAGAAAAATCACTGAAGCTTACGGGGGAACATTACTTGATACATTAACTGGTTTTAAATGGATGGCACATCTTTGGCGAGATCTTGAAAATAATAATACTGATTATACTTTCTTTTTTGCCTCTGAAGAAAGTTTTGGGTACATGCCACATAACCTAGTTCGAGATAAAGATGCTATTACTTCGATTGCACTAATGAACGAAGTGACTCTCTATTATAAGTTACAAGGGAAAACTCTAATCGATGGACTAGATGAAATTTACAGTGAGTTTGGTTATGCACAAGAGAGCCTAATTGCCCTAAACTTTGAAGGACTTAAAGGAAAAGAAAAAATAGATAATATCATGAGCTATTTTAGAAATGAGCTTGGGACTTCAATTGCAAGTGAGAAAATTAAAATCAAAAAAGACTTTCAAAGCTTAAAAGAAAATAATTTAGAAACCCAAAGTGTTACTGATATTGATATGACAAAATCCAATGTTCTTGGATTTGAATTCTCTTCTGGTAATCACCTCTTTGTGAGACCTTCTGGAACTGAGCCTAAAATTAAGTTTTATACTATGGTGAATATTGCTGAAGGTGATTTAAAAAGTAAAAAAGCTAGAGCAAATGAGCTTATAAAAGAAATTGAGTCTTTTATCCATAATAAAGTTGAAAGTTTATGAGTGATTCAAATAAGGCAGTAGTTCTCTTAAGTGGTGGAATGGATTCATTAGTGGTTATGGCCTATGTTCATAGTCTAAAAAAAGATATCTATGCTCTTCACCTTTCTTATCAGCAAAACACAGCTGAGAAAGAAAAAGAATGTTTTAATAAAATCTGTGATCATTATCAAATTTCACAAGATAAGAGAGAAATTATTGATATAAGTTTTTTATCTAAGATTGGAGGAAGTTCTCTAACAGATAAAAGTATGAATGTTACTGACTTTGCTGGTGACTCAGATGAAATTCCTTCCAGCTATGTACCTTTTAGAAATACCCATATTTTGTCCATGGCCGTTTCTCTTGCAGAAGTAAAAGGTGCAGATAATATCTATATTGGAGCAAATTACGAGGACTCACCAGGCTATCCTGATTGTCGTCCCGAGTATTACGATGCTTTTAATAATCTCGTTCAAAAAGGAACAAAAGAGGGCACAATAAAAGTTCACACCCCCGTTATCATGGATAAGAAAGATGAGATCATACAAAAAGGTATCGCACTAAACGCCCCTTTTGAATTATCTTGGTCATGTTATAAGGCAAGTGATAAGGCCTGTGGAAAATGTGATAGTTGTGCTCTTCGCTTAAGAGGATTTAAAAAAGTAGGTATGGATGATCCCATATCTTATCAAGGAGAATAGATGAAAACTTTATTAATTGTACTTACCCTTTTATCAACTTTTGCTATGGCCCATGAAGATGGAAAAAAACATTCACATATGAATGAAGAAAAGTTTGCACTATTTAAGAAGAGAGCTCTTGAAAATATCGATAAGAGAATCGCTCAAATGCAAAAAGCGCGTACGTGTATTTCTAATGCAAGCGATAGAGAAGCAATGAAGTCTTGTCGTGCGGATATGAAAGAACATAGACAAGAGTGGAAAGAAAAAAGAAAAGAGTGGAAAGCGAAGAAAAAAGAGAAAAGAGCTAAGAAAGAAGATTAATATAATTGAACAAAGTCACCCTCAGTGACTGAACCACCTGAATGGAGTACGGCAACGGCTCCATCAGGACCAAAGTAATCAATAATTTCTAAAGTTCCTTTTACTTCCCCCTTAGAGACACCAATTAAGGCACCACTTTCAGGATCATAAATTTCAGCTCCTTCAGTCATTACTTTTAAAATATCACCAACACTAATACCTGATTTTCGGCCAGCATTAACATAAATTTTTGAACCTATGATTTTAGCAACTCTTCCAGTCCAATCTAACTTTGATCCGAGTTGATTTATTTTTGGCAAGAATCGACGAACAGCAATCCTTACTGAGTAACGTAAAAGATTTCTTCTATAGTTAATTGTGGCATCTCTCTCACTCATAAAGAATTTGTGAGTAGCATCGTTGATATTTCCATCCATCTTTTCTGAAAAAATCTCTTTATTGGCATGGATATCAAAGACACGAATTTCAACTACAGTTTCTGCATATGATTTCGTTTTTCTAACAAAGCCAATTTCATCTGATTTTTGTCTTACACGAGCATGAGTAATTCGCCCATAGACAACTAAGTTAATTCCAGAAAGCTTAGCTTTTCTAGTCATCTGAGCTAGCTTAATTCCCCCACCAGCGTAAATTTCCTTAGAAGTACCAAATAAGGCCTGCCCTTCAGGATCAATAACATAGTCTCGCATGCGAGCGAGTTCAGTTCTAAACTCTTCCGTTGCCGTTATGGCCAAGTCTTCTTTGCCAAATGGTGACTCATTATAAAATGGAAGTAATGCAACTTTCTTTCGAATTGGATTATAGGCATCTGGGCGAGCTGCTTGATTATAGCCATTACGAGGATAGTAACCACTTCCTCCACGTCTTTGAATCGGTTGACTAGTACAACCAACTAAAAAAGTAATTAATAGACTTAAATAAGATATTCTTAAAAGCAACTGCTCTCCTCAAAATTAAGATTAGAGAGATTTAGAATCCTCTAACTTATTAAATTTTATACCAAGAACAGTGTCACTATCAATAACGTCGTAAGTTTGACCACTTTTTGCCGACTTAATACTTGAGAGTAACGCTTTGAGATCTGTTTCAACTCCGTCGTAGAAAACGATTATTTCTGCCTTCGAGTTCCCAATACTTTCTAATCGAGCATTTAACGAATACTTGATGCCCTTATTTTTAAGAGTATCCATTAATTCATAAACAGACTTAATATTTTGAAAATCATAAAGTGCGAGTCTTTGAATTGAAGTCATCGGAGGAATATTTTTAATGCTAGAATTTACCTCTCTAAAAGCATTCATTGGAATTTTATAAACAAAAGTCGCAATCATATTTCCAAGTTTAGAGTTCTTATTTGTCAGCGTAAAATCTTTAATATCTGAATCAAAGTTAGCTGAGCTGAGTATTTGTAAGTTCTGAAGGTCTTGTAAGAAGAGTCCTCCATTAAATTCAAATTCATACTTATTCACATCCAAATCCGCACTAACTTTTTTAATATCAATATCAATTTTTAGATAAAGTGAATTTACAAACTCTGCAGGAATTTCTTGAATCATACGCTCATAAGGAAGCTTAAGGTACTCCATTAAGCTATCTAATTTTTGTCCTTGAAGTATTTCAATGTTTTTAATATTACCTGGCTTATTACGAGCAAAGTCCTTTAACCATGCATTATTCACAACATTTGCGAAGTCACCTTCATTAGATATTCCAAGTTCAGTATAATTAGCATTTTCTAATTTATAATCCACATGAATATATAGTGTACCGTAATCACCTGTCTTCTTACCTTGGACATAGTTATAATAAATTTTAGTCAGTAACTTCTCATCAACTTTAGCATGCAATTTGATATAACGGATTTTAGGATTTTGAGCACTTCTAGAAGTCTTATCAATTGAGTATGAAGTAATCACTCGAGCAAGATTTCCAAAGCGTCTTTTAAAAACTAATTTCTTTTGGCGTAACTCTCTTACAAAACTTTCTTTTTGAGCTGGACTTGGTTTTTCATCCATTTGAAATTTCTTTCTTAGGTTCTCTTCAACAACCTTAAAAGCAGCTTGTAATTGTGTATTATATTTTTCCCAGAATAATTCTTTATTTAATCCACTGGCCTCTAATTTCTTAGAAATAACATCTTGAAAACCAAGGTGAATTAATTCTTCTTTGATAAAAGTAAGTGAGTCATCATCTGTTGAGTAAAACTTACCTTCACCTTTTTCATAAGCATCTTGGGCGAATAAATTAAATGATAGCATTAGAGCTAAAATGATATACTTGAGCATATAACTTCCTTATTACTGCTGTACGGCCTGTTCAACCTTTCCATCTACTATAAATTGGACTGAGTTATTATTCAATAATTCATTAATTTTTGCTGCCATTTTTGGGGTCGGATTAACTAAAAAACTACTTCCGAGATCAAGTTTCGCCCTTCCTTCTTCACTTTCCATGATCAAGTGAGTTGGTACGCTTCCACGATAGCTAAGGAGCACTTGTTTAAGCTTAGAAAGGGAATACTCATTAAGGTGCATCGTATCCACTTTAATTCTTACCGCATTTACTCTTTCATCACTTTCATCTTGGATTCGACGAGCTCCATTAACATAGAAACTACGACGATCATCACTTAGTCTGACATAACCAGAAAGTACAATAGGATCATCTCCTTCTAATACCTCAAAACATTCAGCATATGTTTTAGGAAAGAAGATACATTCAATTTTACCTGAGAGATCTTCGATAGTAGCGAAGGCCATACGATCACCTTTTTTAGTGATGATATTTTTTTGCTCTACAATGATACCCGCAATAGTCATATTTCTCTTCGAGGGATCATTATTTCTCTTAGGATCTCTAAAATCAAAATCTGGCTTTGTCATTTGAGGTAAAGAATGAATTTCACTTATCGGCATTGAAATTAATTCACCAATAAGATCAGCATACTTATCTAAAGGGTGACCAGAAATAAATATACCTAATAATTGTTGTTCATAACCAAGCTTTTCTTTCTCATCAAAATCATCAGTTTCGGTAATATTGAGCATCTCTTCACGAGTCTCTTCCGCGGCACCAACCATATCAAAGAGGTTCACTTGTCCTTTAGCTTTTTCTTCTTGTTTCTTTTTAGCAAAGGCAACCACTATATCTAAGTTTTCTAAGAGAGTTTTTCGATTTAGCTTTTCACACTCATCAAAAGCTCCAACTTTAATTAAACTTTCAAGCACACGGTTATTAACTGACTTCATACTGACACGTTCACAGAAATCGATAAAGCCTTTGAAAGGTCCGTTTGCTTCTCGTTCTTCAATAATAGCTTTTACAGGACCTTCACCAACATTTTTAATTGCTCCCATACCAAAGCGAATATTATTTTCAAGAACGTTGAATAAGAATAATGATTCATTAACATCAGGTGGTAAGATTTCAATACCATTTTCACGAGCATCATTAATATAGGCCGTGACTTTATCAGTATTATTCATCTCAGTTCCAAGCAGGGCCGCAAAGAATTGAGCTGGGTAATATCTTTTTAAGAAAGCCGTTTGATAGGCAATCACAGCATAAGCAACAGCATGGGATTTGTTAAATCCATACTTAGCAAACTCTGCCATTAAATCATAAAGCCTTTCAGCAATCTTTTGATCAAAGTTTCGCTCTTTCGCTCCAGCAAGAAAGATCTCACGGTGACGGGCCATTTCAGCTTCTTTCTTTTTACCCATGGCACGTCTAAGCATATCCGCTTCACCTAATGAGTACCCGCCAACAATACGAGCAACGTTCATCACCTGCTCTTGGTAAACAATAATTCCATAAGTATCTTTAAGAACTGGCTCTAGATCATCAAAGAAATAATCTGTTTCAGCACGACCGAACTTTCTCTCAATAAACTCATCATGCATCCCCAGTCCCATTGGTCCTGGTCTATAAAGGGCGTTGATTGCAGTAATATCATCAATGGATCCTGGCTTTAGCCTACGACATAGATCTTTCATACCACTTGATTCCAGTTGGAAAACACCAGTGGTATTACCGCTAGAGATATAGTCATAAACTGACTCATCATTCATATCAATTTTTTCAATATCAAATTCTGGTTCAAAGTCACGACGAATAAAGTTTCGTGCATTTTGAATAACTGTTAATGTTTTTAGTCCAAGGAAGTCAAACTTTACCAGGCCAATTTGTTCTGAAAAGTCCTTATCAAACTGAACAACTTGCTCCCCTTCACGGCCTTTGTATAGAGGACAATATGTAACAAGCGGATCATTGGTAATGATAACTCCAGCTGCGTGAATAGAAGCATGTCTTAAAAGGCCTTCTAGTCTTTTCGAAATATGAAGGATTCTTCTTATTTTTGGATCACGCTCTTCAAGCTCACTTAATTTAGGCTCCATTTCTATCGCCTTATTAAGTGTAATCCCTAGTTCATCTGGAATTAATTTCGCTAAAGCATCGGTCTCAGCGTAAGGTAAACCATACACTCTAGAGACATCTCTAATAACTGCTTTTGCTTGCAGCTTTCCAAAGGTAATAATCTGACCTACATTTTCTGCACCATACTTTTGCGTAACATACTCGATAACTTCAGGACGTCTATCTTGACAAAAATCGACATCAAAGTCTGGCATAGTAATACGTTCAAGGTTAATAAAACGCTCGAAGAGTAAGTTATAAGGAAGCGGATTAATATTGGTAATTTTCATTGAGTAAGCAACTAATGAACCAGCACCAGATCCCCTACCAGGTCCAACTGGAATATCGTTATCCTTAGACCATTTAATGAAATCAGATACGATTAAAAAGTATCCTGGAAATCCCATGGTTAGAATTGTATCAATCTCAACTTGTAGCCTTTCATAGTACTGAGGCTTTAATTCAGACTCCCAATTATCCATAGCTACGAGTTCACTAAAGTGTGGGCCTTTAAACCTTTCTTCTAATCCCTCTTTGGCCATTCGAGAAAAGTACTCTTCCTCAGATTCACCTGTATCAATGAATTGTGCAAAGTCAGGAAGGTGATAGATTTGTTTTCCTTCTTCATCTTCCCATGTAATTTCAAGATTACATTTATCTGCAATTTCTAAGGTTGTATCGCAACTCTCAGGAAGGTCTTTAAAACGATCTCGCATTTGATCTGCAGACTTGAAATAGAATTCATCAGCAGTAAGCTTCATTCTTTTCTCATCCATAAAAGTCTTACCAGTTTGAATACAAAGTAAAACCTCTTGAGCGGCTGCATCTTCGCGAGTTAAATAATGACAGTCATTAGTTGCGACTAATTTAATTTGATTCTCTTTGGCGAAATCAATTATCTTATCATAAACTTTTTCTTCTTCTAATCCGTGTCTTTGAATCTCTAGATAGAAATCATCTTCAAACACATCTTTAAGTTTCATTATGGCTTGTGCTGCTCGATCATCTTGTCCAGTAAAGAAATTAAATGCGACTTCACCTTTTAAACAAGCAGTAGTGGCAATCAGACCTTCGCTATATTCACGTAAAAGCTCTATATCAATTCTTGGCTTATAGTACATTCCCTCAAGGTATGCTTTTGATAATAGCTTACAAAGGTTTTGATAACCTGTTTTATTTTTACATAAAAGAACAAGGTGATGAATTTGGTACTTACCTTCCTCTTCATCTTGAGACTCAACCAGGCGAGTTTTCTTTGGAGGTCTTCTATCGAAACGACTTCCTGGAGTAAAATAAACTTCACTCCCAAGAATTGGTTTTATGCCGGCCTTTATTGCACGCGTATAAAAATCAATGGCACCAAACATATTCCCATGATCTGTCATTGCAATCGCAGGCATATTATATTCTTTTGCCTTTTCAAATAGATCATCTAATCGAAGCGCTCCATCCAATAATGAGTATTGAGTGTGTAAGTGTAAATGAACAAAACTATCAGGATGAGTTTTAGAAATAGGCTCAGAATTAATAAAAGGATTCTTCATAAAATTGTCTCTCAAAATTGTGTCTGTGTGCTAGTTTTACTATGCCATTTTTTCTTGAATTTGACAAAATACAATGCGTGGCAACAATGCTCTAACTAACTGTTTTGAAGGTAAGATAGAATACTTTTTTCGAAGTTTGAGCTCTGGTTTATACCCCATTCGTAAAAACCAACATGACCCCCCTCGTTAGGATAAATAAAATTTATATTCTCGTATTCAGTTGGATAACAACCGGGGCCTAAAAATGGATCATTCTTAGCATTTATAAGATAAGCTTTTTTCTTAATATTTTCAAAATAGGTTTTGGCTGAAGACTGATACCAATAATCACTAGCATCTTTGAAGCCGTAAACTTTTGCAGTAACAATTTCATCAAATTCAGGAAAAGTCTTGGCCTTTACTAAACGCTTCCAATCCAAGAACTCAAGATCGTGATGCTGACGATGATATTGCATTTTTTTGATAATGGGATTTATTAAGTAATGGGAATAAACGAGGCTAAACCCTTTGGCCAAGACAACGGCGCTATCGGCCAGGTCCACAGGAGATGAGCAAGCAATTCCACAATCGATTAAAGAATTCTCACCTTCTTCACCTAGGTATTTTAAAATAACATTGCCCCCCAAGCTAAAACCGACAGCACAAACTTCTTCGTATTTACTTGCATAAGTTTTTAAAAAGTCTCGTAAATCTCCAGTATCACCTGAATGATAAAGCCTTGGCTTAAGATTCATACGTCCTGAACATGAACGAAAATTAAAAGCAGCAATATCAAAGTCATTCTTTGCAGCTTGTGCAAGATTGGTTACATAGTGAGCATGACTTGATCCCTCAAGTCCATGGCATATAATTAATAATTTCTTTTTATCAGACTTAATCCAATCTATATCAACAAAGTCATCATCACTGAGTTTAAACTCTTCTCTCGTGTAGATGTCTTTATCCGACTTTCTTAAAAGTGCAGGAATTATTGTTTGAAAATGTTTACCTTTTAAAAAGTAAGTATAGTTCATACTTACTTTTATACCTAGCATGACTACTTAAAGCAATGAGATATTACTTATGCTGCTAGGATACCAAAGTCTAAACTATCATAAAGATCTGGTTTAATTTCATAAATCAGATCTAACCAATCCTCGTGAGAGAGCTCATACACATGAGAACAAGGTATTGTCTTTAGCTTTGTATTAAGCGAAACAATATCAAGATGTGATGAAAGAATTTGGGAATCATCAATAATCATTTCCAAATCATCACGGTACTTAGTGCATAATTGGTCAAAAAAAGATTCTTTACTCATGGGTTACTCCAAACATTATCAATGCATAATTATAAAATAATGCAGCTTTAAAATCGGATTAAGTAAAAAGTTTAATTAATAGTCTAAAGCCCAATAATATTGGGCTTTTAGCTTGTTTTGATTTATTTATTACAAAGATATTAATGAACTAAAATTCAGTCAAAATAGAGCAATTTTCCACTAATTCTGGGCAACTACTCCCATTCAATTGTTCCAGGAGGTTTTGAGGTGATGTCATAAACAACTCTAGTGATCCCATTGACCTCGTTAGTTATTCTATTAGAGACCTTAGACAGAAATGCATGTGGAAACTCAGTCCAGGTGGCTGTCATACCGTCTGTTGAGTTCACAATACGAACACATATAACTTCTTCATAAGCACGTGCATCCCCCTTAACTCCAACTGTCTTAACAGGAAGAAGCACAGTAAATGCTTGCCAACAATTATCATATTGATCTTCGCCTTTAAGTTCTTCAAAGAGGATCTGATCACTTTCTTGAACTTTTCTAATTTGATCACGGTTAAGAGCACCTAATACTCTTACACCAATCCCAGGACCTGGAAATGGATGTCTAAAAACCCAATCTTTTTTAAGTTCTAAGGCCATTCCAAGCTCTCTCACTTCATCTTTAAATAGATATCTAAGAGGTTCGAGAAGTTTCAAATGCATTCTCTCTGGTAAGCCACCTACATTGTGATGAGATTTAATCGTTGCTGACTTGCCACCTTTTTTATGAGGAGAAATCGATTCAATAACATCCGGATAAAGTGTCCCTTGTAAGAGGTACTCAAACTTTATATTGTGGTCTTTTTCATACTCATGAACTTTCTTTTCAAAAACTTCAATAAATGTATTTCCAATTATTTTTCTTTTCTTTTCAGGATCATCGACCCCTTCTAATTTATCTAGGAATTGATCCTTCACATCGAGTACTTCAATATTAAGGGGAGTCTCTTTTTTTAGGGTTTCAATATGGGTATAATCCTGAGGTCTTAAAAGTCCATTATCAACAAAGAAGCAATATAGATTATCACCAATAACTTTCTGGGAAAGTGTTGCTGCCACTAAAGAGTCTACCCCTCCACTAAAAGCACAGAGAACTTTGGCATCATCGATACCTTTTACTAGATTCATACACTCTTCGAGCATAATTTCATTTGACCAGTTTTGCTTAAGCTTAGCAACATCATCAAAGAAGTGAGTAAGGATCTCACGGCCAAACTCAGTGTGATTTACTTCAGGGTGAAACTGTAAGGCCATAATTTTTTGATCTTTATTTTCTATTCCTGAAATCATTCCATTTTTTGATTCTAGAATAATATCGAAGCCACGTGGTGGTTCTTTTAAATGATCAAAGTGACTCATCCAAACATTAAAATTATCTTCTTTAATTTGTGGAAAGCTAAATCCATTGGTTGTATGAACATTAGCATGTCCATATTCACCTTTCACTCCTCTTTCAACAACTCCACCAAAGTACTGACCAATTAATTGCATTCCATAACAAATTCCAAGAATAGGTCTTTTGGACTCCATTATTTTTGTATAATCATCAGTGTCTTCAAAAACTGAGTGAGGACCACCAGAGAGAATAAATGCTAAGGGCTCTTCTCCCTTAGAGAGTTTTTCAATTGTTTCATCATAAGTCAGAATAAAACTACTATAACCTAACTCTCTTGATCTTCTGGTAATCAATTGAGTGTATTGAGAACCAAAATCAACAATCCAGATATCGCTCATTATATAATCCTTTAATTTTAATTTAATCTATAGTTTGGAGCTTCTTTTGTTATTGTCACATCATGTGGGTGAGACTCTTTTAAACCAGCTGGAGAAATTTTCACAAATTGTGCTTTCTCAACTAATTCAACAATATCCTTTGCACCAATATAACCCATACCTGAACGAATACCACCTACCAGTTGATAAATATTCTCTGCCAGAGGACCTCTATAAGGAACTTGTCCTTCAATACCTTCAGGAACTAATTTTGAATCTTCTACGGCACCTTGCCCATAACGATCTTTTGATCCATGAACCATTGCTCCCAGAGATCCCATTCCACGATAAAGTTTATAAGCACGTCCTTGATAGATAACTCTTTCTCCTGGAGCTTCATCAGTTCCAGCAAAAAGTGAACCAATCATAACAACACCTGCACCTGCAGCTAATGCTTTCACAATATCACCTGAGTACTTAATCCCACCATCAGCAATAAAAGGAATACCTTTTTTCATACATACAGTACGACAATCAAATAAAGCTTGTAATTGCGGAACCCCAATACCTGCGACAACTCTAGTAGTACAAATACTACCAGGACCAATACCAACTTTAACAGCATCTGCGCCTGCAGCGATTAAATCTTCGCAAGCTTTTGCAGTAGCAACATTTCCAGCAACGATATCAACTTCATAGTCCATGGCCTTGAGAGTTTTTACCATATTAATAACACCTAAAGTATGTCCATGTGCTGTATCAACCACAATTGCATCAACGCCACTTTTCATTAAGGACTCAGCTCTTTGGATCTCTCTATCTCCAACACCGACAGCTGCTGCCACTCTTAAGCGTCCCATTTTATCTTTATTGGCATTTGGATAATCAATTGATTTTTGAATATCTTTAACTGTAATAATACCAAGGAGCTTATCTTCTTTATCAATGATTGGAAGTTTCTCAATTCGATGAGCATGTAGAATTTTCTTAGCATCAATCTCATCAACACCTTCATGGGCTACCACAAGATGATCACGATCAGTCATCATCTCTTTTACTTTTTTAGAATTATCGTTTTCATAGCGAATATCTCTATTCGTTATAATTCCTAGCACTTTATTATTCTCATCAATAACAGGGAAACCAGAAAAGCCATGCTTATCCACCAATGTATTAATTGAAAGCAACGTATCTTCTGGACCAACAGTAATTGGATCCATTACCATTCCAGATTCGTACTTTTTAACTTTTAAAACTTCTCTGGATTGAACATCAATTGATAAATTCTTATGGATAACACCAATACCACCAAGCTGAGCCATTTTTATTGCTGTATCTGATTCCGTCACCGTATCCATTGCTGATGAAGCAATTGGAATATTAACAGTAATATTCTTAGAGAAACGTGACTTAACTTCCACATCATTTGGAAGCACTTCAGAGTAATTTGGCATTAATAGGACATCGTCGTAGGTGAGACCTGGCTCTTCTGAGTAAAACATAAAAAAACCCTCTTTAAAGACTATTTGAGGGTTTTTTTATATCATAAATTAAGTAACTTAAATAGAATAATTGTAATTTTAATAACTCTTTTTGAAGTCTTTTCTAAAAGTTTTTAGTTCATCAATAAGCTCATTTACTTCGTCTGAATGCTTTAGATTCTGACGTAAATTGCTCTTATAACTCTTCTCAAAGACTGAGTTGATATCATTAATAATAGTTTGCTTAGGTGCAACATTACTTGTTGGTCTTACAGATGCAGGTTGTCTATCTGTCTTTTGAACAGACGGTCTTACTGGAACTGAAATAACTGATGATTTAGCACTGGTTTTTGGAGCCTTTTTAAAATCAAAGCCATAATATTTAACTGGTGCCTTATTTACTTTTTTCACTGATTTTTTTACAGACTTATAATAATCATATGCTCCAACTGGTTTTTTCACCGATTGAGGTTCTCTTTTTTGCTCACCACCATAAGTTTTAATATACATTACACTTCCTCGCTTATGAGATGAAGATGCATGAGGTATATCTTTAGTCTTGTGAGCTGATTCGACTGAAGCAATTTGACGTTTGATTCCAGCTTTAGGCTTACCCTGTAAGAACTGTTCTTCAAACTTATCCGTTTTTAAACTACTAATATTAGCAAAGACACTCTTCACCTGTTGGTAAGATGCAATACCAACTCTCGTGGGTCTTCGAGGTAGACCATTTTCATAGTCTTGATCAATAAATGTGAACTCTCCACTTCTCACTGGAATGGATAAATTAGGCTCAGTACTACTTGCAAATGTCGCTTGCCCAAACAGTACCAATAATTGTGATTTCTTTTCAAGGCTATTAACCGTTGTTATATACTCACCCTTCTCAAACTTTGTTACTGAGTTGATGGTATTAATTAAACTTGGTCTTTCAGAGTGCGCTTTAGTCCAAACATAACCATTTTGAACCTCTAGCATATTATTATAAATTTTTACAAAGCTTCCGCCTGCGAGATAATGGATATTGCCATGATCATCAACTAATGTGACATAGGCTTGATCATCAACCATTAACTGACTTTGATCTGGAATCTTGTCTGCATACTGAATTTCTTTTGAGGCACCATTTTCATAGAAGAGAAAACTCTTACCACCAAAATCAGCAATGCGAGCAACTGTTTTGGCGCTCGCAAGAGTAATGGAAAAAAGTGAGATTAAGAAAACTAACTTCATTCTACTTTCCTTTATACTTATATGCTAAGTCCTCATAGTATTTACTTAGGACTTTCCACTCTTGAGTATTTCTATATTTAGATCTGAATTCTTCTACGGTCTTCATAAACTTCCCATGATCACCTTGGTGAAACTGAGAAAGTCCTAGCCAAAGCTTGGCACCACGATAGTACTTAGAATTTGGATACTTTCTAATTAATGTATTAAAGTGGCTCACGGCCCAATCATAGTGTTTCTTAGATTCATAAGCAGCGATACCGGCTTCAAATAAAGTCGTATCATTAATTGAATTATGATTTGGATATTCTTTTAAAAGAGTATTGTAGTATTGAGCTGACTTATCATACTTTTTAAAGTGAAGAGCTTTTTCTCCTACTCCTAATAACTTCTCTGGACTCCATCTATATAGTTCAAAGTTTACGAGATCATTTACATTCTTCTTAGGAATACTAGCAATGCTTCTTTTCTTATTTTGTAAGCTCATTGCTAAATGTTCTTTTTGAGATTCAAGAACAGCAATCTTAGCTTTTAAGACTTGGTTTTCTTTTTTGAGAACTCTTACCTGCTTTGAAAGGTGAAGTGATTTGTACTCATAATTATGTACAACTTCCGCCCTTTTACCAAAGTCATTCCAAAAGCCAAATTCACCAAGTGTATACGTGAATACCGCCATTAAAACTGTAATTACTGTAAATTCTTTCATGATTAAAACCTTATCTGTTCGATTAAATCTCACTTATTTATCGGTTGAATCCTTGGGAACTTTAGTAATTTTGGAGGTTAAAATTTACCCCCCTGCAGATAAATTTAAAGAAACTTGTCATTAACCCGATAAGAATACCAAGGAGTTAAGTATGAAATTACAGAGACTTAGTTTATTTTTATTATTATCTTTTCTTGTTTTACCTAGTGCATTTGCTAGAAAACCCGCTGTAGAAGACTTTGTCGGGGTAGAACCGCAGGACTATAGTCGAACTCCCCAAGGAACAGAAGTTCTCTTTGATTTTGGAAATAAAATTAAGGCGAATCCAACGACAACTGAGAATTCGAACTTAACCTCTACTTTTGTACTTATAAGTTTTATCTTATTACCATTTGCTATGTGGTTTGGTATCACACGCTCAAGTCTTTCTCATACTGAAGAGGAAGAGCATATGGCCGAAGTGAAAAATATCAAAGACTATCAAAAAGCAGAAACAGAAGAAGAGAACAAAAAAGCTTCATAGAAGCTATAAACGTCTCCAAATTCCATTTCTAATATAGAAGAATATGTGCTGAATATGCCCATAGTTAATGGATATCTCATTTCGTTCATCATTATTATAATCTAGAGTATCCACAGTATAATAGCGAAGGGCATATTTATTATTCACCATCTCTTTCTCTAAAAAGATATGAGGTCCTTCATAAAAATACATACGCTTAAAGTCTCTATTTTGAATGGTTAAAAAGTATACTCTTGCTCTTCCTTCGAAGATCGTTGAATCAATCTGTCCTTCATAATAGTGCAAAATCAGAACATCTGTTTCTGATGATATTGTCTTAAGCTGAATTTTATAGAGTTTACTTTCTCCCCCAACAGCCTTTAACTTTTCAGTCATGAGGTTTTGTCCAAATCGGTCGCGAATCTCTATAAAATCAAGGCCATCTTTTTTCAAGGCCTTAATTCTTTCCTTCTTTCCATCACGATTAAGATCAATAAGGTAGGCATCTGTCTCTACTGAGACTTTATAGTTTAAAATCTCTTCTTTTTTCTCATAGAGTTCGCCAGTAAAAATTTTTCGGTAATAACGCTCGTCCTGCGCAATGGCACAAGAGCCAAAAATCAAATATATAGTGCAGCTAATAAAAATAAATCTAAAACTCAAATGCATAGTTATATTGTAACTTAACTTTGGCTTTGTTAATATGAGTAAATCAATTTTTCTACTATTTAAGGGATATACATGGATTTAAACATAGGTTTTATCAAATCAGAGTCGCAATTAAACGTTCTAAAACTGGACACAAATACTCAGGAAGTTGTTTCAAATATCATCGACACAGTAGAGATAGGTAAATCGAATCTTAATCTTTTATTATATACAGATGAAAATGAGGTTGAAGGCCTAAAGAAAATTATGGATGAAGAGAATAAGTTTTATCCAGTTATGAACTCAACAACTCTTGGGTTAGATCATGAAAATTTTAGCTCCCTTCAATCTGATGACATTATTTCGCTTTATTCTAAAGTGAGTGCGAGATGGTTATTAAATAATAATATTCAAACTATTGAACAAATCTATGGTCTCATTACTTACCTACGTGATTTATGGACAAATGATAGAAGTAACTTCTTTGAAGAGCTTTGGTACCTTGTAAAAACAAATCTTGGTACAACGGATTTAAATATCATCTTTCACGATGTTACTGAAGAAAACCCTGAGAAAAATGAAAAAGCACAATTAAAGTATTCTGTTTGCAAAGGAAAGAAATCTCCTGAAATATTTGATGCCAAGTCTGCTGAAGAAAATGTTATGCAAGAATATAAGAATGAGTTTCAGGAAGAATTTCAAATTACAGAATACAATTCAGAAAAAGGTGAATTGGTTGCATCAATAAGAGTTGGTTTAAGTCCGATTCTAATCATGGCCAAAACACCACAATTTAATCAATTACAACAATCAATTCTTATCGCTTTATTTTCAGGATTAAAACAGTCTTAGAAAAAAATCTTGTGCCCAGTGAGAGACTAGGCACAAGAGAGGTTAAAGAGAGGGAGAGAGTTAAGTGAAGAATTTTCATTCTTCCTTATTGTATTTTCTAATTATTTAAATTAATAATTTCAGATGCGATTTCAGTAGACTTATTCATAAGTTCATCTGGAACCTCAACACCTTCAGTTGTATCAATTCCAAGTCTCGCATTTCTCACATCTAGCATTTTCTTTTTAGCTAATTCCTTTGCTTTAGGATTCTTAGCACGCTGATGATCAATCATTAGCTCTAGATATTCAATTTCATCTAAAGATAAAGTTAATGACTTACCAAAAAGTGGAATATACTTTTTAGGAATCGGACGCTTACTAGCTAACATCAATTGAAGTGGTGTGTGAGTCTTCATACCTAAAAGTCTGGCCCATGCTCTTAATGAAAATTGCGGGTTCTTGCGCTTTTTCATATACAGCATGTCTTTTAAATAAATTTCAGGCTCAGTATACGTGTAAATATTCATCGTGGTCTCCTTCACTACTAATTAAATACGTGTGGGTTAATAGTGAAATCATTCATAAAACTTGTGCTGTTTCTAGAACAGATTTGGGTTTCGCACAATGAATTGAGCTCTGAGAAGTAGTTTTTTCAAAATTTTTGAAACACTACGTTTTTGAAACACTATGTTTCAAACATAAAATAGTGCTAAATAACCAAAATTACTTACCAAATGAACTAAGTTGTTCACCACCAAGAACATGGAAGTGAGTATGAAACACTGTTTGGCAGCCGTGTTTTCCCATATTCGTGACCACACGAAATCCATTTTTAGCTAATTCAGTCTCGTTTTCAGTGAAGTCTTTGATCGCAGCAAAGATATGATTTAATTCATTTCCACTTGTAACAAGTTCATTCACATCTTTTGTATGGTTCTTAGAAATAAATAGGTAATGCTCACTGGCCTGAGGATAGATGTCTTTGAAAGCATAAACATTTTCGTTCTCATAAACTTTCTTAGAAGGAATATCACCATGAATAATTTTACAAAAAAGACAATCGCTCATTCTTTCACCCTTTGAATATTTCCATTTATACCTGCAAACTTATCAGCAAGTTTTTCATATCCTCTATCTAAATGATAAATACGACTAATAGTGCTCTCACCCTGTGCAGTCATTGCAGCAAGAATTAATGCAGCACTTGCACGCAGATCCGTACACATTACAGGGGCACCTGTTAATTCAGAGTTCCCTTTTATAAATGCATTATTACCATCTATTTCGATATCATATCCCATTCTAACGAGCTCAGGGACATGCATAAATCGATTCTCAAAAATATTCTCTATAATGACGGAGTCTCCATCACACACACCCATTAATGCCATTATTTGGGCTTGAACATCCGTTGGGAATCCTGGGTATGGAGCTGTTTCAATTCGTACCCCTTTTAATTTTCCACTTGGATAAACCTGTACAAAGTTTTCACCACGCTCTAACTTGGCTCCCATTTGCTGAAGAGTATTTAGAACAAAGTCCAGATGCTCAGGATTAAACTTATCCACTTTCAACTCAGAGTCCATCATAAGGGCAGCAATTATATAAGTCGCAGCTTCAATACGATCACCAATGATAGAGTAATTAACCTCTCTAACCTTAAGGTCTTCAAACTTAACCCCTTCAATTGTTATAGTTGAACTCCCATGCCCTTTAACTTTAAATCCTAACTCATTTAAAAAGTTTCCATGGTCTTCGATCTCAGGCTCACGAGCAGCATTATCTATAGTTGTCGTTCCTTGTGCCATCACAGCGGCCATCATTAAATTCTCTGTCGCTCCTACAGAAGGAAAAGGGAGAACGATTTTACTACCAACTAAGCCTTTCGTTTTTGCGTAAATATAACCTTTTTTAATTTCAATTTCTGCACCTAGTTTTTCTAAACCTTTAAGATGGATATCTACAGGACGACTACCAATAGCACACCCCCCAGGTAGCGAAACAATGGCCTCTTTCTTTCTCGCAAGTAAAGGACCAAGAACTAAAACTGATGCACGCATTTTTCTAACCAGATCGTAGTCAGCTTTTATATTATTTATCTCATCGGCCATAAAGATAGTCTTATCTCCATCTTGTGAACTCTGAACCCCAAGACTATTTAGTATTTGGGTAAAAAAGCTAATATCACTAAGTCCAGGAAGGTTATCAAAAATTATTTTTGAAGGGCTTAAAATTGTAGCGGCGAGAATGGGTAATGTTGCATTCTTTGCACTAGAAACAGCAACGCTTCCCTTTATTTTATTTGGTCCATTTATAATTAATTTATCCATCTAAACTTCCTTATTTTTCATTGCTTTTATAAAGCGATATCGTCCGGTTAAATCCTTAATAAGTTCAATTGATTTAAAACCAAACGAGTCTAATTGTTTTGCCTGAGACTCTAAATGGTCTTCATGTCCTTCGTATATAAAGTAACCATTTTCATTTAGATTATTAAACGTATTCTTAAAGAAATCATCAAACCATGCATCATACTCTCTATCAGCAAGATACAACGCTATGTGTGGCTCATAGGCATCAGTTTGCCTATGCACACCTGCCCTATCAGCATTCTCTTTAATATAGGGAGGATTGCTTAAAATAAGATCATACTTATTATTTATATTCTTATACAGATCACTTTTAATAAGCTCTGTTTGGCCTAAGGCTTTATTCCAAGTTAGCTTAGTAAGGTTTTTTTCACAAACATCAAGTGCCTTTTGAGAAATGTCACTTGCATGAAGGTGATTCATCTTAAGCGAGTTTTCTTTTAAATATTTGAGGATATTAATAAAAATAGCTCCACTTCCAACCCCAAGATCAAGTACTGAATTGATACTTTTCTCTTTGATTAGATTAATAGCTTCATGCACGAGAATTTCAGTTTCAAAGCGAGGAATGAGAACGTCTTCATTAAGTGAGAATTCAAAATCATAAAAGAATTTTTTCTTGGTTATGTACTCAAGAGGAATACCCTTTAATAACTTAGTATGGATTTCTTCCGTTGCCCCAAGGTATTGATCAACTCCTAGATCATCTAAAAAGCGCAAGAGTACAATTTTATTTATTCCAGGATAGTTTTCTTCTAACTCTTTTAGGTTAGTATCAAAGAAAGATACTAATTCTTTTGGAAGATTAATCTTCTTCACCTTGTAAAAGAATTGCTTGGTTATGTGCTACTAGTGCATCCACAACAGGAGCGAGGTCTCCTTCAATAATTTTATCTAAAGAATAAAGAGTAAGGTTGATTCTATGATCAGTTAAACGCCCTTGAGGAAAATTATAAGTTCTAATCCTCTCACTTCGATCACCTTTTCCAACAAGGTCACGTCTTTCACTGGCCTCTTTCTCATGTGCCTCTGCGACCATTTTATCATAGATTCTAGTCTTTAAGATTTTAAGTGCTTTTTCTTTATTCTTTAATTGTGATTTTTCATCTTGAATGGCAACAACAGTATTTGTTGGTAAGTGAGTAACACGTACAGCTGAATCGGTAGTGTTTACAGACTGTCCACCTTTACCACCTGAACGATAAACATCCACACGAACATCATTCATATCCAAATTAAATTCAACTTCATCCGCTTCAGGCATAACTGCCACAGTAATCGTTGAAGTGTGAACGCGGCCTTGAGATTCTGTTTCAGGAACTCGTTGTACTCTGTGCACACCACTTTCATATTTAAGCTTTGAGAAAACCTTATCCCCTGTTACAGAGAGAATAACTTCTTTAAAACCTTTATCATTTTCAGAAACTGAAACAAGATCAGCTTTGAAGCCAAGTGTGGCCCAGTAGTTCTTGTACATTCTCCAAACATCACCAACAAAGATAGATGCTTCATCTCCACCTGCTCCTGCACGAATTTCAACCATACAGTTTTTATTATCCAGCGGATCTTTAGGTAATAATAGAATCTTCAGTTTTTGTTCAAGGCCAGGAATTTGGCCTTCATATTCAGAGATTTCCTCTTTTGCCATTTCACGCATTTCTTCATCACTTTCTGATTCCAAAAGCTCTTTGGCCCCTTCAAGGTCACCTTTAATTTTCTTATATTCTTTATAAGTTTGAACTAACTCTTCTATATTAGCTCTTTCCTCAGTAGTTGCCTTATACTCATCTTGTCTTTCGTATAGAGTTGGGTCTGCCATCTTCTCTGTGAGTTCTTCAAACCTTCTAACAACTGAATCTAATTTATCAAACATGGACATGTCTTACTCCAAAAAGTCTTTAAGAGTAGAATTTGTTGACTCCATAGCATTAATGCTTTCGATATCAACTTCTTCTAGAGAAACAATTTTTTCTTTTGCTTCTTTAAGATTATATTTTTCTTCTAGAGCAAGTACTGCCTTGATAGAAGAAAGAGCAACTTCTAATTGCTTCTCATCTGGCTCTTTAGTCGTTAATTTTTGTAACATCATCCCTGGAAAACTAAGGGCACGACAAGCAGGGTTACCTGGGTACTTACCTGCAAGTTTAATAATCTCATATGAAATTCCTGCAACAGGAAACATAAATAAGATCTTCACAACCACCGCACTTAAATGCTTTAAGATCAATGGTAGTCCCTGACCAATTGGAATGATGGTAAAAAGTACTGAGAAAATAATAATTGAAATAAATAATAAGAAGAAAATAAATGAAGTTCCACAACGAGGATGTAAAGTTGTGTACTTCTTAGCATTCTCAACCTTTAACTCTTCACCAGCTTCAAAAGTTGAAATCGATTTATGTTCAGCCCCATGGTATTGAAACACTCGTCTGATATCAGGAATAAATCCAATAATCCAAATATAGAGAATAAATATACAGGCCTTAATAACACCATCAACAAAGTGAAAAGCAAATCCATCAAGGTCCCAATTTAAATCAAATAACTGATCCAAACCTGCAGTTGCTGCGTGAGGAACAAATACAAATAAGCCCATACCAAAAGCAAATGAGCCGGCAATTGTTAAAAAAGTACCCCAATCAATTTTTTCTTTCTTTTTCTTTTCAGCTTCATACTGCTCAAGAGTCTTCCCTTTCTTAAGAGCTTCTTCTTTTAGTTCTTCATCCATTGCAATGTTTGCTGAATAATTTAGAGAAACAATTCCATTTGCCATCGTTTCAACTAACATAACGACACCACGGAAAAATGGTTTTCTTAGAAAATCAAATTTCTTTGAAAGACCAAACCACTGATCTCTTCTTAAGCGAATTGTTCCATCTGGTTTTCTTACTGCAACAACAAATGCATTGGGTGATCTCATCATCACCCCTTCAATTACTGCTTGCCCACCAATTGAAGTGTATTGTTTTGCAAGTATATTAATAATTTTAAATAAGATTTTCTTTAGCATAATTCCTTTTAAGCTTATCCGTTCATTGATTCCATGAAGTCAGTATTGGTCTTTGTATTCTTAATTTTATCTAATACAAATTCCATGGAATCAATTGTGTTCATAGGGTGAAGAACTCTTCTAAGTACAAATACTTTCTGTAAATCACCAGCATCCATTAATAGGTCTTCTTTTCTGGTAGCAGACTTATTAATATCTAAACAAGGGAAGATTCTCTTTTCCATTAGTTTTCTATCAAGTTGAATCTCAGAGTTACCAGTTCCTTTAAATTCTTCAAAAATAACTTCATCCATTCTTGAACCAGTATCAACAAGTGCAGTTGCAATAATCGTAAGAGATCCACCCTTTTCAATATTTCTGGCTGCACCAAAAAATCTCTTTGGTTTGTGAAGTGCATTTGAATCAACCCCACCAGAAAGGATTTTACCAGATGGTGGAACGACAGTGTTATAAGCACGAGCTAATCTTGTAATTGAGTCGAGTAAGATCACAACATCTTGACCAGCTTCAACTAGTCTTTTAGCTTTTTCAATAACCATCTCAGCAACTTGAACGTGGCGACTAGCTGGCTCATCAAAAGTAGAAGAAACAACTTCTGCTTCAACACTTCTTCTCATATCTGTTACTTCTTCTGGTCTCTCATCAATTAAAAGAACAATTAATTTTGCATCTTTATGATTATGAGAGATAGCATTAGCAATATCTTGTAATAAAACAGTCTTACCTGCTTTAGGAGGAGCAACAATTAAACATCTTTGTCCAAAACCTTGAGGTACGAAAAGATCAATGATTCTCGTCGAATAACCTGATGGCTCAGCTTCAAGATCAATTTTCTTTTCAGGATATAGAGGAGTTAAGTTATCAAAAAGAACAGTTTGCTTGTGTTTTTCTGGAGTTTGAAAGTTAACTTTCTCAACTTTTAAAAGTGCGAAGTATCTCTCACCATCTTTTGGAGGTCTAATTTCACCATTGATTGTATCCCCAGTTCTTAAACCAAATCTTCTAATTTGTGATGGAGAAACATAAATATCATCTGCACCTGGTAGGTAGTTATAACCTGGAGATCTAAGGAATCCAAAACCATCTGGTAAAATTTCTAAAACACCTTCACCAAATATCGACTCATCGTCTTCAGCGTGTTTTTTAAGTAAAGCAAAAATAATTTCGTGCTTTTTCATACCAGCAGCATTTTCAATACCTGCTTTACCGGCCATTTTACTCAGTTCTTTGATTTCTTTTTCTCTTAGTTTGTTTAAATGCATGGGTTCTCCATCGAGGTAATAATTTATTGGAATTCTTATTTGAATTGACTTGTAGGACTTAAATGTTCCTGAATATACTCATATTATCCTACCCTATTTATCTGTCAAGTAATCTGTGACAAGAAATATCGGTCTTTACAGAACTAGTGAATTAATGATTATTAGAGCCTATGCAAAAATCTGAACTCAATGGAAAACACCTGATGGCCATCGACTTTGGTAAGAAGTATACCGGAGTTGCGACACACAAGGTCAATGTAGACCCAATTATCTTGGCCTATGGGCGTATAAAATATGAGAGTGATGAGCAATTAATTAAAGAACTTAAATTGATTATTGAAGATGAATTTATAGAGTATTTAATTATTGGGATTCCCTACTTCACTGATGGCACCGAGTCAAAAATGACTAAGGAAGTTAAAGCTTTTGCAAGTAAACTCTCCAAAGAAATCTCTATTCCCTTATTTGAACAAGACGAGAGCCTTTCAACTTTTGAAGCAGAGGAACGTATGAAAAATGATCCAAAGTATAATTTCCAAGTTGATTACTCAAAAATTGACAGTGTTGCCGCAACGATAATCTTAGAAGAATTTTTAAATTCTCGAGACAATTAAACGTGCTTCACTTAAACTAATATTCATGAAAAAAGCATTTATTATCTCAAGTTTATTGGCCCCAATATTCGCTTCAATATTTTTAGCGATTCACTTTTCTATTATTTTCTTTTCTCCATACGCTGGTGAAAATACAACTTTTACTGTTAGACCTGGTGAAGGTTTTGCAAAAGTTAATGGAAGACTTGCTCAGAAGAATCTTATCAGTGATGCGAGACTTTTCCATTACTATGCCAAGTACACAGACAAGATGACCAAAATTAAGGCCGGTACCTACGAAATTAATAATGGTATGCATATGGGTGAAATTCTAGACACACTAGTTGATGGTGTTCCTATCCTTACTTCAGTTACTATTCCTGAAGGAAAAAATATGTATGAGATAGGAAAGATTTTAGAAGAAAATAAAATAACCTCTTATAAAGACTTTATTAAAGAATGCAGGGATCAAGAAAATATTGCACTTATAAATGCTGAAGCACCAAGTGTCGAAGGCTATTTATTCCCTGATACTTATAAGTTTGCAAAAGAAACACCGGCTCGCGAAGTAGTAAGAGCTATGATTAATTTGTTTAACCAGAAAGTTGCAGACTTAGACTTCTCGCAGGCAAATCTTAATAAGCATGAAGTTATTATTCTTGCTTCAATTGTTGAAAAAGAAACTGGTGCTAAATTTGAGAGACCTACCATTGCAGGTGTTTACCTAAATAGACTTGCTAAAAATATGCGCCTGCAAGCAGACCCAACAACAATATACGGAATTTGGGAAAACTATAATGGCAATTTAAAGAAAAAACATCTCTTACAAAAAACTGATTATAATACCTATAAGATGGCAGGACTTCCCCTAGGGCCAATTGCCAGTCCTTCATTGGCCGCAATTAAAGCAGTATTAAAACCTAAAGATCATAATTTTATTTACTTTGTTTCTAAAAATGATGGAACTCACGTTTTCACTCCAACCTATAAGGAACATCTTAAGGCCGTTGAGTATTGGCAAAAAAATTATAGGAATCGAAAAGGAAAAAGCTGGAGAGACTTAAAACAATAGGAATATTAAAAGTCTATTTGTTCTTCAAAACTCTCGCACTCATTGGTTATGCTTTCATACTCTGACTTAGTTGATCTTCCTAGGATCTCACGAGTAATACTGACATATGTATTATCTTGAAAATATGCACTTGCAGGATTAAATGTAATAAAAAATTCCTTCTCTCCTAAATCTTTAATTTCAGAGATAGGTTTAAGAATTCTATTCAATTTAGTTTTTAATTCATAATGAGGAAGAGTCACATCAATTTCCGCATAAGTCCTTACTCGACCACGCCACCTTGTATACTCACCTATCCAGCTTCTGATTTCTTGAAAACACTTTGGTCTTCCCATATCAAGTTCGAAGTCAAAACCATTTTTCTTACGTCTAAAAATAACATCCCATAAGAAATACTTCTCATATACTTCAAGCTCAGCTTGTAAGTCTCTAAAGTTCTTATGGTGAACATCTATATTTGTTAGTATATCCGCTCTTTTACGATCAAGAGTTAGAACACTGGTATCTTTAGAGCATTCAAGATCAAAATCAGGAGTGATATTTTCCCAAGGTAAATAGGCACAGTGAAGATTACTCACATGAACAATATTGGCCATCTCTTCAATTAAAAAGCTTGTTACATATCCTTCAACACCTTTGTCTAATGGACCAGCAACAACTCCTACCACTTCACCTTTAATATCAATGATAGGTGCCCCAATACTTCCTTCATCAAAACCACAATCCCTCATGGTTACTAGTGGAGAAGTTTCCTTAATACTAAAAGGGTTCGCATAAGAATTATAAAATGGAGTACAAACTTTTGAACGTAGAACACTTCTTCTATTATTTTCGTAGTCCGCCTTCCAAATAGTATAAGATGTATTATTTACGATACCTTCTTTAGAAACTTTAATTGGCTTACGAGAACTTTTCTTTTTCAATTTAATAAAGGCATAGTCAGAGCTTCTTAAGGCAGGATCAATATCATCTCTTACGGCACTTGCTGCGATAACTTCTTCACAGAAAATTGTTTCTTGTTTTCTAAAAGTATCTCCAGGGAGAACTGAAATAACTGTATTAGCACAACTTACTTTTGGAAAGCGCAATGACTTAGATAAACAACTCGAACTTGTAAGGAGAATATCTTCTTTAACTAATACACCTGTACAATATTTAATATTTCCACGATCAAGGATAATTACTTTTGCTACCGCTGCATTACAGAAGATTTCGTCTTCACACTCAACACTTTGAGTAAGAGCAAAATTTCGTACACTATCTGATACGGTTCTTTCATTTTCTGAATTACGAGGGGGCTCTTTAGAGTCTTCTTTTTCATCGAAGTCTCTACCACATGCTATAAGCATACATGCTAATAAGAGAGTAATTAAATTAGGTATACGCATAAGCTCCTAAAAAATAAGTAATATTTCATCTTATAAATTTATAATGTTTAAAGTCAAATGGTTAAGCGCTGCGTCTTATCTAATAAAAACTTACACATTTTTGCCTAGTTTAATCTTTGGTTGATCTTAAGGTCCGATGCAGGATAAAATATTTTATCTGCAAGGATAAGCGGATAATTTATGGATTTTTCAAGGAGGAGATCTCATGGACAAGAAACAGCTTGAACACTTTAAATCAAAGCTATTAGATGCTAGAAACAAAATCCTAAACTCAGGTGTTCTTAGTAATTACGAAGACTTACATATTAAAGCGGACGATCTCGCAGATGAGGCTGATCTTGCTTCAAATACTATCAATCAACAAATATCTTTCAGTATTCGCGATAGAGAAATGAATAAATTAAGAAGAATTGATGCTGCTCTAGAAAGAATTGAAGATGGAAGCTATGGAATTTGTATTGAGTCTGGCGAAGAAATTGAGCCAAAAAGACTTGAAACACAGCCTTGGACAGAATTCTGCTTAGAAGTAGCAGAAGAGCATGAGAGAGAGGCCTCTCAGAGATTTAATAGAAGAGCTTAATTTCCTCCATAAATTAATATTAAAATATGAGCATCTAGAAATAGATGCTCTTTTTTTATCCCTTTCAAGTAATTAACTGTACATATTTTTTACACTCATCACAAAAAAAGCCATTTTGCATGCTTTAATATCCTCTAAGTGCCTAGAAACCCTAGCCTTTTTTTGGCAATAATCTTGCTTATTAAAAGGTGGCTTTGAGGTTGAAAAGGATAATTAATGAAAAAGACATTCCTAAGATTTTTAAATTTAACATTAGCACTTAATCTCTTATTAGTGAGTAATTTAAGTTATGCTAATAAAGGTGTAGCAAGCACAAAGAAAATCAAGACTCATTATTATTCTGTTGATCAACTTAATAATAGATTTGCTAGTTGGGGAATTGATCCAAATCTTTCTCAGAGTTCAATTAACTTAGAGCGCTCTTGGAAAAGCTTTGAAAAGAAAAAAGATATTGTTGTTGCTGTTGTTGATACAGGTATCGATCCAAATCACCCATTTTTATCAAAAAATATTTATGTTCCAAAGGGTGCAGTAAACAGTAATAATTATGGTGTTGATTTCTCTAAGAAATCTTTAAATTCATCTCCAATTGATACTCATGGGCATGGAACTCACGTATCAGGAATCGTTAAGAGTATCTTTCCTGAAGTAAAGATCCTTGCTCTTAAATACTATAACCCACAAGCTTCAGGACAAGCGAATTTAAACTCTACTATTAAAGCACTTGAGTACGCTGTTGATCAAAACGTTGATATCATCAACTACTCTGGTGGTGGTCCAGAGCCAAGCAGTGAAGAGTTAGCGATCCTTAGAAAAGCTGAAAAGAAAGGTATCCTAGTTATCGCTGCAGCTGGAAATGAAAAGTCTAATATTGATCTTAAAGAAAATGCTTATTACCCAGCTAGTTATGGTCTATCAAATATCATTACTGTTGGTGCTCATAATGAAGCAAATAAAATCATTTCTTCATCAAACTGGGGAAGCAAATCAGTTGATATTGCAGCTCCTGGATATAGAATTAAATCAGCAATTCCAAATGGTGGTGCTGGTTATATGACGGGTACATCACAAGCAACTGCATTTGTTACTGGAGTAGCAGCTCTTATTAAATCAAAGTACCCACAGTTTAATTACCAACAAGTAAGAAACATTCTTTTAAGCTCTTCACTTAAGATTAATACTCTTAAAGGAAAAGTACTTGGTGGTGGTAAACTTGACGCTGCTCGTGCATTAGATGTAGCTGAGCATGTTCACACAAAATTATTCGATTCAGGTCGCTCTGTAGCTCGTAATAACAAATAATTAATGTCCAAATAAAAATAAGTTTTATATCATGAGAGCATGTTCAAAAAGCATGCTCTTTTCGCATTAATAGCTGGTACTTTATATGCCCTTGGCTTTCCTTCTTTTCTAGGAAAGACCTTACTAATCACCCCCATTATTGGGATCGGTATTTTATTATACCTCTTTGAGCAAGAGCTTAATTTAAAACAAAAACTTATTCGATTAACTCTCTTTAACTTAACCTTTAATACCATTGGTTTTTATTGGATAACTTCGACCTTACAAGAATTTGGAGAATTACCCTTTATAGTGGCCTTTACACTGGCACTCTTTTTTACTTTTGTGATCACTCCACACTTATATATCTTTTTGGGAATTCAACATTTCACTCAGAGTAAAAGAAGTAAGCTCGGCTTTGAGATTAATATCCTATTGCTCACACTAAGCTATACAGTGTGTGAGTACTTTATCCCTCAACAATTTCCGGTAATGTTAGGACAGCCATGGGCAGTTATAGGAGAATACTTAGGCTTTGCTAATATAGGCGGAATCCCCTTTTATACGACATTTAGCTTAATTTTAATTTACAATATTATTCAATATCTAAAAGACCAACGATACTCTAAGTTTCAATTAGCTCTATTATTAGCTTTTATTATTTTAAATCCCATCGTGAACACAACGAAAGAGCAAACTGCTCCCAAGACTCTTAATATGAGATTGGTTCAAGCCAATATTAGTAGTTTTTTAAAGGTCGATGCTGAAAAAGGAATATATGCTTCAGTTGGAGAAGTTATTCGTCGTTACCAATCACTAAGTCAAAAGGAAAGCCAGCGACCACTAGACTTAATTATATGGCCTGAAACTGCTTATCCCTATTCAATTGAAAGAGACCCTAAAAATATCCAATTAACAGAGCTACCAATTGTCTTTAAAGACATTGCACTTAAACATAGAAGTGATTTATTTATTGGAGGCTATGATCATAAAGTTACTCGTAAAGATTATTTTAAGAGTGAATATAATACCAATTTTCATATTAGCCCAAATGGAAATTTAAAAGATGTATATCATAAACATATATTAATACCTTTTGGTGAAACGCTCCCCTTTCCACATTTTATCAATGAAATGTTAGCTCCCATGCTTTCAAATATTTCATTCTTTGCTGAGGGAGAAAGGTATTCTGTTTTTAATACAAAGAGTGAACATTCATTTATAAATACTATTTGTTATGAAATCTTAAAGCCTGAATACGTAAGAGACTATTTAAATAGTATTGAAAAAAGACCCCATGCCCTTATTAATCTTACAAATGATTCTTGGTATGGAGATACAGCTGAGCCTGAGCAACACCTATTTTTAACTTTATGGCGTTCATTAGAGTTTGATCTTCCTATTATTAGATCAACAAACACTGGTATTTCAACAATTGTAAATATCCACGCACAAGAATTAAAGAGACTTGGGGTAGGAATAACAGGAAATTTAGACTACACCATGGAACTAGGAAAGAGAGAGGCCACACTTTTCCAAAAATTTGGTTTTCTTAACACTATCTTCCTCTATTTCATCCTCTTTATTTTTCAAATATTGCTGTTAAAATATAAGCATAATGAAGATTAGTATAATTTTGATTTTCCTATTTAGTTTCAGTGGCTGTACTTCTTATGAGAAGTTTAGACAAATTACAGAAGAATTAGAGATTCCTTCTCGTATGTTTAAGGCAGACTATAACCAAACCTGGCAAGCAGTTATTCAAGTAATGAAACGATTTGATATTGCTTATCAAAACCAAGAAGCCGGTAAAATTAAAACTCGTTGGATGGATAATACTTTGCAAGTAAACTTCACAGATGCCTTTGGTTCGGCTGATGCAGTGAAAGCAGCTGAATTTAAACTAGTTGTAAACGTTGCAGAGGGATATAGTTATGGAAGAAAAGTGACCAAAGTAACTATTTATAAAAGACAACGAATTGAAAACGATTTTTTACAAGGTTGGAAAGCTCAACCAAGTGATGGAATTCAAGAAAAAACATTACTTTATCGTATTGAAAAACTTATCGAAAATGATAATAAGTTAAAAGAAATCGATAAGGCCCGTGAAAAAGAACTTCTCGAAAATTTCTAATTACCTAATTATTTTATTTGCTGTTTCCACTCTAGTCCAAAAGTGAATTTTTGACTTAATATTTCCATCTGGTGATTTCTTTTCAGATAGCTTATTTAAAGAATAATCTAGTTCTTGAGCAACATCTTTATACTTACTATCACGAATCATTTTTAACATCGGAGATTTAGATTTTTCAAAACCAAGATCACCTACTACACGTATCGCTTGCTTAATAATATGAGCTCTCTTTCTCTCGCCTTCTGATCCTGCATAATTAGATTTATCATAGAGCATTGCCCATACATAAGGAGCAAGTGAGTTTAAGTTAAGCTTACGAATATTCTCTAAGGCCTGGTGACGAACTATCATCGCTTTGTCTTTTAATAGACGCGTATAAATTCCCTTGTATTGCTTTTGATCTAGAGCTAAGAGAACTTTTAAAGAAGCTAATCTCATCATCCAATTTGGGTGAGCACTGAATTTAGAAATAAAATTAGCCGATTTTTTTCCCATTACTCTTCCAAGCATGAACATTGCAATCCATCTATTCTTATCTGGGTAATCAGCAGACTTAATTACTTTTACAAGTGCTGGCACTGCCTTTTGAGTTAATGCCAAGGTTTGATTCTTTAATTCTTGGTACTGGACTTTCGTTTTATACTTTCTTTTATATAACTCTAAGAGTTCAGTATCATTACTAGCGGCCATTGATTGCATTGGCATTGCCGGTGCAGTCACTTTTTTTGAATTTACTTTAGTATTATTTCTTTTAGGATTCTGTCTTTGAAGAGCAGAGCTTTTTGTGTTTACTCTATCTCTAGAAACTAATTTTCTATTCTTAAGCTTTCTATTTTTCGGTATTTCATTACGTGATTGAATTCTTGAATTATTATCTAACTTTTGTAAACGGTATTTAGGAGTCCAAGTTTTAGAGTTATCCTCTGCTCCAAAAGCCAAGCTGCTAACGACAATTGTCATTAAAATAATAAATTTCATAAATCCCCTCAGCTATGTAAGAACTTAGTTCTTATCCAAGCATTTTTTCAAACTCACTTAATAAGTCTTCTGGAGATTTGGAATCATCACTTTCAGCTGGTTCTTCAGGGGCTTCTGGTGCCGCTGCTTCAACTGGTTCTTCTGAAGCTTCTGGCTCTTCAACTGGAGCCTCTTCTTCAACTGGTGTTTCTTCTTCTGCAGGAGGTTCTGGTGTTGCAAGTGCTTCAGCTTCTTCAGGCTCTTCTTGTGCCTGTTCTACTGGGGCAGATCCACCACCATTAAGTGAATTCTTTAATTGTTCATTTTCTTGTCTTAGTCTTGTTAACTCTGAAATATCATCCGATATTAGATCATACTCAGCTAATTTTTCTTTTAGCTCATCTCTCTCACTTGTCAGAGCTTGTATTTGTTCAATATCAGCTCCACCATCACCAGCATTTGCTTTTAGTTCTGCTAGTAGTTTTTCAAGCTCTTCAATTCTTTCTTGCTTTGCTTTTATATCACCAGAGAGATCTGTATTTTTATTTTCCAGTTCATTAATAATATTATTTTTCTGAGCTAGTTCAGCATTTAATCTAGAGATCTCTGCTCTTAACTGTGAATCATCTCCACCACTACCTTGAACACTTCCTCCTCCTTGCAAGTCTGCTAAAGGAAATACTGAAGGAATATTTTTTGGATCAACATCTAAACCACCACCTCTAAATAGAGATGACTTTAAAGCATTTGAGTTTTGAATAATTGAATCAAGATATGTGTTAACTACTGATGCTGGGATTTGGTGTTTTAAGTGATTATATTTTCTACGATTATAAAACCAAACCCACATAAGAACTGCAAAAATAATAATTGCAAAACCAATTAACAATACAGTTACTTGCGAGTGATATTTATCTAAATAATTAATTATAGAATTCAAAATAGATCCCTCCGTGGTCTATAGTAATCTATTAAAATTATAGGTATTTACGTGCTTAGAGTCAATTGGGATAAGTCTTTCACCTAATAGTTGAGTTCAAGCATCTACTTCTGTGCAATTTTCCCTAAAATTTTAGAGTGAAGTGGGTTGGCAGCAGCAATTATTGACTCATCAAAGGTATTATATTCCTGACCATCAAAGTTGGTTACAACAATTGAGGCCTCTAAACAAATTAAACCAGCTGCGGCAACATCCCATGGTTTTAAATGTTTCTCCCAATAACCATCAAAATTTCCACTAGCAACATAGCATAATTCAAGAGCAGCAGAACCAAGCCTTCTCACCGCCCTAGCGCCAACAATATTTTTTCTAAAAACGCTGAGCTGTTGTTCAAACTTGGAAGAATTATCATAAACGGGAGCTGGAGAGAAGATACACTCTTTCATTTCTTTATTATTAATTCCTGCTTTTAAGTCATAAACTTTAAATGGATTAATTCTAAAATCAATTAAATGAGCTCCTAGGTCTTTAGCTCCATAAAAACATTCACCTGAAGTTGGATTATAGACAACGCCAAGAATTGGCTTACCTTTTTTAAGTAAGGCAATGGAAACTGCATAAATAGGAATTCCATTAACAAAATTATTTGTTCCATCAAGAGGATCAATAACCCATGAATACTCAGCATCTATTGCTGCTTTATAAGAATTTTCTTCATCAACATTATAATCTTCTTCAGATAAATAAAAATGTTCAGGAAAGTGGTTTTTTAGTTCCGCTAAGATAAATTTTTCAGACTCAATATCTGCCTCTGAAGCAATTCCATTAACCCCTTTATCTTCAACTTTTAAATCATGGCGTTTCTTTTGGTATTTTAAAAGAATCTCTCCTGCTTCAAAAGCAATATCCTGTACTACCTTGAGACCTTTTTTTAACTCATCAGTGTTCATAACTCTCACCATCTTCAACTAATAATTCATGAGGAATCTCTTGGCTTGGAACTGTATACTCTTCATCAAACCACATATTTAAATCAACATTCTTACATTTTTCTGAACAAAAAGGACGAAACTCACTGGCATAAAAATTAAAAGATTTTTTGCACATAACACAATTTACTTTTTTTTCTTTCATACTGACCTTACTTATCAACACTCGCTAGGTAATGCTTTTTTATATCAATTGCTTTTTTATTATTTACTTGAAACTCATGCTTATCAATATTTCTAATATTCATTATAATATTTGCGCAGTTTAATAGAAAAGCAAAATCAAACTGCTTTATATCATTTATATTTATCTCACAGAATTTAATGTTAAGTACTTTTTCCAAAGTTTGAATTGTTGAGCCATGATAATTACTTAACTTAGGTGAAAAATAACTTCCATCTTTCTCAAAAAGAATATTACTCGTACTCGCTTCCACTACCAACTCATTATCTAAAAATAAAACATCATCAAAATCATCTTTATTTAGTTCTGATCTAAGATAGAAACTAGGAAGATAATTAGCATACTTAAAGTTTGGAATCACTCCAGTTCGAAATGGGTTCTGAAAAGATTTTAAACGAATATTATCTCGCTCTATAAAATCCCTATTTGATAAATGAAACTTTAAATCCTCCAAATTAATCTTCTCAAAGACCAATCCATCAAAGTTCTCAAGATATACACTCATTCTTATTATTTCATTTGGTTTTGAAACCTGAATTGAAGCAAACTGTTTAATTAAAAACTGCTCCTCATCAAATGTGAGTTCTCGCTTAAGGAAGTAGTTCTCAATCTGCCATTTCATTTGATTTTGATGGCGCTTTAGTCCCAAAATTGATGAATTATAAACGCGCATTGTCACAAACAATACTTCTCCATATAAAAATGCACGGTTTTCTATCATTATTCACCTTTCTTTCACCTTTCTTACATTGCTTAGGATGATTTGTCATGGTAGTAGAACTCATGGATTTTAAAAGCGAAAGACTAGTCATTATTGGGTTTGGAAACCAAGCAAAAGCATGGGCACAAAACCTTAGAGATTCAGGCTTTGAGGTCGCCATTTATTTGCGAGCAGACTCTAAATCAAGGACATTAGCACAGGAATTAAACTTTAATTTAATTGAGGCCAATGAACTCAAAGACTACCATACATTTGCAATATTAATTCCAGATGAAGCTCACCATGCTTATATAAATGAAATTAAAAACGATCTTCCAAGTGAAGCTTGCTTACTTTATGCACATGGTTTCTCATTACTTTATCAGGAAATCTTACAGGACTTTAAAGAATTTAATCACGTTCTCCTTGCGCCTAAAGCCATTGCAAGTGAGCTAAGATTTCAATATGAGTGTAAAGGCGGACTTGGTGGGGTTTATAGCTTAGAGCATGTTAATAGTACTGAGCTTAGAGAGCATATTATAAACATTGGAAGCAAGCTAGGCCTAAAAGTTCTACACGAGTCAACTTGTGAGCAAGAAACAATTGCTGACCTTTTCTCAGAGCAATCAATTCTTTGCTCGATCATACCTTATGCAGCTGCCAAGAGTTTTAATAAATTAATTGAAAACGGTATTGATCAAGAAGTTGCATACTTTGAATGTTGGTATGAAGTAAAGCTCATTGTGGACACCTTAATAAAAATTGGGCCATATGAATTCTTTAAACTTATTAGCCCTAATGCCTTACTAGGTTCAGAGGTTGGCAAAAGTCTTTTCTTTGATATGGAATTTGAGAAGAAAATGGAAGATATGTTTCATAATATTAAGTCAGGGAATTTTGTGAAATCGGTACAAGAACAAGATGTTTCACAAATAAAGAATGATGTTCTTAACTTTTGGAAAGATCAAAAAATAAATAACGTGCACTCTCAATTAAAAGAGAAGCTATTTAATTAGGTTTATTATGAGTATTTTAAACACAAGAAAAATTAGAAAATCAAAATTAAAGAATGAGTCTAGACCATTACAAATGCTAACTTGTTATGATTACCAGACTGCTTGTTTATTAAACGAAACAGACTTGGATCTTATTCTCGTAGGAGATAGCCTTGGCAATGTTATTCTTGGATATGAAAATACGGTTCAAGTGACTTTAAATGATATGATAACTTTTGCAAGCGCTGTCAAAAGAGGTGCAAAAGATAAATTTGTTATTGCTGACCTTCCATTTGGAACTTATGCAACCATGGAGTCTGCAGTCGAAAATTCAATTGAATTATTTCAAAAATCTAATGTCGAGGCCTTAAAACTCGAAGGTGCAACTGAGCTTCACACTTCAATTATCAAAAGACTTACAGAGACTGGTATTCCTGTTATGGGACATATTGGTTTAACTCCACAATCAGTTCACCAACTTGGTGGATATTATACTCATGGAAAAAAAGAAGAAGATATTGATCGCTTAATTCTAAGCGCTAAGAACTTACAAGTTGCCGGTGCTTTTGCCATTGTACTTGAATGTGTTGATAAAGAAACAAGTGCCAAAATTACTGAGCTCTTAGATATTCCGACCATTGGAATTGGATCAGGCAAAGAAGTTGATGGTCAGGTGCTCGTTATAAATGACTTATTAAAACTTGGACCAACAATGCCTCCTAGTTTTTGTAAACCAATTGCCAACCTCTATGATGAAAAGAAAAAGTTAATTGAGAGTTATTTAACTAATAATCATGAATAAAAAATATATTTGTACATTTGACTATGGAAATACCAAAGAGAAAGGTGCTGTTTTTCACCAAGAGAAATTGCTAAAAGAATTTAGCCTTAAGGAATTTTCACAAATTATTCAAGAATTTAATTTAAATGTAAAAAACACTGTTATTATCGAGTGCTCTGTCAAATCACACACTCGTTTAAAGACAAATATTCCAACAATCAACGTTAAAGAACTATTTAAAAATAAAAAGTTCTTAGAAATGAAAGTAGACTACGCTGAAACATTAGGCATGGATCGTTTAGTCCAGGCATTCTACCATTATCAAAATGAACAAACTAATGCCGCGATTATAGATTCAGGTACATTTACAACTATTGATTTCGTTGATGAAAATGGCTTTAAAGGTGGGTTTATTCTCCCTGGTCTAGAAGCATTAAAAAAGAATTATCAAAAAGGAGACCTACTTAAGTCTCATGATATTTCTTATACAACTATTGAAGAAGACCTTCCAAAGGAAACAGATAGTGCCATGAAAAATGGTCTGCACTTTAGTTTTATCTCCCCTATTATAGATATCTTAAAATCATTTAATACCAGTGAAATTATTTTAACTGGTGGAAATACTGAGTACATAAAAAGTGCAATTGAAAACAATAGTAGTCTAAAAGAGAGAAAGCTTATTATTGATAATCAATTAATTCATAAATCACTTAAATTAATTTCTGAGAGAGTTGAGGACATATGAAAATACTTTTAGGTGTTACAGGCTCTATAGCAGCATATAAGGCATATGACCTTACCAGAGAGCTAAGCAAGCTAGGAAATGAAGTTATCATAATCCTAACCCATGGTGCTGAACAATTTATAAAAAAAGAAACATTCACTTATCTTGGAGCTAAAAAAGTCTATAGTCCTAGTGATGACTTTAATACAGAAAAGTATGAGAACTTCTCCGTACTTCATATTGAATTGGCAAAGTGGGCAGATCGCTTAGTCATAGTCCCAGCTACCGCTAATAAGATATCACAACTCTCTCACGGTTATGCACCAGATCTTTTATCATCAGTATTTCTTGCTTTTGATAAAACAACACTTATTTTTCCGGCCATGAATACAAAAATGCTTAATAATAAATTAATCCAAGATAATATTAAGCGCTTAACAGAACTAGATCATGTGTATATGCATGGTACTCAATCAGGTTTATTGGCCTGTGGAGATATTGGAGAAGGAAAACTAGAAGACATTGATATTATCCTCGATATAACTTTAACTTATTCTACTCAAAAAGTTGGAAAGAAAGTTCTTATAACAACAGGCTCAACAATTGCTGCAATTGATCCCGTAAGATTTATCTCTAACCCTAGTTCAGGACTCACAGGTTATGAACTCGCTAAAACGTTTCTTAAAAATGGCTATGAAGTCATCTTACTAGCTGGATACAATCCACATATAAAAGTTAAAAGCCTAGAAAAATTCCCTCACCTTACATACATATCAGTAACGAGTACCAAAGATATGTTTGCGGCGGTTAAAGAATATATCAATGAGGTTGATATTTATATTTCAGCAGCGGCTATTAGTGATATTGAATTTCAAACAAATTCTTCAAAGCTAAAAAAAGACCAAGAACTAAGTCTGCCTCAAATGCAGGCTGCACAAGATATCCTTAAATATGTTGTCGAAAACAGAAAGAACCAAAAGATAATTGGATTTTCTGCAGAGACTGATAACCTAGAAGAAAATATGCAAAATAAGATTAAGCGCAAGCCAGTAGATTATCTAGTGGGTAATCTTGTTTCAAATGGTAGCCAAAGCTCAATGTTAGGCTTTATGGGATCAGAAAATAATTATATTATCATGGATAAAAATAATACGATTGAAAAGGCCAAGTTCACTAAGTCACAATTGGCTGATAGAATTTTTAATTTGGTAAAAAATGATTAAACTTTTTAAAACAAACGAAGAATATTTTAACTGGCATGAGAAAAACCAACAAAAAACAATCGGTTTTGCTCCTACCATGGGCAATATTCACAATGCTCACCTAAGCCTACTCGAACAAGCATTAATAGAAAATGAAGTCGGTATTATTTCAATCTATGTTAACCCGACTCAGTTTGGAGAAGGTGAAGACTTTGATGCTTACCCTAGAACACTGAGTGATGATATTGAGAAAATTAAAACTCTAGAGTCCAAATATAATAAAGATATTATTATCTATGCACCTCGAGAGACAGATATTTACCCTCAGGGTTTTACAAACTATCTAAAAGCTCACCAAATTGCCGCTGATCTTGAGGGAGATTTAAGACCAACTCACTTTGATGGTGTCGTGACTGTTGTTGCAAGATTGTTTGAAATAATTAAACCTCATAAGTCGTACTTTGGTAAAAAAGATTATCAACAATTAAAACTCATTGAACTCATGGCCCGTGAACACTACCCTCAAGTTGAAGTAAAAGGAATGCCAATCATCAGAGAGCCAAATGGTCTTGCCATGTCTTCAAGAAATAATTATCTCTCCCCTGCACAGAAAGATGAAGCCCTGGCCTTAAGAAATAGTTTGCTTGCGGTATCAAAAGAAATTGAAAAAGGTGCGAGTATAAATGAAATAAAAGAACTTATTCAGAATTTAAAAACAGATAAGAAGTTAAACTATCTAGATTTAAAAAGTGCTATTGACTTCAGCCCACTGAATGAAATAAAAAAGCCTATTGTCATCCTTGGAAATTATCAAATTGGATCGACACGTTTACTTGATAATGTTGAGGTTCTATGAATCAAGATGACTATAAAATTGAACTCGGCACTAAAGCTTGCCTCGTTAGTATCGTATGTGAAAGCTTTGAACATCACCGCAGTGAAAAAGAAACTAAACACTCGCTCACTGAGCTTAGAGAATTATTAAGAACTCTAGGAGTTGAAGCTGGTTCAGAGCATTTTCAAAATCGTAATAAATTAGACCCTGCCACCATGTTAGGGAAAGGTAAATTAGAAGAGATTGCAATTGCTGCGAAAGAAGAAGGTAGCGAATACCTTGTCTTTGATTTTGAACTTACATCAAGTCAAATGAGAAATATAAAGAACATTACAAAACTAGAAGTTATTGATCGATGTATGATCATTCTTGAAATCTTTGCACAACACGCTCGAACGAATGAAGCTAAAATTCAAATCGAAATTTCAAGACTACAATACATGTTGCCTCGTCTCCAAAGTTTATGGACTCACCTTTCAAAACAAAAAGGTGGTATTGGTCTTAAAGGTGAAGGGGAACAACAACTCGAGCTAGATCGTCGTATCATTCGCAATAAAATTGATAAGTATAAAAGCCAATTGGTTGATATCGAAAAATCTCGTGAACAACAGAGAAAAAAGCGTCAAAACCAAGCAGTTACAGCAGCTTTAATTGGTTATACCAATGCGGGTAAATCAAGTCTTATGAATAAACTTTGTAAGGTAAATGTACTTTCTGAAGACAAACTATTTGCAACTCTTGATTCAACTTTTAGAACATTAAACCCTGATACGAAACCACCGATGCTACTTATTGATACCGTTGGTTTCATTCAAAACCTTCCAAGTACACTTGTTCAAGGTTTCAAAACGACTTTAGAATCGGCACTTGAAGCAGACCTTTTAATCATTGTCTGTGATATTTCAGATCCTAATTATCAAAAACACCTTAAGGTGACACAAGAAATTATTGATGAATTAAATATAGATGAGAAAGAACAAATTGTTGTCTTTAATAAAAGAGATAAATTAAGTGATCCGTTCTTACCGAAAATTGCGATGCGAAATCTTAAGGCCAGCTTTTTAATTTCGACGCAAAGTGAAGATGACATAAATGACTTACGTGAATATATAATCAACTACTTCCTCTCTAAACAAGAGCACTTTGACCTATTCATTCCCTATCAAGAGGGTGATGCACATTCAAAAGTAATGGCAAATACAAACGTCATAAAAACAATTAATCACGACACTGGAATCTTTTATCGCATTAAAGTTCCTGATTTTATTTTTAACAAGCTTGGTCTAAAGAATTTCATTTTAGCTCCAACTGATCCAAATAAAGAATTACTTAATTCGTAAAAATAAACTCATTAATTTTTCTAAAAAAATGATTGAAAAAGCCTACGAAAAATCTTAATGTTTTCACTCGTTAAAAGGCACACACACACATGAATATAAAGACATCAAACTCTAAAGCTGAAAGACAATTAAAAAGAAGTCTTAATCAGAAGTTAAAAGACATTTTAAATAACTCTAAAGATAACCCAGTGTTAAAAGCTAAGACCTCATGGTCAATTCTTTCAGAGCAATTAAAATTTATCTTAGGAGATGATGTTCATCGTCAATGGTTTCAAGAAGTTCAACCAATCGTATTAAAAGATCAGTCATTAATTTTACAAACTCAAACGCAATTTGCTGCTCAGTGGATTAATACGCATTATCAGGAATTAGTTGAAACTTTAATTCATGCACAAGATCAAAACTTGTCATGTTTTTTTATTGGGCCGACTCCGACTAGTCAAACGCACCACTTCTAAAGTACATAACTGCGAAAAAAAAGCCTACGGTCAATAAAAGACCAAATATCACTATAAGTGTATCTCTATTCATATTAAAATTTTAGTTCTGAACGAGCTCGGAATCAACTAATTCTTTAAGATCTTCAAAGATACTCTTCGCTTTAAGTGGTAATTGAAAGCTTAAATGAAATGGATGTGCCTTTTGCGTATCCTCACTAAGAAATACCCATTTAGACTGTGCAACAGTGCAATTCTTAAGACTGGCCATAATCAGCTCTTCATTGCCCTCATATAAGGCCTCATCAATCAAAACTAGCTCAGGCTCAAGATCATTAACAATATACGAGAAATCCTCTGTAATATCATTTAAAGCGTACGTCGAAACACCATGGCTATCCAAAATAGATTTAGTTAATTCAGTAACTACAGAGTCTCTATAAATAAAAAATATTTGCTTCATATAAATGCTTACAGCGCCTTGCAATATGATTAATATAAGTTAATATCAAATAGCATAGCACCTTTGAACTATCAAATAAGAAATGATTAGAACAAATGGGAAATGAGTAAGGAAGAGCATGTCACAATCACAAATTCAAGTAATCGACATTTTATCAAACGAAATCCTATATGAATGTTCTCTAGAAGAATCTGATAAGGCCTATGCGTTCGCGACTGAAATGGAAGAAATGGGACTTGATATCAAAATCCTTTCTCCAACCATTACTCAAACTCTTACTGACTCTCTTGGTATGAATCATGACGAAAAAGAAGAATACGAGAACTCAGTTGTAGCAGAGATACACGACCACGATAGTGGCTGTTGCACTACCGAAGTCGACACCTCTAAATTACAATAAATTTTAATACATATATTTAAACTTCAAATAAGCAGTTTGGCCTAAAGTCCCATACTCAAATGCGCTTTCATAAAATTCATTAAATACATTATCAATACCAATAACCACTTCTTTATTATCAAAGTGATGCTTATAAGAAATATTAACTAATTCATATGCACCAAGCTTTACATCAGCAGTAGGACTTGTATTAAAGTTTTGATCATACCTTCTTCCCACAAATTGAAAGTTAAAATTAAACTCCCCACTATCACCAATAAAATGAATATGATCAATCACGGCCCTCTCATTAGGCCTCTTATAAGTATATTTTTTTTCAGGATTAAAGTACTGAAATAATCCTAGTGAAAAACTAGTAAGACTATTCTCACTTCGCCAATCATACTTCCCTTCAACGCCGGATATCTCTAAGTACTCCCCATTTTCAGGTGTTGCATTATTTAAAATCACATTATCAATCTTGGTATAAAAAACAGATGCATTAAAACGATTACCTAACTGATAATTTAAATCATATGCCCAACTACTTTCAGGTTCTAAGTCTAAATTCTCTTCCTTATTAAAAGTTTCATTCACACCATACATTTGATACAAGCTTGGAGCCTTAAAACCTCTTTGGATATTTGCGCTAAGAATATTCTCACCAATTTTCTTTCCAAGACTTGCTCCCGGAGAATAAAAGTCACCAAAAGTTTTATGAGAACTTCCTCGCATACCAACTTGGCCAAAGTAATCACCCTTTTTCCAGTCATACAAAAAGTATAATGAATTTAAATAGGCAAACTCCCTCTCTACACTTGTTTGAGTGAATTGTTCATTGATATTCTCAATTCCCACTAAAACTTTATTCCCACCTAGATCCTTAGTTACAATTGCTTCGTTCGTCTGCTCAATACCTTCATAAAGATAGTTTCCATTAGTAGAAATATTTGGTCTATCCGTGCGATTATAACTATTTCTAAAACTCCACTCAAAAGCATCGCTCTTACCAATTAATTTATGAGAGTAGATACTCTGCTGACTTTTAGCATAATTATCCTTCTCATCAGTTTGAGAATTATCATATTCCGTATACTGATTATTATCCTTAATCAGAAGCTCACTCTTTAAATCATCTTTCCAAGCATAATTAAGCTTCATATGTAGATTGCGATTCACATAAGCATCATCTTCACTTCCCTTTCTAAGAGAACTAATGCCTTCACTTTCATCGTACTGATAATTCAAAACCCCAGAGAGCTTGCCGGCACGAAACCCCTGTGCCCAATTCGCCATATTGGAAAATCCCTTCATCACAGTAACCGAATTATGTTCAAGTTTATCCTTAGTAATAATATTTACGATCCCACCAATAGCATCTGTTCCATAGAGCAAACTCTGTGTCCCTTTAATAATCTCAACCCGCGCGATATCACCCACATTAAGTGCATTAATATTTGCCTCTTTCGAAGTCGTCGATGGATCATTCACACGAACTCCATCCACCAAAACCAGAACATGTCGAAACTCAGAACCACGAATATGAATCGTGGCCTGTGAAGCTGGCCCACCACTTTGATTAATAAAGACGCCAGGAACCTGAGCCAATTTCTGAATCAAGAGCCCAGTAGAATCACCAGAGAATTCCTCAATAACTTCACTTGCATTTGAAAAAGTAGATTTGTCAGAATTAATTTTTGAACTTATCAAGACTGAAGAAGTTTGAATTTGCGCCATCACAAGGCCAGGCAGCAGGGCCAAAAGTACTAATCTCATATTGTTTTCCTCGAAACTTAGAATTGCAAAAAACGTATCTGACTACACCTAGAATACAAATAGGCTCACAGTTGCGGGACAGTACCAGATTCACGCTGGTTTCCGTTTTTTTAAAAAAAATAACATTTCCGACATATTCTGTCAGGCAGTAATCAAAAATAATTTAATAAAAAGATATAAATACCGAAAAATACAGTATAGAAAAAGGATTTCTTATGTCAGCTGCATTGGAGCTAAAAAACTTCATTCAAGAAAGAGCAGATCAGTTAATCAATAAAGGATTATCTTTCGGAATAGAACATGAATTCTTTTTATTTAATGGAACAAAAACAGCAAGCTTGAACGATTCTCAACTTTTCCTCAATGAGTTCTCTAAACGTAAAGGTTGGAAAAAGTATCTTGATAAAAACAATCTCATCGATAAAGTTGGTTACGATGAAAAAAATGGTTACCACGCATTAAAATATGAATATCCACCTCATATGCTTGAAATCGCAATTGGTTATTCAAGGGACTATGAAGAATTTAACAAAAAAACACTTCTTCTATTAAGCGAAATTGAAGAAACAGCTAATTCAATTGGATTAAGAGTTGTTCATACTCCTTCAATACCAAATGCGAATATTGATAAAAAATCATTAAAGAAAATGGAAAGCAAGCAACTTCAACTTCATTACAATAGAAAGAAGATTGCTTTTGATAAAAATATTTATGATGAAAATATTTATGAATTCCCATCACGAATTGCGGCGACACAAATACATATAGGTGGATTCAACTGGATTGAAAATGATAACTTCTTGGAAAAAGTTTATATATATGAGCCTATAGTAAACTATTTAATCTTATCTTTATTCGAAGCCCCCCAAAAAACCTTTAAAGAAAGGTGGCAGGGTTACAATAATTTATTTGATGACTTTAAACTCTTTGGTTTTCCAGGAAAAGATAAATGGGGCTTTGATCTATGGAAAAAAGAATTATTATTAGAGTTCAAATCCAAAGGGAAAGATCAAAATATAATTGAGTTTATAAACAACTCAAGAGACTTACAACTCATAAGACCAAAGACATATGGAACTTTAGAGTTTAGAAGTACTCCAGGCCTAGATAATATAAAAAACTTTGATTATTTATGTAGAATTAGAATTGCACAATGCCTGTGTGCAGAAAATTCTGAATTTAAACCATTTAGCTATAAGGAAAGTAAACATATTTGGAACGATATTTTTGCAAGTCCAGCAAAGTATAAAAAACAAATAGATGATTTTATTACAGTTGCCAACCAACAATTAATCTCAAAAGGATTTAAAGAAATTTAATGTTAAAAGAAATTAAAGAAAGTAAATTAATTGTTGGGATATTAAAAGAAGCTTTTTTTCTTAACTGTAACTTCGTAATAAATCTCCATAATGAGAAAGCTGAGCTAGAACTTTTAGATATATTTGAGCCTAAGCAAAGAAGTGACGCTTTTGAAAATAAACTTATTTTTAAAACAGCATCTAAAATTGATAACAAAGTAAGTGATTTAAATATTTCATTTAACGTTGAAGATTCAATTATTTCATTTGACTCTGAAATAGAGAAGATTGATAACAATGAAATCACACTAAAATTCCCAAGTACAATAAAGCTCAAGAATGGTCGTGAGCAAAAAAGACTTAAAGTTGAAGATCTTAATTACTCATATGTACTAATAAAATCTCAACAAACTTATTATCAATCACTTTTAAAAGTGAGAGATATATCAGAGTTTGGTATTGGTGCTTACTTGAAATGTGGAAGCAACATTACCCCTTCTATTGGAGACTCAATACATGGAAAGTTTCATTTCAAAAATGAGTTAATTGAAGTATCACACAAAATCACACAAATTAACTATATATCATCTAATAATTACTCAATAGGCTTAAAGAGTATTAATGGCCTTAAAAAAGACAAACCTTACAAAAGATCAACTAGTCGCTTTAAATTTGACTCCAAAATAGATTTACTACCCTTAATCAATGAGGATTATAGCTTCACTCTTGAGATTAAAGATATATCTGTAACTGGATTCAAAGCTAAGAATAAAATTAGAAATGATGAAAGACCATATTTCTCGGTTGGTTCAATATACAGATCAAATAGTTTCAATGTTTCTTTTGAGTTAATCTATTTAAACAAAGACTACCTTGGGTTTAAGCTACTAAAACCGGACTCAGAAAGTGCCTTAAAATGGCTTAAATTTTTCTCAAAAGAGATTAACGAGGATATATCGACGAAAAACTATATGAATAGTTCCATTCTTCAGATGTTTTGTTCTTCTGGGGCATTAAGTGCTGATTACATAAATAACCACAAACATAAATCTGAGCACTTTAAAAATTACTTCACAAAAGAAAATGACACATCCTTTTGGCTATATAGATGGGTTTCTTTTGATGACGAACATAACCCAAATGGACATATTGCTACTTTGAAACTTGCCTCAAACTTATGGATTCTAGGCGACATAGTGGGTTCTCAAGACAAAGAAAATAAAATGCCTAAAGACTTAAGAGAAAATTTCATGAGCTTATTTTCAGATTGGTCATTAAGTATTAATAACGTTCCAAAGCATTTAGTAATGTGGATTGATAATCATCCATACTGGAAAGATTATGAGAACTATATTAGCAATAATAAAGAGTATATACTTGAAGAAACAGCATTACACTATTCACGAGTAAACAAACAAGAATCTTACAGGGAACAATATCGAGGCGAAATTAGAGAAATTAAAAACTCTAACTTTGCTCTAATTAACAATATTCTAAAAGAATCTAAAAAGTGTGGATTCTACGAATTACTAAATTCATTTGATTTCAATACAACAAACTTTGCCTCAAGTTATTTAAAAGAGGAATTTAAAAGAAATAAGTTAAGACTACTAAAAAAATTTTTTCATTACTCAAATGATAAATACGAGTGCGTCGTAATGTATTCAAAGTTTCCAGAGGGAAGCTCATTAAATAGAGTTGGTGACTCAATTTGGATTTTTGAATTAAACTCAAGTAGTAAAGAGCAATGGGAAGATGCAAAAAACCAAATTGAAAAAAAAGCTTTCCTGCTTGGGATAGACCCTCCTAGCATAAGAAGAGTTGCAGCACCTGGCTCTAGTCTAAAAGAAAATGAAATTGTTACTCTAAAAAGTTACATCCTGCACCCTTACTTTTGGAAAGACTTTGAAGATAAAAAAGGTAATAACAAATGAGAAGTATCGTTATACTCACATTAACATTACTACTTGGTTATTCTTCAATGTGGATTGGTGAGTTAGCGGTAATTCTAAATCAAAATAATGTCACAGACATGGGAACATTGAATGACTTTAAAGAAGGGTGCTCTCTGAGATCAGATATTTCAACCTGTACTAATAAGTACGTAGTTCCCTTAAATGAAACTAATAAAAATGCTACATTCGGACTCGGGATAATTATCTCATCCTCTGTCATATATTGTGACAATGATAAAAAAAATGCCATCTACTATGATGACTATTTATCACCTGGAAAACGTTTTGACCTTATGAATCTCTACCAAACTGTAGACTTAAGCACTCTAGAATGTAAAAACTATTTAAACATTGAGTCTTGGAGCAAAAAGGGCTCTGTTCGAAATGGTTTTCAAGAGGGGCCTCTACTCTATGGAAACAGGGTATCTATACAAGGTATCAAGAGATCATTTGAGTTTTATTCAAAAGAAGTACATAGACTAATTGCTGTGTCACTTTTTCTGATAGCACTACTTTACTTACTAATGTCTTATATTCTCAAACAAAATATCCAAAACAATATTTTCTCATCTTCAATATCATCATGGTTATTATTCTTATTTTTTGCTAGTGACCTTTTTCAAACTATATTGCCGATTTCAAACCTTCCATTTTTTATTAACAAAATAGTAGCAGCTTTTAGCTTAGCAGCACACTTTATACCTTCCATAGACTTAGCCTTTTTAAAATCTAAAAAATATGCAGATATTTCTTCAACTCAAAAAAACTTAGCAAGTTATATTATTTTTATACCACTAATGTTTAGCTCATACTGGTTAAGTATTTTTTATTCAACATTTTTATTAGTTTCTTTAGCATATTTCATCTTAGGAATTAGGAGGAGGAGTCTACAATCTATCTTATTTGGGATTATTTCAACTCTTGTATACTTAAAGATGAAGAACATCCCTTTCACCCTATCAGCGATGAGTACTTCTTACTTCGTTGGTTTCTCAATACTACTAAGCTTAGTTGAGAATATAAATAAACTATCTAGCTTTGTTTCAAATATTTTATACCTAGACAACTCTACAGAGACAGAGGATATAAATAGTATCGATACAATTGAAGAAAGGTTGTTTGAAATTTTCCCAGCAAACAAAATAACTTTTTTAAAGATACTTCATGGGAACGGTTGTGAGATAACTGTATACAGAAAACAAAACAATACAATCAATAAGGAGGTTTTTCACAGAGAAAGCCTGCCCCCTATTTTTGCTTACTGCATATCTAAGGAAAACGACTTTTGGCACCTTCAAGATGATACAGCATTTATGAAGCAATTAAATACAAAAAAAGTTTTTAAAGATGAATATCATTCAAATTACTTCACAATGATTCCCTTGAAAGAAAATGGAAACACTTGGGGAGCTATAGCATTTACTGAGTACTCTACTGCAATAGCTAAAGACGAGTTCAAAACAAGAGAGATTAAGAATCACCTTGATATCTTTATTAGAATTTATACTCAAAAAAGAAATGAATATATAATAACTAAAAAGAATGAACACAAAGAAATCCTTGATGAACTTGACTTTAAAATAACAGAAATTGAGAAGTGTATAAACAACACTAATGAAGAAGTTGATAGTAACTTATATCTTGAAAAGTACTTTAGAACATTAACTGAGCATTTAAAGTGTCACGGATACATAGGGGCTCTTGAACCTGACACAAGAAAAGTTAATATACTATCATGCATAGGTTATCCTGAAGATATTAGGTCTAGGATAATAAACGGTAAGATTTACGCCAACAAAGAGAATAAATATGGCCCTTTACCAGTTTCAATAAATGAAAAAAGAACTGTCATAATTCCTGACATAACGCTTTGGAAGGACTTACTTCATGAGTACACAATGTACTTTTTTAAAAGATGTGGCACTAATAGCTGTACAGCTATCCCTATATACTCAAAAGACCAAGTTTGGGGAGCAATGTTTCTAGAACAAAACTCTGAAGATCGTTTTACAGAAAGCAAGAGAAATATATTTGACTACATATCAAAACGAACAAGTAAGTTTATTTCATTACTTGATCTAAAGTCTATAGAAATTAAAACAAAGCAAGTTTTAACAGAGTTTATTCCTGATCATGCCGTAGATTCTTTAATTTCTGAAGGTTCTTATGAAGAAAGAGATGAGGGATATCTTATTATGATTGATTTATGCAGTAGCACAAAAATAAGTAATCGCTTAGGTGAGCCTGCATGGGAAAAAGCGATGAAAGAAGTTCTCGATAGTTTGAATCATTCAGAACTTTATGGTTTCCAACTTGCTGAGTTTAAATGGGATGCTATTTTTCTAACAATGAAGTGTCAAAAAATAGACAAAATAACAAATATTTTAAAGTTACTAACAACTGAATTAAAACCAATGATAAATGAAGTATACGCCAAACATTTTGGTCCGGAGTTTCCAGAGTTTTTAAATCCTAATACTAATAAAGCGAGAATTTGCTTAGTTTATGGAGATATCACAAGAGGTGTCATGCCTGGTCCTCAAAAGTCTTGGACTTTTACAGGAAAAGAAATTGCTAACGTAATAAAGCTCGAAGACGAAGCCAAGTCGTTAATGCAAGATAATCCATATTCTTTAATTTTTACAGACTCATCGACAGAAGTAAGTATTAACTGGAGTAAGACATCAAAAACTGTTCCTTCCAACAATCGAGAAATTTATATTCTTTCAAATTACTCTTGGTCAGATATTCCAGACAAACAAGATTTAGAAGGAACTAAAGCCGCCTAAAAAACTTAATATAAAACACTGATAAAATATAACCAATCGAAAGAATTAATAGATAAACGCTCGTGTTATTAAAGAAGTAACCATATATAATTGAAATGGGGATTCCAGAAGAAATTAATAAGTTTGACAAGCCACTTGGTAAGTTCTTAACACCTTCAACATATCCTTTTTGAATTAAAAAAACTCCTACTGAACAAACTCCAATAATTAATAAATATGTTAAGCTAAAACTTAGCTTTTCATTATTAAAAATAAATCTGATCGATGTAATTATAAATATAAAAAAACCTGAAATTGTATATGAATAATTTGAAGGAAGCCTGCTAGAAGTTATTCTTAAGAATATTTGGGCTAACGTAAACATCAAAATCAATAAAAACAAGGAATACCCAATGTTTAATGTCTCGATTTTCACGCAAACGATTAATACAAGAAATATAAATGAGATATTATTTAATATTAAATTTTTTATATTAATTGATGTTGGTATCCCACTTACAATTAACAAACCTAGAGTGGGACTTATCGCCTGTGATATTAAAACATCTGAAACATTCAACTTCCCTGAGTTTTCATAAAAGTAAACTATTATTGTTCCCATAACAGTCCCCCATAAAGCGGGATAGACATAGGTTTTATTTATATTTTTTAAAATTTTGACATTCTTTGCCAATAAAAAAACTGAACATAATAGGTAAGAAGAACCAAGAAAGAATGAGCTCAAGGTACTACTAACGACTTTAATCCTTAATAGCTCTAAAACTAAAATGTTTGTTATAATTGCTGAGAATAGTAAATAAACATATTTAAATTGGTTTTGCATGTATATACTCAAATGTATAAGACATATTATACATTTTATTTGTTTTAAACTCTTTCTCCCACCTTTCTTTTATTTTAAACTCTTCTTCATTATATAAGTCTGTACCTTTTAAACAGTCCCATATAGGGAAAAAAACTTTCGAGAAGTTTTCTTTGCCTAATTTATATGAGTCGAGATTATTTTCATAGTGACCAATAATTTCATATCCATTTTCTATAAAGTACTGTGGAAGATCCTTTACGATATTCCTATTTCCACCTCGTCTTGATTGAAATGTATTTGTTTTGTTATTTATTTCAATAATTGAATCTTCTAATGGTTCAACTTTAATTGAGTCACTATGAATATCTATAATTAAAAGGCTAGACGTCGGAAAATTAGATTTAAAAGAGTTTAAGAAGTTTGAAATTTCTCTATGATTCATATGTTGAAGTACAAATCTTAAAGTGAATAAAGAGTTATTTAATTCTAGCTGGGACTTTAAATTACTTAAATCAACAATATCACTCTCTATATACTTAATAGAATCATTTGAGTTAAAGTCAATACAGCTTTTAAGTAGCTCAGGGTTTCGGTCTACTCCAGTGCAACTTCCTAGTTTATAGTGATTACCTAAGCAATTTAAATAAACACCATTACCAGTTCCTAAATCTACAACACTAGAAAAGTATGGAATGATTTTATTCAAGATAACAATATCACATTTAAAAAGCGTCTCCGCTTGTTCTTTAAGTCTATTTTTTTCTAATTCTAACTTCTTCTCATCTTTTAGAGTATAACTTTCTGACCGATTCATTACTTCACCTTCCAAATATATGATATCACTGAAGAGACTATTTTAGAATGGGAACTTAACCGAGTATTAAAGTTGGGAATTAAACAAAATTTCTTAGATTCCGATATATACTATATGATAGAGAAACTGAACGGACTCAGACATTTAAAAATATCATCAAATCTCAAAAGAGATCAAAAAAACAATGGCAATCAAGGCCATTCAAATCAAGAACAATCACAAAAGCATCATGAAAAAGAAAGTGTTAAAGAACAATTCAATGTATCTCCTTTCGATGTTGATGAAATAATCAAAAAATTAAACGATAATAAATATTACCAAAATAAAGGTATGACTTTTGAATTTCAGTCAAACCATGACGGAGATGTTGTGATCGTTAAATCTAAAGATAAAATAATTCAGAGGCTAACCCCATCAAAAGCCTTTAATCTTCTTAAGAGAATTAACTCTGGAGAGAAAGACACACCTATAAAGGGTGGAATATTAAATATCAAGCTTTAAATGTTTCAAAGAAATAAAATTCCATACCTTATATTGATATTGACTCTCTTAATTAGTTATTCTGAGCATTTTATATCTCCCTATATTCAATTAATTGATAATAATAAACTAGAGTCATTTAAAAACTTTAGAGGTTACCAGGTTAGTTGTGACAAAACTAAATTAAAAACTTGTTACGAGCTATATGAGTTACCAGTATCCAAATTAAAAGGATATAATTTTTTTGGTGTTGGGGTTTTTACAAATACTTTAAGAGCTTATTGTGAGTTAACTGAAATTAAGAGTGAGCCAGTTAAATATAATATTGATATCTTCAATGTCTACCAAGTTATCGATTTAAGTAAATTAAATTGTTCAGACAAAATTTATATAATTGTAGAAGAAAATCACAAATTAGTAAGAAAGGGTTATCAGTACGGCCCTCAATTACTAGGATCTAAATCTGTTTTAAATAAAGCAAAGTGGTTACTTGAGTTTTTTTACAAAGATATTTTTATTTTTATCTTGCTCTCACTTTTTTTGTTATTTTTTATTCGACAGAAGTTATTAAAAATGAATTTAGTTGATTTTAGAGACTTATACTTTATTAACCAAGTCCCTTTCTTTATTCCTTATTTATTCTTATTAACTGGTTTTTTACAGATTCTGTTACCAACATTAAAAGACTCTTATGTAATTGTTTATTTAATTTGGATACTTGGTTTTATTGCTCACTCCCGAATAATATTATTAGTCTTACAATCAAAAAAATATACATATTATATATTATTCATTTCCGTTACCTTAGTCGAATTTCTAATAAATGGAACTATTTACTTATTTTACATTTCATTTCTAGCTATAATTTTATTTGGTTTCTACTTATCTATAAAACGCAAAGACGTAAGGATATTTTTATTTTATTCTTTTGTATTACTTTCTTTGTTAACTACGATGAATATAAAGCTACACTCAAATGGAAGAGCTTCAACAATTATGTTTTTTTTCTTAGTCTTGTATGATTTATTTTTATATTTGGAAAAATTAAATAAAAAGAACATAAGCATTGAAAATATTAGAAAGTTAATGAGAGAAGGGGCAAACTCGGATTACCTTGAATTCAGAAAATTACTCCATGATATTAGAGCACCACTTAGTATAATTGAATATGAAGTAGAAAATTCTAAAAGCAACTTACTTGAGGATGCATATATAAGAATAAAAAACATTATTGATAACAACATCAACTCAAAGAACAGCTCCAAAAAAGACTTTACAAAGAGCTTGCTAAACCTAATTGCTGAGAAGGAGTTTATATTTGATATTATTATAAGCTTTGAGGAGCCGAAAGAAAGTATATTTCTTAACTCTAATGTTGTAAAAGACTTGGAGAGAGTACTATCAAATGTTATAGATAACTCAATAGAGGCATCTAAAGGTAAAGATATTTCAATTTCAATAAAAAAGAATTTACAAACTTTACATATACTAATTAATAACTCAACTATAATAGATAATGCTACCTTAGAGAGATTAAATAAAGGTGAAGAGTTTACAACTAAAGTTCATGGAAATGGCCTCGGCTCATCATCAGCTTATTCAACAATATCAAATCTTTATGGCTCTATTTATTATAAAGAATCTGGAGAAGTTATTATAGAAATTCCACTTGATAAAAAATAATAAAAAACTAAAACTCCGGTCTCTTCCCTCTTATCTCTTTGATCCACTTTTTGTTTAGTATATCTTCTGGGCTTTTTCCTGTTACAAGGTAAATGTTTTCGAATCCCAGTTTGAATATTTTTTCTGCTTCATCCTCACCTTTTATCTCTTCGCCAAGACTAGAGTCGATGTAGATGGTACTGTCTTTGTCGAAGTTGGTATGATTTTCGATAAAATCATTTACCGAGAAGAATTTATGGAGATCGATATTTTTTTTTGATGCTTCGATTTCCCAAAGTTTGTGAATTAGTGAATCGTCGTCAATGAGGATACATGTTTTAATTTGCATACTATAAATCTACCATAAGTCTTAGTTTAAATCTTTAAATATCAACTCTCCCCATCCCCTCACATTTAAAGTCAAAATATGTTTGATTTCTGCCATATTCCTTAAACGAAATACTCTCCACTTCTCCGTATGAGTATTTCATCTGGAAAATTGCCCTGATTCCATTTTCATAATTTCGACACTTTATTGTGTAGTGACCTTCACGCCACTTAAGTTTATAAGAAACTTGTGTGCCATTTCCACACATACTCGGCCCAAACTCAATGCGATTTGTGATCTGATCTATAATTATATTCGTTCCTAGAACTTTTTCTGGAGTAAAATCCGAGTATGGAATATCTTCGAATTGATGTTGGATCTTGTGGGCAAATTGAAAAAGCTTAAGGTTATTCTTAGTATCGGCCTTAATAAAACAATCCTGTGTCTCGTAAACACCATCACTTACATATGTCTTTGCCTCAAGATTCATTCCCCAGACTAGTAGCACTCCCATTAGAAATTTCATTGTCTCTCCTTCTTTTTTATTTTTTTCATAATTGATAATGGAAGTTTCATGCCAGAAATGGATTTTCTAAGTGCTTGATATCTATCTGGTTTCACTTCGGAAATGAAATGCGTCAATTCGGAAAGCGAATTTTTCAAAATAGAATTCCAGATACTTAAGCTCAGATTTTCTTGGCACGAACATTTCATATTTGAAATGCACTTTTAACCAAGGGAGAAAAAAATGAAACAACTAAACTTTACATTACTAGGTGCTATGGTGATGTCATCAACTGTGATGGCAGCTCCATCTGCATTTGAAGCAAAACACTGTGGACCTTTAAATATTACGAATAATACTACTTCTACTGTTATTCGTGATCACGAAGACTGTTCAAAGGTTTGGGTTATGCCACCTGAAATGGGAACAGTGCAAACTAAGAATTTTAAGAAGTCTGGAAACTTAGGTTTTTGTACAGAGCTTAAAAACATTCAAGGTGCAACAAGAAGAATTACAAATAGAATTGCTGCTCTTGAAGACGATATTGATCGTCAAACACCTAGCATTCGTCGTGCTGAAAGAAAACTTAGGCTTGCAGAAGAAAAATTAGCAGCTGCAAAGAACACGACAATTATTAATGAGTACAATGATCTTCTAGATCGTCTAGACACAATTGAAGTTCGCTTAGAAGGTATTCAAGTAAAACTTTCTGAATGTACTAGCGATTGCCAAGCACTTTTAAATGACTATAACGATTTAAGAGCAGAAAAGAAAAAGATCAATTACGATATTCGTACAGTAAGAAGAGATAATATCAGTTCATTAAGAGCATATGAGAAGGCCAGAAGTCAACACGAAGCGGCCTTAAGACACTTTGAATTTGTGAATGATGAAGTGCTTACCATTATTGAAAAGAAGGCCCAATTACATGACAGAATCTTCAGTCTTTATAAGAACTATGCCAAGCTGGAAGGTGGCTATATCAGTCTTAATTATGATTTAAATTGGGATGAGAATGTAACTGCTCTTGAGACTGCATACCCGCAATATAACTTTAGTAAAGTCGCAACTAAGGATGCAAGAATTCATGCAAACTTTATTGGATCAACTGATCAAGATAGTTATCTTGCTTCGCTACCAATGATTTTAGATTACTCAATTGGTGGCTTTGAGTATCAGCCATATGGTGTTGAAAGAGATGCAAATATCTCTGCTCTTCCAAGTGAGATTCAAGGAGATCTTCGCTTAAGTGTTGTAGGAGCTTGTCCATATTATTACTCAAACTTTCTAGATGATCGTACAGGGCAATTACAAGTGAATCCAAATGCGGATACAACTCAGTTTGGTTTTGGACTAAGCACTAGCTATAAATACCCTGCGGTATTTAAGTTTAACCTAGAAGCCTCTTATAATCTTTATAAGTTTTATAAGAAGGTCGTACGTTCAGGAAGTAGTGGTGGATTATTTTCTAAGAAGTCATGGAAAAAAGTTTCTGAAACTAAGATTGATAAGGATACTTTTTCAATCAAATGGCTAGATGAAGGAAATCGTTACTCACAAGATGAGAAGAATAAAATCAGACAAACAGTTAAAGAAGAATTGATTGCTCGTGCTCTTCAAAATATGGCCGAGCCTGCAGGAGCAAGACCAACTCAAATGACTGCAGTTAATACCTTTAATCCAGAGCCAGGTGCACTAGTTGTAGCACGAGGTTTAGAAAAGACATGTGGTTGGTATAGCTATAAGTGTCGTGCAGCTAGCTGGGTACTAAAGGGACTAACTTCAATTTTTGGAAGTGCTCGCTCTGAGGCCGAGTTTCAATCAACACATGATTCAACTTCGACTGAAATTTGGAATGAAGAAAATGTTGTATGGAGACCGGGTGCTTCATCATACGTAGAAAAATAATACTTATTGGAGGAAGTTCGCCTTCCTCCTCTTTTTAGGAGAATGATATGAAACACATAATTTTAACTTTAATTTTATCATTAAGTGCAAGTGCTCAAGTCTTTACACATAATGGTCAAAGCTTTAGAAAAATGGAATTAGGTAAGAAAACCTATATCTTCAATACTTATAATGAACTTAATCTTGTAAACGAAGGTAATGTACAATTTCCTTCTACTAGAGAAGTTAATTGTAAAAGAATAGACAGAGTTCTTGAAAGCATTAAAGAGCAGATTCAAGAATGTAAGGATGATTTTCAGTCTTATAGTTGTAAAAGGGCTCAATCTACCATTGATCGCTTGAATAATAACATGAGTAGTCTTTATGGAGACTCACTTCAAAGATGGCAGTTAAACCAAAACCAAGAGAGTAAAATCTCTAAAGAAGAAATTGCGAAAACACTTGGAATAAATTCATCTCAAATTATTGATAAGACATTTGATACATTAGCTCTTAATTCAGAAATGATCGATGTCACAATTCTAATGGGTAATGAATCTCGTATAAATTTACTCGCAGATATAATCAACCTAGATAATACAATAGAAAGTGATGAACTTGGTGTCGGGCTAAAAACCTATAACCGTTTTCTAGCTTGTGATTTATTAGATAATTCAGTTCGTTTAAAAACTAAATTTAAGAATCAAGTAGACCATGTTGAAGTTGTCCCTAATAAGGTAAAGAATCTTGGCTACAAGGCCTATAAGGCACTACAAAAACATAAAGTTGATCACTCAAAAGAATTAGTCATTCAAGCTGCCTATATTGGTTATGAGATTGGGAAGTCACTTGATAATGCAAAAGAGCTTTCAATTTCAGAAGTTTTTGAAAAGACAGTAGAAAACCATGGCCGTTATTTAGAAATCAAACGCTTTCAAAATGAAAATAGTTTTTATGAAGAGGTTTTTCCTGTTCAGTTTTTCGAGCAAGGTTTTGTACAAACATTTTATATAGAGGTTAAGTAATGAAAACATTATTTATGCTAGTAACTTTAACTTTCTTTTTAGCTTCATGTGGTCAAGGAGGATCTTCGAGTTCAGATACTTCTAAGCCTCAAGTTAGAGCACTTAGTAACGACTGTGCTAAAGAACAATTAGAAGCGATAGAAAACATTAGTTTATCACAAATAGCACAAGTAAGTTTTAAAGTTGCTGAAAAATGTAAGCTAACAATAAGTGAGTTTGAAAAAGATTTACTCGAAATAAAAGGAGTTCGTTATGAATAAGAGAATTTTTATTATCTGTGGTTTATTTTTAGCTATTTCTCTTATGGTAAAACTAAGTGAAAATGAAGTAACCAAGCTAAATAAGAACATAGGCACTGAAGAAGTAACTTCTATAAGTCAGCTAAATAAGTCGATAAAAAAGAAAGTCAAAAGCACTATTAAGCAGACTTTAAAGATGAATCAAGAACTAAAACATGATTTCGTTGATTACTCTAAACTTGATTCTGAAGAGTTAAATGTCATGCTTATTGAACTTGAAGATGAGATTGTTAATAGTCAGCTGATTGAAGTCGCAAACTCTGGAGAGATGAATAAAAAAGAAGAGATGAGGCTAAGAAGCCTATTACAAAAACAAAATGCTATTAACTTAGTGTTGATTGAAAGAGAACTTAAAGAGATATAAAAAAGGGAGCCAGTGAGCTCCCCTTTTATTGTATAAATGACTTCTTTATTAGCGTCTATCTTGAAGTTTAGCTAGGAGTCTTAAGATTTCCAGATACAACCAAACTAAAGTTACCATTAAACCAAATGCAGCATACCACTCCATATACTTGGGCATACTACCTGAGTCCGCAGCTTTTTGAATAAAGTCAAAGTCCATTAAAAGACTAAATGATGCGATACCAACTACAACAAGACTAAAACCAATTCCAATTGGACCTGCTTCATGAATCATCGGTATACTTGAACCAAAAAAGCTCATAATTAAATTTACGAGATATACAATTGCGATCGCTCCAATAGAGATGCTCATAATCTTTTGAAACTTTTCAGTAACTTTTATAATTTCATATCGATACATAAAGAACATCAATGCAAGAACTGCAAAAGTTAACATAATTGCATTTGTCACAAGACCTGGAGCATAGGCCGCTTGATATGCATAAGATATTCCACCAAGAGCTAATCCTTCACATAGAGCATAAATAGGTGCAGTAAATGGTGCCCAACTTTTCTTAAAGATTGTAATAAGAGCAAAAACTAATCCACCAATAAATCCAGGTAGCATAAGTCCAGTCATTCCACTTGAAAATGTATATGAAGCTGTAGCAAGACAAAGCAGAAGAAGTATTGCGACTTTATTATAGGCCCCACTTTGAGTCATTACATTGCTTGATTGAGCTCCGAATTCTGTACGAAAAGATTTTTCACTTAATAATGGATTGCTTGATGTTTGTTGCATTCTCATAACCATTCCTTTGTTATTTAAAGTATATCTGTATTTATATCATTATTATTAATAAGAGCCAAAGTGAGCAACGCCACGCAGGAAGTATTTGAATTCAAAAATGGATTGGGATTAATTTAAAGTATAAGAAGGGGTCATTCGACCCTCTTCATTATAATTTTATAAAATTTGGATTTTGTAATAGCAAAATAAGCAGGATAAAAAATAATGCTAGTAATTTAATAGAGAACTTCATGCTCATACTTTTCCCCTCCTTAGGAATCTAGTCATTAATGATTTAATTAAAATAAATTTAATTTGGCAACTTGGTAAGTGCTTAAATTTTCTTAATAACTGACTTAGACATTCCGGTCTAATTAACTCAACTTTTTTAAACCTAGCTTTAATTACTTAGCTCATTACTGCCTTGAGATTGAGTCACTTTTAAACAAAATAACACTACTTACTGATTCAAATCAGCAAGATAAGTTACTGAATTTATTACTTTATTTATTTGGGCTTAATATTTATGTATAGATTTTAGGGAGTAAAGATATGAAGCTTTTAAACATGTTCATTTTAACTTCAGCACTTCTCTTCTCAGTAGCTTGTAAACAAGAAACTGAAGAGAAGATAAATGAAATCATAGCAAACTATCAGGACCCAGCGGAGTTGATTCCACTGGCTGAAGAAATTGAAAAGAGTAATAAGTGTCCAGATGGAATGCTAAGTATCACTCAAAATGATGGCCATCCTTTTTGTGTTGATAAAAATATAAGTGATAAGAAAGTTAATCTCTATGATGCCTATAACGCCTGTAAGAATAGAAATGTAAATAAAGAAAGCTCTAGCTACTATGCACTTATATCCAATGAAGAGTGGATGCTTATAGCAAGAGAGATTGAATTAAATGAGAATAACTGGTCTAGTGAAAAAATTGGACGTGGAAATATACGTAACCAACAATTGATTTTAATGACTGGAGAAGTTATTAGTGACTTTAATAACTCCCCACAATGGATTGATTGGATCAGAACAAAGGGTCTTGATTATTATCCCGGTGGTTGTGGTAGCAATGATTCTAAAGATGGTTGGGTGCAATTTAATCAAGAGAATAAACTTTGTGAAGGTTTTAGTTCAACCTTTGGAGTCGATGAAATTTTTCCACTTTATCCACATTCAAGTATGGGAAAGATACGTATTTTAGAAAAACATCATAGTGGTATATTTGATAATCAAGGAGCCTTAAGAGGTGCAAGTCTTGATGGAAGTGTTAAAGGAATTTATACATTAGACTTAGGGGTCTATACTTTTAGTAAGGCCAATTACAGATGTGTTTATCGTTTCTAGGCATAAAAAAAGGCCCCCATACGGGAGCCTATTTATTTGAGATTAAGAAGCTAGATCATCCTCTAGGTGCTTATTCTCCCAATATTGCTCATCCCACTCGGATTCAGCAATTTGTTGATCTTTAACTGATAACTTATGTTTTCTAGATGTGTGATTTCTCCACTTATCTTTTTGTTTACCAACTTGCTTTTGAACTTTTTGGATAACCAGATCAAGGGACTTATAAAGTTTATCCGAACTCGCCTTGGCATGATATTCAAAACTAGGTCCAAGGATTTTTATTTCGGCCCAATGTTTTCCTGCTTCACCAACGTAGCAAGTCCACTGGAGTTCAACATTTCCTTCAAAGTACTTTTCTAGTTTCTTTGATTTCTGTTGAATTTTTTCATCTAGTGATGGTGTGTGTTCTAAGTGTTTAAATGAACTGACAATTTTCATAAACGTCCCTCTAAAAATTTGAGTGTTATTAATATTTGTATTATTCGTCTTTTCTTAGCGGTTTTTTTAAGCCTCCTCTAGCTCGCTTTCTTTCTTTTTGAAGACGGTAAAATGTTAAGCATTTCTCTGTACTTAGCAACTGTTCTTCGTGCAACAACGATATCTTCTTTACTTAAGATATCTGAAATTTTTTGATCAGAGAGTGGTTTTCTCGGATCTTCATTTGCCACTAGTTCTTTAATTTTTAATTTTAAAGATTCACTTGTCGTATCAATTCCCCCATTTTTTCCGCCGATTCCAGCGTTGAAAAAATATTTCAACTCAAATGTACCTAATGGTGTATGAACAAATTTATTTGTTGTCACACGACTCACAGTTGATTCGTGCATACCAATTTCATTGGCAATATCTTTTAAAATCATTGGCTTTAAGTATGCCGGACCTTTTTTAAAGAACTCTGGTTGATACTTAAGAATTGCAATCGCAACTTTTTCAATTGTACGTTGTCTATTTTCAATAGACTTTATTAACCACATAGCATTTCTTAACTTCTCTTGTACGTACTCATTTGTACTATCGTCATTAGATTGCTTTAAAAGGTTCTGGTAAAGCTTACTAATTTTCAAACGAGGAACACCTTCATCATTAAGCATGACTTGTGGTTCTCCACCAATATTCTTAATATAAATATCTGGTACAACGTATTGAGTATCAGTTGGGTTAATTAAACGCCCTGGTTTTGGATGAAAGCTATGAATAATAACTTCAAGATCTTTTACCTTAGCTAGCTCTACGTTTAAACTCTTTGCTATTGCCTGATAATCTTTATTCATTAAATCATCAAGGTGATTTCTCAGCATTAATTCAACTAATGGAACTGGTTCTTCTAAAGCTGCTGCTTGAGTAAGTAGACATTCTTTTAGATCACGAGTGGCACAACCAACCGGATCTAAGAATTGAATTGTCTCTAAAATATCTAAAGCTTCTTCTCTTTCGAGTTTTGTTTCTGCAAGTAAGTCTTCAAAGTTTTCTACTAGGTAACCTTCATCATTTAAAGAGTGAATAATGAGCTTTGCAAACTCCCACTCTTCTTCTGCGAGGTTTTCCATTCTTAATTGCCACTCAAGGTGTTCTTGAAGATTGGCCCCTCTACTAACCATGTTCTCATAGTTAGGAGCATCATCTTTAGAATAGCTTTCCTTAGTATATGGAGTAGAAGATGTCGTATTATAATTTTCGACATATTTATCCCAATCAAAATTATCTCTGGAATTATCGATAACATCAGGACCTTTAAAGTCATCCGAATTTCTCTCTTGAGTCTCTTTTCGATCTCTCTCTATCTCAGCCTTCGATGACTCACCTCCAATTTCTTCGAGCATTGGATTTTCCACCATTTCTTTGGAAATTACATTTGTCATCTCGAGGTGGGTTAAAGTAAGAAGCTTGATCGCCTGCTGTAATTGCGGCGTCATCATCAAACTTTGAGTTTGCTTGAGATTCAAAGACATTTTTTGAGCCATTGTGTCTCCCTGTGTGTTACCTATCGTCTTTTAGCTCAACTCAATTTAATTTCTTGAGTTGAAGTTCTACATCTTAAATTCTTCTCCGAGGTAAAACTTCCTTGCAACTTCAGAGTTTACAATATCATCTGGTGTACCGCTTACTAAGAGTTCTCCCGCACTCATAATATAAGCCCTGTCTACAATCCCAAGTGTCTCTCTCACACTGTGATCTGTAATCAGAACACCGATATTTCTTTGCTTCAAATCCGTGATAATTTTTTGGATGTCACTTACTGCTAATGGGTCTACCCCAGCAAAAGGTTCATCTAAGAGAACGAAGCTTGGATCTAAGGCAAGGCATCTTGCTATCTCAACCCTTCTTCTTTCTCCACCTGAAAGTTCTCTTCCTTTAGACTTTCTAATATGATTCAAACCGAAATCTTTAATTAACCTCTCTAAGAGATTCTTTTTTTCAGTTTTGAATATGTTACGTATCTCAAGTACAGCATAGATATTTTCTTCAACACTAAGTTCTCTGAAAACACTTGCTTCTTGAGGAAGATATCCAATTCCCTTTTTTGCTCTTAAGTGCAAAGGTAAACTTGTAATATCCTCTTCCTTCAACTTTATTTGACCATTGTCTGCTTTCACCAGACCAACCATCATATAAAATGAAGTCGTTTTTCCAGCTCCGTTGGGACCTAAGAGTCCAACCACTTCACCTTGTTTAACTTCTAAACTAACTTCCTTAACTACTGTTCTACCGCCATAAATCTTTTTCAAACTTGTGGCACTTAAAATAGCTTGTTCCATGCTATTTCCTTTTTAATTGGAAGCTTGATTGTGAATCATCAACTTCTACTAGTTCAACATTCTCTCTCAAAGTGATCTGATAACCTTTTATGAGATCACCGTCTTGCTCCACTCTAGGAGCACCAGAGAGAATAATCTTACCTTGAGACATAAAACCTTCTAATTTTTCAGCAAAGGCCCTACGAACTCTTGAAGCACCTGACTTCAACTTAAGCTTCTCTACAAATTTAATATCGTCATAAAGTACATAATACTTGAGTCTTTTATTATAGTTTTCTAAAAAAATTTCTGCTTTTTGGGCCTCAACATCATAATTATTTCTTCGTAATTTCACATCCTTAGAAAGATTAATTTGTGATTCCAACTGGTTAAGAGTCATGAGCTCAGAGGTAAAAGAAAAGCCTCCCTCATACCTTCTATTGCGAGTAAGAACCCCTTGAATATCCCCTTTAAAATGGATCACTTTCTTATCCAGATCTGAGTTCATACTTCTAGATGAAATTGTAATTTTATCCTTTGTCAGCTTATCAATCAGTTTTGCACTTACATCACCAACCGCGCTCATCGTATTTTGAGTTTTATTAACAAGCATATTATTTGATTGGTACTCGGCCTCATCATTTTTTAATTCAATATTATCGTATAGAGCGAGTTCTTTTATATTGGCTTGATACTTACCTGAATCTGCACTAAAGAGGGTAACCTCCCCTTTATTATTGATAAACTCACCATCTGTTTTTTGAAAAATAAAGTCTGATTGATTAATAATTTTTAAATCATCCGAATTCATACTCATACTCTTTTTTCCATCGGCCAAAGAGTAGTAATTCATATTTTTAAATTTTGCTTCATCCACCATGTCTACATCTAGCAGATCACTATATGATTCTGATTTATTTTTTACATCTTGGGCGATGAAAATCACCACAAAAGTCATGAGTAAGAAAAATATAACAATTAGCGTCGAGCGAAGGTTTATCATAAGCACTATTATCATCCCAATTCCTTTAAATTTCAAAAGTTTATTGAACTTCTAGGCTTTTTATTTAGCTATTTATTTTTGACTATATTTCTCAGGATATGCTAAAAATATAGCTTGAGAGACAAATTAAATAATTGAATTCACAAGAGTAATTATGAAATCACACAAAGATAATAAGACAATTTCTCCATCTGAAAAACAAGACAAAACCACACTGGATATTTTAGTTGAACAAGGCACTAAACTTACTCCAATGATGGAACAGTATTATGAAATAAAAAAGAATTATAATGAAATGCTTCTTATGTTTCGCATGGGAGATTTCTATGAGCTCTTTTTTGAAGATGCTATCCAATCTTCTAAGATTTTAAATATTTCCCTTACCCATAGAGGTAAAATCGGAGAAACAAGAATTCCCATGGCCGGCATCCCTCATCATGCCGCTAGCACATATATTGATCGCATCACTTCGCAAGGTCTAAAAGTTGCAATTTGTGAACAAGTTGAAGACCCAAAAGCCGCGAAAGGGATTGTTAAAAGAGCTGTCACTCAAGTGGTCTCTCCTGGTATGCCTTATGATCTTGATAAGTCAGAGCAAAGAGAAAATGCATTTATAGCAAGTGCTTACAAAGCGAATAAGAATTGCTTTTTAATTCTAGTGGATTTTACGACCGGTGACTTCATGGGCTTAACTGTTCCAAATGAGCAAGCGCTTGTTGAAAAACTAAGCCTCTATGCTCCTAAGGAGTTTATTTGTCACCTAGGTCAATGGGATCACTCAAAGCATATGCAAGAATACTTTGAGAGTAATATCTTAAAAACAAATTTATCTGAAGAGTACTTTCAAGAAAAGTACAGCTCACTTTATATTGAAAAACTGATTCCAACTTATAAGAGAGATGAAGTCTTAAAGTTACACCAAGGAATTTTAGCCCCTATAGGTGCAATTAGTTATTATATTTCATCAACTCAATCATTAGATACAATTGATCATATTAGACCTTTCCAAATGTTTTCATTTAAAGATGATATGAAAATCACTTATCCAACTTTAGTTGGGTTGGAGATTTTACCAAAATCGATTGAAAGAACAAAAGACTCAATACTTGGTTACATTGACTATACAAAGTCAGCATTAGGAGCAAGAGAGTTAAAGAAGTTTATGCGCTCACCTTTAAGAGACTTAGACCTCATTACAGAAAGACAAAATACCATTGAAGCCTTAATGGGTAATCAATCAATGCATGAAACGATTCGAGAAGATCTTGATGAAGTTCGTGACATTGAGAGAATAATGGCAAAGACATCTACTGGTAAGGTGAATGGGAGTGATCTTATTTGTTTAAGTCGCGCTATTTTCGCCCATGAAAAAATTAAAAAAGATACAAAGTCATTATTTACAAAGGTCATCCCTACTTTAAAGAAGACTGATCTCACTAAACTTTTAAATCTTGCTGGCAAGATCCAAGAAACTATAAATGATGAGATTGGTGCCAACCTTGAGAAAGGAAATTTAATTAAAGAGGGATCTAATAAGAAAAGAGATCAGCTAAAAAAGAAAACAGTAAATGTAACAGATAATCTTCTTTCTCTTGAAGCTCAATACCGCGAAGAGACAGGTATCCCTAATTTAAAAATCAAACATAATAATGTGGCGGGATACTTTATTGAAGTCTCTAAGTCTCACACAAAGAAAGTGCCAAAGAACTTTGATCGAAGACAAACTCTAGTTAACTCAGAACGCTATCAAACAGATGAATTAGCTAACTTTGAAAAAGATATAATTGTTGCAAAAGAAAAACTCTTAAAATTAGAAAGAGAAATTTTTGATGCACTTGTTACTGAGGTAAAGGAGCTTGCTAAGCCCATTTTAACTCTTGCTAACTCCATTGCACGCATGGATGTAATGCAAAGTTTAGCTTACTGTGCATTTCAAAATGACTTTACGAAACCAACATTTATTAAAGATAAGAAAATTGTTTCTATACAACAAGCTTGGCACCCATTAATAAAAGATGCCATTAAAGATCAGTTTGTTTGTCATGATATTCACCTAGATCAAGAGAATTACTTTGGACTTATTACGGGTCCAAACATGGCCGGAAAAACAACTGTTATGCGCGAAATCGCAATCATCCAATTACTGGCACAAATCGGCTCATTTGTTCCATGTGAGAGTGCGACACTTGGACTTTGTGACTATATCTTTTCAAGACTTGGTGCAAGCGATGATATCATAAAGGGACAATCAACTTTTATGGTTGAAATGAGTGAGACTGCAGAAATTCTAAGACACGCGACTGGCCACTCTTTAATAGTTTTAGATGAGATTGGTAGAGGAACAAGTACTTATGACGGACTAAGTATTGCTTGGGCACTTGTAGAGTACTTTGTTAAAAAGACTCAGGCCCTAACTTTATTCTCAACACATTACCACGAATTAATTGAGCTGGTAGATACTCTCGCTGGAGCTAAGAACTTTACTGTAAAGACTGTTAATACAAATGGAAAAGTTCAGTTTTTATATAAGTTAATTGAAGAGGGTGCTGCTCAAAGTTTTGGTATTCATGTTGCCCGCTTAGCTGGTTTACCATCTGAAATCTTAAATCGTAGTGGAGAACTTTTAAGTCAACTTGAAACTCAAGACTTAGACACCAGTGCTTTACTCGGCCAAGAGAAAGATCGAAATCAATTGGATATGTTCACACCTCTTCCGCAGATAAAATATGAAGATATAAACTCTCCTCTAATTAAATCTATTGAAGAGCTAGATGTGAATAATATGACTCCGCTTGAGGCCTTGAATAAACTAGTTGAGATTCAACAGCAATTAATTCATTAATTACTCGCTGAATACTTCTGCTTTTGCGATATTCCAAACCTTTTGCATAAAAGGAGCACCACTACCTTGGATTAAATCATTTGCTTTCGCAGATGGATAAAGTACATGATACGAAAGTATTTCTCCCGGTCCAATTCTTCTTTTAATAAACTTCTTATTAATTTTTCCAAGATCACTTATGCCTGCAGCAGTTACTAAGTGCCTTAATTCTTTAATTGTATTTTTATGAAAGTTAAATACTCTTTCCCCTTTAGAAGGAACATGTAAAAGTTTAAATAATTTAGGGTCATTCGTTGCAACTCCAGTAGGACAATCATTTGAATTACAGCGCAGGGCTTGAATACAACCTAGTGCAAACATCATTCCTCGAGCACTATTACAAATATCTGCACCCAAACTAAATTTTGTCACCATACTAAAAGGATCCATAACTTTCCCTCCCGCAATAATACGAATTTTATCACGTAGTCCACAACCAATGAGAGTGTTATTTATAAAATTAAGGGCATCATTTAAAGGCGTACCTAAGTAATTTGTAAATTCTAAAGGTGCAGCTCCAGTCCCTCCCTCGGCACCATCAACTGTTATAAAGTCTGGTATAATTCCAGTCTCTAACATGGCCTTACAAATGGCCATAAACTCAACCTTCTTACCTAAGCATAACTTAAACCCAACTGGCTTGCCTCCACTTAAGTCTCTCAGTCTTTCTAAGAATTTTAAGAGTCCTATTGGTGTATTAAATTCCTTATGTGATGGTGGTGAGTTAACGTCTTTTCCTATTTCGACTTTACGGATACTGGCCACTTCTGCATCAACCTTAGATCCAGGTAGCATTCCTCCATGGCCAGGCTTTGCTCCTTGAGACAATTTTAATTCAATCATTTTTATATTGGGATTCTGGGAAGTCTCTTGAAAAAAATCAGCATTAAAAGTTCCATCTAAGTTACGACATCCAAAATAGCCTGTACCTATTTGCCAACAAAGATCACCACCATGCTTTAGGTGATAGGGAGAGACTCCTCCTTCTCCAGTATTATGACAAAAGCCACCTAGCTTTGCTCCCATATTTAAGGCCTCAATGGCAGTACGAGAAAGTGATCCATAACTCATTGCTGAAATATTAAATATAGAAGCGTTATATGGTTGTTTACATTGTTCATTACCAATCACTACTCGATCATGAATGATATCATCATCCATTGGATTCATTGCATGCTCTAGCCACTCTCTTCCCGCTTCATAAAGATTATGTTGAGTTCCAAATGGAACAGAATCTCTTTCCTGCTTGGCCCTTTGATACACAACACTTCTTTGTTCTCTTGAAAATGGTCTTCCATCGTCATACCTTTCAATAAAGTATTGTTGAATTTCTGGTCGTATCGATTCTAATAAATATCTAAAATGACCTAAAACAGGATAGTTTCTTAAAATAATATGTTTAGTTTGAATGATATCGTAAAAGCCTAGAATTGAGACAGGAACACTTATAATGAGTAGATAATAATAAAGAATTGAACTGTATTGACCTAAAACATATATAAGAGCATGAAATAGGATAACACTAATAATAAATAAATTTCGCATTTTAACCTCTAATAATTTATATACTCATATTGTATCCTTTTATTAAATTTTTTAAAATTACTGGTAAAAACTGATAAATATCAAATCCAATCCCCTTCAAAATGATAAGATTAGCTTAAGGAGAATTATTATGAGATTTACATTTTTACTTATTACCTTATTACTTATGTCTTGCTCTTCTAAAGTCGCTACAGATAAGGATAAAGCATTACTAAAAGATGCTACTCAACTATTCTCTCCTATTCCCACCACATTAATAGACTTAGATAAGAATGAGAACTTGATTAAACTTGGTGAGAAGTTGTACTTTGAAAAAAAACTCTCTAAAAGTGGAACGATATCATGTAATTCATGTCATCAACTAGATAAATTCGGTGTCGATAATGAAGAGACATCTCCTGGGCATAATGCCAAAAGAGGAGAGAGAAACTCTCCTACTGTGTATAATGCAGGCTTAAACTTCAAACAGTTTTGGGATGGAAGAGCTGCCGATCTTGGGGAACAAGCAGTTGGACCAATTTTAAACCCTATTGAGCATGGTCTAGAAACAGAGGAAGAAGTTCTTAGTATTTTAAAAGCAAATGATTACGAAAAGCGATTTAAAGCAGCCAAGCTTGAAATGAGCTTTAAGAATATGGGTCTTGCCATTGCAAGTTTTGAGAAAACACTTATGACTCCATCGCGATTTGATGATTACTTAAATGGAGATATCTTTGCACTTAATAAGCAGGAAAGACGAGGCCTTAAGAAGTTCATTAAAATTGGATGTACTTCATGTCATATCGGAGACAATCTTGGTGGAACAATGTTTCAAAAATTAGGCTCTGTAAAAAAATATAAAACTGATGATCTTGGACGTTACCTTATAACTAAGAAAAAACGTGATAAGTATAAATTTAAAGTTCCAGGGCTAAGAAATGTTGCGAAGACTGCTCCCTATTTACATGATGGCTCAATCAGAACACTTGAAGAGACAATTGATATCATGGGTGAATACCAACTTGGGCAAAAGCTTTTAAGAGAAGATATTCAAGACATCAAAGCGTTTCTCTCAAGTTTAAATGCAAAATCATTACCTTACTAAGCATTTAGTACAAGTAGCTTAAGGAAATATTTTCAAGTACTAATTAATTTGTTTAATTCTATCCCCTAAATCCGATGAGTTTGGTGATGGAAAATAACGTAATAAAACTCACAGACTACTTAGAAAAACAAAGAACTCTACCAACTTTTGATGAAAATGAGTTCACTTACTTTGATCTTAAAAAAGATAAGATTATGTGGAGACGCTTTGGTGCTTTTAGTGCTGACTTCTTTATCATTTTAACTGTCTTTAATATGATTCAAGTAGCCTATGCCCAGTTTGTAAATACGATTCTTGTTCCCATGAGTACAGCACAGAAAGCTCATCTCATTACAGAAAGCATTGGCCTTAATATCGCACTCTTTACGACTGTTTATCTTGCGTACTTTTTTATGGCCAATTATATCTATGAAGGTCAGTCCTTTGGAAAAAAATGGATGAAACTCAAAGTAATAAATGAAGACTATATCTATTTTAAAGATGTGGAAGATTATAATTTAAACTTTTCTCAAGCACTGAGAAGAAGTTTTGGAAAGTTTCTTTGTTATGCTTCTTTTTGTACTTTCTTTATTTTAAATTTTATTAATGAAGAAAATAGAGGGATTTCTGATATGGTCTCTAAAACTCGTGTAGTAAGTGACGAGTGGTTTGAAGGTTTCAAGGCCAATAAGAAATATGACCTTGAAGACCTTAAAATTGATATTAACTCTCTTGATCGAGTAGCTTAATTCCTAATTCATCATATTGATTCTTATCTGCAGGGCTAGGTGCACTACACATTAAGTCTGTTGCATTATTTGTTTTTGGAAATGCAATTACATCTCTGATATTATCAGTTCCAGCCATAAGCATAACAGTTCTATCCATACCAAAAGCGATACCTGCATGAGGTGGAGTTCCATAACTTAAAGCTTCAATAAAGAATCCAAACTTTTGTTTTGCTTCAGCCTCTGAGAAACCTAAAACATTAAACATTTGTTTTTGAACATTAGTATCAAAAATTCTTAAGCTTCCGCCTCCCATTTCATATCCATTACAAACGAGATCGTAGGCCTCTGCTGCCATATTTTTTAGTTTTTCCTTATCACCACTCATAAAGTCATCAAGAGAAGCAACCTTTGGCATAGTAAACGGGTGGTGACATGCATAGAATCTTCCATCTTCGTCATCATATTCTAATAAAGGAAAGTCATTAACCCATAAGAATTTATAATCGCCTTCTTTAATCAGTCCTAGCGTCTTACCAAAATGTCTTCTCGTAGCATCTGCACAAGCATGGGCCACTGAATGCTTAGCGTCTGCGAAGAAAAAGAATGTTCCATCTTCAGAAACACCAGTTGTTTTCTTAAGCTTATTAAGAACTTCTGGAGTAATGAACTTTGAAATTCCTCCACTAACTTCTTCACCATTTAACTTAAACCAAGCAACACCTTTTCCACCGTGTGGTTTAACCACATCAACTAAAGAATCAACTTCTTTTCGTGAGAATTCTTTGGTTGCTTTTGAAACAAAGAATGCTTTTACAAGTCCGTCAGCAGCGATGACATCATCAAATACCTTAAAGCCTGCACCACTTACATCATCATTAACAATTGAGTGCTCTAAACCAAAACGTACGTCTGGCTTGTCACTTCCATAAAGTCTCATTGCCTCAGAGTAAGGCATAGTAGGAACGGTGAAGTTTTCATCAAAGCCAAATAGGTTTTTAACGATACTCGTTGCTAAGTTTTTCACATATTCTTGAGTTGCAAATGAAATCTCAATATCGATTTGAGTAAATTCTGGTTGTCTATCAGCTCTTAAATCTTCATCTCTAAAACACTTACAAATCTGAAAGTACTTATCAGTGTTACCAATCATTAAAAGTTGCTTTAATGTTTGTGGTGATTGTGGAAGAGCATATACTTTTCCAGGATGCACCCTGGAAGGAACAATATAGTCACGTGCACCTTCGGGAGTCGTTTTATACAGAATTGGAGTTTCAACTTCAGTGAAACCTTCTGCGTATAAAGTCTCTCTTGTTTTCTGCATAGCTTTTGAACGCAGAGAAACTAAATTCTGAAGGCGATCAGAGCGAAGGTCTAGATATCTGTATCTTAATTTTAAATCTTCTGTTGCATCAACTTTTCCATGAGGAAGAAAAGGAACTTCATTCGCATGAGAAAGAACCTCAAAGCTCTTTACACTTACTTCAACTTCACCAGTAGTCATATTTTTATTAACAGCATTCTCTGGTCTTGCACGAACAGTTCCAGTGACTTTAATAACCGACTCTAATGAAGTTTTAAGCGTTGATAATTCTTTTTCATATTCATCAAAGGCCAATTGAGTAAGTCCAAATTTATCTCGGATATCAATGAAATAGAGTCCACCAAGGTCACGACTCTTATTTACCCAACCGCATAAAGTTACTTCTTGACCAATTTGATCTTTCGTTAATTCTCCACAAGAATGTGTACGCATAAGTCCTTGTAGATGGGTTCCAGCTCGATTATGATTATCCATGAAATTACTCCTTATAAGAGGTGAATTAAATCATGTTAGAAATTAAATCTCAAGCTATGAAACGAAGTATATTATTGCTTTTTCTAATATTAATACCTGTTCTTGGATGCAATGACACCTCTGCCCATTTCAAGAGCTATAAGAAGTCTATCCTCACACTTGAAGACGGCGAAAAAATCACGATCTATATTGCACAAAGCCACGAAGAGCAAGAGCTAGGACTAAGTGGAATAAAACCAGATCAACTTGCTGATGATGAAGGCATGCTCTTTCCCGAAGAGAAGATGCAAAATAGAATGTTTTGGATGCCCAATACCCACATGGACTTAGATATCTTTTTTCTCAATGGTGATTTTTACGTTCTTGATATACATCGTAACTTAAAACACTTTCCTAAACGCCAACCAGAAAGAGATATTCCTCGATCAAAAACTGTTTATTCGCAACATGTACTCGAGCTAAAATCTTCAAGCCCTCTTGCAAAGAAAATTAAACGTGGAATGATCCTAGATATTAGTGAACCAAAGAAAGACTAACTATCACTTGCAAATAAGATAAGGTACTCATCCTTAGCGATCACACCTAAGTGTTCTCGAGCCAGTTTCTTTTGATAAATTGGATTAACTTTAATTTCGTGAATCTCATGCACTAATGCTTGATTCTCTTGTTTTAAGAGTTCTAGTTCATGAATTTTATCTTGAATTAAATTTTGAGAATTATAATAATCTAAAACTCCCCTCTCCATAAATACTAATCTTAGGCCTAAACCTAAAATTAAAAACCAACAGACTTTATTAAAAGTAAGATTTAAGCCTTGGCTTTTTTTCTTAGACTTCTTTTTCTTAACAGTCGTAAGGTATTTCACTTTTTGAGTGGTTGCTTTTCTTTTACGCTTTCTTGGGGTTTCAACCATTTCAACTTGCCCATAATTAGCTGGTGCATGTCTAAGTTGAGTGTCTGAATTTAACTTATCGTTATAGTACGAGCGAGTTTGTGTATTAAGGTGTCCTAATTTAGATTGTCTCTCTCTTTTAGGTTCTTCAAAAACAAATTCCAACGCGACTTCCTATGTTTTGCTATGTTTCAAGTCCATGATTTTACAGTACTTTTTACTATATTGTATCAGTCACGTAAATTCAACACAAGTTGACATAGGAAGCAGAAAATATTTCCCCTAAATAAAAATACTATCTAAAACTGCGCTTACTTCCACCTTCTGGTTTGGTTTTCTTTGCAAGCTCAACATTAATAGTTCTTCTATTCCACTTAGTATTATCCATATCTAAAACTCTCGTTTTATATTCATTTGGAAGTTCAAAGAATGAAAAACTATCTTTAACATCGATGCGTCCAACAACACTACCTTTAACATCAAGATTATTAGCAAGCATTCGAATAACTGAACCAGGCTCCATTCCATCATTTCTACCAAGAGCTAGGAAAAAGCGATCATAACCTTTTTGAGCAACATTTCTTGCTTCTTTGCCAGCTCCACCTTTGCGATCTGATCTGCGCTCACCTCTTCTATCACTTCTTCTATCTCTTCTATCACCTCTTTCATTTCTCTTAGGTCTTCTGAGTTCAAGTTCTTCTTTATTGTTATAGCGTTTTAAATCTTTAGAGATTAAACGGTAAACACCTTTTAAGATTTCTTCTTTATCTAAAACAGAGAACTCTTCATAAAAAGCGTCAAAATCTGGATTCTTCTCTTCTTCAAAGTATGAAATTGAACGCATAAACTCGCCACTGGCCTTCTTGCGTAGAACATCTTTGATATCATTAATCGTAGGAAGCTTAATTTCATTAATTTTAGCTTTCGTGATTCTTTCAATGTCTTTTACTCTACGTAATTCACTAGGTGGAATTAAAGAAAGTGCAACACCTTCGTTTCCACCACGTCCTGTACGTCCAATACGGTGAACATAAGACTCATTATCTTGTGGTAAACAAATATTGATAACGTGAGTAAGGTCATTAACATCAATTCCACGAGCAGCAACATCAGTACAAATTAAAAGTTTTACTTTTTTCTTCTTAAATTTGTTCATAGTAATATCTCTTTGGTCTTGGACCATATCACCATGAAGTGCATCTGCTTCATATCCTCTAAAATTCAATTCATCTGAGAGCTTTTTCGCTCCGATTTTAGTTCGAGTAAAGACGATGGCATAAGTATCTTGGTGATAATCAAGATAACGAGAAAGCGCTTCCGCCATATTTCTTTCTTCCACCACAACAAACTCTTGTCTTACAGAGCTTGCAGTAAGGATTTTCTTAGTTACTTTAACCACCTCAGGCTCATTAAAGTGTTTATTAACAAGATTTAAGATTGCCTTAGGCATAGTTGCTGAGAACATCCAGATTTTTCTTTCAGTATTTGTAACACTATCAAGGATTTCATTAACATCTTCAAAAAATCCCATATCAAGCATTTCATCTGCTTCATCTAAACAAAAGTATTTAATCTGATCTAAATTTAGTGCATCTCTTTTAATTAAATCTAGAACACGCCCTGGTGTTCCCACTAATATATGTGGCTTAGTTTTATGTAATGATTTAACTTGGCTATAAACCGGAACACCACCGTAAACACAGAAAGTTCTTAGTGGATCATATTTAGAAATCTTTTCAATTTCACCTGCAATTTGATTGGCAAGCTCACGAGTAGGAGCGAGAATAATTGCCTGGATACCTTTTTTAGTTGATTTAATTTTCTGAATTAATGGAATCGCAAAAGCAGCAGTTTTACCTGTACCTGTCTGTGCTTGCCCAACGAAATCAATATCTTGTTCGATAAGCTTTGGAATCGCTTTCTCTTGAATTTCAGTTGTTTCACTAAAACCCATCTCAGTAATGGCCTTTAGAATTCCCTCTTTAATACTTAACTCTGTAAATTGCATTATTTCCCTTTCAGCACTAGCTTTTGTCCACGAATTCATTTATATATGGTCTATCTAATGCAATGTGTGACTTTAAGGAAAATTAAGGAATCTGACTACTAATAGGTAAAAATTACATGAAACTAAATGAAGAAAAACTAGAAATTTACTTTGAAAAGCTTGAAAAATTCAATGGCGATAAGATGATGGAACTAGTTTCCAACTACTTAGATGATGAGGACATTGAAGTACTTTGTAACCATATCGAAGACTTCTATGGAGTTGATGATGATGAAGAAATCGGAATGCTCGCTCAGATTATGGTTTCAGGTTACGTGATGGGGAAAGAAGTTAATTAGAATTACTCGCTAATTCTTTTTGAATCTCTACCCAAAAACCACGCATGTGAGATATCTCTAAGAGAAAGTAATTAGCTCTTCTAACAGAGCTCTTAAAACTTTCACGATCTGATTTATTCTCTAAGTCACGTAGATGATTCATTAATTGAAAACCAACTTCCCCCTCTTTGAAGACATTAACAAACTCACGATAAAGAGTATCGTTTGCGTCCTCAGGAGTAATGTGGAATGAACCAGACTGAGAAGAAAAATCTTTTACTTCAAAGATTAAATTAAAGTAACCATAAAGCTTATTAAAGATATCATGGTTAACTTCGTTATCACCAATTGGTCCAAGCTTAATCATATTATCTAAACTCTCAGTGCGACAAAGTTTAAAATATAAGCTCATTTTATCTTGATCTATTTTAAGCCACCAACTATCTCCAGGATCAGAAATATTCATGACATGTTCTTCATACAGAGGAAAACGTTTATTCGCTAAATTATTTACGATTGTTTTAGCAATAAAGATATCATCACACTCAAAGTAAGCTAGCTCATCCATTGGATTGATAGCCTCTGTAAGCCTGAGTTTCTTTAACATATCTGGAGAATCAATAAATTTAGGAATATCGATAGAAAGATCACGAGACTCAATGGCCCTAATGACAAAGATAGATCCTTTTTGCTCTAAGTGATAAACTACTCCAGCTGACTTAGGTATCTCTTCTTTAGGTGAGCTTTCTTTACCGTAAACATTTTCAAACGTTTCTTTTACAAGTTCGGAAATTTCATCCATGAACATATCCATAAACTATCCTTGTTTTTTACCAAAGAGCTTTAATTAATTGCAGTAAAATAATCACAATCAATGGACTTGGATCCATTGGTACATCTTTGGGTAGATATTTTCTAATGGGCGCTTCAGTGAAGTCTGCGGCCTTTCTAATGTACTGAGCCCATTCTTGTTTTTGATATTTTGGGAAGTAGCTCAAAATCGCATCTAAAATGATGACATACATATATAAATTTATGATGACTCTTATCATAAGAATATTTTAAAAACTTCTGTGCAGCTTGGCAAATTTTAAAAAGGTTTATAATTGGCAAGAAAACTTGCACAACCTAGAACCGCAAATAAAATCCAAAATGCTTTAGGTGAAAATTTTGGAAAGCGCTTAAGCACAATATGTCCAAACATCCCAACGAAGACCCATATAGCGACTTTAAATTTTAACCATAATGGCCAACCAGCTCCATGGGCAATACCAATGCGCGCAATAAGACCAAAGCCTGATACAAGGATGAATACGAGAGCTATACCAGTAAGAATGACTTCTTTTTTAATATTTTCTTTCTTAATCGTTGCAGACATATATAAAGAGAAAAAGAGTACAATCGATACGACGTGAATAATTTTATAAAATGCATAGCTCATAGAAACTCCTAAATTTCTTTTAATACGGCCTTAAATAACTGCCAAAATTTATCTACTGTTTGTATATTAATTCTTTCATCTGGAGAATGTGCCCCCATAATGGTCGGACCAAATGAAATAACATCTATTGGTCCTATCTTATCTCTTAGTATTCCACACTCAAGTCCAGCATGAATAGCAGTAATATGAGGTTTTTCATTAAAAGTTTTTTCATAAATACTAACGACTTGATCTAGTAGTGCATTTTCTCTAATTGGCTTCCAAGATGGATACTCAGAATTAGATGTAACTGAAAATTCAAAAAGCTCACCTAACTCTCTCACTTGTGCCTCTAAGCTTTTAACTTCTTCGCGATCAAAGAACCTTAAAGAAGATTGGATATAGCACTTGCCATCTTTATAAATGAATTTTGCCATATTATTACTCATACTCACTAACTTCTCTTCACTAGCAAGGTCATAACTATGAGCTCCGTGTGGGAATAGGCCAATCATAGCTATTAACTTTGATGAATCAGCAAGACTTAAACTCTTTGTAAACTCAGCCTCAGCCAAAATAAACTCAAAGCCTTTATCCTCTGGTTTAAAGTAACTTCTAAAACGCTTCTCAACTTCATCTAAAATATCATTTAGCTCAGCTGCTAGATCTGTTTGGCTTGAAAATAATACACTAGCGTCTCTTGGGATAATATTATGGGCCTTACCACCAACAAAAGAGTGAATTCTGATCTTAGTTTTTAACTTTTGTAAAACTTCATTAAGTTTTTTAATGGCATTTGCTCTTTGTTCATGAATATCTACCCCTGAGTGGCCACCAGTTAGCCCCTGAAGCGTTAATTCATATTTAAAGAAGTTATCATCATCAGTTTCACTAAGCTCTCTATTAAGCTCGTAATCAATTCCACCAGCGCATCCTATGTATAAGCTACCCCATTCTTCTGTATCGAGATTGAGCATTTTCTTACTTGATAAGTATTTTGTTTCTAAACCAAGTGCTCCGTTAAGACCTGTTTCTTCATCCACAGTGAATAATAATTCTAAAGGTGGATGCTCTAAGTCTTTTTCAAAAATAGTTGCTAAAGCACAAGCACAACCAATTCCATTATCAGCACCAAGGGTAGTACCTTTTGCTTTAAGCCAACCACTATCAACATAAGTTTCGATTGGATCATTTTCAAAATCAATATCTTTACCTTTAATTGCATCTGTCACCATATCAATATGGTTTTGAATAAGAACCGAATCACCATTTGCTTGTGAGCCCTTACCTGGCACTTTAATTATTATATTGCCAGCTTGGTCCTGAATATATTCAAGGCCCTGGTCTTTTGCTAAATCAATTAAATACTTTTGAATCTTTTCTTCTTTTTTTGAAGGCCTAGGAGTTTGCGTAAAATCGTAAAAAATGTCCCATAGCTTTAGATTCTCTGGATAATTTTCTGGTTTTTGCATATATCTGTCCTTTTTTATCAGTTTAAGTTATCGAAGGAAAAGCATTAAGGCAATGTCTTGAGTCCTTGATATAAAGTTCGTATAATGGCTGCATGAGAAATTTATTAATAATTACCCTACTTTTTATAACTTCCTGTGCCAATATTGAAGAAAGAGACAAAAAACGTGATCTTCAATCTAAAATCATTCGTCTCATAAGCGAGAAAAATAAGCGCTATGCTGCCTGTGCGAGAGAAAACAATATCTTCAAAGTAACTGGTAAAAATAGAGTCAAAGTCGACATGCAATTGACTCTTAATTCAGATGGAAAGATTAATAAGTTTGAAATTATAAACAATATGTTCGCTGATAAATTTGTAGACTGTATGTTCAATGTTACAGATCTGATTGCCTTTCCAAAGCTTTCAGAAAATGAAGTCATTGAACTAACTCAGCCCTTTATATTTAAGAAGTAATTTTTCTAAAAATTCTTACGTTTTTCTCACTATGAATTAATTCCAATTTATAGTGATTTGCTAGCCAAATAAATGTCTCGTTAGAGTAAAAAGACACATGGGTATCATCATAACGATAACTCCAGTTTTTAAAGTCGATACTATCATTTAAAATAGAAGTCATAAGTGCTAAAACTCCATTAGAGTTTAATAAGCTCAACATATGATCAAATGACTTTCTTGGTTCATGAAAGTGCTCAATCACCTCTGTTGAAGTAATAAAATCATATGACTTCTCAATACTCTTTTTGGCATAGATAGGATCAAAAATATCGACTTTAAATCCATCTCTTTGCATCAGCTCAGCAAGGACAGGCTCTGGTCCAGATCCATAATCTAAACCAATATCACTCGATGTAATAAAATTCTTAGTTGGTGCAATTAATCTATTTAAAAAATTAGTATAACCAGCATCCTCAATATTATTTTCATGGAAGTCATAACGTGATTTTTCAGTAGATTGATTAAGTAAGTATTCTCTTCCAATAAAAGTCAGCTCACAAACTGAACAATGATAATATTTGGCCGGAAATGGCTTTTCAGCATTTAACTTTTCTTTAATTTTATCACTTAAACATAAAGGACAATTAGAAGTCATTATCTTCAGCTTTAATCCAACCTGTAATAGCTAATTTAATTGCTCGTTCTACTGGAATATCTAATGGAGTAACTGAACTTCTTGGAACAATGGCAGTAAATCCTCCCAACATATAACTCATAGGAATATACACTGCAATATCACCTTCATTAACTGAGTCAATTGGTAAATCACTAAACTCTTCACGGGTTACCAAACCAATTGAACGAAAGCCGATCTTCTCAAAGTTCACAAATACTACTTTCTTCATTTTATTTTGAGAGTTTCCAGCAAAGAGAGAAATTAAATCCTTAATAGGCGAGTAAATAGCTTTAATAAAGGGAGCTCTTTCAAACTTACTAATTCCCCACTTTACAACTTTACCAGTGATAAAATTTGAAACCAAAACCCCAACAGCTAGTATCGCTATAAAAGTTAGAGCAATTCCAAGACCTGGAACGTAGAGAGAATCCCCGATAATCTTTTTAATGAAACCACCAAAAACAGATTCGGCCTTAGTCGCAACTAATATTAAAATATAAAGAGAGATAGTGACGGGAAGAACAACGATAAGTCCTTTAAAAAACAATCTATTTAATAGACCCATAAGATACCTTTTTTAATGTAGATGAATTAATAATAATAAGGACTTTAGATTTAGGCAAAAAAAAACCCCTCTTGCGAGGGGCTTATTTAAAAATTACTTTTTCTTAGCAACTTTTTTCTTAGTAGCTTTTTTCTTAGCTACTTTTTTCTTAGTAGC